>OIYG01000069.1_pt1 | contig 110676 bp, 112 predicted proteins | sample 1587861 | NCBI WGS metagenome assembly OIYG01 (sample SAMN03283272) | human gut metagenome | biome: human-associated habitat; material: feces | host: Homo sapiens | place: Peru | collected 2012 | reverse complement strand
CTAAGCATCCTACAAATATTTTATTTCTTGTTTTATCCACAAATACTCCTCCTTAACTTTACTTTCTACATGTTTATAATATCATGTACCCCCCCCCGGTCAAGTTTTTTTACCCTTGTGGATAACAAATTCGTAAAATTTTGTCAAAAAAAAAGCATTTTTAATGCTCTTTAGTATGAATCTATATTAATATTTACTCTTTTTTTCTCATTAATATATGAACTTGCTTGAACAATAGTTCTTAATGCATTAGCAATTTTTCCTTGTTTACCAATTACTTTTCCTATTTGATTTTCTGGAACCATTACTTGAATTATAATTTCATCTTCATTTTCACTAGGAAATTCTTTTACAGTTACTAACTCAGCATCATCTACTAATTGTTCAACAATATTTTTTGTTAGTTCTACCAATTTCATAATTACTTACCTTGTTTTTCTTTAGCAAATTTAGCCATAATACCTTCTTTAGAAAAGATATTTTTAACTGTATCAGTTGGAGTTGCTCCATTTTTTAACCATTTAATTGCTACTTCTTCATTTATTTTTACTTCAGCTGTAACTGTTAAAGGATTATATGTACCAACAATTTCAATAAATCTTCCATCTCTTGGACTTCTTGAATCAGCTGCAACTATACGATAAAAAGGTTGTTTTTTAGCTCCCATTCTTTTTAATCTTAATTTAACTGCCATAATTTCTTCCTCCTTAAATATAACTTAATTCTATCATAGTAATTAATACGTGTCAACCTTTTTTGTTAACATCTATTTTATTTTAATTTAAAAAGGATTCTAAATAAAATCCTCTTTAACTTCTTCATCAATTGTTTTTTCAACTTCTTCATCATCATCAATTGTATCCCATGGTTCTTCATCTTCTTCTATTGCTATTTTAACTTTCTCATCATTAATAACTTCAACTCCTAATTCTTTTTCTATATCAAATTCTACTACGTCATCTTTTATATTAACATTACTACAAGTTGGTTGTTTTAAAGCTCTAACAATTATATCACTACCAGAAAGTGAAGTTCCATCTTTAGTTTTTACAGAAACATTTTCACTATATGATATATTTTTTGTAGCAACTGCAGTTTTTTTATCATCATCATATGAATACCAAATATTAATATCAAAATTACCATCTATTATAACTTTATCATTACTAGTAGTACCTTTAAATTCATGATTAATCACCCAACAACCTAATATAGTATTAGCATTATGTTCAACTAAAATATTGTAAGTATTTTTAAAGTGCTTTTTACCCTTTCCTATTACTGCTTTAGTAACTATTTCTTTAAACATTAGAATCCCCTCCTCACATTAATTTATGATTAAAGCACAAAAATGTTTACTTTTTTTATTTTATTTATTATAATATTTCAAAAAAGAGGAGATGTTTTATAAATTATGGAATATAATTATCAAGAAAATGAGATTATAAATGAAGTAAAAGAGAATTTTGAAATCGAAAATGAAACAATAGAAAGAATATTAGAAGATTTTAAAAAATTAGGCATTAAAGATGAAAACTTTTTAAAAGATTTAACTATATTTGTTATTTGGAAAAAATTTTCACTATCTATTAATAAGTCTACAAATGCATTTTTAAGTGATCCTTACGAACAAGAAAATGAAAAATTCTTATATGACACATGTGAACAAGAAGCTATAGAATATTATGCTAATGAAAATACAGTCTTTTTAGAAAAACATGCATGCCTACTTAGAGATGGTGAAAAATATTTCGATGATAAATTTAATTATTTTAATGGTTTAGATTTTGATGAAACAAGTTATAAAAAAACATATTAATAAAATAAATGTAGACTAATTTTTAGTCTACATTTTTTATTTAAACATAAAATACTACTAATATGAAATATCACTTTTTTTAACTTCTATTACAGGTCTTACACCAAATACATCCGTTCTTTTTACTTCTGCACTATGTACACGTCTTAGCTCTGTATAAATAAACCAAGAATAAGCAGAAAGTCCGTATCTTGGATTTTCTAACCAATAACCATCAAAATTAGAATTCTTTCCTGTTGCAAATTTTGTATTTTCAACAAAATAAAGATGATCATTTAATTTTCCACTTTGCCAAGTTGGAATAAAAATTTTTTTTAATTCTTGAAATGTTAATAAACGAGCTGCATATTTAGAATAACTAAAATTCAATATCAAATATTTTTCTGTTATTTTTTATAAAAAATAATAAAAAGTACTAATAATTAGTACCTTTTATTATTTACTTTCTAATTTTTCTAATACTTTTTCTGTTGTTTCAATTGCTTTTCTTCTTAAAGATTCTGCTGCATCTTCTACTACTGGAGTTGCTTTTTCTTTTGCATATAATACTAAATCTGCTGCATGTTTTTTTAATTCTTCTGCTTTCTTCTTAGCTATTTTTAAAACCTTTTCCTTATCAAGCTCTTTTATTTCATCAATTATTTCTTGAGTTTTAGAAGTTATAGTATCTCTTACTTCAATAACATCTATTTCTTTTGCCTTATTAATTAAATCTTCTGCTTTAATCTTTAAAACTTTTCTAGTTTCCTTACCAGACTTTGGTGCAAATAAAATTCCTACTGCGGCTCCAAATAAAGCTCCTAAAATAAACTTTGATTTATTATTATTCTTCTTCATCATTAACCTCCAATTTTTCCTCTTTTTTTTGTTTTATTTTTTTAAAGATTCCTTTTATAAAAAGAATTATAGAATCTGATACTACCTCAGTTAATGCTGATAATTTATCTGTTAAAACATCAACAATGTTAAAAATACCATTTAATGATTTAACTTTTTCATTAGCATCATCTACAATACTTTCTACCTTATTCATTGTTTTTATAACTTTAACACAAATTATAATAAGTAGTGTTATTAGTATACATAATAGTATATAAATTAAAATTGGTAAATATTCACTTAAAAATGCTTGCATTACTCTTCACTACCTTCCTTCTGGTACATAGAGTCAATTAAATTAAATAAATCTTGTTCTTTTGTATCATCGTCATCATCAGAATCATCATCAAAATTATCTTTTCTTATAATATCTTTATTACTATTTTTTATATCTTTTAATTTTTCTCTTTCTTTATCAACATCAATTTCTTTAAAATTAACATTTGGTAATATCATATCATCATCATCAGAATCATCTTTAACAAAAATATTTTCCTTTTCAATTACTTTCTTACTTTTTTCTCTAGAAAGTTCTTTTTCTTCTTTTTCCATGTCTTTTTCAGCTTCTTCTATTGTTTTCTTGCTTAAACGCTTCATAGTATCTTCTATTTCTTCATCTATTCCATAAGCTTTTTTTCTAACTGAATCTAATGATACTTCTTCATATTTATTTTTTTCTTTTACTTTATCTTCTTCTTTTATAGTATTACCATCACTATCTAATAATCCATATATAGGAGATATTATAGGACTTGGCTTAAACTTCTTAGTTTCTTCTTTCCTTTTACTTCCTTGATATAATGGTTTTTTAGGTTCTTCTCTTCTTATTTCCTTTTCAAATAATGGTTCAGGTCTTACTTTCGAAACAGCAAAATCTTCATCATCAAATTGTGGAAATTTAAATTCTGCTTCATTTTTTTGAGTTCTTGATTTAATTTCATTTAACTCTTCTTTTACCTCAGAAACATCTTCAAAATATAATTCTTCCATATCTTGAGTCTTAGATATTTTTTTTTCTTCTTCCTTTTCTATTTCTTTTTGATTTTCTTTTTTTAATGACACTTTAGGCTTTTTTATATTCTCTTCTTCTTCATCATCAAATAAAAAACTTTTCATTTTATTTAATTTACTTTTTAATCCCATGATATTTACACCATCCTTTATCCTTCACTAGAAGAAGTAGTTTCACTACTACTTGTCTTTTTTTCCTCAAGCTTTATTTCTTCTTCTTTTACCTCTGTATTATTCTTTTTATCGTATTTATCATATTCTTTTATATATTCTAAAAAGTTACCCTTTTTTTCTTTGTTATTAAATAACTTATACACTTCTTCTTTTGAATCTAAATTACCTGATTCATACATTCTTTTAAGTAAAGAATCATTATAATCTAAGCTTGATAAAATATAACTAATATCTGTTATTGCATCATCTAGTGATGATTTATCAACATATGATTCTATTTTAGCATAATTATACACCATTTGAACATATAATTTTTTATTAGATTCTTTAATTTTAATATATCCATTTTTATTGTTGACATTAATTTTCTTAGATAATAGTATTTTATTATCTTCCTTATAATCTAATTTAGACTTATAATAATAACTAACAACATCAACATATAAATAATACTTATTACCATTTCTTTCTAAAACATCATTATAATCATTTGAATAAATAGTTTTAACACCATATGGTGCATAATACTTATATCCTTTTCCAATTTTATTATAATTCTTAATATTTAAAGATAGTATTTTATCCATTTTTTCTTCATAATTATAATTATCTATTCTAGTTATAGAACAACCAGATAATATAACTAAAGTTAAAAGTAACAAAAAAAACTTTTTCAAACTGATTCACCTACCTTATAAATATTATAACAAAAAAATAATAAAAGGTAAAATATTTTATATTAAATATATCAATTAGTCTTTATGTGCCACTAATTTACATATTCTAACACCTTTACTATTAAATTTTGATTCATATTCAGTTAATACATTATCTAAATCATTTTCACTTAATAAATCAAGTGTAACATAATCAAACTTATATCCATATAAACTTAAAGAAGAAAGAGAATAAGAAAACAAATTAATATTGTCTGTTTTCTGTATAATTTCTTTTTTTCCTTTAAAAATATTATCATACTTTTTTAAAAATACATCAGACGTAAGTCTTCTTTTTTCATGTCTTTTTTTTGGCCATGGATCAGAAAAATTAAGATATATAGTATTTATTTCTTTATCAAATATATCTTCTATATAATTTGCATCTAATCTTATTAATTTTAAATTAGGTATATCTTCATTTTCTAATTTTTGAACTGATCTTACTATTACACTATCAAACATTTCAATTCCAATAAAATTAATATCTTTATATTTTTTAGCCATTTTAATTATAAAATTACCTTTTCCCATACCTATTTCTATATTAATTGGATTATTATTCTTAAATAAAGAATTCCATTTTCCTTTATAATCATATGGATTTAACACAATATATTTAGAATTATTTATTATATCTTTTGCATTTTTTACATTTTTAAGTCTCATAAAATCACCTTCTATCATATTATCATTATGAGTTATTTAAGTCAATTAATTAAAAAAAATACAGGCAAATTTAGGCCTGTATTTTTTAATTTGTTCCAGTAGAACCAAAACCATTTTCTCCTCTTTTTGTTTCATTTAATTCATCTACTTCATTAAATGAAGCTTTAATATATGGTGTTATAATAAGCTGTGCTATTCTTTCATATGCTTCTATTTCTTTTAATTCATTTGTATGATTATGAAGAGCTACCATTATTTCTCCTCTATAATCTGAATCTATAACACCAACTTTATTAGCGGGTGCAAGACCTCTTTTAGTTGCAAGTCCACTTCTTGCATATATTAATCCCGCATAGCCTTCTGGAATTTCCATAGCAATTCCTGTCTTAATAAGTTTTGTCTCACCAGGATTAAAACTTATTTTTTCACTAGATGATGAATATAAATCACATCCTGCAGCAAAACTGGTTCCATAACTAGGTATTTTTGCATCTTTAGATAACTTTTTAATATTTATTTTTTCTTCTTTTATCATAATTAAGCTCCTATTATTTCTTCTTCGTTTAGTAATACTACTTCACCTTTTTTTAGTGATTTTTTAACATCTATTACTCTCTGATTAGAAGAACCTCTCCATTTTAATCTAAAATCATGCAATTCATCTACGTACCTTCCATCTACTAATACATCTATATAATTTAATACTTCTTTATCTTTTAAATCCTTATCAAATAAGAATCCTGACCATGCCCAAATAGTTTTGTTTGGAAATTTTTCCTTAAATTTCTTAGCTAATTTTAAAGTTGCTCTTATATTATTTGGATGCATAGGTTCACCACCTAATATAGATAATCCAACAATATAATCAGCACTAGCTAATTTTAATATTTGATCAATTGTATCATCAGTAAACAAATTACCATCTTTAAAACTCCAAGTTTCAGGATTAAAACAATTTTTACAATGAAACGCACAACCTTGCATAAATATAGATACTCTAACTCCTGGACCGTTTGATATATCCATTTTTCTTATTTTATTATATCTCATAATTATGCATCCTTATTATCAATATGTATTACTCTTTCTTTAATTTCTTGAGTTCTTCCTTTATTCCAGAAGTTTGTACCTATATATCCACAAGTTCTTCTTGCAACATTTAATTTATCATGATTTCTATTACCACAGTTAGGACAATACCATTCTAACTTATCATCTAAAAGAATTTCTCCTTCATAACCACATTCTTGACAATAATCAGATTTAGTATTTAATTCTGCGTACATAATATTGTCATAAATAAATTTAATAACCTCCATAACAGCATCTAAGTTATTTGTTAAATTAGGTGTTTCAATATAGCTTATAGCTCCACCTGGTGAAAGTGCTTGAAACTTACTTTCTAGTTTTAATTTAGTAAATGCATCTATTTCTTCAAATACAGGTACATGATATGAATTTGTAATATAATCTCTATCAGTAATTCCTTTAATTCTTCCAAAACGTTCTCTTAGTGCTTTTGCAAATTTATAAGTTGTAGACTCAATTGGAGTTCCATAAACACTATAATCAATATCTTCTTCACTTTTCCATTTATTACAAGCATCATTTAGTCTTTTCATTACTTCAAGACCAAATTCTTCTGCCTTACCACCATCTGTATGAGAATGTCCAGTCATATATTTAACACATTCATAAAGTCCCGCATACCCAAGTGATATAGTTGAATAACCATGGTGTAATAATTCATGAATACTTTCTCCCTTACCTAATCTTGCAAGTGCTCCATGTTGCCATAATATAGGAGCAACATCGGAAGTTACCTTAGATAATCTTTTATGTCTTATTTGTAAAGCCCTATGACATAATTCTAATCTCTCATCCATAATCTTCCAAAATAAATCCATATCTTTATCAGATGATAATGCAGCATCTACTAAGTTAATTGTAACAACACCTTGATTAAATCTTCCATAATATTTAGGCTTTCCTAAAGAATCAACATAAGGTGTTAAAAATGATCTACAACCCATACAAGGGAAACACTGTCCATTACCATTTTTATCAACTTTTAATTTCTTCATTATTTTTTCTGAAATATAATCTGGAACCATACGTTTAGCAGTACATTTAGCAGCAAGTTCTGTTAAATAATAATATTTTCCATCTTTTTTCATATTATCTTCTTCAAGTACATATAAAAGTTTAGGAAAAGCTGGAGTTATATAAACACCTTTTTCATTTTTCATACCCAAAATACGTTGTTTTAATACCTCTTCTATTATTAAAGCAAGTTCTTCTTTATATTCTTCTGTTTCACCTAAATACATGCAAACAGATAAAAATGGAGCTTGACCATTAGTTGTTGTCATTGAATTTATTTGATATTGAAAAGTTTGAACACCATCAGTTATTTCTTTTGTTAAATCTTCCTTGGCATATTTTTTACAATCTTCTAACTTAAATTTTCTTTTTTTATACTTTTCTAAATAACGATTATAACTTTCTCTTACAAATGGTGCTAAGTGAGTAAGTGTTATAGTACATCCTCCATATTGACTTGATGATACTGCAGTTATAAGTTGTGTTGCAATAGTCATTGCAGTTAAAAAACGATGAGGTTTTTCAATCATAACACCATTTATATTAGTTCCATTTTGAAGCATATCTTCTAAATTTATTAAATCACAATTATGTAGTGCATTTTGTGCAAAATAATCCATATCATGAAAATGAATTATACCTTCATCATGTGCTTTTACAATATCTTCTGGAAGTAAGAATCTTCTTGATATATCTGTTGATGTTATACCTGCTATATAATCTCTTTGCGTAGTAACAACTTTTGCATTTTTATTAGAATTTTCTGTATTCCAATATTCACTTTCTCCATCTATTAATTCCTTTATAGATAAATCTGTTGTATTACTTCTTCTTACTAATTCTCTAGTATATCTATATGTTATATACTCTTTTGCTAAAGCAAACTTATTTAAAGCCATTAATCTAACTTCTATTATATCTTGAATATCTTCAACTAACATTCTTTTTTTCTTAAGACCTTCTATATATTTAATAATATTTTTAATTTGAACGTCAGTTACTCTATCTTCTTCAGATACTTCTTCATTAGCTTTTTTGATTGCTATTTCTATTTTTTCTGGACAGTAATCTACTATATGTCCATCTCTTTTAACTATTTTCATTTAATTAAGCCTACCTTTCTACTTTCAAGATAAATATACCATAATTATAAATTTATTCGTTGTTGCATTTGCAACAAAATTGAAAAAATGATATTATTTTACTAAGAGGTGTAAAATGCGAAAATTATTTAACAAAATCGAATCTAAAGATCAAAAAAAATTACTAAAATTATTAGAAACAAGTATTCTTAAATTTAAAAAAGACGTAACAATTTTTTCAAATATTCAAGGTAATATAATAGGTATTATATTAGAAGGAAGTGCACAAATTATAAGAACAGATTATAATGGCAACAGAACAATTATTGAAGAACTTAAAGAAGAATCAGTTTTTGGAACAGCAATATCATCTTTATATAGTGATGAATGTCAAATAATTACTAAAGAAGATACTAAAGTTTTATTAATAGATTATGACCTTATAATAACTAAAGAAAATAATAATTATTCATATTATAATCAGTTTGTTAAAAACCTACTTGAAATAACCACTAATATAATAGAAGAAAAAAATGATAGAATTGAAATTTTAACAAAAAAAACTATAAGAGATAAATTATTAGAATACTTTAGAATATACAGTAAAAAAAGAGGGACAAAAATTATTTATCTACCATTTAGCTTAACAGATTTTGCAGATTACTTATCAGTTGATAGATCTGCTATGCAAAGAGAATTAAAATATCTAAAAGAAGAAAAAATTATAGAAACAAAAGGTAGAAAAATAAATTTATTATACAAATAAAAGTCAGGTTATTCCTGACTTTTTGATTGCTTACTTTTTATTTCATTTAAAAGTAAATCTTTAAATACATCTTTTGGAACTAAGTAAGTTTTATTAGAACCATGTCTTCTATAACTTACTAAGTTTTCATCACGTTCTTTATCTCCTAAAATTAAGATAATAGGAATTTTTTTAGTTTGAGCCTCTCTCATCTTATAAGATAATTTTTCATCTCTATCATCTAATTCTACTCTAATATTATTTTCTTTTAATAAGTTAAATATTTCTTTAGCATATTCTAAATGATAATTATTATTAACTGGAATAATATTTACTTGTACTGGAGCTAGCCAAGTTGGAAAAGCACCTTTAGTTTCTTCAATTAAAAATGCTGTGAACCTGTCAAATGTTCCAAATATTGCTCTATGAAGAACAACAGGAGTTTTCTTTTCTCCCTTATTATCAATGTAAGAAAGATCAAATCTTCTTGGAAGTAAGAAATCTAACTGACAAGTTGATAAAGTAACCTCAGGCCCTACAGCAGGTTTTACTTCAACGTCAAGTTTAGGTCCATAAAATGCAGCTTCCCCTACAGCTTCAAAGTAATCAACGTTTAATTCGTTTAAAACTTCTCTTAATTTAGCCTCTGCTTCATTCCACATTTTATCATCATCAAAGTATTTTTCCTTATCCTCTGGGTCTCTAAGCGAAAGTCTAAACTTATAGTCCTTTATTCCAAAATCATGATAAACATCAAGTATTAAGCTAACAACCTTCTTAAACTCATCTTTGATTTGTTCTGGAGCAACAAAAAGGTGTGCATCGTTTTGGCACATGCATCTAACACGCTCAAGACCTTTAACGGCACCTGATGCTTCATATCTAAAGTCTGTTGCAAACTCTCCTATTCTAATTGGTAAATCACGGTATGAATGAAGTTTATTTTTAAAAACTAACATATGATGCGGACAATTCATAGGACGAAGCACAAATTCTTCATCATCAACCTTCATCATTGGAAACATATTTTCTTTATAATGATCCCAGTGACCTGAAGTTTTATATAAATCAACTGTACCAACACATGGAGAATATACGTGCTCATATCCCAAGTTTCTTTCCTTTTCATATATATAATTTTCTAGTTCTTTACGAATTACTGCTCCATTTGGAAGCCATATTGGCATACCTGCTCCAACTAGTTCATGATTCATAAAAATCTCTTGTTCCTTACCTATTTTTCTATGATCTCTTTGTTTTCTTTCTTCAAGTTCATTTAAATAAGCATTTAAATCTTCTTCAGTTTCAAAACATACACCATATATTCTTTGAAGCATCTTGTTTTTAGAATCACCCTTAAAGTATGCACCAGAGTGTTTAATTAGTTTAAAATACTTCATTTTTTTAGTTGTCTCAACATGAGGTCCACGGCAAAGATCAGTAAAATCTCCTTGCGTATAACAAGAAATAACAGTGTTATTTTCATCCATACGACTTATTAAATCTATTTTATATGGATCATCTTTAAATCTTTCTAAAGCTTCTTCTTTAGATATTTCTTCTCTATAAATTCTCTTATCAGATTTAGCACATTTTTTCATTTCTTTTTCTATTTTTGGTAAATCTTCATCTGTTAAAGTTTCATCCCCTAAATCTATATCATAGTAAAAACCATCTTCTATAACTGGTCCTACCCAGAATTTAGCATTTGGATATAAATGTTTTACAGCCTGTGCAAGTAAGTGTGCACAAGAGTGATTAAGTATGTTTAATTTTTCATTTTCTTTTATATTTATCATATTAATAATTCCTTTCTAATTTACTTTTTAATTTAAACGTTCTTATATTAAAACCGCCTTGCTTTTTATAATAATAATTAATTAAGGCTTCCATATTTTTATACATAATACTTAATTTATCCATATCAAAGCATCTTATATATAGTTTTATAAATTCTTCTTCCGGTAGTTTAAATACATGATACTTTCTTCTATATTCTTCATCTGTTAAAATCTTGTAAACTTTAGTTTTAGGTAATTTTGGAATACTTAAATACTCACAGTAAGCATCATATACAAATCCTAACAAATTATAATATATTAAATTAAAATTAGGGTTATTTTCTTTTAAGCACACCTTTAGTTCATCAAAGTTATCCCATATATGATAATTATTCATATCTAACTTTTCTGATTTAATATTATCTATTGACCTATCAATATAACTTAATGCTTCATCTTGAAGTTCTTTTACACTACCATCTAAATCATATATTATTTTTCCATATGCAAGCATATTAGCAGTTACCTGTTTTCCATCAATAAATTCTTTTTCCATATATTTTTCTATTTCAGATTTAGGTGACATAAAATATTCTATTAAATAACTATTAGAATCAATATTACCTCTTTCTTGATAGTTAACATTATCTTTTAAAATCAAGTATACATCAATATCAGAATATTCATTTTGATTTCCTGCGGCATAGCTACCACAAAGCATAGCTCCTATTACATCATCATTATCTTCATATTGTCTTAAAAACTCTTTTAATGCAAGTTTCCATTTTTCTATCACAAAAACACCTTCTTTCTAATAAAAAAAAGGAAAGTACCAAAGGAGTGCATTACGCACGGTACCATCCTTAATTTAACTTAATTTGATAACGTGCATTACGCACGGGATTCTCTTTCGAGTCCAACTTAGAAGTAGTAATTTTATAATTAGTTTATCTATTTTCACCACCATAGACTCTCTTTAAAACATCATTATAAAATCATGTCTTCATCAATGTATTTATATCAAAATAATACTACAAAAAGTATTCTTAGTCAATCTTTACTTTCTCTTATTTTCTCCAAGCATTTTTATATCAACTGTTAATTGTTTTACTCTTTCTATTATTCTTCTTGCTTTTACTTTTTCAGATTTATTATTATTTGTAATACTTAAATGTTCTTCTAATTCTTTAATATCTAAATTAGAAGTGATAAAAGTTGGTAATTTTTCTTGCATTCTATACTGAAGAATAGTTCCTAATATTTCATCTCTACTCCATGATGTTACTATTTCTGCTCCTAAATCATCTATTAAAAGAAGTTTAGCATACTTAACTTCATTATATTTATTTTTAAATTCATCAGAAGAAGATGAGGAATAACTAGATTTTAAACTTCTTAAATATTCTGGCCAATATACTATAGTACTTTTAACATTTAATTTAGCAAGTTCATTAAACATTGAAGCAACTAAATATGTCTTACCAGCTCCAAAATTACCATGTAAAAAAAGTCCTTTATCAAATATATTCTTCTTATATTTCTTTATATAATTAGTAAGATAAGTTATTGTATCAAATCTTGATTCATCATCCGTATAAATATCCTTCATTTTAGCTTCTTTTATTTCCCTTGGTATATCAAAACTAGTAACATTTTTTTGATACTTATTTTCGTTTATTAATTTATTTTTATATCTACAAGAAACATATGAAAAGTTTAATTTACCACATTCTAATGAAGGAAAATAACAATATCCATTCATATTGTTTTTGCACATAAAAAGTCCCTTACAAGATTTACAGTTTTTATATTCTAAAGAAGCTTCTTTAATTAATGATGTATATTTCATCAATTCGTCATCACTTAAATTTATACTATCACATATTTTTTTAAAATCTAAATCTTTTTTTTCTTCTTCATAAGAAACTTTTAATTTATAATTTAAATCATTTTCTTCTTTTACTACTTTATTTATGTTTTGCATAACCTATCATTCCTTTATGAAAATTCTTTTAACATATCCTTAAGTGATTTTTCATTTTCTTCACTTATTTTTTTCTTTTCTATTTTTTTATCAAACCATTCTGGTAACACTTCATTTGATGGCTTTATATATTTTTTATCTTCAATTATAACTTTTGATTTTTTATATTCTTTTTCTGCTGCCTTCATTGCTTCTTCTACTGTCTCTATATTAAGTCTTTTCCACTGTGAAGCTATTGCCTCTATGAAATTTTTAGTAAGCTTTTTATTATTTATTTTTAAAACATAATCAATTAATACATTAACAACTCCTGGATTTAATTTAAAGTCCGTTAATAAGCTTTCTAAAACATTAAGGTCTCTTTCTGCAGGTTTAGCACCTTTATTAGCTCCTTTAAGAAAATTATAAGGGCTTGTATTTTCAAATACATATATCATTTTAGCTCTTTTATCATCTTTTCCTATAGGATTTTTTAAATACTCAGGCTGACTTTTATATATAAGTGAAGGAAGTTTATTATCATTTTCATATCTATAATAGTTTCTTACATTTTTTCTTAGTGCATTTTTATCAATTAGTCCATTTTCTTTTATAGAATTTAGTATGGAAGGCTTCATCTCCATAGCATCTAAATTATATACATAAGACAAATTACAAATCAAATCTTTAACTTCCTTACTAAAGGTTCTATTACTTATTAAACCATTTGGTACAGAAGATATTAATAAATCAAAATCAAATTTTCCATCTATTTTTATTTGACCTGTTTTGTTAGTTCGTAAATCAGTATTTAAGTTATCATAAAGAGTTCCTGGAATACTTTCAAAAACATCATCAAAAGATGAGGTTATCTCTTTATATGAAGATAAATTAATTTTTGGAACTTTAAAATATTTAAGTAAATTTTCATATTCTTTTTTACCAACATTATTATATAAAACAATATTTAATATAGGATGATTAAAATATTCTACCGCTTTAATTGGAGAGAATAATTCATATACATATGAATTAGGATTACCTTCTTTTAAAAATGTTTTTAAAAGACCAACAGCCTCTAATTTTTTTCTTGCCATTATTATTGAATCCATTTTAATTCTTAAAGATGTCATTAAATGATGATGAGTATATTCACCACTTAAAAGTTCTGATTTATCTAAATCAGCCCATAAAGTGTAATATAAATCAGTTGCAATACATCCAATTATTGGTTGATATAGCATACTTATTATTTTTCTATCATTTTCATTTAATATAGTTCTATTTACCACTACGAAAGTATCCGCTGGTAAAATGTTTAATTCTCTCATAATGGTAGGCCTCCTTAAATTTTATTTTAATATATTTTAAAACTTATTTAAATAATTTTTAACACATTTAATAATTTTCTTTCATAAAGATTTAATCTTCTTTTATTATAATACATTTCTTTTATTATTTTCAAGGTTAATATTTTTTTCTATCTTTTAAACATCTCTAATTATATAGTTTGACAAAGTAATAAAAAAACCTCTATTTTTAGGTTTTTTTATATTTTTTTAACATCAGAAATTACAAGTTGAAGTTTAGAAAATCTTTTTTCTACCTTACCATATACTTTGTAGGTTCCTGGAATTGGTATATTAAAGAATTTGTTATACGTTTTAGGAAACATAACTAATTCTACTGTTCCATATGAGTCGCTAGCATTTAAAAACATCATTTTTTCATTTGTCTTTGTATCAATTTCTTTTTTTCTTTCAATATATAAAACCATTTCTATCATTTTATCAAAATACTTATCTAATAAATTGCTAGTTATACTATTACTTGTTATATATTTACTAGTTGGATGATTACTTATATAAAAACCAAATAAAGCTATTTCTTGCTTAGTAAGCTCATCTTTACTATATTCTTCATAATCTTCTATTTCTGGCTTTAAAACTAAATTTTCATCTAAATTATAGCATAATTCCGCATAATTAATTGCTTCATTTAAATTTTCTATTAATGTTCTTCTAGTCTTATTAAATATATCTAATGCTCCAGATAATATAAGATTTCTTAAAACATCACGTCCTAATTTATAACATCTTCTAACAAAATCTAAATAAGAAGTAAAATTTCCATTTAAATTTCTTTCATTAACTATTTCTCTTGATGTTAAAACGCCTATTGCTCTTACAACAGATAAAGGAAATAAAAGTTCATTATTTAAAATCATATATTTATCAGTTGATAAATTTATATTTGGAAGTTTAATACTAACATCTAATTTCTTACATTCATCAATAATTTGTTTTGTTTTATTTGAAACACCAATAATATTATTTAAAATCTCTGTTTCAAAATAAAGTGGATAGTGAACCTTTAAATAAGCTATTTTATAACCTATTATTGCATAACTAACAGAGTGTGCTTTATTAAATCCATAATTAGCAAACTTAAGAATTAAATTATACACTTTATTTAATGTTTCTTTATCATAACCTTTATTTATACCACCTATTATAAAATCTTCTTTATATGATAATAATAAATCTTCTTTTTTCTTACTCATTGCACGCCTTAACTCATCTGCCTTAGCATATGAAAAACCAGCCATTTTTCTTGCAATCTGCATTATCTGTTCTTGATATATAATTATTCCATAAGTAGAAGATAAAATTTCTTTTAAATCTTCATTTATATAAGTTATTTTTTCTTTTTTATGATGTCTTTTTACATATGTATCTATATTTTCCATAGGACCAGGTCTAAAAAGTGCTACAGCATCAATTAAATCATATATATTAGATGGCTTTAATTCCATGATAAACTTTTTCATACCTTGTGATTCAAATTGAAAAATACCATCTAAATTACCATTTGCAAATAATTCATAAGTCTTTTTATCATCAAGCGGTATATCACTAAATTTAATATTTGTATTTTTAATTACTTTATCTATTATAGTAAGATTTTTAAGTCCTAAAAAATCCATTTTTAAAAGACCTAAATCCTCAATATAATTCATTGTATAACCACAAATATATGAACCATCAGAATCAAGATATAATGGGATATAATTAGAAAGTTCTTTGTTTGATATAATAACTCCTGCTGCATGCTTAGAAATATGTCTTTTAAGCCCCTCTAAATGAAGTGCTATATCATATATTTTTTTTAAAATTTCATCATCATTTAATATTCTTTTTACATTTATATTTTCTAACTGATAAGATAAATCTTTTTTATCATCAAAGTTCTTAAGTAAATTGTCAATTTTAAAACCACTTACATTAAATATTCTTGCAACATCTCTTATAACTTGTTTTGCAAGCAAATTAGAAAAAGTAATTATTCCAGATACATGTTTTTTACCATATTTTTCTTCTACATATTTTATTACTTCATCTCTTTTTTCAGCATCAAAGTCTATATCTATATCAGGCATAGTAACTCTATTTGGATTTAAAAATCTTTCAAATAATAAATTATATTTAATAGGATCTATATCAGTTATACCAAGAGAATAAGAAACAAGGCTTGATGCAGCAGAACCCCTACCTGGCCCTACCATTATTCCATTTTTCTTTGCATATTTAACATAATCCCAAACAACTAAAAAATAATTACAAAAATTTAATTTTGAAATAATAGAAAGTTCATATTTTAATCTTTCAGCATATTCTAAAGAAACATTACCATTAAATCTTTTTTTAAGCCCTGTTATACATAAATCTGTTAAATATTTTTCTTTGTTAAATTCTAAATCATTATTATATATAGGAAGTAAATCATTCTTTTTTAAAATAGTTAAATTACACAATGCACTAACATAGTTAGTAGTTTTTGAAGATAACACATCAACTTGCTCTATAAAAGATACATCTTCTCCTTCAGTATAATCTTGATCTTTTATTTTATATAAATATTTTAAATACTTAGAATCTTCTTTTTTTAATGTGAGCGTTTTATTTAAATACACTTTATTACCATTTATCTTTTTTTCTTCATCTTCATTGTTATATCCAATAAATAAATCTTTAGTATATGGTATATAAATATCTTTTTTATCTTTATATTTGTAAGGTAAAATAAATACTAAATCATTTATATATTTTATAAGTTCATCAAATGAAAATTTTTTTTCATTTATAATCGTATTTATATTACATAAGTTTTGGTATCCCTTATAGTTTTTTGCATATAAAAGGATAGTATAATCTAAATTAACTTCAAGGCCTATAATTGGTTTTATATCATTTTTAATACACTTAGTATAAAACTCCATAGCACCATATAAGTTATCATCACATATTGCAGCACTTTTAATATTAAACTTCTTTAGTGTGCTTATTAAATCATCTATCTTTATTAAGCTAGATAAAATAGAATAATCTGTCTTTATCCATAAAGGTGTATAATTCATAAGCATACCACTTCCTTCTAATAATATTTTACTACAAAAAGATATTTTTTCATATTTTAATTTGACTAATTAACCATAATATGGTAAAGTTAGATAGCAAAGACGCACTTTAAGGAGGAATTAAATATGGCTAAAAAGGTATCAAATAAAAAACCATTATTCGGAAATAAGCGTTCTCATGCTTTAAATACAACTAAAATGAGACAAAAAGTTAATATGCAAAAAGTAACTTTAAATGGTGTAACCGTAATAATGAGTGCTAAAGAAGCTAAAAAATTTAGAAAAAATAATGCAGCATAATAAAAATACTTCAGTTAATAATTGAAGTATTTTTTATTTTATATTTAATTACATGTGCCATCCAAACTATAAAAGTATCCATCAAAATAGTAGCCTTTTTCATTATTGTTACTATATTCAGTTTGTGATGAATAATCTCCTTTACATATCACTTGATTTCCACCATTTGTTAATAAGTCATTTTCACCCGTTTTAGGATTTGTTGCATCAGATTCTAAATAATCTTTTAAATTATCAATAGTAACAGAAGTTACATTACTATTAATTGCAAAATAAGCTTCTGATATTTCTACTATTTCTTTAGCAGCTATATATTTAGCTTTTTCTTTAGAATCACTTACATTTTTTATTACATTAGTTGTTACAATTACCATTATTATAGAAAGCAAAACTATTACTGCTAAAAGTTCTATTAAAGTAAATCCTTTATTTTTCATATTATCACCTATTTAATTATACACCAAAAGTCTAAAAATTCATATAATTAATTGAAAGCTTTTATTAGGAGGAATATAAATGAAAGATCAAAGATGTAATTTTAATGGGGGTATGATGCCTTTTGTATCTGGTATGCCAACAAATATGATGATGTTTCCTAATTTTATGAATGATAATTATTCTAATTTAGAAAATAAGGTAAATTCTTTAGAAAAAAAAGTTAGAGTCTTAGAAAATAGGATATCAAGATTAGAAAATCCATATCAAAACAATAACATGCAAAACTACCAAACCCCACAAGGAAATATACAAAATAATGATTTACCATATCAAACTACACAAAACAATGGTAATTATAACGGAGAGATGTATATGATGTAAAAAAGCCTACTTTTTAAGTAGACTTTTTACATTTTATAATTTTTATTATTTTCATTTGATAATCTTATATATTCGCTTAATAAATTAGGATTAACAAATCTATCTAACATATCAACATTTCCTTTTTGTAATTCATCTTTTAAATACTCTTTTTGTTTATCATTTAAAGATGCACTTTCAATTTCATTTCTTAATTTTTCTTTGGCATTTAATAAATCATTAGAGTTATATTTTTTTTGATTTTTATAGTACTGTGTACCAATAAAATTAGCATATGAATTAATTAATATATTCATATTCATGTTATCATTTAAAGATGAATTTAAATTAGTTTTTACCATCATTTGATTAATTAAATCACTTTTTGATGTATTTTTAATATAATCTCTAGTTCCATTTTTTGAACTAAAAGAATTAATTAAACCTTTTGTAAAATAATTATCAAGTATTTGTTTTGATACAAATATAGTATTATCTATATTATTTGTATCAAAACTATTACTATAATAATCAAGCATTTTTAAAACAGCATCATCTAAACTTGCTACATTGTTTTTTTTCATATAATTAGATAAAACACTTTCAGTTATTTCATTAAAAAGCTGCTCTGCATTTAAAATATTTTTGCCATTATAAACTAAATTTCTTAACTCTTGTTTATAATCATTTCCTTTGTTTATTTCTTCTTTCACATACATTTGTGTATTTGTATCTCCACTTATTCCCATGTAAGCTTGTGATATTAAATAACGTAAATATATTCTAAGTTCTTCTTCTTTTTTAAAACCAAATTCATCTAAATCTTTTTTAATAGCTTCTATTAAATTCATGTTAGCACCCCAATTACTTATATAGTTTAAATAATTATATCATTTATTATCTTTTTATTTTTATTTTTTTTAATAATTTGTCACCAAATATACATTCAAATGCACCATTTTTTATAGTAAGTGTAAAATATATAATAATACCAACAATTACATATAGCATAATTGTTATTATAGATGTAAACCTATTTATTAAGTTAAAAGGTAATATATTTTTCATCAGTAATAAAACTATTATCATAATTATAAGTGGATATATAAATTTAAACATTTTATTAAAGAATGACTTAAAATCTAAATTAACAGTTTTATTAATAACTATTAAGTTAGATATTACTGAAGTTGTAAGTCCTAAAAATGTTGCAAATGTAGCTCCCCAAAATGGATATAAACCTATATTATTAAATAAATATATAAAAGGAACTTGAAGTGTAAGTTTAACTAATATACCTATAATTATACTTATAAATACATTTTTAAATTTATTTAGTGATTGAGTAATAGAAACAGATGTTGTAAACATGCATCTAAATAAAGCAACAAATATAGTAACACAAAAAACTCTAGGTCCCCATGTACTTGCCCCATAAAAAGCAGTAAATACAGGTCCTGCTAGAATAGAAAGTCCTATAGCCATTGGCATAGTAACATATAAAAGCATTAAAAATGATTGCTCAACTTTTTTCTTTACATCTTTTATATCACCTTTAACAAAGCTTGATGTTATATTTGGAACAAGACTTGTCATAAGACCTGTTGATATAGCAAGTACAACACTATTTAGTTTATTTCCAGTTGTATTAATAACCCCTATTATACTTTCTGCATCCTTTGTTTTAAAACCAATTTTAGTAAGTGTATTAATAATAGTTGTCATATCAATATAATCATATACAGAAAGAGCAAGACCGAATGAAATAAATGGGATAGAATAAATAAGTAATTTTTTAATAATTGCCTTATTCGTAATTTTTTCTTCTTCTTTCTTTTTCTCATTTGTTATAACAAGTTCTTTTTTATGTTTTTTCATCTTAATAAGTAAATAAATAAGTGCAACTAAAGCACCTATAGTTGCTCCAAATACTGCTACTCCAATAGCATTTACAACTCCTACTTTAAATACTCTCATGCATAAATAACTACCAATTAAAATAACTGATATTCTAACTATTTGTTCAATTACCTGACTTACCGAAGGTGGTGTAATAAATTTATGTCCTTGAAGGTAACCTTTTGTAACACTTAAATATGGAACAATAAGTATTGCTGTTGATATAATCCTAATTACAAATGTTATACTTTCTTTAGAATTTCCGCCAGTATTATCCCCCATTATTTGATTAGCAATTACTGGTGCTCCCAAAAACATTAAAACAAATAAAACTACACCAAGAATGATTAATAATCTTTTACCAAGTTTATATGCTCTTTCCTTTGTATTATAATATTTAAGAGTATTATATTCACTTATTAATTTACTCATTGCAGGCGGTATTCCAACCGTTGATAAAGATAAAAACAAATTATATATAGTATATGCATAACCATATAAAGCTATATTTTCTTCACCTATTATTGCATAAAAAGGAATTACATATATAATACCTAAAAACTTAGTTATAACAATACCTATAGTTGCAATTAAAGCACCATTTATAAAACTATTTTTTTTCATTTAAATCATCCTTTGTCTATATATATTATCATTGCAGAAAAACAATATATTTGTTCTTCACCACTAATAGAAAATGATAGCTGATACTTTATATCAACTACTTCCTTACTAATTAAGAAATTATTGATATTTTCTTCTAAATCTTTTTCATTTTCACAATCAAATACTTTAACTCTCATATTATCACCCACAAAAATAATATAAAAAATATCGTAATTAAATTGTCTTCTTTTATCATTATACCAAAATATTTTAATTTTTTTAATATTTTAATATTTTACTTTTATCGTTTAAATATTTTTGTAAACTCATTTTCATATCTAAATTAAATTTTTTATAAAAACTATATACATAATTTTCATCGTTTTCTAAAGCAATATAAAATAAATTATTATCTTTTATTCCTGATACATCATAAACTACATCATTAATTAATATAGCACAATGATCTTTATTTTTTTCTATTACCATTTTCCCATTAGGATAAAATTCTTTTAATATCAGAAAATATTCTAAGCAATAGTTATTTAAAAACATATCATATATATTACATTTAAAATAGGACTCCAAAACATTATTTATATTATAAATTTTATATAATACACACAAAAAAATCACCAATATATTATATGGTGGTTATTTAATTTTTTTAACATAAGGCTTTTCAAAAGTTTTAAAATCAATATCTAACATATCTTTTAACTGTTCTTTATTATAATTTTTTAACGATGCAACACAAATTCTTTCAAAAAGGCCATCAGAAAAATCATTAACTAAATTCTTTCCTTTATTTAATATATTAAAATAATCAGGGTCAATTTCTTTTATTATTCTTCTAAATTCAGTTTCATATAATGTATAATCATTTTTATAATTATCAACGTATGAATAACCAAATACTGTATCTTCAAAGTTAGCATTAGAAACATAATATTCAAATTCTCCGTTTTTATTAAAAATCTTAACATCCTCATCTTTCTTTTGATGTGAAAATTCATTATTTCTGTAAAAAGCAGATTCGTTATTTTTTTTATCAATTAATTTTATAGTATTTCTTAATGTTTCAAATCTACATTTATATAAAAGTTCTTTATCTTTAAAAATTTCAATGGAATTAGTTACTAATAATTTATCTAATTTTTTACCTTCTTTGGTGAAATACGTTCCTCTTAAATTATTTTTAAAGTCTGTACTTGTTATTAAATATTTATATTCATAAGTTTCATCATCTTTTTTAGCTGCTATAGCACTTATGTAATTTTTTTCTTTCATTATCTGAATAATAAGTTTATTATCTTTAAAGTAAGCATATCCAACTTGATTATAATAATTATCATATAATTCTACTTTTTTACCAATTTTTAATAAAAATGGTACATTTTCTTTTATATATTCATCTACTGTAATTTTAAATAAAGATAAAAATTTATAAAGCATATTTATTAAAATATCTTCTTCCATCATATTAATTTCTCCTTTTTTTATATATTATAATTTTTTTATTAAAAAAAGCAAGGAAAATAAATTCTTTGCTAATTTATTCATTTAATTGCTATTAACTTTGCGTGAACCACCATTCTTTTAGTATTATCATAACAAGAAGATAATGTAAGTATTTTATCATTATTATTTGAATTAACACCATAATCATATATACTTCTTTTTTTTAAATCATTATAGAAATTTAATCTTGCCTCATCATTTTCTATATTATCTGTTATGTAATAACTTTCAGGTTCTATATTATAAGTTGAAAACACCAAGAATAACATGGTTTTATTTTCTGTTGCTATTTTAATAATATAATTATCTTTATTTTTATACCACTTTTCTTTTGTTGTATTTCTAAGACTTCCAAACATAGCGTTATTAACAAGTCCATGAGCATATATTATTGTATTATCTGATAAATCATCTATATCATTTCTATAATCTAAAAATACCCATCCTTTTTTATTATTAGACTTATCAAAAGAATGTTTTAAATAATAATCATTATCTTTATATTGTACAAATGGATAATTGATATTTGTACCATTTACTTTAATCCATCCTTTAGTATCGTTATTTTGATGTTTTAATTCATTAAAATTAACATCTAACATTGATACATCAAGATATTTAAAATAATCATCAGATATTATATTAACTTCTTTTTTATTTGGAACTACCTCTTTAATCTTTAAGTTAGTTATAATATTACCACTTATTTTATCTGTTTTAATTCCATCATTAATTAAAAAAGTAAAACTTAAAAATGAAAATATAAACACTGTAAGACAAACAGTTAAAACAAAAAAATTAGTAGTTTTAAATAATTTTATCATTTTGAATATTGATTTAGTATCAGGTTTATTTAAAACTTTTACTTTTTCTAATGAAAGGAGCATTTTATTTAATTTTAAATCACTTATACCATGTTTTTTATAATTAAATAAAGTATCAATATCTTCTGGTGTTATATATGGATTTAAATTAAGTCTACTGTTTTTATTAACTATCTTAGCTTTTTTTACATAGTTTTTCGTATAATATATTAAATCTTTTTTCTTTAAACATTTTATTTCATCATAAGATATTTTAAATTTAGATATGATATATAAATTATAACAATCAATGTCAGATAAAAATGGATATTTTTCTTTTATATTTATATAATCCATATATAGTTCATCCTTTCTTAAAAAAAGTAGCTAACGCTAGCTACTTAAAATTATCTTTGTTTAACTTTTTTAAATGTTATAGCTGCTATAGCGCCAGATATCATTAATATTATAGCTGTTATATTAGTATCATCAGAAGTACTTGGATTTTTAACTTCTTGTTTTTTATTATTAATATCTTTTTCATCATTATTTTTTATATCACTACCATTTGATTTATTATCATTTTCAGTTGGTGTTTGAACTTCTTTTTTTGCTAAAACGCCATAATAATATTTTTCTGTAGGACTTGATTGATGTGTTTTTGACTTCAACTTAATTTGATAACCATTCATAGAAGATCCTAATACTTTGTTATACATATTAATTGCTTCTTGAGCATTTTCATAAGTAACCATAGTAGTATTTCCTATTAAACCAAAGATGGTTCCTTCTTTTACAATCTTACTTTCTAATTCTATTTTAACACCACTAATATTATCCGTTGTTAATCTCATAGCTTCATCTAATGTGTTATCACCCATAACACCAACATATACGTCATAATCTAAATTAATTATACCAGATCCACTAACATTTTCTACCCACACATATCCAGTATAAATGCTTCCGTTGTTAATTAATTTTTTTGCACTGATATATGATGCTGTTAAATTAACATCTTTTGGAATTACTATACTATCATTTTCTAAATCTACTCCAGCATTATTAAATAACTGAAAATTATCATATTGTTTTGCTCCATCAAGTAAAGCTTTTATTTCAGAACTTAAAAAATATCTTACTTTAGTTACCTCTTCCATATCAGCTGGATCACCATCACCACAATCTTCATCTCCTCTAGCGTGACCAAAACAACCATTTAATCCAGTTTCTTCTGTAGCACTAACAACATAACCATTAACAAAATAAAGTTTTGTTAATATCAATTTATCATTTTGATCATTAATATTTTCTACCTTTATATTTAAATCATTTTTTGAACTATCTTCAACTACTTTATAAGCCTTACAATTTTTATAAAAACCATTACAACTTTCTTGACTAACACTATCATAAATTACTTTATCTCCAACTTTATATTCTGGATATTCAACGACAGCTTTTGCTCTAACGTTTGATGCAAATGCAAAACTAGTTGCACAAATTAATCCCCCTAATAAAATTTTGTTAAATTTTCTCATTCTTTTTTTTCTCCTTTTTTTCCACAATTTATAAACTAGCTGATACTTCTTTTGCTATCTTACATGTTTATAATATCATTAACCCCCCCCCGGTCAATATTTTGATATCCTGTGGAAAATAAATGTGTAAACTTTTGTCAATTGTAGTGGTAAACTTAAAGTAGACACAAAAAGAGGGTATGTATTATAATATCAAACTTATAAAAAGAGTTTTACTATAACTTTTGCATTAATAAAATTCTATTAAAAAAGCAGGGAATTAATTTTCCTTGCTTTAATCAAAATTATCTAAAAAATCATCTATAGTCATAAATCTATCATCTATTTCCTTTAGTGATAATTCTTTTTTTTCTTTTGCATCTTCTTTAGTAACTGATTTTGTTACTTCTTTTTTATCTGTTACATCATCTTTTGTAAGATTAACTATTTCATATACGTTATCTATTTTTTTCTTTGTTATTGTAGATCCTGCAGAATATCTATCCATTATTGGTATTTCTGTTAATTTTATTTGTTTTGTATCATTATCACTTACTAACATAATCATCTTTTTAGCATCACTAACATATACCTTTATTACTTCTTGAGGGTTACTCTTTACTTCTCTTAATAATAGTAATCCTCTTTTAGCACGCGTAGTCTTTTCAAATTCTGATAATTTAATACGTTTTGCAAGTCCTTTATGAGTAATTACTGTTACGTATTCAAAAGTACCATCAAAGATGCATGCTGAAGATACATAATCATCTTTTAAGTTAATTGCTTTAACGCCCGCTGTTTTAAGACCAATTACTGGAATTTCAGATCTATCATACCAAAGTCCATAACCTTTTTTAGTTGCAATAAATATTTCATTATAAGGTTCCATTAAAACATCTACTACTTCATCATTATCTTTTAGCTTAATAAACATAATTGGTTTAGAATAACGTTGTACAACAAAGTCTTTTAAAAGAGACTTTTTAGTCATACCATTAGAAGTAAATGTAATTATTTCTCTATCATCAAATTTACTAATATCAAGAGCTTTTATTATTTTTTCATCTTCTTTTATAGGAACTAAATTACTTACGTGTTTTCCTAAATCCTTCCATTTTAACTCTGGAAGAGTATGAACTGGAATATATAAATAATTACCTTTATTAGTAAATAATAGTAAAGTATCTAACGTATTTTGTTCAAATAAGCCTATTACGTAGTCACCATCTTTTAATGCTGTTTCTTCATCATTTAAAGCAGAATAAGATTTTTTAGATACACGTTTTACATATCCTTCACTTGTTACTACAACAATAACATCTTCCTTTGAAATCATATCTGTCATATCTATTTTTATTTCTGTTATCTCATCTTTAATTTCTGTTTTGCGAGGATAAGCAAACTCTTTTTTTACTTTCTTTAGTTCATCTTTAACTACCTTTTTAAGTTCATCTTCATTAGATAGGATAAGTTCATATTCTTTTATAGCATCTTCTAACGCTCTCATTTCATTTTGAACATCAGTTATATCAGTATTTGTTAGTCTATATAATTGTAACATTACGATAGCAGTTGCTTGCTTTTCAGTAAATGAAAATTCTTTAACTAAATTAATAATTGCATCTGCTTTATTTTTAGATGCCCTAATTACTCTTATAACATCATCTAAAATACTAATTGCTTTAATAAGTCCTTCTAAAATATGATATCTATCTTTAGCATGGTCTAAATCAAATTTAGTTCTTCTTCTTATAACTTCTTTTCTATGATCTATAAAGTAATCTAATATTTGGAGTACTCCAAGCATTCTTGGACGTCTTTTTGCAATTGCAATCATATTAAAGCTGTAAGATATTTGCATGTCCGTATTTTTAAGCAAGTAATTAACGATTAAATCAGTATTAGCGTCCTTTTTTAATTCTACTACAATTCTAAGTTCGCCCCTTGATGTTTCATCTCTTACATCTAATATGCCTTCTATTTTTTTATCAATTCTAATATCGTTCATTTTCTTAACTAAACTTGCCTTATTAACTTCATAAGGTATTTCTGTTATAACGATACTAGTCTTACCTTTTTCTTTTACTAATTCATACTTACATCTAACGATTATCTTACCCTTACCTGTTTCGTATGCTTCTTTAATTTGTTTTGCGCCTTCAATTACACCACCGGTTGGAAAATCAGGTCCTTTCATAACTTCTAAAATAGAATCTAATCTGCAGTTTGGAGAGTCTATTCTTTTTATGCAAGCATCTATTACTTCACCTAGGTTATGAGGCGGAATATTAGTTGCGTAACCTGCTGAAATACCCGTTGATCCATTTACTAAAAGATTTGGAAAACCTGCCGGAAGTACAACTGGTTCCATTAAAGTATCATCATAGTTTGGAGCCATTTCTACAGTATCTTTATTTATGTCATTTAAAAGTACGTTACTTATTTTTGATAATCTAGCCTCTGTATAACGCATAGCAGCTGCTCCATCACCATCCATAGAGCCATTATTACCATGCATATCTATATAAGGAGTTGCCATCTTCCAATCTTGACTCATTCTTACCATTGCATCATATATAGAAGAATCTCCATGTGGATGGTAATTACCCATTATCTCTCCTACTGCCTTAGCACTTTTACGATATTTTTTATCATAGGTATTACCTGATTTATACATGCCGTATAATATTCTTCTTTGAACTGGTTTTAACCCATCTCTTACATCAGGTAAGGCACGGTCTAATATAATTGTCTTACAATATCTACCAAAACGTTCCCCCATTATTTCTTCAAGGGAATATTCTTCAATTCTTTTTAATAATTCACTCATATTTTTACCCCCTTGCCTTAATTTCATAGTTATCTTCTAAAGTAAAATCTACGTTTTCTTCAATCCATTCTTTTCTAGGTTCTACTTTATCACCCATAAGAATTGATACTCTTTTTTCTGCTAAAGCAACATCAGTTATCTTAACCTTAATTAAACTTCTTTTTAAAGGATCCATAGTAGTTTCCCAAAGCTGATTAGCATCCATTTCACCTAAACCTTTATATCTTTGTAAATCTTCTGGTTTACGATTTTTAGTAAGTTCTTTTAATTCTTCATCAGAATATACATAAACTTCTTCTTTTTTACTAAAAGATACTTTATAAAGAGGTGGATTTGCGATATAAACTTTACCTGCCTCAACTAAAGGCTTCATATAACGATAGAAAAAAGTTACAAGTAAAACCTGTATGTGACATCCATCATCATCAGCATCAGTCATTATTATTATCTTATCATAATTACAATCTTCAATATGAAAACTAGATCCAACACCTGCTCCTATAGTGTAGATTAAAGTATTTATCTCAGCGTTTTTATAAGCTTCTTCCATAGTACATCTTTCAGTATTTAAAACTTTACCACGAAGTGGAAGAATTGCTTGATAACTTCTTTCTCTTCCTGTTTTTGCACTACCACCTGCTGAATCACCTTCGACTATAAATAATTCATTCTTTTTTGGATTCTTTTTAGTTGCAGGAGCTAATTTATCAGATAAATTCTTTTCTTTAGAATTCTTAGTTTTACCTTTTCTTGCTTCTTCTCTTGCTTTTCTTGCAGCTTCTCTTGCAGCCTTTCCTTTTAACGCTTTATTGATTATATCAGTTGCAACAGCTTTATTTTCTTCTAAGAAGTACTGCATCTTTTCATAGACTACTTGCTCTACTACTGTTTTAGCAAGCGGAGTTCCAAGTTTTCCTTTTGTTTGTCCTTCAAACTGTAATAAGTCCTCAGGTATTTTAAGTGATAAAACAACAGTTAGTCCTTCTCTTACGTCAGTTCCTTCAAAGTTTTTATCCTTAGCTTTTAAGTATCCATTATTTTTTGCATAATCATTAAATACTTTTGTAAGAGCACTTTTAAGACCTACTTCGTGACTTCCCCCATCACTTGTTTTAACGTTATTAACAAATGATACAACGTTTTCACTATATGAATCGGTATATTGAAGAGCACATTCTACTTCTATCTTATTTTTAACAGCATCAAAACCAACTACGTTATGAAGTACTTTTTTACCTTCATTTAAATAAGAAACAAACTCTTCTAATCCTCTTTCATAATGAAAGTGAGCTTCTTTTTCATCTTCTTCATCTATAACATCTATCATAAGTCCTTTTATTAAAAAAGCTGACTCTTGCATTCTTTCACATATTGTAGTAAACGAAAAAGTTGTTGTACTAAATATAGAATCATCCGGCATAAATCTAACTGTTGTACCTGTTTTATTTGTTGTTCCTACCTTTTTTAAATCAGTGTCTAAATGTCCTCCATTTTTAAATGAAATCTCATACTTACCACCATCACGGCATATACTAACTTTCATCCATTTAGAAAGTGCGTTAACAACTGATGCACCAACACCATGAAGACCTCCAGATACTTTATACCCACCTTCTTGGAATTTACCACCGGCATGAAGTACTGTATATATAACTTCTGGAGTTGATGCTCCTGATTCATGCTTACCTACCGGAACACCACGTCCTTCATCAGAAACTGAAACAGAGCCATCCTTATGAATTATAACAGTTAAATGATTACCATATCCATTAATTGCTTCATCAATACCATTATCAACTATTTCCCATACTAGATGGTGTAAACCTCTCTTGTCAGTAGAACCTATATACATACCTGGTCTTTTTCTTACTGCCTCAAGACCTTCTAATATTTTAATTGATGATTCATCATATTTTGCCATAAAAAACCATCTCCTTATCTTCTTTAACCTATAAAGCATTATAACATAAGAATTTAAAAAAGTGCAAAATTCTTTACACTTTTTGACATGAACATAATATTTGCTTATTATTTTTTGAATTTATATGTAAAAATTAAAAAGCACTGAACCTTTTATTGTACTCTGTTCATTGCTTTCATCATTTGATTTACTTGTTTTTGACTTGGTGTTCTTCCCATTTGTTGCATCATAACTTTTATCATTTTTTCATTTATTGGCGGATTTTTCTTTAAATATTTTTTCATAACTGTACGAGATATAAAAAATCCTGCAACTAATCCTACAACAAGACCAATTAAACACCATAAAATATTTGCTAACATATATATAATCATCCTTTCACAATAATATTTTACTAAAAATATTAAATTTATACAAGACTTTTTAATATGACTTTATTAAGCCAAAAATAATCTTTATTAACAAAATCACACACAAATATATTTTTTTCATTTTTTAAAACATTAAAAAACTCAGTTATATTTTTATTTGTTCTTATTTTAATATAAGTATTATAAACAGTAAGTTTTGTTTTTTCAATTCCATTATCCAAAATATGCTTATTAAGTGATTTAAAATAATTAGGATCATATGCATAATTTCTATATAAATCACTATTTATCTTAGTTTTACTAAAAGCAGTAGCCATTTGACTAAATAACCTATATGATATTATAAAATCGTTTTGACTCGACTTTGATATTTGTTCTAGCATTTTATATAAATAATAAGTTTTATTATAATATAGTTTAGAAAAAGAATCATTAATTTTAAATAAGTAATATACTCTCATATTAAGACACCTCTTTTATAGAATAATACTTATTAGATAAAAAAGATGTCGTATTATATACATAAATTTTATTTTTATCAAAGATTAATTACTACATTTTTTTCTTTATATACTTCGTTTTTTTCTGTTGGTCTTTCATATCCAATTACCCAAATAACATTTATAACTGTTAATACCAAATATATCATTACAACTTTCTTATAACCTTTTAATATTTTCATATTAGTCACTCCTTTTATTTATAATTTAATATTATCACGAACAAATGTATGTGTCAATAGTAAATAAGAACAAATGTTTGACAATGTAAAGTAATTATGATATTATAAAAATGTAATAAAAAGGAGATATTATGGAAAAATTAACAAATAGACAAAAAGATGTTTTGGATTATGTTAAAAGTTATATAGCAAATCATGGTTACCCACCTGCTGTAAGAGAAATTGGCTTTGCTTTAGGACTTAACTCTCCAGCAACAATTCAATCACACTTAACTGCACTAGAGTCAAAAGGTTATATAAAAAAGACAAATTCAAAATACCGTTCACTTGAAATAGTTGGAAATAATGAATATTTAAATGAAGATGTAATAAATGTTCCATTACTTGGAAAAATAACTGCTGGAACTCCAATAGAAGCTATTGAAACGCCAAATGAATATTTTAGCTTACCAGCTTACTTAATTCCAAATAAAGAGGAAGTTTTTACTTTAAAAGTAAGCGGTGAAAGTATGATTAACGCAGGTATATTTGATGGTGACATAGTAATAGTACAAAAACAAAATGTTGCACGAAATGGTGAAATAGTTGTTGCAATGACAATGGAAAATGAAGTTACTTTAAAAAGATTTTACAAAGAAGCTAATTATATAAGATTACAACCAGAAAATGATACAATGGAACCAATTATACTTCCTAACTGTACTATCTTAGGAAAAGCAATCGGTCTTTATAGAAAGTTTTAAGAAGGAGTGATAAAACCATGGAATGTGTTTAAATAAATAAAAAAAGGAGAAACAACACTAATTTCTCTTTTTTGTTTCTCCAAATCTATATAAAAACGCTTTTGCATGCTAGAGCGTTCTACAATAATATATGGTTAACAAGTTAATTTGTTAACCTTTTTTAATATATTATTTTTAATAATATATCTAAATTAACATTTTTAATATGTTCATAAAGTTAAAAAAATATACATTTTTATTTTTTTAAACCTTCTATTCCACCTTTTATACTATAACAATTATATCCAAGTGCATTTAATACTCTTGCACAAGATAAACTTACCTTTCCTAAGTCACAAATCAAATAATATTTTTCATTCTTATTTATATATAATTCTGGATTCGACATAAGCTTAATTCTAGGTATGTTTATACTAAAAGGAATACTATTATTAGCAAAATCTAAAGGACTTCTTACATCAATTATTTTTGATTTATCATAAACCTTTTCAAAATCAATTTCCAAAGTAATCACCTCTTTTTAATATATGAAAAAAAGCACTTTGTGTTAAGTGCTTTTTACTCAAAGAATTCATCAAAAAAATCTTCATCATCTTTTTCTTTATTATTCATTATTTTATCTTTTTCTTCTTTATTAGTATATGTATTATCCTTAATTAAATCAGGTTTTTCTTCTTCTTTATTTGTACTTAATGATTCTTTATTTTCTGTTATATCTTCATCATCTAAAGATAAATCCTCTAAATAATCATCCATTATATCATGTACTTTATTTTCTTGTGTTTTATTAAATGGATTAAGTTCTATTTTATTATCTTCCATCATGTTCTTTATAGTTGGTTTTTCTGATGCAACAGCCTCATTTTCTTTAGCTTCGTTATTAGCTTTTTCCTCAGCTTCTAGCTCTGCTATTCTTGCATCTATCTTCTTAATCATATCATCAATATTTAAATTTTCATCACTATTTGTATTCATAAAAGGATTAACTTGTTTATTTTGCATTTCAAATGGATTTGCATTATTTGTTGATCCAAATGGATTGCTTATTGGAGCACCAAAAGGAGATGATTGTCCAAATGGAGATGGTCCAAATGGAGATGATTGTCCAAAAGGAGAAGATTCAGATGAAAACAATTCATTTCTTTTTTCTTCTTTTTTCTTTTTTACAAATTCTCTTATATCAAATAACTTAATTGGCTTTTGCTCATGTGTTGGTAACGTAGCCTTTGGAACTCTTTCGTTATTTTTACCATGACCAAAATCAGTATTCCAAAATGGTAAAAATTTAGTTCTAAGTGGTGGAAGACGATGTTTTAAAACAAGTACTTCATCCTGTTTAAATCTTTGAAGTTCAGTAACAGTAATAAGTGGTCTCGTTTCTTCTTTTTGATCTTTTCCTACTTTTACAATCTTGTCACCACATAATTTACTAATTTCTTCAAGTGCTGATAATTCACCTGTTAAAAGATATACTATATTACCACAGTTACCACGAATTGTCTCAGCATCTTCATTACCATAAACTTGTTTTAACTGTGCAAAGTTTTGAATAATCATAGTCATTCTTATTTGTCTTGAACGAGCCGCTGTAATCATAGTTGTAATATCTTTAAATTTAGGCATATTAGCAAATTCATCAAGTAAGAAATTTGTTCTAATAGGAAGCTTACCTCCATGTCTTTGTGCTACTGCAATTAATGATTCATAACATTGTTTTATAAATATAGTTGCAAGTGCATGATATGTTGTTTTTTCATCCTGTATAATCATAAATACAGCTGTTTTTCTTTCACCTATTGTTTCCATATCAAAATCACTACGTGATAACATTTCAGCTAAATTTTGAGTAACAGCAAATACTTTTATTTTTTGTTTTAAAACAGATTCAATAGAATTTTTAGTATCTTGTGGTGCATTAACAGTTCCTAAAGCATTTATAGCAGCAGGACTTGCAGGGTCTTTAAATTTGAAATATTCTTTAGCATATGTTGAAGCTCCAATTTTTTCTTCACCAACAGTCATCATTAAATTAACGGTTGATATACTTATTTCATCTTCTTTAGCATCTTCAAACATACCAAGAGAAAGACCTGTTAAATAGTCAGCAGCCGAATTAGTCCAGAAAGGATCATCAGCCTTTTCATCTGTTGCTATATTAATAGCCATATCATTTAAAAGTTCATTAGCCTTATCTTGATTACCTTCTTTATAATATTTGTAAGGAAGTGTATAAGGGTTCCAACAACTACCATTTTTAGGATCACGAAAATTAACTACTATTACATCATATCCTAAGTCTTTTAACATTTCACCATTTTTTTCAAATATTTCACCCTTAGGATCAGTAATAACCATTGATTCACCTTTTTTTGCTAAAAGATTTACTAATGGATTAATTATCATCTGGGTTTTACCAGATCCGGTTGCACCAATAACTAAAGAATGGGCTTCACCATTATCAACATATACTAAATTCTTTTTCTTATCATAAACCAAAGGAAATCCGGCTGAAACTGATTCTTTTGCCATTATTTCAACAGGTTCAACATCATTAAATTTTTTATACTCATCTTCCTTAGCAAATCTACCAAAACCGTTTTCTTTTTTACCTTCTTTAAATCCAAAACCTTTTTCTCTAGTATAAAAGTGTGATGAAACACTTGCTGTTAAAATTATAATTGCTAATATCCAAAAAATAATAGTATATCCCAAATATGGCGGAAAAAATCCTTTCACAAAATTAAAGGTCCAACCAATATTTTCTTGCGTTGAATTAATTCCGCTTGAAGTTATATGATAAAAATTAACAACCAACATAGAAACAACTATTAAAAGTAACAAACAAGCCCATAAAAATGCAACTACATCTTTTTTTTCTGCCCTAAATTTAAGTTTCATAAATTATCCTCCTAACTTTAGATAATAACAACTATTCATATAAAAACATTATACCAAATATTTAAAATATTTGGTATAATTTTTCTTAATATTCTAATCTATTGTTTTTATATTTTTTATATAATATCATTCCAGATATTGATATTATAAGAATTATAATAAATATTGTAAATATCTTTGTTCCGATATTAGTTGCTTTTTTATTATGTATTTTTAATTCTTCTTTTTGTTTTTCTTCTTTCATTCTATTTTTGCTAATTTTGAAATATACTTTTTTTGATATATCTGTACTTTGATCAAAAATCCATGTATATGTACTTTTACTAACATTATCAGCATTATTTTCTACTAAACCACCTGGCACTGTAATATTTAAATTTACTTTTGTCACATCAAATTTTTTTTCACTCAATGGCTTTGAAATAAGATTATCATTAACACTTTCAACAGTATAATATTCTTCATCTTCTATACATTCAATATTTTTATATAAATATTGAGAAAACAAACTATATTTTATAGTTTCACATATATTATTTTCTTCCTTATAAAAAGTAACATCTGTATCATTCTTATTTTCAGAAATTTGATAAGAATACTTTTTATATCTTATTGCATTATCATAATAATCTATGAATGATTTTGCATACTCTGTTGGAGTATTATAATTAACCGCTTTTTTATTTTCAAAATTTATAACTATTTCCTCTTTTATATTACCATTATAGTCAATATTAATATTTGCATTTGCTGTACAACCTGTTAAAATTAGTAAAATAATAAAAATACTTATCTTTTTTTTCATATAAATCTCCCTAATTTTCTAAAAAATATAAATAACCCTTATATGTATATTGTGAGCCACCATTAAAATACTTTTTAAATTCATCAAAACTATTAAATTCTTTATAAGTAAATCTTACACAACTTAAATCATTTTTTGAACAATTACCTCTAGCATATCCATCTGTATAAATTATTTTTTGTTTATCTTCACTTACATATTCAATTAATCCAACATGGCCATGTTTTGGAGATGAAGTTGAATCCAATCCAATAAATGTTCCTGATTTTATATCATCTATACTTAAACTACCAACAAATCCTTTAGAAGCAGTACCATTAGGATAAAAATCTTTTCCATCCCCATATTGATTTATTACTCTATTTTTATATGTTTTGCATTTATTTTCTGGTAAACTACCATTATCACATAATTCTTTTAATATTTCCATAGCTCTATTTCTAACATACCAAACGCATTGTCCTACATTTCTTTCATCTCTAACCCAAAGCATGTTATTTCCCTTCCAATCATCTTTTGGATTTGTTTTACGAATAGTAAAATTATATACTTCTTCTTTAAACTCATTTAATCTTAAAAATCCGGTAAATTTATCAGATGGTTCTATAACTACATTTCCAGTTATAGAATCTTCGTAAATCCATTTATTATCACCTGCATAAATTGCAAATACAGTTTTATCAGATGAATATCCAATATCACCTAATAATAAATTTTCCTGAGTTATTTCATATGAATTATTTACTATATTTTGAAAATCATTTGTATTTTCAAAATTATTATTAATAGTTGACCAATATACCCAATTAATAAATCCTATATTTCCTAAACCTGTTTTTATCTCATTTCCTAAAGAATCATTTGTTATACCAAAATTATTTTCTTCATAGCCTGGGCTTTTTGCAAGTGAACTATCAACAAATGGAATTTTATTTGCATAAGAGCTTGCAAAAGAAACAATCTTATTTCTTGTTGAAGTTAAGTTAGTAGTATTATTTGAGCATATTGTATTACTTACAGTTTTTATAGTAGCATCATTTCCAGAAACAGTTGCAATACTATATAATGTATAAAATGAACTTAAAATTTCGCTATAATTTTTTCCAGTCATAGCTTCCATCGAATCTTGTCTCATACAACTTCCTATTTTACAAGATGAACCTGCATAATATGCTGTTTTAGCTACATTACCATTTGAATCTAACATATAAATATCTTTTGTTTCTTCCCAAGCCTGGTTATATAGTGCTTTTTGTGTTTCACTTGCCGCTGGTCTATTAGCACCATGAAATAATTTGTTGTTACCATTATTATTATATCCATAATGATTTTGTATATTTGAATCATTACAACCTTTTTCAACATGACAAAAATCTTGATCCGCAGTTGACCATAACATAGAAATTACATATGCTCCTGTTGAGTCATCTTTCATGGCTTTACGTCTAGATAAAGCAAAACTTTTTACAGCTACCATTTGAGCCTCTATAATTCCTAAATCAGTTACACCAGAGATTTCTTCATAAACAACACCTTTAACATACTCTTCTAATGATAAATATGAATCATAATAACTCTCAGAGCATTGTGACATATTACTACATCCGGGTTTTTTCAAATCTATAACAACACCAGTTGTTATCAAATCAGGAGTACTAACACTTCCGGCATCTACTAAAGTTGAAGAACAAGTTGCATTTTCAAAAACATAATCAATAAATAACTTTTTTTTTGATTTTAAATCCTCTATTATTGCAGTTTTTAAACCATCCTTATCACTAGAATTATCTATCATGCTTTTATATGCTTTATCATTACTAAAATATTCATTTTTTAAATATTCATAATAAGCATTTTCATCGCCTTTGTTAAGTTCCTTCAATAATTTTTTTAATTTGTTTCTATAACTATATTTTCTAAATAATTCTAAATAAAAATCATTAGAACTTGTGTTATCTTCCTCTTCTTCTACAGAATCTTTATCATCTGTATCTTCTTCATCTATCAATTTATCATCAACTTCATCAGAATAATCTTTTGAAATTTTAAGTGATACATCACTACTCCATAAATTATTATAATAAGGATAGATAACTGTAATCATTGCAAGTGTTCCATCAGCAGTAGGATATTTTTCAAAAAGTTTTCTTATTTTTGATAACGTTTTTGCATCTGTTTTAGAATAATTAGACAAGTTATCATTTACATTACCCTTTTTACCAGGAACAGCCGATGCAATTATAAAAGCTAATGTTGCTGCTATTATTAGCACTAACAAAACAGGCCAAATTGCTGCTATAATACCAGCAATAGTCTTAATGGCATTAGCTATCTTTTTTATAGTTTTAACAGTTTTTTCTCCTGCTTTTTTAGCATTTTGTACTGCTTTTTTTCCTTTTTCTACAGCATTCTTTCCTTTATTAATTGCCTGTCCTGCCCTACTATTATTAAATCTATTTTTGGCACCATTTTTAATACCATTTTTAATACCATTTTTAGCTCTATCCATCATTTCTTTTGGATTTTTTGGTCTATTATTCCATTTGTTTTTTAAATCATCTCTTTTTTTATCTAAAGCTGATTTAGGAGATTTTGAATTTTTATTATCATCTTTTTTTTGTGGCTTATTATCATTTGGCTTTTCAGATTTATTTTGATTATCTTTATTTGGCGTATTTTCTGATTTATCCTTTTTATTATTATTTTCATCAGGTGTATTTTCATTTTTTTCTTTATTTTCATTTGAATTTTCTAGTGCATTATCTTTATTCGAATTATCTTCCTTATTATTAGTTTCATCTGTATTCTCACTATTAGAATCAGTATTTTCATTATTTTGAGATTCCCCACTATTGTTACTAGATTCATTATCTTCATTTAAATTAGAACCAGCATTATCTTTATTGCCTTCAGAATCAGAATCACCTTCTTTTGATGTATCAGACGATTCATTTTCTTCTGGGGTATTATCTTGCTGTTCATTTGAGTCTTCTAAAGAATCCTCATTTTCATCGGCATCTAAATTTTCATTATCATCATCTATTTCTGAATCATTTTCAGTATCATCAGAAATATCATCCATATCATTATTAACATCAGAATCATTATCAGATACATCTTCTATATCATCATTATTTTCTTTTACACCTAAACTGTCATCAACATTTTTATTTTCTCCACTATCAGGTGAAGCCTTTAATTCTCCTTTTATTTCCCCTTCTATTTCTACTATAACATCATCGAAATTAAAATCATTATTAGAATTATTTACAGTTTTATTTTTATCTTTATTATTCATAAATACACCATCCATACTAATATAGAATAATTATAGCATAATAGCTTATAAAAAAAAAGATGCATAAGCATCTTATAAACCTCCACCAGAACCAAATGAATCTAATTCTGCTTCTGTTACATTAATATCAATTCTCATTCTTCTACTACCACAAACAAGTAGTGCTTCACCTTGATTATATCTTTTAATACTTTCTTTTTCTTGTTCATTAAGGTCTATTAACATTGCTAAATCTTCAGCTCCCTGCTTTTTAAGACCCATTATCAAATAATAAGAAGCATTATCAAATATAGCCTTTCCTTGAGTTAAAACTGCTTGATCAGCAAAATCAGATGGTTGTTGTGTAATAAGTAATGTACCACTATTATACTTTCTAGCACGTCTTTGTATTTGTGCTAAAAAGTCAGCTCCTATTGTATTATTACCAGATAATAATATATGTGCTTCATCTACCATCATTACTGTATTAATAGATCTATCTAAACAGTGACTCCATGCATATTTTAATATATTAAAGAAAAGTGCATTTCTTATATTTTCATCTGCATTCATTAAGTCTCTTATATTAAACACTATAAACTTAGTTTGAGGATGAATAGTTGTATGACCATCAAAATAGAATTTTAATTCTTTAACAAGAGGTCTTATTTTTAATTCTAATCTTTCTAATATATCTCTTTCATGAGTTAATTGATCTCCATAAGCTTCTAATCTTCTTACTAATGTTTCATATAAATCAGAAAATGTTGGATATTGTTCTGATGTTAAATTAGAAAAATCACTTTGAAATGATATTCCAAAACGTTGATATGTCATTTGAGCAATTTCACTAAACATAGTTAAAACGTCTTCTGTAATTGTTGGATCATAATACTTCATAAACGCTTTTAAAAATTGTAATGTTTTAGTAAGAACTGTATATCCTAATCCATTTTTCAAATCTTCTTCATCAGCTTCTAATATTACTTCAAGTGGATTAATCATACCAAATTCTCCACCTTTGCCTAAATCTATGAAATCTCCTTGCATACGAGATGCCATTTCTTCAAGTTCTCCTTCTGGATCAATAACAACTGTTTTATACCCATTTCTTATATAAGTTCTTAATAATAATTTAGCTGCTGTTGATTTACCACTACCTGTTGTACCTAGTATAATCATATTAGCATTATTACGATTAAATTCTTTTCTTATTTGATATAAAAATTGGTTAAATAATATAACTCCTCCAGAAAAATCAGTTCCCAAAAGACATGATGGTCCTGGATCTTTTAAACTATCAAAAATAAACGGATACATAGCTGCTATTGTAGGAGATGTAATTGGTGTTCCAATTTGCTCTTCTATATCTTGTTTAGGAAATATAGGTAAAATTGATTTAAGTACCTTTCTTTGTTCAAATCTTAAAGGTATTGCTCTTAAATCCATTGCTGATAAATAATTTTTTATTTGTAATTTCTTTTGTTCTAATTGTTCTTTAGAATCAGCTGTTATAACAATATGCATTTGAAAATCAAAAATTTTAGACTGATTAGTTGTAATCATTTGAATAAAATCATTTAAAGAATCATAATCCTGTCTTAATTGTTCTTGTGCAGTTTTATCATTTTCTTTTTCATAAGCTGCTTTTAATTCTGCTAACTGCTTATTAAGCATTTTCGACATAACAGAAAATGGTAATGGAATATGCTTAATAACTACTTTAACGCCTGAATTATTTGTTATATCAGATAAAAAACCAGGACTTATCCATTTAGGATATGAAATAACGGTTAAAATTGTACACCATTTATCACTTATTATAAACTCAGATGGTTTAAATTCTAACCCTTTAGGTGCAAGTTCTTTTTTTATATTAATATTTGCCATTATGCCAACACCGTCCCAAATTCAGTTTTTTCTCCGCCATTTAAGAAATTATCTAATATACTTCTTAAATCATCATTATTAGCTTGGCTAGATGCAAGCCCTGCATTAGCTAAACCATTTATCATAAGCCTTATTTTCTTTTGTATCATATCAACATTCTTATCTTTAAATAGGAAATAGAACTCAACATCAGAAACATTATCATTAAAATCCTCAGCCTTACTTAAATCTTGATTAATAAGCTTTCTTATAACTGGATTTTGAGCACTGTTATACATCATTTGAAGTTCAGCTATATATACTGATATATCAACTGGTCTATCTGCTATAACAAGCCAAAATTCAAAATCAAGGGTGTTATAAAAGTCCTTTAATCCATCTATAACACCAAATTGTTCATTTTCCTCCATAATAAATATGTTTTTAGGTGCAACCTTAACACCTGCAACCTTAAACCCACTATCAAGTTCTATCATATTATTAATAATAGCCTTAACAGGAACAAAACTTTCAGTAGTAGAACTATTTGTACTCATCTTTAGCACACCATCCTTTCCAAATTAATTGATTTTTATCTTTAAAGTAAAAATTACGTACATTTCCTAAAATGCATAAAACATTATGATAATTAGGTATTGGTAAAACTAAAAATGCACAAGTAAGAAATGGTAATAAAACTAATACCCCTATATATATATTACTTGGTTGAAATATAGCAAACATTAAAAATGTAATAAATGTTCCTATCCCAAGTATTATTAAATCAATAGGTCTAAAAATATTAAATATCAATTGCCCTCTTTTAGAATTAGCTGCTATTAAATATTGTCCATTATTCATAAATTATTTTCCCCTTTTTATTATTTTTTATCTTCCATACTTTTATCATATTTATTCTTTGCCTTGGATGCCTTAGTACTAATGATATCTTTAATTTCCTGAAATTTAATCATAGAATTTGGATCTGCAGGATTATATGTTTTACCATCAATTTTAACCTCATATGGATTTTCTTTTGAACCTGAAATTTTTCCATCATCATCAATTTTATATACTTCAGTTGTTTTAAATTTGTTTTCATATTCTTCAGCATTAGATTTCCATGCATCAAGTTGTTTCTTAGACTCTTCACATTTTTCTCTAAATTCAGTTATGCCTGTCTGATTCTCTATTTGATTTTTAACTGATATAGCATTAGTATAATTTTGTTTTTCTTTATTGATTTCTGTAAGAAGGTTATTCGAATTTGTAACTGCTTCTTTATATTGTGTATTATAAGATGCTAATCTATTTTGTTCTTCAGGTGTCAATTTAGAATATTCTTGATTTGATAAAAATTGATAATCACTATTACCTTTTATTTTTAATATAGTATTATTAACATCATCTCTTTGCTTAACAAGAGATTCCGTTTTTAGAATAGTGTTTTGTGCATTTTGATAATCACTATTAACACTCAATTTTTGTGTAGCGTCATTTAATGCTCCCATTGCATCTGTATAATTTTTAGACGCAACATTTATTTGCTGTAAACTATTTTCATAAGCATGTATATCTTTTTCAACATTACTTGCAACAACAGATTTAATTGCTAGTTTACCTTTCAAATCCATATTTTGTAAAGCATAATCTGCTGCTGAGTTTGCTATGACTTTTCCACTAGTATCAATAACCTGACCACTTCCATTTAATGAAATTTTTCCCATTGACCCATTTACCATGTTAGTACCGATTTGTTCAAAAGCACCTAATTCTGTAGTAGCATTTCCAATTGCCTGATTTATTTCTTTATCACCTCTAGGGTTAACATAAACATTTTCACCATTAGGACCTTTAACCTTTAATCTATCCCCATCAGCACCTAAAGGAACATTATTCTTATATAATTTTTTAGCTTCAGCTAAATTTTCAGCCAATTCTTTTCTTTTTTGTATTGCTTCTTGAGTGTTTCCTATTTTTTCATTATAACCTTTAGCAGATAGTTTGGATTTTTCTTTAAATTTTTCGTTTAAACTTTTAGCATCTGGATTAATATTCATTCTTCCAGCCATGTAACCTTTTCCTAAATCTTTTAAAACACCTTCAGAATTTTGTCCCCAATTTTCTGCTCTCGAATTTTTTGCTGCTGCTCTTCCAGCCTTCCATAAACTTTGTTTTTCCAAGCCGGAATTAGGGTTCTTTTTCGATATCTTATTTGCTTTATGTGCTTCTTTCATAGCACCAACTCTTGCTGCAGTATTTCTTACTCTATTACCTAAAAAGTTTTTACCTTTTTGTGCACCAAATTTTTTAGCACTTTCTAATCCTTTACTTGCTAATCCTCCAGCTAAGGCCATACCACCTAATTTTTTGCCTATTCCAAGGCCACCTAAACCTGCATCACTAACTCCTATCATATCACCTAACCATTTTGGAGCTTTTTTTGCAAATATTAATATTGATATTATCATTAATAATTTTAAAAGTCCTTTAGATTGATTTATATCAAATAAAGCATCCATTTTTGATATAAATAATAACATTAAACAAACTATAACAATTTTTATAAATAAATTTACATATGTCTTAGCACATGCACTCACCCATTTTTTAAATGGCCCATTACTTGATGATTTTGGATCTATATAAGTCACTATAAATAAAGGTGACAAAATTTCTAAAGCAACTAATTCAACAGATCTAACACCTATATCTATTGCAAAACTAAGTAAAACATATGTTATAAAAAGTCCCACTATTAATGTTACAAACGGGATATAATTGTATACATAAACTGTTTCACCATCAACTTTTTCAAATGTTCCTATATATGCAGTAAGTGTTTTTATACTAACATCATTATTATAAGCACTTATTGCATACTGACATTCAGTTCCGCATTTTTCGTTATGTAAATATCCGCCAGTATCAGTGAACTCATTTGCCTTTATCAATGCACTATCTGGTTTTATTAAAGACCTAACAGCTATATCCTTTATTGTTTTTCCAGGATTACCAGATATATCGGATGGAGATTTGCTAGACCCTTTTTCCGGAACTAAATTAACTCCAATTAAAACTTTGGAAATATAATTTCCGCCAACTACTTGTTCTTGAACTTGTCTTGATAAATCAAATAGAAATGGAACAACTATAAACAAAGAAACTGTAATTACAAGATTTATTAAAACATTTCCAAAGCCAGTTTTCTTTTCTGTTAATTTTTCAGGATTTATAATTGCATTTACTAAAATAATAGCAACTTTAAACAAAGCAAAAATTCCAATTATAATATAGCAATTTTTAGAAATTGAAGAAGCTATTTCAGCTACTTTTGTTCCATCAAATGCATTAGCTGCATTTATCATTAAATTATAAGAATCATCTATAAAGGTTAATCCAATTGAATCTATCCAAATAAATAGTTTTCTAAGAAGTCCCCATATATCTGCTAAAAAATCTAATAAAATAAACATAAAAACCTCCTTATAAACAAAGATCTAATCCAAAAAATCCTAAAATCGTACTAATAATAAGAGGTAGAAATAATAATAACATAGTTGCTATAACTCTCTTTAGTGCATTATTTGAAGCTTTTTTTATCATATCTTGATCCGAACTAAATACAGCCTTTAAAAAATCTATAGTAATCATAACCATTAGTAAAATAGGAGCTGCTATAACAAAATATTTCCAATATTTTTTTATAAATTCTCTCAATGAATCATCGCACTCAAGTTTTTGACTTGCATTAATTTTAACACCATCACCATTAGTCGTACCAGGCATATAATAATTGTTAGTTGCACCAACAACACTAGAATTTTTTTCATATGTATCCTCTAAATCGCCACCATTATTAATGGTATCGTTAACTTTTTCAGATATATCAAAAGGTAATATAAGTTCGTAATTTCCACCAAAATTCCCTTCTTCATTTCCATTTTTTCCATGAGAATAAATAGTATCAAAATTAATTTTTAAAGTGCCTTCTAACATATCCGGATTATCTACTGCTAAACTAAAATTTATTTGAGCATATGTTTGATCAACTTTACCAGTACCTAAATCGCCCCTTCTTTGATTCAACTGAATTGTCCCTTCACAATCTCCAGCAGATATAGTAATCTTATCATTTGTTTTGTGACTTGCAGCTTGCGCTATATAGGTTGTAGTATTAAAAATACCATTTTTATTAAGTTTAATAATTTCCTTTTTTAATTTTTTACTATCTCCTGCATTTAAAATTCTTCCAGATACTAATTCTCCTTTTTCATCTTTATCTGACTTATCAGTACTTATATTATTAGTAGAATATGCACTAACTTTAAATGTTACTTTTAAATTATTTGGACACGTTAAGTAAAAATCCCTTGTACTATCATCTCTAGTTATATTTCCACCTGTAATTACATCAGATGGAAAACTTCCTAAAACTTGAGAAGCCTTTACATCATTTATATTGAGAAATAAAATTAAATTAAATATCATAAAAAATAAAATAAATTTATTCAAATTTTTCACCATTAAAATCACCTCATACCATTATTCATATAGTTATTTTACCATACCCTAGATAAAAAAAAAACATTATTAACTAAATTAGTTTAAATTTTCTATTCTTTTTTTATAAAAAAAGAATAGAAATAATAATCTATTCTTAGTTTTTAATATTTTAATATTTCAGAAATTGAGTCATTATGGTGAGTTTTCCAACAAGTTTTCCAATCATCTGCACCAATTAATCCAGTTATTGTAGTAACTAAAAGTGGAATTAAAAATACAATTATTGCTGCAATTAATCTTTTTACTAACACTTTTTGATTCTTTTTTATATCATCCTCTTTACCAGCTATAACTGCTTTAACTAAATCAATTGTACCTAATAAAATCAATATTATTGGTACTGCCCATTGAATTATTTTAAGAACAAAACCAACTATTGCAATAATATTTGCCATATCAGTTGTACATATAGTATTATCTAAAATAAACATATCTTTCTCCTCCTATCTTTATATTTCAATATTAAACTATTTTTTATTGTTTGTCAATTAATATAATAAATTTAAAATATAAATATACAAAAAATGTTAAGTTTAAAATATTTTATTTGTATAATAATTAAATAAGTGATAAAATTATTTTAGGTGATGTATTAATGAAAAGAATTTTAAAATTAAGTATATTTTTACTTACTATCGTTATGTTAGTTTGTGGATGTGTAAAGAAAAGTCATATTAAAGAGATTAATTTAGATGAGTTTAAGAAAAAAATAGAAAATAAAGAAAGTTTTGCAATTTATATTGGTAATGAAGGTTGCTCACATTGTATAAGTTATAAACCTGTACTTGAAAAAGTTTTAAATAAATATGATATTGATATATATCATATAGATAATAGTAAATTAAGTAGCAGCGAATATGCTGAGTTTAGAAAATATATAAATATTTCTGGAACTCCTACCGTTTGCTTTATAACTAATGGTGAAGAAGAAACCACATTAAATAGAATAAGTGGTGAAGTATCATTAGAAACTACTATAGAAAGATTTAAAAGTAATGGTTATATAAAGTAGAAAGTTTAAAACTTTCTACTTTTTTATTATATAAAAAAGGAAAAACATAATTATTTTTCCTTTACTCCACCAAATCTTCTATCTCTTTTATTATATGAATCAAGTGCTTTATCAAATTCTTTTTCATCAAAATCAGGCCACAAAGTATCTGTAAAATAAAGCTCAGAATAAGCCATTTGCCAAAGCATAAAATTACTTATTCTATATTCACCTGATGTTCTTATCATTAAATCTATAGGTGGTAAATCATTAAATAAATATTTATTAAACATATCTTTGTTAATATCTTTTATATCTATATTTCCATCTAATACTTCTTTTGATATTTTTTTAGTAGCTTCTATTATTTCATCTTGACCACCATAATTTAAACAAATATTAAATATACCATTTTTATTATCTTTTGTATCTTCCATCATTTTATTCATTTGTTTTATTACTTTATCACTAAGCTTTTCTTTTACACCAGAAAATATAACTTTAACATTTTTTTTCTTAACTACTTCAAAATTTTCTTTAAAAGCTTTAATAAAAAGATCCATTAGATAGTCAACTTCTTCTTTATCTCTCTTCCAATTTTCTGTTGAAAACGCAAATACACTTAATATTTTAATATGTTTATCATAAACATATTCAGATATTTTTTTTAGTGCTTCAGCTCCTTTTTTATGACCATTAGTACGTTTTAATCCTCTATTTTTAGCCCATCTTCCATTACCATCCATTATGATAGCTACATGACTCGGAACCTTATATTCCATTTTATTACCTCCAAACTGTCAAATAGAGTATAACATAAATAATAAAATAAATATAGTAAATTTAAATTATTTAAAAGAATAGCAACATCTTATGACGTTATAAACGAATATGGTTAATAAAATTTATTATAAAATTACCCTTTTTCCATTAAGCTTTTCATTATTTTTTTGTAATAATAATTGTAAAAGATATTTTCTATCTTTTACTTTTTAAATAAATAAGCACCTTAAATGGTGCTTATAAACTTTCATATATTTTTTTTAATTCTTCCCCTATTTTACTTATATCTCTTTGTTTTGCAACATCATATGCATTTTTTGACACACTAGGTATTTTATTATTCAAAAATAATTTTATTTTTCTTTCAAATTCATCTACATCTTTTGCTTTATAAACATTTATTCCATCATAAAGCCAGTCATCAAATATTGGTATATCCCTTATTATAGAATCACATGAACATGCACAAGCTTCTATTATAGGTATTCCTTCTGTTTCTTCTAAAGTTGGAAATAAATATAAATCACAACCATTCATAGCTTCTTTTATTATATCTTGCTCTACATACCCTGCAAATATTAAATTATCAAGTTTAGTATTAACCGCTTTTCTAACCTTTCTTCCTGCTGCAATAAGAGGACTATATCCAAACCAGATGAATTTATATTCAGGACATCTTTTGGCTAGCTCAACAAAATCTATTATACCTTTTCTTTTTATATATAACCCAATTCCAATTATTACTTTATCAGTATCTTTATAATTATATCTTTTTCTAAATTTTTCTCTTAGTGTTTTATCTTTTTTAAAAAAATCTAATTCTATTCCATTTGAAACAGCATATATCTTTTTCTTTTCTAATCCTTTATACCCCTTTAGTAACTTTTTAGAATAAGGTGTTGGAGTTACTATAACGTCACCTAAACTATAGCACTTTATTAACCATTTTTTAAATAATTTAGAAGTTATAGAAGAAAATATAAAACCATTTTTATAATCTTCTTCTGTAGAATGAGCATGATATACTATTTTTTTACCATTTTTCTTTGCTTTTTTTGCAAAAAAGTATGATTTTGGAAAATAAGTATTAATATGAAGAATATCATAATTTTCTTTTGGATTTAAAGTATAACTTACACCTACTTTATCTAAAGCTTTCATTTGATGTTTTATAGCTTTTCCAAGACCAGACTTTCCTATTGTCTTTAAACCTTCTGTATAAAGTAATACTTTCATTATCTTTTCACCTCTCGTTTAAATAAACTAATTATTTTAGAAAATTTAAAAACTATAACATCACATTTATTTATAGCATAACTTTTCCCCATTGCTTTACCACCTATTGTTAAAGCTGCTATTAAAGCTGTTACAATAAGTGTTATTATACTAGAGTTTATATTTAATTTATCACTTAAAAAGCTTGAAATAATAATACCTATAGAACCTGATAATATTCCACAAACATCACCTATAACATCATTACAAAATGCAGATACTTTTTCTGCGTTTTTAATTAACATAAGAGCTGTTTTACTCCCTCTTACTTTTTTAGATGCCATAGAATTAAATGATTTTACATTAGATGCTGTTACTGAAACTCCTATCATATCAAATATAACACCTATAACTATTATTAGAATAACTATTAGTATTGCTATAAAAGCATTTAAATTAGAAACTAAAATTTCAGTAAAACTAGATAGCAATAAAGATATTAAAAATGCACAGGTTGTTATTGTTATAACCCATTTAACATCTACAAATCTTTTTTTCTTTTTATCTATTTTTTTAATCTTTTTTTCATACTTTTCATTAAATTGTTTAATTTTCATTATAACCTCATTTTATTTTAAAAAGCGATTAATTCTCGCTTTTATTCATGTAAAAATTAATTGTTCTCTCTAAAGGATCTAATTCTTCTTTTTTATCTTTTACTTCATCATCTTCTACTATAACATCTTTTATAATTGTTTTTCTTTCATCCAATTTATTATATTCATTCTTAACTAAAATTAGTTCCTTTTGATATTTCATTATTTTATTTATGCATTCTTCAAGATCATTATATTTCTTTTTCTTTGCTTTTCTTTTTGTTCTAAATATTCCAAATTTAATACTTTCTTTTTCTACTATTAGTTTACTAATTATTAACTCAACATCATTATTTAAATCATCTAAATAATTTATATTACCACTTAATTTAATATCATTAATTTGATTTATAACTAACAATTCATTTATATCATTAATTATTTTATCAACTTTATTTTTTAAAAATTTAATATCTTTATTTATTACTGTATTTAATGCTTTATTAAAACTTTCTGATACTACAACATCTTTATCCATATCTAATGAAAGTTCATTATTTAATTTCGAAAAATCTATTTTTTGTGTTCCTATACTATAGAATTTTATTTTAGGTGATACATTTTTCATATTAATACCTCCATATATCTTATATAATACATAATAACATAAAATAAAAAGATTGTACATAAGTACAATCAAAACCATGGAATCTTATATAGCAAACTCTGCGTCTTAGGTCAAGTTGGATTTCCCACTTTTTTCACCCTCTGTTACCATTAGGCCGTTCCCGTTTAAGAAAAAGCATGCCACCTTGCGATAAGCATTACTTGATTGCCACTTAGTACGCACTGCAATTCTATATAATCTACAGTCTAGGAAATTTCTTCAAATGAATAAATTGCTATTAGCACTTTTTTGCAAGAGAAATTTCAAATAGCAATAGAAATTCATCTATGCCTAGATTAATTTCCTGATCTATTATCCCAATACCCTCACTCAAGGCAAGCTACACTACTCATAGCGCTAACCACATAGTAGGTTTAATCTTAAGCCGTACAAAAAGCACGCACTTAAGTCTCCACGTATGATGGGTCTTTTTAAACTGTATGCCATTACAGAAAGCCCATGCAAACTCATATCCAGCACTCACCCCAATCTGGGCGAAAGAAGCAAGCACAAGACGTTTCACAGGTATGCTCTTTAACGAATTTTTAGGCCCGTCTTCATAGCATTTTCAAACTAGAATACTGCTCCACGGGATATATTTATATCATATATTATGAAAAAAGTCAAAAACTATTACTTTTCGATATAGTAAATTAGAAAAATCAAAAAGACAAAATTATTAACTAATTCAGTCTATATCAAATTTCAACTGTTTCCATAGATTTAAGGTAATTAATAACATTATTAATAACTTCTTCTACAGAAATATCAAGCCAATTATTTCTTGCATCTCTTAATCTTTGCTTAAAAATGTTATTATTTAGAGTAGAGCTAAGATTTTTGATTATATCACTAGTATTATTTTCTCTCATTGTTGCATCTTTAATTATTAATGTATCAATTATATTTAGCAATTCATCTTTATTTATATCAGTATTGTTTATTAAGTAATAAATATCAAATATATCTTTATATCTTGTTGTTCTGATACCAAACCTTAATAATGACTTTAGTTTTTCACAAATAATTTGCTCTTTTGAATTGATAACGAGTATGGCACTTTCATTAATTGCATCTAGGTTAAAACAATATTCATCTTGTTTAATATCAAAGTTCTTATGAACACCTATATCTAGTTTAGCAGATACACTAAAATTATTTTCATCTCTTAAAATAACATTAATTCTTTTTCCTTTATAATCTTGATGATGTAATTCTTGTATATCTCCATCTATATAAACTTTAATACCATCGTCTACTAAATTTAATGTATATATAAATGATTTAATAGATACATCAGCAAGTGAATATTTTATAAAATCTAGATCTAAATCTCTTGTTGCACGTCTTTTATCGTTGGATAAACCATACATAACAACTCCGCCTTTAATTGTTACATTTTTATTCATCTTACTTTTAGATATTTTATTTAGAATAATATCTTGGAATATTTTTGCAGATGCATTAGCAAGCGAAAATCCATTATCAAGATATTTTCTTCTTAATTCTTCTAAGTTCATTAAAATACCTCGCGCATTAAAGTATCATATAAAGATAATTCATTTTTATAATAAGATATATATTCTTGTATTTTATAAATATCAAGTTTATCGGCTTTCTTTCTATAATTTGTTATTATTTCTTTATAGTAGTCAAATGGTATTATATTCTTCTTTCTAATTAATTCTACTAACAACCTTTCTTCATCATAGATATTAATTTTGATGTTTTCAATTTCAATTTGTGTTTTACCAAATTCAAATAAGTCATTTGGTATAAATACTTGTCTAATATTTTTATTGTTAATTCTACTATCTGATCTTTTAGTTGCTAAATAAAAATAATCAGGTATAACATCAGTTAAATCATAATAGTAATAAGCACTATCAGAAGTGAATATTGCATTAGGATATTTTTTTACTATAATTTCTAATGGATTTACAAATTCTATATCTGAATATAATCCATTATCTACCTTGAATAATTCTTTATTTTCAATTGATTTATTAAGTTGATAAGTAGAGTATTTTGTTTTATCTAATTCATTTCTAAAATATAACATTTTATCACCCAACATAAGTTTAACAAAATTATTCACAAAATTCAATAAGTTGTGTATGTTTTTGTTAAAAAAATACAAATTAATTATATAACTTGTATTTTCTCTTAAATTTTTTCAATATTTACTTTACTTCATCTTACTTTTCTGACTTTTTATTTTTACTTTTTTTAATAACATTTGGAATAGTTATATGTAATTTTGCTTTATCAGTAATTATATTAGTTGTTAAAATAACCCACGTAATTAATATAGTTAAGATAACATATATAATTATTCCGTATTTTTGATCTTTTAAAACATAAAATATAGATGCTAATGAAAATAAAATATTAACAGCATATATGATCAAAACGGTTGTTCTTTGAGAAAACTTTTTATTTAAAAGTTGATGATGTAGATGTTGTTTATCTGCTATATAAATTGGTTTTTTATTAACTATTCTTCTTATTATCGCAAATAAAGTATCAAGTATTGGTATAGCAAGTATAAGAAGTGGAACAACAAGGGATGTTAATGTTACTGCTTTGAAACCAAGTAAGCAAACAACTGATATCATAAATCCTAAAAACATAGAACCTGTTTCACCCATAAATATTTTAGCGGGATTAAAATTAAATATTAAAAATCCTAAACATGCACCTAGCATTATAAAAGTAATTGTAATTTCAAGACTTCCTATATTATGCATTATAAATGCTATTATACCTATTGTTGCAAAAAATATAGTTGAAATTCCACAAGCAAGTCCATCTAATCCATCTATTAAATTTATACAATTCATTAAAGCTATTATAAATATAATTGTAAGTGGATACGAAAATATACCAAAATCAAAATATAAACCAAAAAATGTAATATCATTTAATAATATATTTCCATAAAAAGTTACTATAACAGCAGCAATTACTTGTCCTATTAATTTTTCTTTAGCTTTTAAAGGTTTTATATCATCAATCATTCCTGTTAATATAACTATAAAACCAGCCATTAAAACAGATAACATTTGTGTATTTTGTGGAGCAAAAAACATATAACCAAATATAAAGCCTAAAAACATCATAAGTCCACCTAATAATGGCATTGGTTTTTTATGAACCTTTCTTTCATTAGGGTAATCTAATGCACCTATATGATTTGCAATCCATTTTACTATTGGGAAAAAAAGTGCAGTTACGCCCATTACTGATATAACTATTTTTAACACAGCAATTATTTTATCATTCATTACTTATCACCACTCTATAATAATTTTAACATATTTTTTTAAAAAACAACCATTATTTGGTTGCTTTTTTACTAAATCCTAATTTTCTTTTAATTATATATTGAGGTCTATTAAGAGTATTATTATATATTCTTAATATATATAAAGATAATATAGATATAAAAAGAAGTATTAAACCTATCATAAATAATATTGTTCTAAAAGATAAATTACCAAGTAAAATAAAATTCAAAAAACATACTAAAAATGCTATAAATGAAATTAAGCTAACTACTTTTATTATTTTTGAAGAAAATGATAATATTCCTCCTAAAGAATATTTAAGTAGTTTAATAATAGACCATTTAGAAGTTCCATAAGCCCTTTTTTCTGGTTTATATGGCATATAAATAGTATTAAATCCTATATATCCAAATATACCCTTTAAAAATCTATCTTGTTCTTTTAAACTAATTATTGCATCTTTAACTTCACTTTTAAATACTCTAAAATCACTAGCTCCTGGAAGTAATTTAACATCTGAAATAGTGTTATTAATACGATAAAACATAGAAGTTAAACTTCTTTTTAGTCTTTTTTCTTCCATTCTATCTTCTCTATATGCAGCAACACAATCATAATCTTTGTTATCTAATAATTTTTTATACATTGTAACTAAAACTTCAGGTTTTTGTTGCATATCTGCATCTATAATAGAAACATATTTTAAAGAAGCATTTAAAAGACCTGCTTGCATTGCAGATTCTTTTCCAAAATTCCTAGAAAAACTAATTACTTTAACATCTTTATCTTTTAATGATATTTTTTCTAATATACTAAATGTATCATCTTCTGAACCATCATCAACAAATATCAGTTCATAAGTTATTTTTTCTTTAGTAAACACATCTTTTATATTTTGATAAAATTCCTCTAATGTTCCTTGCTCATTATAACAAGGAACTATAACTGATAATTCCATAATAATTCCTACTTTCTTTTATTTATTAATTTACTCCATTTTTCTAAAATATTTTCACCACTATATTCTTTTACTTTTTCTTTAGCTTTGTAGCCAAGTCTTTTTCTTAATTTTTCATCTTCAATTAATAGTTTTATCTTATCTATCATTTCTTCTTCATTTCTATCTTTTATTAAAAAGCCATTTATACCATCATCTATTATTTCATTAGCTCCTTGAGCAGATGTATAAGAAATACAAGGAATTTTATAACTCATAGCTTCTATTAATACAAGACCAAAACTCTCAGTTAGAGATGTCATAACATATATTGAACTATCTAACAAAAGATTATTTATGTATTCTTTATTTTGATAACCATGAAAAATTACTTTATCTCCTAATTTTAATTCTTTAGTTAAAGATAGTAAAGTATCTTTCATATCTCCATCTCCAACTATATTTAATTTCCAATCAGGATAACTATTATTTACTGATTTAAAAATTTTAAGTAAATCATCAAAACCCTTTTCTTTTGAAAGTCTTCCTACTGCAATTATATTTTTAGAATCTAATTTTGATGATTTAGTTGGCATTTCATCTAAACAATTAGGAATATAAATTACTTTATCTCCTAAATAGTTCTTATAAAAATTTGTAAGTTCATTAGAAACTAATACTAAATTATTTAATCCCTTACATGAAGATACTAATTTTTTTATATATTTATTGTTATTGTTATGATGATTATGTTCCCATGCTATCTTTCTTATATTTTTAGGAGCAAACTTTGATACTAACATATTATGAACTGTACGTGTAGAAATTATGACATCGGAATCTAATTTTCTTAATTCTAAAGCAGTTTTTACATATTTAATAAAACCAGTTTTTATACTATGAGAAATACCTTTAAAAAACATATTAAAATTTTTCTTTTCTAAATAAAATTTCATTTCTTTTTTATTTGGTTTTATATTAGATATATACTTTACATTTACCCTTTCGTCCAATTCAAATACAGGTTCATTATATAATCTATATACAGATAAAATTTCAACATCATATTTAGTACATAAAAGATTTGCAAGTGTTACAACTGCATTTTCAATTCCACCATATCCCAAATGAAGGGATAAAATAGTTACCTTTTTCATATCATCACCAATTTAATTATACTAAAGTTATTTAAAAACGTCAAAAAAATATAAATAAAATAGTAAAGTAAAAAACACCTATTGGTGTTTTTATATATTATCTATGTAATTTTTAATACTCATTTTAAATTTTTCTGCATTTGATTCATACTTATTTGGTTTAAATTTTTTAATATTATCTAATGCTAAACTTAATTTTTTATTAGCATATAACGCAACTACATAACCTTTCATTTCAAATTCCTTTGTTATTTGAAGTTGATGATCATTAGTATGTTCTCCATATTTCTTTAATCTTGGAACAACTATTACTTTTTTATTTTTCTCTAAACATTCAGTAATTGTTCCAACTCCTGCATGGGTAATTATAATTCTTGCTTTATCAATTAATTTTTCTATTTCCTCTTTAGTTGTAAAATCAAACGTTTTTATTTTATTATGTGAAAAATTAGTACATCCTGTTTGTGCTACTACCTTTTCTTTTATATTTCCATTATCTATTTCTTTTGCAACCATTTTAAGTAATCTTAAAAAAGGTTTATCTTGAGTTCCTAATAATACTAATATCATTAAAATATCCACCCTTCATATTTAGCTTTTGGATATAATTTTAACATTGAATGCCACTGAACAACAAAAACATCTGAAATAGGATAAATTAATCTACCTGTTAATGTCTTTGTTTCTATATTTGCAAATGATTCAATATATATAACTTTTTTTCTAAATAATTTAGCAATATAGCACATTGCAACACATGTGTGTGCACCAGTTGTAACAACAACATCAGGTTTAAATTTTAAAAATAACATTAAGCTTTTAATTATATTTAATGGGATAATAAATATATATTTTAACATATGATCTTTATTACCAGTAAATAGATAATCTATTTTACTTTTATATCTAGACTTAAGCCAAGTAGTTGATTTATGTTTTTCTGTTACAAGTTTATAATCATAGTCTTTAAAAATACTTTTAAGTTGCATAAGTTCTGTTAAATGCCCACCCATGCTTGATATAAACATAACTTTTTTCATGTTATCACCATTTTAATTATACCAAATATAAGGGCAATTGTATATAAATTTTAATTTATATGTTAGTTAAGACATTATTAGATACCCTATATGTTGTAATAAATATATTAGGATCACTTACGTATTCTAATGCTAACTTACCATTTTTTCGTGTTATTATAATGCCTATTGTTTCATTATGAAAACTTCTTTTTAAGAACTTATCGGTTAACATCATGTACACTTTCGTTTGTGCTATATCTCCCATCTTTATTTCACCAAGTTTAAGTTCACACACTATGTATCTATTTAGTTCTGTATTAAACAGTAGTAAATCTACGTAATAATTTTTATTATCATATGATAGTTTGTATTCACTTCCTACGAATGTAAAACCAGTACCTAACTCTAAAAAGAAATGTTCTAATTCTTTTAATATGTATTTTTTTAAAACCTTTTCACTTATTTTTTCATTGTCATCTATATTTATTAATATTGGGTCATGTATCATATCTTTTATATCCAAACTAGTTTCTTTGTCTGTTATTAGTTTTATGTGTTTCTTATTTGCATAAGATAGTCTATCAAATGATTTTGTTTTTATCTCATTTATTAATCCTCTTACTGATAAATTATTTTGAATGCATCTATTTATGTAATAATTACGTTCGTTTTCATTATCAAACTTAAGTAAATACTTATAATGCGACCATGATAAATTAGATTGGCTACACAGTGTGTAGCTTTTTCTAAACATAATATAGAATTTTCTCATGTTTTTAAGATTAGCAATCTTATATCCATTTCCGTATTCTTTAGTTAATTTTTCTGACCACTTCTTTATTAACCCGTCGCCATATTTAGCTTTTTCTTCGCCACCTTGTGCTTTAATTAAAAGCCTTCCTATTTCGTAGTAAGTTTTAATGGTTTCTTTATTACTTTCTAAGTATCTAACCTTATCATTTACTTCTTTTTCTTCTATTAAATTTTTTATTTCTTTATAATAGTTCATAAAACTTTCCTTTCTTAAGTCACCTATTATATGAATTATTATTAAAAAAATTGTCAAAAAAAGATACACATCACGTGTATCTCAATTATTAATCATCATCTTCTAGAGAAACTCTTCGAAATGATGGTTTAGTTTTTTCTAATCTTTTTTTAACCTCTTCTTTTTCTTTTAATTTCTCTTTTCTAGATTTTCTAGGAATGTTAAATTTATCGTCTTCTATTTGTTTAATAACAGGTTTTTCATCTACATCATCTATATCATAAGATTTTGTATCATTTATATAATCCTCTGATATGTTTTTATTTATTTTATTTTTTAATTTACTTATCTTTTTTTCATATTTAATAATTTTTTTATCTTTTGATTTTAAAAGTGTTAATATCTTAGTTACTATAATTAAACCTAATAGTGATAATAATCCTATTATTATATATTCTCTAATTGTTATTTCCTTATCTTTATTATCAATTAAATCACTAAAATATGACTCAAAAATATTATTTTCTTTATCATATAAATATATATCTTTTTTTCCAGTTGATAAATCTTTAGCATAAATCAAATAATAATTATTGTTAAAATTTGTTTTATATGCTGTTACATTATTGCCATTTAAATTTATTGTTGTTTTTTTAAATCCTCTTGAAATATTTGGAATCTCATCTAATATCATTAAATTAAGTCCAGAGCTTTTAGCTTCATTAAATGGTACATATTTGTTATTATTATAACTAAATAATTTTTCTTTTCCATTAGTATCTTTTAAAACCACTAAAGTTATTTTTGCAACATCACTATAATAACTATCTACATTTTGATTATTAATATTAATTTTATTTTGAACAAAACCAGTAGGTATATTTTCTAATTTAGGCTTTCTTACAACGGTATATTTTTTATTAGCATAAGTTACATTAATTGGATCAGCTTCCTTAACAGTTGCATTTATTTTATAAGTTTTTTCATTACCATTTTCTGCTGTTACAGTTATATTTATTTCGTTTGTTCCATCACTTACCTTAACTTCTCCAATTCCTTTTAAAGTTGCTTTAGAATCTTCAGTCTCTGCATTTATCTTAATTAACTCAGTATCAACATTTAAAGTAACATTATATTCTAATGTGTTTTTATTAAATATAGGTTCTAAATCATAACCATCTATATTTAAACTTTTTAAATAATTATTTGAACTATATTTTTTATTAATATCCACTGATGGTTTTTTATTACCTGATGATGTTATAGTTTGTTTATCTTTTACGGTGATATATAAAATTCTTTTTCCTGTAAAAGTATTACCATTTTCATCTGATACGTCTTTTGCATCAACTGTAATACTAGCATTTCCTACTTGATTTGCACTAAAAGTTAGAGTTGTCATATTATTTTCAAGCCAAACACTTTTAGAACCTGTTATAGCACCCTGTGCAGAAATATCAAATCTTCCTATTAATCCCGATGCTTCTATTTTAACAGATACATTAGAACCTACTGTTACACTAGTTTGTCCTGTTATACTAAATGCATTTACTTTTATTGTAAAAACAAATAATAGTAAAAACATAAATAATAAATGTTTTATTTTCATAATATTACCTCCTACTGACTAATCGTTCCTGTTTGCATTATGTAATTTTTTATAATAACATAATCTGAAGCTTTTATATTTCCATCTTTATTTACATCTGCAGCAGCTTTATAAACACCACTTAAATGTGAAGTATCCATTATATGGTTTTTAATTTTAACATAATCTGAAGCTTTTATTTCTCCATCACCATTAACATCTCCATATATAACTATTTCATATATCTTTGTTTCCTTAGGTAACTCTACTTTTACTTTATCACCTGTCTTTATTATTCCAGAATTTTTTATAGAACCATTGCTACTTAAAAGTGTTACTACTGCATTACTTTTCACATTTAATATCTTAGTTTTTAATATACTAATATCAGTTCCAAGCTCAATTCCTGAAATATAAGTTCCATTTTTAATACCTGCTTTATTAAGAACTTCTTGAACACTAGAATCATCAGTTATAGGTTTTGATGGTTCTTGATATATCACATTAATAGTATATGTTTTTTTAGCTCCATTTTGTGCTGTTACAGTAATATTTATTGTTTTGTTATTAGATATATCATGATTTCCAAGGCCTGAAACATTTGATGTTTGAGCTACTTTTTCAGCATTTATATTTATGCTTGTCTTTGATGTATAATAATTATAATTTGTTTTTGCACCATCAAATTCTGCTACTTTGTTACCATCTATTGTTAAGCTTTTTAAGTAATTATTTTGATTTCCTTTATTAGGTAAATTAGTTTCATTTGGCATATTACTATAAACTGGTATATAAAAAGTATATGATAAATCTAAAAGATTTTCTTTTTTAGACTTATAAGTAGAATTTCCTTCTTGTGAAGGGGCCTCTATATTTGTTTGATATTGATGAACATAGTTTTGCCCACTATTTTTATTTACATTAGCTACTACATCCCATTTTTTAAAATAAATAGTATCCTGTCCTATACTTATATAATATCTTGCCATCCATTTAGATCCACCTAAAATTGATTTATAAGGTGTATTCCATGGTCTTAAAGAAAATTCATCTGTTTTTGCTGCCCAATTAAGACCATTTATAACTGGATTAGAACCACTATATGCTCCTATATTATAAAAGTTATACATTCCATTATAAAGACCAGAAATAGCAGTTCCAGGAGTTAATCCATTACCTACTTCTTGTTTTGAAAGTGATGCTAAATAAATAGAATTTACATTAGATTCTTTTCCTGCTGATAAAAAATCATTTGTATATCTTGATAAATAATCTCCATCAAAAATTTTATTAATACTACTTTTATATAAATCATCAGATAAATTTTTATCAAATGATAAACCTTCAAATTGAAATACGTGCATATCACTTAAAAAGTTTCTAGGATCCATATAATATGCAATAGTATCATAATTGGCAGCATACCAAGTTGCACCATCAAGTGCGTTATACTTATCTGTATAATAATTATAAGATCCTTCGTTAGTATTTAAATATCCTACATCATTTACATTTGATGTTACTTGTATTAAGCTTCTTCCTATTACACTTTCATTTTTAACTGCAGTATTAAAATCTAATCCTAAATCAATTGCCTTAAAATTCCAATTAGGATGAGCTTCTTTCATAACTGCTAGTTTAGCCCAATAACTTTCAGGAAATCCAGCATTTTTAAATTGAGTTTTTAAATCATTAGATAAATTTCCATTATATAAATATGTATCACAATAATACCCATAATAAATATTTCCATTAGTTCTTTTTCTACTAACATATTGATAATTACCTGGACATAAACTTTTATTTTTAGATCCTACCTTAGGGTATGAAGTTAAAACAGTTACCTCATCTCCAGTATCAAGCCAAATAACACCAGGAACATAACTATTTAAATTAGAATCTTTATATAAACAATATCCTGTTGATTTTTTATTTAAATTACAAGTTGCACCTTTATTATTTAAAACAGATGTCTTATAGTCAGCTTTTACTTTAAATGTAAAAGTAAATGAACAAAAGAAAATAACACAAATATAAACTAATTTTTTTATATTCATAAAGACACCTCCCCATTCTTATTTAATTATAACATATTAATAAAAACTTTGGTTTAAATAGACTTTATTTTTTATATAATTTTGTAAAATTATGTAAAAAAAAGAAGAATAAACTACGGTTTTATTAGCATCATAATAATAACTTGTCTAATAGTTAGAGCATTCGTTGTTTTTTGTCTAATTTTATTGTATACTTATAAAGTATTAGAGGTGATATTTTGGAAAATAAAAAAAAGAAATTTAAAAAAGCAGTATTACTTTTATTTCCACTGTTAATAATTTATTATTTATCTAGCATATACTTCGTAAAAGAAATATATTATTATAATTCGTCAAAAAGTTTTATGACCTACGTTGTTTATGCATCTATCATATTAACAGCATTATTTATGGTTATATTTACTATAAGAGGTTTTAAATGTATAAAGAAAAATAAAACAAAAAGTTATGTTTGGTATTTTATATTTATTATAATTTTTATTATATGTGAGTTATTCGTAAGCATAAACATAAGTAAAATATCTAATTCTTTATCTAAAATAACTAATAAAGAAACTGGATACTCAACTAGTTTAGTTACTTTAAGTTCTTCTAAAATTAAAACAATAAATGATTTAAATGATGAAAGCTTAATTGGTATGATAAGTGATACTAATAACGATGAAGGCTATAAACTTCCTATGGAAATTGTAAAAAGTAAAAAAATAGATGAAAAAAGTATTGTAAGCTATGACAATTTTGTTTCAATGCTTGCAGACTTATATAACAAAAAAATAGATGCTATGTTTGTTAGTTCATCTTATGTATCTATGTTTGCTAGTTTAGATGGATACGAAAACATAGGAAATAATACAAAGGTAATATATGAAAAAAGTAAAAAAGCAATTAAAAAAACATCAGAGTCAAATAAAACGTTAAACGAACCTTTTACTTTACTTATTATGGGCGTTGATTCAACTTCTACATCTCTTAAAAAAAGTAATTCATTTAATGGTGACACGTTAATGCTTATTACTTTTAATCCAAACACTATGAATGCTACTATATTAAGTATTCCAAGAGATACTAGAGTACCTATTGTATGCACTAAATCAAAAGCTAAAAACAAAATAAATGCAACAGGAGCTTATGGTGCTGACTGCGTAATGGATACAATAACAAACTTTACAGGTATTAAAATTGATTACTGGGTAAAAATTAATTTTAAAGGTGTTGTATCACTTGTTGATGCCCTAGGTGGTATTGATATGGATATTCCATATTCATTTTGTGAACAAAATAGTAACAGAGATTTTGGTAAAGATACAATTTACATAGAAAAAGGACGTCAAACATTAAACGGAGAGCAAGCCCTAGCCTTTGCAAGAAATAGACATCCTTGGCCACAATACTGTGGAAAGAAATATTCTAATTACGTAAGTAATGATTTTATAAGAGGTCAAAATCAACAGCAAATAGTAAATGCTATGGCTAATAAATTAAAGGATGTAAGAAGTTTATCTCAATTATATAAATTACTTGATATTGCAGGAGATAACTTAGATACAAACATTGATAAAGATACTATGATTACTGGATTTGATACCTTTAAAAATATAATCTTTAATTCTAAAAACATAAATAGTGAAGACTTTGTTGGAACACAAAGACTATACCTATCTGGTTATGATAATAAAATTAATGGTATTTATTACTTTGAATATTCGGTGCAAAGTTTAAAAGAAGTTGTTAATGCAATGAAAATTAATCTTGAAATAAAAAAACCAGAAATGGATAAAGAATTTAGTTTTTCGGTAAATAGTCCATATGAAGATACACAAATAGGAAAAGGAACTTATAAAAAGTAAGTTTCTTTTTTTTAGGATAATGTTATAATGTTATTATAGCTAAAGGAGTTTATTATAATGATTAAAAAACTATTTAAAAACTATGAAAAAATATTTATGATATTTTTGTATTTACAGCCATTTTTAGACTTATCCGCAGGCGTTATGCTACATTTTAATATTAACTTAACAATTAGTTCAGTAATAAGAATCCTATTTATGGTAGTAAGTTTTATATACTTAATTTTTTATATAAAAAATAAAAAACTTAATATATACTTAGGATGTCTAATACTTTATTTTATAATGTTTATAACAACGATTTTAATAACGAAAGGTTATCCTGCTCTATTTTATGAGGTTAAAAACCTAATTACAACTTATTATTTTGTAGTTATTACACTTACGCTTACTAATCTTTATAAAAAAAATAAGTTTAATACTAAAAACTTACTTATAATATACGTAATATATTTAATCTGTATATTTATTCCAAACATATTTAACATTGGTTTTAACAGCTACAATGAAAGTAAAACAGGTTCTGTTGGTTGGTTTTTATCTGCCAATTCAGTAGGTAGCATTTTATCTATTATACTTCCTATATTACTTATTAATATTAAAAAAATAAACATAAAAATAATGATACTAGGATTAATAAACTCATATGTAATATTTGGTATAGGAACAAAGGTTCCACCACTTACGTTTATATTAGTAATTGGCATAAACGTGCTTTATTATATTATTACATTAATAAGAAAAAAAGAATATAAAAAGTTATCCATTATCTTATTACCAGTTATAATAGTTTTTATAGCATCATTCTTCATATTTCCAAAAACTCACTTTTATAAAAACTTAGTTATTCATATAAATTATTTAGAAAAAAAAGATAACGGAAAAATAACTACTTGGCATATAATAGATCATTTTATATTCTCAGAAAGACTTTCATTTGAAGAAAAAACAAGAAAAGCATACAATAAATCTAGTATTCTTGAAAAGGCATTTGGAATTGGTTATATAGAAAATTATTCTACTGATAAAGTTAGTCTTAAAACGGTTGAAATGGATTATTTCGATGTATTTTATAGACATGGTATATTTGGTTTTATTTTATTCTTTTATCCATTAGTATACATTTTAAAAAGTATATTAATAGATAAATATAAATTAAATAAAAAAACACTTAATATTGGCTTATCAATTTCACTTATATTTATTCTTGCATTATTTCAAGGCCATATATTTGTAAACCCTGCAAACAGCATTTATGTAGCATTAATACTAGCATTAACTTATAATAAAAGTATGAAATTTAAAAAAGAAAAACAAGCTTAATTAATTTAAGCTTGTTTTTTATTTAATCCATTTCTACTATATATAACTTATTATTATCTTTAATAAGAATCATTTTAGCTTCTTTTTCATAACCTAAGTCTTCCTTATAATCCCAGGAAATAGTTACTTTATAAGCATCTACTGTTGTTTTATTTATATTAGTTTTTTTATAATTTCTATTTCTAGTAGTAGTTGTTTTAGTATCTTTAATAACAAACGTAGTATCTTCTACCTTAACATCACCTATTAAACTTACTTCTGGAAGCTTTTGAGTTCTTTTATCTGATTTAACTTCAACATATTTATAAAATGTACTTCTTGCTTGATCAATAAAATTATCTCTCATATCTTCCTTAATAAACTGTGTTCCACCAATATCATTTTTAGATAACTTATTACTTAATGTATAAAAATCAATTATAAATAGTTTTGATACTTCTTTAGCATAATCTTCATAATTTATATCTTCAGAAGATAAAATTTTATCTAACTTTTCAAATTCTTCTTTATAAAGCTTTGTTTCATTTTCATCTAAAGTATATCCATACTTATCTATTGTCTTAATTACTTTAACTTCATTTTTATCAGTTTTAAAGAAAAACTTATAAACTAAAACTCCTATAATTAAAAACGTAACTAATATAATTAATACTATTAATATTTTTTTAATTTTTTTCATTATTATCTTCCTTTTCTAAATCATAAACAATTATTGAATCTGATACTTCAAGAATTTTGTTTGCATAATCTTTATTTTTTTCTATTTCAGTTTCAGTTACTACACTATCTTTAAGCAGCAAATACTCTTCTTTTTGAGCATTGTAATACATTTTATCAGTTACCCAATTTCCATTTGGAAAAACAACAATATTATTATCTATATTAAAAATATCATGTCCTAAAGCATATTTATAATCAAAATTAAACATATTAGCAAGTGTTGGCATAGCATCATACATACCCATTACTTTATCAATTCTTTTATTTAAAATTTTATTATTTTTACTATCTTTTGTCCAAATTATAAATGGAACTTTTCTATTTAATTCATAATTATAATAATCTACATCAACATAGTTTTCATTTGAACTATCGTAATATTTATTTTCTCCAGCTTCCTTGCTTGTCTCAAAGTCATAATTATAAAAGTTTTTATATTGTTTTTTAGCTATTTTAGCATCATGATCACCATATATAACTATAACTGTATTATCTAATAATCCATTTTGATCTAATTCATTAATAAAATCTCCTATTGCAGAGTCTGCATAATGAACTGACTTAAAATATCTACCAAGTTCACTTCCTTCTAAATAAGGTAGTGATTTTTGAACAATGTTTCCGTTTTGATCAGTTTCAGTATACTTATAATCAACAGAATAATTTCCATATTTATCTTCATCATCCCAAGGAGTATGATTAGTTAATGTGATTAAAGTAACGAAATAATTACTATTTTTATCATTTATCTTTTTTATTTTATCAGTCGCTTGCCTAAAAAATTCTTTATCTGATAAACCCATTCCCATTATTGTATTTGAATCTGTATAATCAAATGAATCTTTTGCATAAAACTTATTATATCCTAAAGTTTCATGCATAACATTTCTATTCCAAAAAGAAGCATTATTAGCGTGCATACTAGCTGTATAATAACCTTTTTGTCTTAATAAATTAGGCATAGCTTCATACGTTCTTTTCCAATAATTTACAAAAACAGTACCAGTTGATGCTGGAAGAAGTGAGGTATTAAAGGTAAATTCTGTATCACTTGACGTACCTACACTAACCTGTGGATAATAATTTGAGAAGAATAAACCTTCGTTTGCAAGTTTATTTAAATTAGGTGTTAATTTTTCATTATTAAATGATAATGTCATGTTTTGAGTCATCATACTTTCTGAGTGAATTACTATAACATTTTTACCTTCAAAAATATTTGTATAACTATTACTTTTAGAATTACTTGTATCATTTACTTCTTTTTCTTTATAAAAATCTCTTACCGTTTTAGATGCACTATCATACCCAAACATACTTGTAAACTTAGATTCAGTACTCTTAACTAAATCATTTAACTGATATACATATATTCCAAATCTTTGAACCAAATATTCTCTATTCCATTGTTTTTTTAATCTACTATAATCAGATGCTTTCATCATTGTTATAGTTAAAAATATCATAAAAACACCCATTATTATAGTATTTAAAAATCTTTTTTTACCACGTTCTATATGTTCAACTTTCAAATAGTATTTTTTCTTTTTCAAAATAATATGAATAATTGGTAATAATATAAGTGGCAATATTAATACAACGTCTTTAAGTTTTATTAATGTAGTTACAACAGATCCATCCATATCACCTAAAAATGAAGCTGTAGATAAAAGTGAGAATGATGCAAAAGAAATATAATTTTCATAATAAACCGCATTTACAATACATACAAGTGTCATAACAACCGTAAGTGGCATAAGCACTTTAAATTGTTTTTTTGGTTTTAATAAATATGCAAAAGCTCCAAATATAAATATAAATGCTAAATCTGATATTATAGCCTTAAAACTAAACAAATTTTCCATTGTAACTATTCTAAGAAGCCAAGAATTAATTAGATTAATTAGTACATATGATATAAATAGTATGTTTGTCTTTACATATCTTAAAATACTAATCTCCTTATATCTTATTTTTATTTTATTAACCAACTTTTTAAATTTTTTCTTAATTTTATCCATAATATTTACCTCCATATATCTATATAATTATAACACAAAAAAAGTCTTTTTCTAAAGACTTTTTATTTCACTTGTTTTTTCCAAATTCAATTTATAATTATTAATTGTCATGCCATATACAAATATATAACTCATCCAGTAAATCCAAATCATTAAAATAATTAAATTAGATAAGTTACCATAGAATTTTGTATAATTTGCAAAATTAGTAACATAAATCGAATATATAAATGTTGTAACTATCCATATAACAGTCGTTAATAACGCTCCTTTATTAACACTTTTACTAGGTATATTAACGTTAGGTGCTATTGTATAAATTACTTTTATACTAATAAACACCATAATAAATACAAAAGGCCATTTTAATACATCATAAACAAGTAATACATAAGGTGAAACCGACTTATTAACTAAAGTTACATATCCTACTATTCTACTACCAATAGATAATACTGCAACAATAGTTAATACTAAAAATATAAGTATAATAAGAATTATTATAGCCTTTATTCTTGTTCTTAGAAAATTTCTTTGCTTTCCATTATATATTTGAGTTGATGCTATTATTATAGAATGGGTTGCTTTAGCTGCAACATAAAATGCAGTAATAATAAAGAATATATCCAAAGTTCCAACTTTTTGACTTTCAAATATAGATATTATGACATTAGATACTCCACCTGGTAAATAATGATTTATAAAATCCATAACAAAATCAAAACTAATTGATAACTTAGATGCAAACATAACAAGTAAACTTATTAATGGAATAATAGATAATATTACAAAGAACGAAATTTGTCCAGGTAATATTGACATTAAAGGTGTACTCATTAAATTTACATTTTCTTTAACATGCCCCTTTATTTTCTCTTTATTTTCTTTCATAATTTACCTACTTATTTTTATTATTCATCTCTTTACTAGCCCTTATTTCAAGTACAGCCTCATTTATAGCATCATCTATTGTTTTTATATCATCTTCTATCATACTATAACCTAAAGTTGCACCATATCCATAAGGTAGTTCCCCTAATTCTTTATAAAGTTTTCTCATATAAGAAACAACTTTTGATTTTTCATATCCAACCATATAAATCAAATATTCATTACCATCAGTTCTTATTATATCACTTTGATCCAATTGATTCTTTATAAGAATATTAGCTGCCAATTTTAAAAGTTTATCTCCTTCTTCATGACCATATACATCATTTACATGACGTAAATTATTTAAGTTAATAACTATTATTGATTGTGGATAAATAGCATTATTTTCCCAACGTTTAAAGTTTTTATTTAAATAATTACGATTTTTAAGAGATGTTAATGGGTCTATATATCTTATAGTCTCTTCCCTTTTATTAATTTTTTTAATGTTAATTTTCTTTCTTAGTAATAACCATACAATAAATAATATTATAAGCGCTAAGATAATGTATAAATAATTATGACTTATTTCTTTAGATTCTATTTTAAAATCCTTCCAAGCAACATTATTTAATTGTTTATAATTACTCATTTCCATATAAGTTATAAATAAGTTTTTAAATGTTGTATTTTCGTTTACATCTCTTATAATATAACCATATTCTAAATTTTCTTTGTCATTATAAATTACTCTATAATTAGATAATTTACCATCTTTATACATTTCATAAATGTTTTTATCAAGTACTATAATACTTTTTTTATTAATATTATTTATAACTTGACTTACTCTATCATATTTTTTCACTTTTGCATTAGCATTCTTTTCTAAGAATTTAGCTAGTGTTGAGTTAGTTGTAATAATTTCTTTATTATTTAATGATTTAACCGAGTTAACAATAATGTCTACCCTTGTATTATAAACTAATACTACATATTCTTCATCATAAGGGGATACTGTTTTAGCATATTTTCCACTTAATGAAGAATAATTATAATAATAAGGTGCAACATCTACCTTCCCCTTATTTATATCATTAGTTAATTCCCTAACAGAATTATATTTTTTAAATGTAAATGAAGCTCCAGATAATTTTGCAAATGAATTAATAAATGTACTATCAAGGCCAATTAATTTTCCATTAACATCATCTGTATAAGGCTCATTTTGTAAATATCCAAATACATATTTTTTACTTAAAAAATCAGCTTTTGATTTTTCTGAAATATTATTTTCTTCTAATATTAAATTAATAAGTGAATTATTATATTCTTTTTCTAAATTGTTATTTTTATATTTAATATAATTCTTTCTAATTATGTTTTTTAAATTTTTATTAACAGAAGAAGAAGTCTTTAATACATATGCTTCTCTAAGTTCAGTTATATTATAAACAACGTGATATTTATTAGACATTATATATGAAGCATATCTAGTTTTTGGAATAGCTATATAATCGACGCTATCATTTTTTAATGCATTTTTAATTTCATTATCATTTTGATATGTTACATAAGTTATTGAATTATTATTAGGTAAAAAATAACTTACATTAGATAAATCATTACTCAAAACACCTATTTTTTTGTTTATTATATTACTTGGATCAGATATTTTACCATCTGTTTTACTTATAAGTACATAATAATCTTTATAAAATACCATGTCATTATCAGTTAATTTGTTAACATCATCTTTTTTTACTACTTCAAAGTACAAATCATTTTCTATAGTATCTTCTGATGCATCATAAGATATAAGATTAAATGATAATTCAGTTTTTTCCTCTAATTTATTTATAAAATCAAAGAATACTCCTTCTCCTTCACTAGAAAATCCCGGAATATTATTTGCAATGGATACATTTATTACATTCTTTTTATTATTTTCTATCCATTTTTTTTCTGTTAAATTCAATTTAGTATCTTCACCATTTGAATTACTAAAATTTATAAGTATTCCTAAAGCCACTACAAGTGTAAGAATTAAACAAACTACTAACCAATTTTTATTTTTTTTCTTTTTCATCTCTACCACTCCTTAAAACACATCAAACGTTATTTCAGTTTTATTTTTATGCTTATATCCAATAACAGGATATGATGTTTTATCATCTTTCATTTGAATAGAGTATAATTCTACATCATAATAAGACTTTACATCAGTATCCATATAGCTTACTATATCATTTAGTCTTGCTTTAATATCATCAGTCGTAGCATCATCATCAAATGTTACAAACACCTTTATTAATCTTCCTTTGATTTTTATATTTGTCTTATTTATTTTCTCTAATTCAGAAGATTTACTTTCTACTTCTTTTATCATTTCTTTAGTAAATTCATGTTCTTTTATATCTCTTAATCTAACTCCATAGATATTCTTTTCTGAATTTGAATAAAATAATGATTTGTATAAAACTAAAAACAAAATTAAAATTAATAATGCTAAAATGCATATTTTAACTATTTTTTTATTGTTCTTAATAAACTTTTTTATTTTTGGTATCATTGTCTTCACCTCTCATATAATAAATATTATACTATAAATTATGCATTATTTCCACTTTAATTAAAAAATAAAATTATAAAGCACTAAAAATTCTTATTTTACAGCAGAAAAATAAAACATAAATATAAGTTTAATATTTATGTCTTACGTTCTTGAACCCATTAGATTTGTTGATGAATATTTTTTCAATCCTAAATTAAATATTAAAAACGAAAGCAATGATATTATCACTGTTAAAAATCCTACTATAAGTAATATTAAAGGATTATTAGTAAGAAGACTTCTTACTGGCAAATAAACGATTAATGCTACAGGAAACACGGTATATAAAAGTATTTTTACAAAGCCCTTAAATATTCCTTCTGGATAAGTTGAAAATGATGTTGGTACCCTAATTAACGTATTAGAAAGTTCCCTAAAATTTAAACTAAAGAATAATAAGGAATTTAAAATAACTATAAATGAAGTATATGTTATTGCACCACAAATACTAAATAACACTAAATATATAAACGTTTTAATAGAAGGTGATGCAATAAGAATAACTAAATAACCATATACCAAATCTCCAAAAGCACTCATTGAACAATGTGAATTTAAAATGTTTAGCAAAACGCTTTTAGGTTGAACCAAATATGCATCAAGCTTTCCATCTTCTATATAATATGGAATAAACATAGCTCCGCCAAATATTATGTTAGAAATTCCAAACGAAGATGCTGCAAAACCCCACACCATTAATATTTCTTTCATAGATAAATCACTGCTACTAGATATTGATAAAATAACTATCCATTGTACCAAAAAGGAAGCATTAGATACAAACATTAACAAGACACTAAATAAGAATGACTTTTTATTTGTCATTGCTCTTATAGCACTATATTTAATGGATAGAAAACTTACTCTTAATTGATTTTTAACCTCCGTTAACATTTAACTTTCTAGCTCCTTTCTTATATTCAAATTTTAATATTATAACAAGAAGTACTATGTAAAATAATTGGGATAAGATAACTCCTAAATATTCGTTTATGTTAAAATTAATTATCATTTTAACAGGACCTGATAGTGCTGCATAAACAGGAGAATATCTAATTATTGGTCTTATATACATAGGAAACATCTCAAGTGGAAAAGTAACCCCAAATATTAAGAAAATAGTTTTAAAAAGCCACTGAAAAGGTTCTGAGTTTTCTACCCAAAAAGATAAATAACTGATTATTAATCTTATCAAGGACGCAACTATCATAGCCAAGATAACACTTATCATCATAAATGGTAGAAATCTTATATCAAATGTTTTTAATGGTCCTATTAAAATTAATCCAAATATTATAGAACATATTAAGTTAACCATTCCCTTTATTGTTGATTCTGCAAAAAATCTTGCAAATATATAACCTGTATAATCATAAGGCTTATTTAATGCATAGGCTATATTACCACTTACTATATCATTAGTTGGTGTTTTTCTTAAGATATTACTTGATGAAAAGCCAGTTAAAAACTCAGTAAAAGTAACATACCAAATCATTTGAACTAAAGTATAACCATTAATTATAGATTTATTTCCACTAGAATATAAGTATTTCCATAATGCAAAAAATATAAATATATGAATTAAAGTGCCTATAAAGTTAAGTAAGAACCCTTTAGCATACTGTAATTCTTCCATTAACGTTGCTTTATATACTTCAACATATTTTCTCATTATTTACTACCTTTATATATATTTGCAATTATGTTTTCTAGTGGTTCATTTGATATATTAATATCAATTATTTTATCTGTATCTAACATTTTTATTACGTCCGAAACACTCTTTTTAGATACATCAATTGAAAGTTTTAGACCATAACCTTTATCTTTTAAAACAGTTATACCATCTTCATCGCTTAAATTAACTTTTTCTTTCATTTTAACTTCAATTATTTTTTTATTTAAATAATTATACTTTAGGTTTGACATAGAATCATCAAGTACAACTTTTCCATCGTTTATAATAATTACACGTTTACAAAGTTTTTCTATATCACCAACATCATGACTTGTTAAAAATATGGTTGTTCCAAATTCTTTGTTCATTCGTTTAATTAAAACCCTTATGTTTTCCTTTACAACAGGATCAAGACCAATTGTTGGTTCATCCAAAAATAATATTTCTGGTTTATGAATTAAACTAGCCGCTATTTCACAACGTATTCTTTGACCTAATGATAGGTTTCTAACTGGTGTATTTATAAAATCATTAAGCTCTAAAGTATCATTTAACTCTTTTATTCTTTTTTCTATTTCATAGTCCTTTAAATCATATATCGCCCCAAAAAACTTAAAATTATCATAAGGCGTTAAATGAGTCCATAATTGCTCTTTTTGTCCAAATACAGTTCCTATCTTGTATGCTAATTTTTTTCTTTGCTTAGCAGGATTGATTCCTGAGACTATTGCCCCTCCACTACTTGGGCAAAGTATACCAGTTAGCATCTTTATAGTTGTTGACTTACCTGCTCCATTAGGCCCTATAAATGCTATAATTTCTCCCTTATCAATTGACAAATTAATGTTGTTAACTGCCTTTTTCAACCTGTATTTAGGTTTAATTATAGATTTTAAACTTCCTTTAAATCCCTTTTCTTTTTCTTTTATTTTAAACGTTTTAGATAGGTGTTTAATTTCTATTATTTTAGTCATAAATTATCACTTCCTTTTATTTAAATAATACATTCATTATATTTTCATATTCTTCTTTAAAAATAACCTTTGTTTTATCACTTAAATCATTATAATCATTTTCAAAATAACGTTTTATAAAGCTTCTTATGTTACTTAAATTAACATCATAGTTTTTATACGCATAATCAAATATCATTGGTATGTTATCAAAATGAGATAATATGTCAGCATCAGATACGCATACCTCTTCTTTATTTTCAGCATCAAAACTTGTTCGGTGATGAAGTACACAATTTTTAACACGATTTATCTTTTCCTGTGGATAATTATATTCATTTAATATTTCTTCTGTTATTTTTGCACCGTTTATGTGATGATCACTTCTTTTTCCTACTTTTTTTATTAATGCTATATCATGAAGAAGTGCACCTAATAATACTATTTCTATATCAGCATCATATTTTCTAGCTAACACAAGTGCTTTATCATACACATACTTTATATGTTCATTCCAAAAATCATACCCATCTTTAGATTCTTTTTTATGCTTATTACACTCATCTTTTACATACTCTTTTATTTGCTTTACTATGTTCATTTTATATTTCCTTACCTATTATAGGTTCATATATTTTTTCATTTTTACTTAACGATTTTTCCACATCTATTAAATAATCTTGAACTATGCATTTTATATCATTATTATAATATTCCCCTATGAGTCTTCCTCCAAGAGACTTAATCGTTTTTGCTGATCCTAAATTATCTTTATCACAGTCCAGAAATGCCTCTTTAACACCATGATTCTTTAAACATTTTAATCCTAAATAAAGATTAACTTTATTATAGCCCTTTTTTCTTTCAGTAGGTCTTATTCCGTAGCCTATATGACCTCCTTCTTTTCTTAATCTTTCATTTAACACTAATCTAATGTTTATCATTCCAACTATTTTATTATCACTTTCTCTAACCAAAAAATAAGTTTCAGCTGGCACTTTTTCTTCACTTGAAATACGATTCCTATCATCATCCAGCTTTTTTAACCAACCATCATAATCATCTATATATCTATGTAAACCACCAGTTCCATTTATATTGGAATTATATTCGTAAAATTCTTTTATGTAATTAATAGCATCTTTTTCATGTTCCTTAAGAGGTTTTACATGCTTTAGTTTATCCATCTTTATCATCTCCTTATCTATTATCATTTTAAATTACATATTATATTTTTTCAATATATAAAAATGCTACTAATTATAAAAACTATTAGTAGCATCAAAATAAGCTTATACTTATATATTTAATTACTTTCTTTTCTAAAATCATCTTCTAATATTTCCATTTCAATCTTATCATAATATTTACCATCTAAAAAGTATACTTCATGTCTTCTTCCATATTCTTTAAATCCTATTTTTGAATAACATTTAATCGCTCTTTCATTAAAAGAAAATACTTCTAGATTAACATTATGCATATTTTCCATATTAAAAGCATAATTTAAAAGTAATTTTAATGCTTCCGCTCCATAGCCTTTATTCCTATTTTCTTCATCTCCAATAAAAATTCCTACTGTACAATATCTATTTATTCTATCAATATTTAACAATGAACAATTTCCCATTAGTTCATCCGTTTTAATATCTACTATTGCAAAATTTGCATTACCATTTTTTGATGCATTAATAAGCCATTCTTTTTCACCTTCTATAGAAGTGATTTTAACAGTACTACCAGTTGGATCCGTTACACTTCTATCATTCATCCACATGGTATATTTTTCTGCATCTAAAATATTCATTGGTGATAAATATAATCTTTGTCCTACAAATTTCTTAAAATACTTCATAAATTTTCCCTCCTATCTATAATGAGCAACAAACAAAAAGCACGTAAGTCACTCTTATAGTGACTCCGTGCTTATTTAAAGTACGTGTAGGCTTTTAACCCTTTGAGGCTAGATATAATATCACACTCAAACTCACTTGTTGCTTATAAAATAACAATTTTTGATACTATTGTCAAGTAATTATTATAAATTTATCAAATAAACTTTATTTTAACAAAGCTTTTCTTACCTTTTTGAATTACTAATTCATTATCAATAAAATCATCAAATTCTACAATTCTATTTATATTCTTTTCTTTAATACCATTTACGCTTATACCATTTTGTTCAATCATTCTTCTACCTTCAGATTTTGATGAAACAATATTTGACAAACTTAACAATTCAGTTAATGGTATTCCATTTTCTAAAGTAGTTGCATTAATTTCAAAAATTTCAATATTATTTGGTATGCCTCCACTTGCTACTGTGTTATATCTTTCTTCAGCTTGATTAATAAATTCTTCACCATGATACATTTTAATTATCTCTTCTGCATATTTTCTATGTGCCATTAATATATCATCATTCATCCAATTTTCTACATCTTTCATATTTAAATCTGTAGTAAGTTTAAAATAATCTAATAACACCTCATCTGGTATTCTCATAGCTTTTTCATACATTTTTTCTGGTGATTCATCTACACCTATATAGTTTCCCAATGATTTAGACATTTTTTCTTTTCCATCTAATCCTACTAATAAAGGAAAACACATTACATCTTGAGGTTCTTGACCATAATCTCTTTGCAACTCCCTACCAACTAATAGATTAAAAGTCTGATCTGTTCCTCCTATCTCTATATCAGCGTGTAAGGCAACCGAATCATATCCTTGCATTAACGGGTATAAAAATTCATGAATTCCAATTGGAATATTATTATTGAATCTATTTTTAAAATCATCTCTTTCAAGAATTCTGGCCACTGTGTATTTTCCAGTTAATTTAATAACGTCTTCAAATGACATTTTTCCTAACCACTCTGAATTATACACAATTCTTATTTTTTTAGGATCTAATATCTTAGAAACCTGTTTAAAATATGTTTCACCATTTTTTCTTGTTTCTTCAAATGATAATGATGGCCTTGTTTTAGATTTACCAGATGGATCACCAATCATTGCTGTAAAATCACCTATAACAAAAACTATATCGTGTCCTAATTCTTGTAAAATTTTCAATGCACGTAATGGCACAGTATGACCTAGATGCAAATCAGGTCTTGATGGATCAGCGCCAAATTTTACTACCAATTTTTTTCTACTATTCAATTTTTTTAATAATGTTTCCTTATTATGGATATCAACTGTTTTTCTCAATATTAATTCTATTTTTTCATCTTTAACCATTTTATCCTCCTTAACAAAAAAACACGATAAATAATCCTTATAAGGACGATTTATCGCGGTACCACCTTAATTTATGAATATAAACTCATACACTCTTTAGTTATAAAGTAACAACCTTTAAACTCATAATGTGTATTTCAAATATATCATTCTGTTCATTTCCACCAAACATAAACTCTCTAAATTAAAATAATATACCCTACTATTCATTAATCAACACTTATAAATCAAATAATATCTACTACATTATATCATATAAAACATAATTTATTAAAGAATTTTTATTAATGTTTTATTTTCCCTTGTTCAATTATATCTCCATTATTATCATATTTTTTATATTTATATAATAACTGTTTTAAAATTCCAACTATATCTGTTATATTTATTAAGCTGTTAATTAAATATGAATCATTTACTATGTATTCTTCTTTTTTTATAAAATTATTTTGTTTTAATTCCTCTTCTAGTTTTTCGTAACTGACATTTACTTTAACTGCTATTTCCATTTCTTTTTCAATAAATTTATATATTATTAATATTAATAAGGTATAACCAGTCTTAATATAAATTTCCAAAAAGGCATATCACTTGATATAAATAGCCTTGGTAAATGATATTTATCATCACTTAATTTTACTTTTCTATGATTTTTTCCTGGTCCAAATGTAAATGCTAATTTATAATTATTGTCTTTTAAAGCCTTTTCTATGTTATGACTAACATGCCCATATGGATACGCAAAATATTTTGTATCAATTACGTTATTCATCTTTTTAAAATCATTATTTATTTCTTCATAACTTAACAAATAATCATTTTCATGATGTAAATCATAAGAATGAGATGCAAATTCTATATTAGGGTATTTTCTTTTAGCTTCCTTTATCATATTTAAATCCATATAGTTTTCATTTTCACCATTATAATTTATCCCCATATAAAATACTACTCCATTAAAATTATATTTTTTAAGTACTTTAAATGCTAACTCAAAATTAGATTTATACCCATCATCCATTGTAATTAAAACTGATTTTCTAGGTATTTTACAAGTCTTATTTATAAAACAATCCATTTGTTTAAGAGTAATTGTATTATAATTATGGTCTTTTAAATATTTCATTTGCTTATCAAATTTTTTTATATTCATCTGCATATTACTAACGGAATCACCTTCTGTAAAATCATGATATCCTAAAACGGTAACCCTTTGATCCTTATAAAGTAAAAATAAACAAATAAATACTAACAAAACAAAACTTAAAAATAATATTTTCAATTTCTTTTTCATACACCAAACACTTTCCTTACACTTAAATATTATAACAAAAAAATAAGACAAAAGTCTTATTTATTACTATTATTAGTTAAAATAAATCCTATTAAACCTACTATTACAATAAGCATACCTATAATAATTATACCACCATTACCATGTTTACCAGAAAAAGCTTCTTTTACAACTGATGCAGTATATAAATATCCATAATGTTTCATGGATATTTTATCAAATAAATCAACAACGTTTTCTACATTTTGTTCCATATTAATCCTCCATAAGAAAGAAAAGTATTACTTCTTTTCCTTTTCTAATTCTATTCCATCATTTTCTAATGTAAAATACATTAAAAATGTTATAAATGTTTCCATTGCAGTCATTAAAAGCCATTCTGGATGAATTGACTGAATTACCATTATTGCAGACCCACCAGCAATAAATATGAATAATGGTGCATACTTTGTTCCTTTTATACTTTTTGGATTCGTAAACATAAAAAGCAAACATAAAATAACACAAGCTTCAACAAACATATAAAGCATTTCAACAGATTTACCATAAGTATACATAACCATATTATTTTCAATATGATATTTCATAGGTAATATAAATATTAATAATGTAATTATAAAATATACAATTATTGATACTATATTAATTTTTTTATAAATATTTTCAAAATTATTATTATCTCTTCTTGAAATAACAAATATATATCTTGTAAAAGTAATTATCCAAGTTAATAGATACATTAAATATAGTTTTAATACAACACTATTTATAAGTGGAATTTTTTTATAATTCCTACAAGTAATAACGCAAAATAGTTCAATTATTATTCCTATAAAATTAGAAATAACTAAAACATTATATAACTTTCTTTCAAAATTATTTTTATAAGATTTTTTCTTAGATGTTATTAAATATATTAATAACAAACTATAAAACAAACTGCATATTGTAAAAAACATCGTACTATTCATAATAAACCTCCATCTAAGAATATTGTATCATAAATATAATATTTATCTATATTTTTTACTATTTATTTTACAAGAGTTTTACAATAACTTTTATTATTATCAAACTTATAAACAAATTTTTTATCTGGAATTCCTTCAACTTTCATTACCGATTCTACATACTTTTGTAACTTTTCTTTAATAGAAGAATCATATCCTTCCTTTAGATTTATATCTAACTTATATTCTCCAGATTCAAGTAAACTTATATTACAATCTAAAACAGCATCATAAGAAGATACTATATCTTCAATTTGAAGAGCTTGTTTATTTATTTTCCTAACTTTTGTTAAAGGAAAATCATCTCTAAATTTAATTGCTACTGGGCAATGATAAGCTTGGAAAGAATCCATTTTACTCTCGTCATAAGAAGCAATTATCTGTTTAAATATCTCATCTTCTTGCCCTTTAAATTCTTCTTTAAGAGAAATATGAGCTTTTGGTGCATGATTATCAATTTTATCTTGAACAGACACTACACTACATTTTTCAATAGCAGGATTAGTAGATATTTCATTTTCTATATCACAAGTAAAGATTTTATAACCACTTCTTGGTATCATGTCTTTATATCTACCTTTAAAAAATATAAATGATCTTCCGTTTTTATCTGTTATACCAGGTTCTTTTTCTCCGCAGTCACCAGTATGAAGCCAAATTTTTCCATCAGAATGTTTTTTAAAAGTTTCCTTTGTTTGTTTTTCATTTTTATAATATCCAAGAGCTACCGATGGTCCGTTTATTATTATTTCACCTTGCTCACCATCTTTTACTTCTTCTTCTGTTCCAGGTTTTATTATTTTTATTATATTTTCACCAATAGGAACCCCTACAGTACCTTCTAAATAAGAATCATATGTATTAGTAGCTAAAGTAGTATAATTTTCTGTCATCCCAAGACCAAATAATAGTTTTGTATGACTATTATGTTGTTTTAATAAGCTATTAATTCTTTCATTTTCTTCTAAAGTCATACTATCACCACCCGCAGCATACATAGTTGCGCAGCTTAAATCTTTATTTTTTAGTTTTTTGCTCTCTAATAGTGGAATATAGTAACTTGGTACACCAGAAAATATATTTATATCATTCTTCTTGAAATAAGAAGGTAATTTTTTTTGATTGAAAACAGGTACTATAACTATTTCTGTTCCTTCAACTAACCCTTTATGCAAATTAGCACTACCATAAGCAACAAAAGGAACTAAAACATCTAAATTCTTTTGACCTGGACTAAAAACAATATTTTCTTTTTCAAAATTTCGAAGTAAGCCTTCAGCATTTTCGTTTCCTATCATTGTAAATTTTGGTTTACCACCCGTAGTTCCACCTGTTGGATGCATTATAGCAGGGGTTCCAAGTTCTAAATCAACTGCTTTTAAATCATTAATGGCATTACCATTATTAAATAAATTATCTAAATTTAAATAATTATCTTTAGTATATTTACCTTTTACTTTTCTTTCTAAAGCCTCATGTACATTGTAAATAGTTTTTACATTCTTAGGCAATGATCTAGACGGAGACATAGGTAATATATCTATATCTAAATCAGAATTAGCCTGATTTATTTTATCACAAATCATTCTATTTTCGGTAACAGCAATAAATTTTGGTTCTAATAATTTCAAAGAATATTTTATCTCATCAATAGGAGCAGTTGGATATATCATACAAGGTATAGCTCCTATCTTATTTAAAGCATAAAGTAAGTATATAAATTCAGGTGAATTAACACAACAAAAAGCTATTCTATCACCTTTTTTTATATTTAACTTGCTTACCAACCCATAAGCTACATCATCTATATTTTTAATTAATTTTTCATAAGAAATTTTATTTCCAAAATAATCTATTGCATTTAATTCAAGTCTTTCTTTTGAAGACTCAACAAGCCTTTGGTACATAGTTAATATTTTATTTTCATCATATATCATATTTTCCTCCCATAAACTCCCTTTTTACTCTAAAAATAAAAGGCCTTGATTTTTGCAAACAAGACCCTTTTATCTGCCTGCCAAATAATGTTTCTGTACAAGCAAACATCTATAAAAATTACGACGAATATATTATCATAATTTCTATATTTGTCAAGTTTTTACAATTCAAATTATTTTATTATACAATGAACTATTTTATTGCTTTCTATTAGATTTGTTATTATATTTGGTCTAACATCCATAATATTCAATTTGGAAATATCATACCATTTGTTTACAACGTTTGTTTTATCCAAGGTTTTTATTTCACTAATTTGATTTATTTGTTTATTGTTAATTTTATAAATAAATAATAACTCGTGAAATTCTTTTCCGTTGTGTTTAAAGAAATTTTCCGAAACATTTATAAGTTTAATTTCTTTTTTATTTACTTTAATTCCAATTTCTTCTTGTATTTCACGAATCAAAGCCTCTATTGTTGTTTCACCGTATTTTACCCTACCACCAATCAATGAATAATAATTATCTTTTTCACACTTTTGAAGTAAAACCTTATTATCATTCACAAAAATTCCAGCAACACGAAAATTAAATTTAAAATTACTTTCATCATCTTTTATTATAATATCTTTTTTCTGCATATTTTCTCCATAATGAATACTTTATTTTATGATGTTTTCAATCTCTTCTTCTTTATATATTTTAACACCAAGCTTTAATGCTTTATCGTATTTAGAGCCTGGTTTATCTCCTACGATAACACCAGTTGTCTTTTTAGTAACCGAATTTGTTACCTTAGCACCTTTATCCTCTAGAATCTTAGTTAATTCTTCTCTTTTATACTTCTTTAAAGTACCTGTTAAAACAAAAGTCATACCAGATAACGTATCATCTGATGAGTCATTTTTATACTCAAAATTTAATCCCATATTTTTTAAATTTTCTATTAATTTCAAATTAATGGAATCATCAAAATATAATCTTACACTTTTAGCTATTATCTCACCTATATCATTAACATTCGTTAATTCATCAATATTAGCATTAATTATATTATCTATATTTTTGTATCTTTTAGCAAGTATTTTAGCTGTTTTTTTACCAACATGTCTTATTCCTAATGCAAAAAGAACCTTTTCTAAAGAATTGTTTTTTGAATTTTCAATACTTATAAGTAAGTTGTTAACACTTTTTTCTCCAAAGCCTTCAAGTTCTATTAAGTCTTCCTTATGATTTGATAAAAGGTATATATCAGATATAGATTTAATAAATCCCATATTGTAAAAATCTTCTATTATCCTTTCACCAAGTCCATCTATGTTCATTGCGTTTCTTGATGCGAAATGAATTAAAGCTTCCATCTTCCTTGCAGGACATAAATCATTTTTACAAAAGTAGTTAGCATCTTCTTTAACTAGTTTTGATGCGCACATTGGACAATTTTCTATCATCTTAAATGGAATTTCTTTTCCTATTCTTCTTTCTTTTTTTACTTCAACTACTTCTGGTATTACGTCACCTGCTTTTCTAATTGAGATAACATCTCCTATCCTTACGTCTTTATCTAAGCAATAATCTTCGTTATGAAGTGTTGCTTTTGATATAACAGAACCTGCAACATGAACTGGTGAAAAAAGTGCATTAGGTGTTATCTTACCTGTTCTTCCGACTGTAAACTTTATTTCTTTTAAAGTAGTTAAAACTTCTTCGGCTGGAAATTTATATGCTATTCCCCATCTAGGTACTCTTTCTGTAAATCCTAATTTTGCCTCATCTTCCAAACTATTAACCTTTAATACAACACCGTCTATTTCAAAAGGAAGATTAGGTCTTTTACTTCCTAAATCATCTATGTAATTAATTATATCATTTACGTCTTTAGCAAGACCATTTAACTTATAATTAGTTTTAAAACCTAATTCTTTCAAAAATTCTAAAGCTTCACTTTGAGTTTTTATACCATACTTATCTGGATTAGGTATGAAATATGCCATAAAGTCCAAATTTCTTTTTGCAGCAATCTTACTATCTAATTGTCTTACAGAACCTGCTGCTGCATTCCTTGGATTAGCAAATAAATTATCTCCTTTTTCTTCTCTTTCTTTATTACACTTTTCAAAAGAAGCCTTACTCATATATATTTCACCACGAACTTCTATATCAAGTTTCTTATTAAGTTTTAAAGGGACTGATTTTATAGTTTCTACATTATGAGTAATATTTTCACCTATAATGCCATCACCTCTTGTTGCAGCCCTTTTAAGCACACCATTTTCATATAATAAAGAACCAGATAATCCGTCCATCTTAGGTTCTAAAGTATAAATTGCATTAGGACAAGTCTTTTTTATTCTTTCATCAAAAAGAACTATTTCATCTTCATTAAATATATCATCAAAAGAAAGCATAGGAGTTTCATGAGTTACCTTTTCAAATTTATCTACTACTTTTCCACCTACTCTTAAAGTTGGTGAATCACTTCTTTTTAAATTAGGATATTTCTCTTCTAATTTTACAAGCTCACTATAATAATCATCATATTCTTGGTCAGTAATACTTGGATTATCATGCACATAATATTTAACACTTGCTTCATTTATTATATTTACTAATTCATCCATTCTTAATTTTATTTTATCCATTTTATCACCATAAATATTATAACAAAATTTATTTAAAAAGTCTTAAATATAAATAAAAAACAAACCAGTAATTAACTGGTTTTATATTATTTTTTATTTTTTTCTTTTTTCAATATACCATGGCTTTCACGAACCTTTTGTTCTATTTCTTCCTTAATTGTAGGATTATCTCTTAAAAATGCTTTAGCATTTTCTTTACCTTGCCCAATTTTTTCACCCTTATAAGCATACCATGCACCACTTTTATCAACAATTCCAATTTCAGATGCTAAATCAAGTATTTCAGCCTCTCTTGATACACCAGTTCCATACATTATTTCAACTTGTGCTGTTTTAAATGGAGGTGCTACCTTATTTTTTACAACTTTAACGTTGGTTTTATTACCAATTACATTATCACCGTTTTTAATCTGCTCTCCACGTCTTACATCAAGTCTTATTGTTGAGTAAAACTTAAGTGCTCTTCCACCTGGAGTAGTTTCTGGATTACCAAATAAAACCCCAACTTTTTCTCTTAATTGGTTTATAAATATCGCAATAGTATTAGTTTTATTAATAGTACCAGATAACTTTCTTAAGGCCTGACTCATCAATCTTGCTTGTAGTCCTACATGACTATCACCCATTTCTCCTTCTATTTCAGCTTGAGGTACTAATGCTGCAACTGAATCAATTACAACTATGTTAATTGCTTCACTTCTAACTAATGCTTCACAAATTTCTAAAGCTTGTTCTCCTGTATCTGGTTGAGATAATAAAAGTTCATTTATATCAACACCAAGATTCTTTGCATAAACAGGATCAAGTGCATGCTCAGCATCTATAAATGCCGCTCTACCACCTGCTTTTTGCACTTCTGCTATTGCCTCTAATGCAAACGTTGTTTTACCTGATGATTCTGGACCATATATTTCAATTATTCTTCCCTTTGGATAACCCCCAACACCAAGAGCAATATCAAGAGTTAAAGAACCAGATGATACTACATCTATTTCATTATGTGTTTCTTCTCCTAACTTCATTACAGAACCTTTACCAAATTGTTTTTCTATATCTTGTAAAACTTGTTCTAAAGTTTTGTCCTTTTCAGTTTTTTTTACCATGTATTTGTATCCTCCTATTAATTAATACAATTTCATTATAAATGATATTTTTTTAAAAATCAAGTACATTTTCGAACAATTGTATGAATATTGCAAAATTTTTAATGCAAAAATTAAAAAAACTCCCATCAAAAAGGGAATTTTTGTTTTTATTTTTCTTTTATTTCTTTATTTTTACTATCTGTTTCAAATATTATATCTTTGTTCATAACATAATATTGAACTCCTGAAATTACGGAAAATATAGTTGCCAATATAAGTAAGAAACCTGCAACATTTAAATTAAATAATTCAAATGGTAAATTATAACACATAGTTAGTACCACACCTAGCATTAAGAAAGTTGTTTTAACTTTACCTGTTTTAATTGCTGCAATAACTTTACCCTTACTTCCAGCAATCATTTTAATAGTATCAACTACAGTGTCCCTAAATATTATAATAACCGTTATTATAGGACTTACAAAACCTTGTGAACTTAATATAATTAAACTTGAATTAACTAACATTTTATCCGCAATAGCATCAACCATTTTTCCAAAATCAGTAACCATATTATACTTTCTTGCAATATGACCATCCAAAAAGTCCGTAATAGATGCAACTGCAAATATTATAGCCGCTATAAAATATTTTAAATCAACTGTTATAGTACCTATTATATATTTTGGAAAATCAATATTTACCATATAAAATGGAAATAATAATAAAGTTATAAGTATAACTGTTAAAAATATTCTAAGCATTGTTAATTTATTAGCTACATTCATAAATATCAACTCCTTTTTAACTTTCTAAATAAGTTATTCCACTTAACTCATCTTTATTTGGATTTATATACTCAGTTATTAAAACATAACCAATTAATATCATTAAAAGTAATATAATTAAAGTAACAATAATTGGAATTATCTTAGATTTTTTCTTTTCTTCTATAGTATAAGGAGAAGAAATCTTTTTTTCCTTTGTTTGTTCTTTTTGTTTTTGTAGTGATGCCTTTTCTATTTCTTTAATAGGTATTTTTGATGTTTCTTCGAAGAAAAATTCATTAAATTCATCCATTATTTTATCTTCATCTAAACCTAAATATTTAGCATAATCTCTTATAAAACATTTTAAATAAAAAACATCTTTAAATACTTTTAAATTACCTTCTTCAATATTTTCAATTTGAGATACTCTTAGGTTAAGGTCTTCAGCAGCCTCTTCAACACTAACACCGTGATTTTCTCTGGCTAATCTTAACTCTTCACCAATTTCTTTCAAAATAGTCACTCCTTTATTTATAATAATTATTTTAATAAGCCACGTTCTGTACCAATTACTTGGCTGCAAACATTTATCTATGTTATAAAACATCCCTTACTCCGTTTTTATTTCTTCGTAAAGGTTCCCCTACCAAATTTGGGTTTCTCACTCATGGGGTTTACCCGTTCCACTTAATTCGTTTCCAAATTAATTCGTCACTATGGCACTTTATACCTAATATAACCATATTTAAAACTTAGGTTACCTCGGCGCCGTTAGGATTAAATCCTACCAAAGGTTATTTATTCCCTTTGCATGAACACTTACGCCCATTACAGGAAGCGTGTGAGCGTGGACTTTCCTCTACTATTTAAATAGCAGCGTTTGCATAAAAATAATTATTCATCTTTATCATATATATACTTTTCCAGTTGTGATAAACGTCTTAATATGTCAACATTAGTTATTTCTTTTTCACTTTTTTTGACAATATCAATATTAGCTTTTAAATTTCTAAGTTCATGTTTTAAATCCATGTTTTCTCTAGAAAGTTCTTTGTTTTCGGTTTTAAGTTCCTTTATTATATTAATAAATTCAACATAATCTTTAATTATTTGATCTAGATACTTATCTACTTCTTGTAATCTATACCCTCTAGTATCAATTTTAAAGTCCTTATCAAAGATTTCTTGAGGAGACAAAGCAATTCTTCCATTAAACATTATTTACCACCTCTGCAATTAACATTATCTCAATTTTTTTTTATTTTGTCAATTTACAGTTGGTTTTCTTTACTTAACGTTTTTTTCTTTCAAGCTTAATTAAACTATAATATTTTATTAAATCATATGAAGATACTGAAAAACTAAAAGATATAAAAGCAATAAAAAAACTTTCAAAACTTATATTAAAAAATATAAAATTAATTAAAATACTAAATATTAACAATATCCAAACAATATATTTACTTGGAACTTTAAATGTAATTTTAATTGTATTACCTAATATGTTTAAAATTATCCATACACAAATAATATGTGGCATAATATCATATAAATTTTTTATTTGATTCAAATTTTATCACCTATTTAAATTTATTCAAAACAATTAAACTTTCTTCAGTTTTTTTTATTTCTTTTAACATCTCATCAAATATTACTAACATAAAAACTCTATCCATTTTATATCCTCCTACTTATAAAATAACATATTATATTACGTTAATAATATTTTCGACAATTCTTTTCAAAATATATAACAAAATAGCATACTTTTGTAGTATAATTATGATGGTGAATTAAATGATAATAAATCATTATTATAAATTAAATAAAAATAAAAGTAATTATGCCAACCGAGGCTTAAACTTAGAAAACGACATAAATTTAGCAAATGAATATTATAAAATAAATGATGTAGCATATATTTATAAAAAGCCAACCCCTATAAAATTAGTTAAGGTAGATTATAAGCTAGCTAAAATAACTGAAGGCTATTTTGATACCCCATCTACAACTGATTATAATGGTATTTATAAAGGAAAATATATTGATTTTGAAGCTAAAGAAACAAATAGTAAAACATCATTTAGCATGTCAAATATTCATCCTCACCAAATAAAACATTTAATAAATGTTGCAAGACATGGTGCTATATCATTTTTAATAGTTAGATTTAATAAACTTTCTTTAACTTATTTTTTAAGTACAAAAGATTTAGAATTCTTTATAAAAAATTATGAAAGAAAATCAATACCATTAAGTTTTTTTAATAAATATGGTAAAATAATTAAAATGAAGTATCAACCTAGATTAGACTATATCGAGATAATAAATAATTTATACTTTGGAGGTAATAAAGATGATGAAGAAAAGAAATAAAAAAACTAATAATATTTCAAAAAATATAAGGGCTAAAGCAAATGAAGTAAAAAAAATAGTAACTAAAAATAAAAGAAAAAGTAATACAAGCTCTAATAAAAGTAAACAAAAAAAAATAATATTAAACGTACTTTTGGTATGTGTAGTTGTATTTTTACTTTTAATTACAGTATTTTTCTCCTATGTAATAATTAAAGCTCCTAAATTCGATCCTAATAACTTAAAGTTTACACAAATGTCTGAACTTTATGATACAGATGGAAATTTAATTGCAAAAATGGGAAATGAGAATAGAACTGAAATATCATATGATGATTTACCAGAAGTTTTAATAGATGCAATTATTGCAACTGAAGATTCTAAATTTTTTCAACATAATGGTTTTGACCTTGCAAGGTTTACAAAAGCTAGTTTATCTCAACTACTAGGAAAAAATGCTGGTGGTGCATCAACACTTACAATGCAAATAGCAAAAAACAATTATACTTCTACAAAATCTAAAGGTTTTGATGGAATTTTAAGAAAATTTACTGATATTTATCTTTCTATATTTAAAATAGAAAGAAAATATACTAAAAAAGAAATAATTGAATTTTATGTTAATGATTCTTATTTAGGCAATAATGCTTATGGCGTTGAGCAAGCTTCATTAAACTACTTTGGAAAATCAGTTAGTGATTTAAATTTAGCAGAAGCATCTTTTATTGCTGGATTATTTCAATCACCTAAATATTATAATCCTTATTATTATCCAGAACGTGCAGAAAAAAGAAGACAAACTGTTTTATATCTAATGCAAAGACATGGATATATAACAGAAGAAGAAAGAAAAATAGCAACAAAATTACCTATTACATCATATATACGAAAAACTCAAAATAAAGGTTCATATGCTGAATATCAAGGTTATATTGATACTGTTGTTGAAGAATTAGAAAATGAATATGATTTAAACCCATATACTACTCCACTTAAAATCTATACTGCTATGAAAAAAAGCAAACAAGACTTTGTAAATAAGGTAATGAATGGTGAGGCTTGGAAATGGGAAAATGATGTTGTACAATCTGGAATTGTTATGACAAATTCTAATACTGGTGAAGTAATAGCTGTTGGAGCTGGTAGAAATAAAAACTCTGAGCGTTCTTATAATTTTGCAACACAACTTAATAAGCAAATAGGTTCAACAGCAAAACCAATTTTTGACTATGGACCAGCTGTTGAATATCTTGGATGGGGAACGGAAAATTACATAGATGATACTCCTACTACTTATAGTAATGGAACTAAAATGTCAAACTCTGATGGTGGTTATAAAGGAAGACTTCCAATGTATCAAGCTTTAGGGTTATCAAGAAATATAACAGCTCTTAAAACTTTCCAAGAAGTTTCAAAACAAGTTGGTAATGATAAAATAGTTAAATTTGCAACTAGCTTAGGTATTTCTCCTGAAATAGAAAACGGAAAAGTACATGAAGCTCATAGTATAGGATCTTTTACGGCACCTAAAGGAAGTAGTTCAAAAAATAGTCCAATGACTATGGCAGGTGCTTATCAAGCTTTTTCTAACGGTGGATATTATATAAAACCTCATACAATTAAAAAATTCATATATAAAGATACAGATGAAGTTGTTGAGCCTAATATAACAAAGACAAAAGTTATGGAAGATTCAACAGCATATATAATAACTTATGCACTTAATTGGTCTGTTACAAATGGTCTTGCACGTTCAGCAGCAAATATAGGTAGCGTTGCAACAGCAGCAAAAACAGGTACATCAAACTTTGATGCTAAAACAATTAAAGATAATCACTTATCAAGTAGAGCTGTAAATGATCTTTGGGTATGTGGATATACACCTGATTATACTTTAACAATGTGGTATGGATATGATAAAATTTATAAAGACCATTATAGTACAACCTCATCTTGGTCAACTCGTGATAGATTTTATAGAAATTTAGCAGAAAATTTATTCGATAAAAATGGAAAACAATTTCAAAGACCATCAAGTATTGAAGAAGTTGCTGTTATTAAAAATTCTATTCCTCTTAAAAAAGCAAATTATGGTGGAGTTATAGGATTATTTAGAAAAGGAACAGCACCTACTGAGACAGGAAGTGAAGATACTGATCCAATTCCTAGTATAACTAATGTTAAAAGTACTATAACAAATAATAATACTGTTAACCTAACTTGGACTGGACTTAGTGCAGATGATATGCTTAACTTATATGTTGATGATAGTTTTGGTACTTTAGGATATGATATATATATAAAAGATGGACAAAATGGTAAAGAAAATTATGTTGGAACTACAACATCTAATTCATATACACATGTAACTAATTATTCAAATCCAATTTATATTATATATACTGCATATTCAAACTATAAAACTAATAAAAGTAAAGGCGTTGAACATAAGGTTCAAATTACTACTGATTTTGATATTATAGTTAAAGATTGTGAAATAAATACTCAAAATGAAATAGATAGTTGTACAAAAGGAATATCTGTATTATATAATTCAGTAGATGTTACTAATAAGTCAACTATAAAAGTATTAAATAATGCAAATAATAGTATAAAATATGAAATTACATATCAAGGAAAAGTTAAGACTGTAAATGGTAAGTTAACAATTAAGCAAACAACTACTACATCTAGTCAATTACAATAAAAAAGGAAATCAAACATTGGATTTCCTTTTAATTTTCATTTAACCAATCATACTCATAATAAATATTATCTTTAGTATTTTCTTCTTTTTTATTTTTGCTTTCTAAATCTACTGCATTTTTTATACCTTTTTTATTCCATTCATATAAGATTTTATCTATATATCTTAAATTACCAACGCCATTATATACAGCTTCTTTTAAAGCCATAATAATAAGTTCTTTAGATATTTTAGATTCTAACCAATTACTAATTATATCATATTCCATAGGAGATAAAGTTCTTCCAAATTCACTTTCAAAAACATCATATATATCATCTTTAGTATTATCATCTATATTATTGTTTATTAAATTTGACATCATTATTTCATAAAATGATTTTAAATTAATTACTTCATCTAAAATGCCACTTTCATTTTTTTGCATCTCAATCGATAAAAGTTTTTTCTCTTTTAATACGGAAATAGAATCAAATAATTCTTTTTCATTAAAATTTAAAGCATCTAAAATCTTTTTACAATTAAAAACTTCTTTATCTTTTCCATTTAATAAATATATCAAAAGAATTAAATCATTTAGTGATAATTTATTTTCTTTTGCATATTCTAATACAAATTTATCCACAGTAAAATGATTTTCATTATTAATTAATTCTAATAATTTTTCTTTAACCATTAAATCACCTCTTATTTAAAATGATTATATCATAATATATTTATAAGTTTCAATTACATATTTTTTTAATATATCTTTTTTATTTTCCAAAACTCTATTTATTATTTTTTCTTCTAAATCAAGTATTATTTTTTTTATCATAAAAGTTTTATCTTCTTTTAATAGGCTAATTATATCAACTGGTTTTAAAGCTATTTCACTTCTATTTTTAATTGGAAGATTATCAAATCTATCATATATATCTTTTTCATTAATATTAAGTATTTGCGCAGCTATATAACACACATAACTACCATTTTGATATATTTCCATATCATTTATACTTTTATCCTTTAAAATGGCTAAAACAGCATTCATATAGCCTTTTTCATTATTAGTAAATTGATACTTGCAAGAAGGTGAAACTTGTAGCCATATTCCAAGTGGATCTGATGTATTTACTATCTTTTTATCTAAATTAATATCCAAATATTTATCAAGACCAAAATGTTTTAATAATTCAATCCCTCTTAATGCATTTATAGAAGAAAATATTTTATTTAATTCCTCTTTTTTTCTATAATATGATAAATTATTCAAAAGATATGCATTATTAATTATTGCATCACATAAAGATTTTTCTATATTAAAATTAAGTATAGTAGCAAATCTTATTGCTCTTAAAATCCTTAAAGGATCATCATATGTTTTTTTATATGGATCTCCTACCATCTTTATAATTTTATTTTCTATATCATCCTTAGAATTTAATAAATCTATTATTTCACCCTTAGAATTCATACATAAAGTATTAATAGTAAAATCACGTCTCTTAAGATCTATAGATAAATTATTGGTATATAAAATTTTAGACGGACTTCTTTTATCATTATATTCTAAATCCATTCTATAAGTGGTAATTTCAAAATCAACTTTTTTATAATTTAAAGATACTGAACCATATCCTTTAAATGGCAAATCAACATTTTTAAAAATTTCTTTCATTTCCATTGGAGTTGCATTAGTGCATAAATCAACATCATTACTTTTTATTCCTAAAATATAATCTCTTACAAAGCCTCCTACTATGAAAGCTTCATATCCTTCTTTTTCAAACATTTTTAACAATTCTAATGCTTTTTCTAACAAAGTAATCACCACCGTTATTATATCATTTTAAAAAGAAAAAAACCATTTAAAATGGTTTTTTGACTACTTATTTACAGCGTCTTTTAATTTAGAACCAGCTTTGAATGTAACTGCAGTTCTAGCAGCAATTTTAACTGTTTCTCCAGTTCTTGGATTACGTCCTTCTCTTGCTTCTCTTTTTGAAGTTGCAAATGTTCCAAATCCTACTAATGAAACTTTTTCACCCTTCTCTAATGCTTCTGTTACACTTTCCATAGTTGCATCAAGTGCACGAGCAGCATCAGCTTTTGTTAAACCAGCTTTTTCAGCTATCTTTTCTACTAATTGTTGTTTTGACATAATAAACCTCCATTTTATGTTCATATATAAGCTACTTTGCTTACAATATAAGCGTACCATTTTTAACTAGATATTTCAAGTATTTTTTATATAAAAATATCATTTTTTTCTTATTTATCAAGCTTTTTTTAATTTTTACCCGCCAAATTTACAACATATCTTTTATTTTTTTTACCACGCGTACAAGTTACTAATAATAATTTATTAGAATTTTCCTCTTCATTTAAAATATAAGTATCTTTTTTATCAATGTTATAAAAATCTAATACCTCATATAAATATGTTTTACTATTAAATTTCAAATATACTATATCTCCTTTTTTTAATTCATCTAATCTATTAAAAAACGTACCAACACCCATACCCGAATGTCCAAATATAATAATTTTATTATTTATATTAAAATTATTATAATATACCAAATTATCATTTAAATTATTGAAATTAGAATCCGCTTTTATAACGGGTAAATCAATATTTATCTTAGGTATTATTAACCTTTTCTCATCTAAATTATCATATTTATAATTTTTGCTATATGTAGTATTAATAGTTTTTGTTTTATAAGATGTATTTATTAAATAAAGTGATAATAAAAAATATAATAATATAATTACAATATTAATTATCTTTTTTTTCATATATATATAAAATAGTACCAAATAATAAAATAGATACAAATATTATATAAGGATTAAAAGTTTTACCTGTATTAGGTAATTCTAAAGAAGGTTTTAATTCATAATTTATTATTTTTATTTCTTTTACTTCTTTATCTTCTAATACTTCTATTTTCTTATCACTAGCAGTTGAAACTCCATCTTTAGTAGTAATTTGTTTTAATATATATTTACCATATGGTAATGTTAATTTAATTAATCCTTTAGAATCTGTTACATAAGAACTAATAAAATCTCCATTTTCATAGTATAATCCAAATTCAACATTTTCTTCATCAATTTGTTTTTTTGTTTTGTATTCTTCTAATACTTTATGAATTATAACTTCGTTTTTTATAATATTTTCATAAGAATCTATAGTAACTTCTAAATTAGATGTTGCAACATATTCCTCATATCTTTTACCTTCTAAAGTATAACCTAAACTAGGATTTGTTTCAGAGATAAAGTAATTACCTTTAACTAAATTATCAAATATAATAACTCCATTTTCATCGGTTTTTTTAGTTATTATTTTATTACCGTCTTTATCATATAAAGTATATGCTGCACCTTTTAAAGTAGCATAAATTGATGAGGGTTTATTATCTTTTTTATCCATATCTTTTTTATTAACTATTATCTTACCATATACACCATTTACATTATAAGTATTATTAAAATCATAAGCATATTCAAATGTTCCTATTGTTTGAAATCCACTTTTATAATAAAAAATAGGACTCTTATTATTTTTCTTTCTATGTAAAGTAAATGCATTATTAATTCCAGTTATTTTTAAGCTTATTTTATTGCCACTTATTTTTACATTTGAACTATCTGTTTGATACCCTTCTAAAACATTGTTTTTATCTTCTAAAACAACATCATCCCCTACTATATATTTATCTTTGAAATTAAATTCTGGTACAATTTCATATTTATTAACTAAAGATAATATATCGTTTTTATAACGTTCAATATCAATTATATTTCCTCCATATTTACTATCAGTCCACCAAACATTTTCAACTCCCATAAGTCTCCAAATTAGCTCCTGAGTTGCCATATAATATTCTTTTGTATTGTGGTTATTATAACCATATCCATAATAACCAATTAAACTAAGTCTTTTTAAATTAGTAGGTTTAATATTAGTTTCATTTATATTAGTTGTTGAATTATACCAAGACGATTTATCTGCTGTTATACCAGGCTCTATACAGTAAGCTGTTTTGTCATTTGCTTTTAGCATTGCTAAATTCGTTATATGATCACTTCCATTTCTATATTGATGTGCAAAAACACTCCTATCCAAATTCCAATCAACATAACTATCCATTTCTTTAGCGCTTGTATTAATTGGTATTATTACTAACATCAATAAAGTTAATACATAAATTATTTTTTTCATATTTTTCTCCTTTCATTTAGGAGTTTATCAAACAAAAAAAATATATTAAAAAAACTATAATTAAAATTTATATTAAGAATAATAACTAATAATTATTTTCTTATAAAATAAATTTTAAATATAGAAATTAAAAAAATGCAAAAAATTAATTTTTGCATTTCTATCTAATTTTTACGACAATATATTACTTATCTTTCTTAAACACTAATAACTTACTTATAATATAGTTTAATACTACTTGCATAATTTGACATACTAATGTAAAGAAAAGTATCCAAAAGTTAGAATCAAGTTTAAGAAGCGTTACAAAAAAATACATGATAAACATTTGAATAACTTGAGTTAATATTCTTCCTTTAAAAAAGTTAATAATTTCTTTAACACTTTTACTTCCTTTTGTTTTTGACTTAAAAACAAAAATTCTGTTTGTTATATATGCAAATAAAACCGCTAAAAACCAAGAAATAATTTCCGCTATTTGAAGTTCTAACCCATTTGTTTGATCAAGTATTGTAAATAATAATAGTAGTTTTGAACCTATTGCAACAACAGTCGTTAATCCACCTACAATTAAGTAATTAATTATCTCTTCATATTTTTTATATAAAGCTAATATTTTTTTCATAATTTTTTCCTTAAAGAATTTAAATATAATTCATATAATTGTTTATGTTTCTTTACTATTACTTGTAAAATTATACCTGTTATGCATAATAATAATGAAACAAGAAGAGCTATTCCAGAAACTATTAAACTAGGAAATCTTGGAACTAATCCTGTTTTAAAATATTCTGTTACAACTGGAATTCCTAATATAAGCGATATTATTAAACATATAACACTTATTATATTAAAAAATTCTGCTGGCTTATATTCTTTAAATAACGTAGCTATTGTTTTTAGCACCTTAAATCCATCGCTATAAGTATTTAATTTAGAAACTGATCCTTCTGGTCTATCTTTATAGTTAACTGGAATTTCTACTAATTTAAAGTTCTTATCAACTGCATGAATTGTCATTTCAGTTTCTATCTCAAAACCTTTAGATAAAACAGGAAAACTTTTAACAAATTCATATGAAAATGCTCTATAACCTGTCATTATATCCTTTATCTTGTTATTAAATAATTTATTAATTAAAAATCTAACCATTTTATTTCCTAGATTATGAAATGGTCTTTTATTTTCCGTGAAATAGGTACTAGATAATCTATCCCCTATTACCATATCAGCCTTTCCATTTAATACTATATCACACATTTCTTTTGCATTTTCAGCTGGATACGTATCATCTCCATCAATCATAAGGTAACAATCGGCATCTATATTCCTAAACATACTTCTTATTACGTTACCCTTTCCTTGACGATATTCATATTTTACAATAGCACCTGCCTTAGATGCTATCTTATCGGTACCATCAGTAGAATTATTATCATAAACATATATATCTGCTTCTGGCAACGCCTTTTTATAATCTTTTACTACTTTTTCTATTGTCTTAGATTCATTATAGCAAGGTATTAAAACTGCTATTTTTTTATTATCTTTTTTCAATTAAATCACCTCTTTACTATCTAGTTATGTTATTTTTTATTTTTTACATTATTACTTTTTTCTGCTTTTTTATAAAATTTATTAATAAATTTTGCAATAAAAGAAGGCCAAAATTTATTAAACATATATAAATCTTCTTTTGTTCTAACTCCACTATTTATTATACTTGTAGTAGTTGTTGATTCCGAAATTCTATGACCCATTAACTTTTTTGATACAAACACAAATGACTTATTAAGTTTAGATAATTTTTCCCATGTAAACCAATCAACATTACAAGTTAAATTACAAATAAAAACATCATTTGGTATGTTTTCCTTTACAAAAGTTACAGCTGGACAAGATATCGCATTTCCATATTTTAAGACAAATCTTCTCCAAAATTTAAATTTTCCTAAAGCTTTAAACTTAAGAGGAAACAATAAAATTCTTTTGATTTTTAAGTTTGGATTTGTGTAAATTTTATTTTTACCTCTTAGTTCATAGTAATCAGAAAATATTATTGATGAATTTTTATTTTTTTTGTATGCTTCAACTATTTCTTTTGAATAATTCTTTTCATATATATCATCTTGATGAGCAATCGTTACCAAATCTGAATCAACACAGTTTACAGCAAAATTAAAATCATATGCAATTCCTTTTTGCTTTTCATTGATTATTAGTCTTAATTTATACTTTTTAGCAATATCTCTAATATATTTATTTGGCGTTGATGTAGCAATTACAACATCTGATTTATATTCCTGATCTAAAACGGATTTAATGCAATTTGCTAAATCCTTTGATTCTTTGTACGCAAGTACAACAAAAGTATGTTTCATCATTTTATACCATTCCTTAAAAATATTTTCAACATAAAATATATAATATTTTCTAAATTTAATTTATAACAAATTATAAATAAATTTACAACTAAATTAATATGTCTTTCTTCACCACTCATCCATTTAAATTTCAACTTTTTTGAATTTGATTTATACACATTCACAAGCCAATTAAAATTAAATTTGTATTCTTTGTTAAACTCAACTTTTGTCAAAATGTCTTTATGTGTTATCATATCTAAAACTACACTTTTTACATAAAAAAATAATTTGTTATCGATACTTATATAATTTTCATCTAATTCATTTTCTATCTTGTTTAGTACTGTTATAATACTCTCTTTATTATTTTTATTAATGGTATGAGTAATAGACTTTTCATTTGATTCATTCATATACCCAGCATAATCTAATATTTTTACCTTGTTAGTATAAGATAAAGCCTTCATTGTGAAATATACATCTTCTCCTATCCTAATAGTTGGAAATAAAATTTTATTTTTTATTATAAAATCCTTTCTATATAATTTTGCGCACGTAGAAACAAATTTAAATTTAGCCCATTCATTGTTAGATGGGATTCTTTTAAATAAAATTTGGTCTTTCATAGTTCTAATATATCCTGAAACAATAAAATCATTTAATCCAATATTTTTATGCAATATATATATAAAGTCTTTTTTTAAATAATCATCTGCATCTAGAAAAGTAATATATTTACCTGTTGATTTTTTTATACCGTTATTTCTAGATATAGCCTGTCCCTTATTTTTTTGATCTATTACAACTAGTTTATCACCATATTTATTTTTATATTCTTTTAAGATTTTAAATGTATTATCAGTTGATCCATCATTTATTATTATTATTTCAAGATTTTTGTATGTTTGATTAATAACACTATCTATGCATTTTTTAATATCATTTTCACCATTATATACTGGTATTATTACCGAAATTAAATCTTTCATTTTTCACCTCTACAATATAATTTAGCAAATAAATTCATTAAATGTGTTTTATGCAAAAACATAAAAGTCCATATAATAAATTTATGCTTAAAAGGTTCTTCCCTTGGTAAAAATAATGATATATATTTATTATTTTTATAATTATCTATATTTTCTTCTAACCAAGAAAATAATCTTTTATACCAAGAAATAAATTTTTTTGTATCAACATGTTTTCCGGAATAAAGAAGATACCATATGCAATATTTGATGATAAAATAATTTTTCATCTCCTTGTTTTTTATTTTCATTTCACACATATGATCCAATAATTCAAATATTTTTATATTTTCATTAAATCCCTTATGTGACGTATTTGATATAGAATTTTTGTTAAAGAAGTAATAGTATCCAATGTCATCTATTATTTTGATATTATTGGTTTTGCTATATATGGACAAGTTAAAATAAATGTCCTCACTACTATTTGTATCTAAAAACCTTATATTATTTTTATTCAAAAACGATAGCCTAATAATTCTACAGTATGGAGCAGTTATTAAATATTTAGAATATTCACCTTTCTTTAACTGCATCTTCATAGTAACTTTATCTTCAACGAATCTTTTATATCCACCTATGACTATATCATATTTTGTGTTTTTTATAGCATAGTAATAATTCTCAACATATGTAGGATCAGTAAAATCATCACTATCTATAAACATTACGTACTTTCCCTTTGCATATTTTATTCCATTATTTCTAGCAACTGCCGGACCACTGTTTTTTTGATTTATCAAAATTATGTTTTTATTTTTTCGATAATTTTCCTTTATAATTCTAATAGTATTATCAGTCGAACCATCGTTAATCAAAATAATTTCTATATTTTTATAAGTTTGATTTAATAGACTATCAACACATCTTTTAATGTATTTTTCAACATTATATACAGGTATTATTATACTAATCATTTTTTATTTTTCCTTTCTCTAATTTTTTCTCGGTTGTAGCAAAAAGAACTATATATAATATAATATCCAATAACATTGTAATTGTATATCCATAGCAAGCTCCATTAACACCTAAAGAATTTATAAAGTATATAGATATAAATAAAGAAAAAATTGAAACAACAAAACTTATAATTATTTGTTTTGATGCTATTCGCATTGCTACTAATATATTTGATAGTATACTAACAACGCCGTACAAAGTAGCTCCTATGAGAACAACTATTAATGCCATTAAATATTTCTTCAACGAGATTCCATAAATGAATTCAAGAATAGGTATTCCTATTAAATATGCAATAAACGTTGCAAAAATTCCAAACGCTGATGTCACTAAGCATATATTCATTACATTTTTTTTTAAATTCTTATAATCTTTATGAATTAAAAAATCATTTATTTTCATCAAAAATGGATGTAATATAAATTGTGCAATAAGTACAACGACAGAGGCAGGCATAATTAAAATACCAAATATTGAACTACTTGCATCGCTCATTTTAAAATCTATTACATATCTTGGAATATTAACAATATACATTAGTAAAAATGATAACAGGAATGTTGAAAATCCTAAACTAAAAATCTTTTTTTGATTATTTAAATTTATGTTACGCAATTTTATAAAATTATTTCTAAATATTTTAAAATCATATGATAACATAATTAAAATATAATTTAGAACTAATCCTAATGTTGAATATATTAAATTTCTTGTAAAAATATTAATAGTTAAAAAAACAATCAGTCCTAATACATTTTTTAAAACTAAAGATATTCCCACCTTATATAGCTCATAATTCTTTTGAAAATATGCATATATAACTTCTGAAAATGCTTCAAGGGTTCTATAGATACACAAAATTAATATGACTAACATTTTTTTACCAGTATACCCTCTTAATAATATGAATAAAATAGAAACAACAAACATAATTACACATGTTATAACCTTATTAACTAAATAATCTTCATTCGTCGCTTTAGTATTATCAGTAATCTGATATATTCTTCCAGAGTATACACCTATAATCTGAAATAATGCTGCCGTTGAAAAGGCAAATGTAAAAATTCCCGCATCACTAATGCCATTTATTCTAGTTGCTATTATCATAAAAAATAAAGAATTAAAAGCATTAATTCCAGTGCCTATTGTATTAAATATAAAATCCTTTTTTACATTACTTTTATTTCTCATTATTTTTTACCTTTTCTTTCAAAATTGATATTTCTTGTATTAAAAGAGTTATTTTTCTTTTTTGACCTGCCGTTATAATAGTAAGAGACATTGTTAAAAATAATAATATACATATCATAATAGCAGTAATTAAATTAGACAAAGTTTTAAATCCAAATAATTCTGATATGTATTCTATTATAAAAGGAAAAACAGAGAGAACAAATATAATTAAAGATGAAAAATACCATAGTAACGAATATTTTATAGGCATTCTTCCTTTTTTTACAACAACCGTGGTTGCTAGTGTCAAAACGACTGAAAAAATAAGTAAAAGTATTCTTAAAGAAACAGACATTATTTATACCTCCTTATTTTTACCATTAAAATTGAAAGACACACATTTACCATATAATAAATGTTTTTCCAAGCTTTTATTGAAGATGTTCCTCCAATTCTTTCATTCATACTAACGGGAACTTCCTTTAATTTATAACCTTTTTTTAATAATTCTGTAGTAGTAACAGGTTCAGGATATTCTAGTGGATAAGAAATCGAAAACGATTTTATTATTTCTTTATTACATGCCCTAAAACCGGAAGTAGTGTCAAAAACTTTTTTATGTGTAGATATATTTATGGTTTTAGAAATTACTCTTATTCCAATCTGCCTTGCTACAGTTGACTTAAATCTACTAGATGTTTTATCTATAAATCTTGATCCTATCGTAAAATCGGCTTTTTTATCTAATATTGGCTTAATTATATCATATACATAATTAACATCATGCTGTCCATCTCCATCAAACTGAACAGCTATATCATAATTATTTTCATAAGCATATTTATATCCGGTTTGAACTGCTCCCCCTATTCCCAAATTATGTATTAGCGTAATATGTGGAATCTTATTTTCATTTAGTATATTTTCTGTATTATCTGTAGAACCATCGTTTATTACAATAACATCATATTTTGTTTTATTTTTTTTATTGAATTCTTTTATCTTCTTATATGTATTAAGTATATTTTCTTCTTCGTTATATGCAGGAATTATTAATAATACTTTTTCTTTCATAGTTACCTCCAATATAATAATTATACACTAAAAAAAGCGGTATATCAACATTCCGCTTTAAGCCCAAAATCTAATAAATAATACTAATATACTAAATAAAAGACATATAAATGGGTATACGATATAATATTTTTTTACAAATTCAAATAAACCTTTATTTTTAATATTATTAGAAAAAATCAATGCCATTGGAAACAATAATGGTAAAAAGTATCTTCCTTGTACACCAGAAATTGTTTGTGTTGCATTTCCTTGGACTACAGCTGGAGTCCAAGAAATATACATTACAGTAAATATTCCTATAAATGTTAAAATACTACCTAAAAAAATAAAGAATTTTATTTTTTTATTTATATTATTTTTATTACCATCCGCAAGAAATAATATTATTAAATAAATATAATAGAAAAATATTATAACAATGGGTAAATAACAATCTAACAATCCAAATACACCTATAGTTGAACATAAAAGAAATAATCTATTACTAATAATGCTTCTATATAAAACAGATATATATTTAATTGGATTATTAATCAAATAATATAAATTAGAAGGTGACTCTATTGCATCAATATTTCTGTTTATCAAAATGTTAGGAATTTTAAATAATATTGTCACAAGAATTATGGATATAGCAAATAATAATATACATAAAAGTTTATTATTATTTTTAAATTTATATTTTTCTTTTGGAATAAAAAACATTAACACGAAAATAAATGAGTAAAATACTTTTAGATTAAGAAGAGTAAAAGCAATTAGTCCTAACATCAAAGTATTTTTCTTTGTAAACATATATTCCTTTTCATATATAAGCTTTAGCATTAATGCAATTCCTAAAATAGACATAGGAATAATCAAATTATCATAAGTTACCATTGAAAACAAGAATAATGTCATAGGAATAAGACATATTATAGATATTGTTTTTTTAAACTTTGGTGAAAGCTTTATAGCTTGATATATGATGAATGTTGAAAATAGCAAAGATGCAATTCTAGCACAGTAAAGCAAGAATGCTGGACCAGCCCCTGTTATATTAAATATTCTCATTAAAGCTTTTCCAAAAATCATACCTGTTGCTGGAACAATATAGAATATAGGAAATACTTCTTGAGTTGCATAACCATGAAATACTACATCTTTATAATTAATTTCAAGTAATTGATCATTATAAAATTCTCTATATGAATATTTTTTATCAAAATTAATTGAATATGTTTCTTTTTCAGTAATATAATTTAAATATTCTTTAGGAAAATAATTACCCATTTTTCCATTTTTAACCTCTGGAAAGATTTCCCCCTTTGAAACACTGTAAGCTTTTAAAAAATGTGAATTTTCATCAGGAGATTGAAAAGGTGGAGTAATAAATACAAATAATAAGCCAAAAATAAGAGATAAAATTAAGAAAATTTTTTCTGGAGCTATTTCTTTTAGTTTATTCATAAAGACTTAATATCTCCTTCTCTATATTTTCCCACTTTCTTTCATTAGCTGTTTTTATACCCCCTTTAATTAGCTTTTCCCTTAAATTTTTATTACTACATATTTCTTCTATTTTATTAATTGCATCATCTATATCACCTTGTTTATATAACAAACAATTTTCTCCATCTTTTAAATATTCTATATTTCCATCATTTGGAACTACAACAGAAATTCCACCTGTTGCCATCATTTCAAGTGGTGGATATGAAAAACTTTCTAATAAACTTGACTTAATCAAAATATCACATTTTTCATATATTTTACCCACTTTATCATGTGGTACAGCTTGATAAAACTTATCTACATAATACCATTTTTTTGGTTCTTTTTGATAAGATAAATAATGAATTTCATATTTGTTTTTATCAAGCTTATTTGTTATTTTAAAACTTTCATCAACATTTTTATAATGATCTTTACAATTTCCTTCAATTAATATTTTAATTTTACCCTTAAAATTTCTTTTTCTTTCATTAAAGATTGTTAAATCTATACCATTAGGCGCATATGCCGTATCTTTATTATATTTATTTTCTAACCAATTTTTACACCATTTAGATATTGTTAAATATTTTATAGGATAAATTTCATTATACGTTCTTTCACAATCTATTTTTTCAAATGAACCGAATTTATAAAAATCAGTTTCATAATTTTGAACTAAATATCTTTTATCTAAACAATTAGTATACTTTTTCACATATTCTAAAGTTAACCACATAGTTGCAACCATTTCATCTACATGTTGTAAGAACTCGGTTTTTCTTGCTGGTACTACATTAACATATTCATTTTTTTCATAAACTTTATCTACCGTTTCAGTTTCTTTATTAATATTTATCATTGTAACATCATAACCATTATTTTTTAACATTATTGCATGCTTAATGGCTACCATAACTCCTCCACTTATATTTGTAGAAGGAAGTACAAAGCAAATATTTTTATTTAATTTATTCAAAATAAAATCTCTTAACCCAGCACCCGTTTTAATTGTAACATGATTTTCCATTACTTCATTATATGCTTTTTGACCTATTGATTCTCTTAATTCTTTTGAAGTAATTAATTTTTCTAATTTTTCATCCCAATCTTTTTTCGTTTTACATAGTAAACCTGTTTCTCCATCTTTTATTTGAGATTTAAAAGCTCCCACATCTGATGCAATTGTTGGAATTTTAACTAATGCAGCTTCAGTCCATTTGTTTTCGGATTTAGCCTCATTAAACTTTGATTGCTCAAGAGGAGCAAGATTAATATCTATTGATCTTATTAATGTTGGTAATTTTATCCAATCCATAAAAGGAGAAGATATAATTCTATCTTTAAATTCTAACATTTCATTAGGAATATCAAGAAGTCCAACAATTTGAAGATATAAATTACTATGTCTTTTCATTGCTTTTATGATATTAGGCATAATAAGTTTAAAATCATCATTATGAGTTATTGACCCACTTAAATATCCTATTATAATTTTATCATCTCTTTTTTGAACTTCATCTAAAGCTTTTTTTGAATAACCAACCATTGCCTCTGAAGCTGCATTTCTATTAACATATACATCTTTTAAATGTTTTTTCATCTCCAATTGTAATCTTTCGGTTGAAGCTATGCCATAGTCACACAGTTTCAAAGTTTCTCCCATTCTAATTACACCATCATTATATAAACTTCTTTCATCATCTGACATAGTATCTAGAAATTTAATTGATTTAGTATCTTTTATATCAAAAACCAAATCATCTATATCATAAAAAGTTACTTTATTATTTTCTTTAGCAATTTTTATAAATTCTTTAATTGTAGGAGTTATAGGACACCTATAAATTACAAAACCTCTAAAAAATCTAACCAAATCAAGCGTAACTTTATCATAATCCACTTTTGCGCAACTAATTCCGGCAGACTCTAATTGTTCAATTTGATGATCAACTCTATATCGTTGTGGGTGTGGAAGACTGCAACCATTAATAAAAAGTATATCTTTAAAACATTTATTATATTTTTTATGTTTTGAATCAATTTTAAATTTAATAAAATTTTTACCTTTAATAGCAAATGATTTTACCCCATCATTTTTTAAAGTATTTATTGTTTTTCCACTAAGTTCTTTTATTCTCGATAAATTCATTTATAACACTCCTAATTCTTATAACTATATTTTCCTTTAATACCTTTTTTATAATCTTTTATGCCTCTTATATAATTGCGTATTTTTTTATATTTACCTTTTTCAAATAATAAAACACCAATCATATTATGTCGTTGACTAATTAATGCACAACAATATGACGGATTATATTCATTATACATATCAAATATATAATGATAATTTCTCATAATATAATATCTTCTTATTGCATTATGATTTGTACATAAATATAAACGTCCAAAAATATTTTTATAAAATAAATCACCTAAATTATGGTCTATTTCAATTGTATTATCTCTCATTATTTTATAACCATGCGAATTTAAGTTTAAGCAATATTCTATATCTATTCCATCAATAAACATCCAATCTTTAAAACCACCTATTTTTTTCCAGATATTTAAATTCAAAATATTACCAGAAGTCATAACATCATTAGGAAAATCAAACTCAGTAGTTGGTTTTTTGTCTATTAATTTAGTATTATGCCAAGGTGTAACTATACCAATTTTTGACATATCATTAGTTAATATATCTTCTTTTAATTTATCAATTACTCCTGGTTTAAATGTTGTATCCTGATCCATTGTTAAAAGCCAATTATAGCCATCTTTAATAGCATACTTTGCACCTAAATTTAAAGCTGTAGCAACTCCAACATTTTCATTTTTAAATTTATACTTTATTTTTTTGTTTTTTGGTATCCTTTTTTTATTATCTTTACCCTCTGTATTATCTATTATATATAAAACATCAATATCATCTATATATGTATTTATATTTGCTAAATCTTCATCTGTTGGATTATATAAAGTTACTATACCTGCTATTTTTAATTCTTTCTTTTTCATTATAACTCCTCTGCAAAACCTTTTTTAAGTTTTTTAAATATTGCTAATCCAACAAGTAATAAAATTATACTAAATAATGCTACATAGAATAACATTTTAAAATTTGGAAAGGTTTGATAATAAAATATTGCTCTATAACTTTCTATAATTGTTGTCATTGGATTTAAATTAAGAATCCATCTAAACTTTTCAGGAAACAAAGTTGATGAATATAAAATAGGAGTTGCATAAAATAACATCATAACAAAGAAATTAATAATATATTCAGCATCTCTTACATAAACGTTTATTGCACTTGTTATAAATATAATTCCTTGCAATAAAATATATTGAATTAATATTATAAATGGTAAAAATATAATATACCAAGATATTCCAAGACCACTAAATATTAAAAATATTAAAATTATTAAGCATGATATTAAATAATTAATTAATCCGCTAGTATTTACAGATATTGGTAATATTTCTCTTGGAAAATATACTTTTTTAATTATACCCCCATTAATTATCATAGTTGATGTTCCTTGTGCAATTACAGTGGTAAACCAAGTCCAAGGTAAAATTGCAATTACTATAAATGTTACATAATGAGGTTGTGTTGATTTTAAAATTATAGGAAAAACAATTGCATATACTAAAGTCATTAAAAGTGGGTTAACAAAAGACCACAACACTCCAAGAAAAGAACCTTTATATTTTCCTCTTATTTCTTTTTTTACATTACTTTTTAATAATTGTCTATAATTATATAGTTCTTTTATCATACTTAACATTTTTAAGCACACTCCTTTAAGTACTCTTTAATAACCTTACTGGTTTTTCCATCCATTTTAACTTCACCATTATATATCCAAATTGCTCTATCACATAATTTTTCAACCGCTGACAAGCTATGTGATACTATAACTATTGTTTTATCACTTTTTTTAAGTTCTTCTAACTTTGCAAAACACTTATCTTGGAAATGTTGATCTCCTACAGCAAGTATTTCATCTATTAATAAAATTTCCGCATCAACATTTATAGCAACAGCAAATGCAAGTCTCATATACATACCAGATGAATAGGTTCTAACTGGATTATCAATAAATTGTCCTAATTCAGAAAATTCTATGATTTTTTCTACTCTATCATCTATTTCTTTTGCTGTTAATCCAAATATAGATGCATTAAAATATATATTTTCACGCCCAGTAAAATCCGGATGAAATCCAGCTCCTAATTCTAATAATGATGTAAGCTTTCCATGTGTTATTATCTTACCCTTTGTAGGATATATTATCTTGGTCATTAATTTTAATAAAGTAGATTTCCCACTACCATTTGTACCTATTAAAGCTACAGTCTCACCTTTTTTAATATCTAGGTTTATGTTTTTTAAAACTTGTCTTACTTCACTTTTATTATTTTTCCAAAACACTATTTTTTCTTTTAAAGTATTTGGTTTATCATAATAAACCTTAAATGATTTAGACATATCTTTTACTTCTATTGCATTATTTGACATTTATATTCAACTCCTTATGCATTATAATTATAACATAGAGACAAAAAGAAAAAAAGTAATATCACTTTTTTCTTCCAATTCTTTTTGTATTCATAAAATTTTTATTTTTTTGATTATTTATTTTATTTCCTATTTTTTCATAATTATTTCATATTCTTGTATTTTCTAATCATTATTTTTGAAAATATTTGTATTGATTTTTTAGATAAATTACTACACTTTGCATAATTATCTAAATAATACATTTGACTTTCTTTTAATATTCTATATTTACTTAATTTATTATGAGACTTATCAATAGATATAGAATGATTATGAATAACACTGCAATAATTAAGTATTACTATATCATAATTTAATTTTTTAATTTTACTACATATTACATTTTCTTCGTAGTATAAAAATAAATTCTCATCAAAATAATCTATTTCTTTAAATATATCTGATTTAATCATAAAGAAACATCCCGATACAACATCAACCTTAGATACATCATTTTTATAATAAGAATTTTTATATCCAATTATTTTATTTTTCAATTTTCTACCTATTAAAGGTACCGAAAGAAGCATCTCTTTATATCCAGAAGAAAGCTTCCAGCCTCTATTTAAAGAGCCATGCTCTTTTATAACAGGTGATACTATAGCAACATTTGAATTATTATTTAAATATTTTGACATTTGTTTTATTGTATCATCTGTAACTTCAATATCAGGATTTGATATTATAATATTACACTTTTTATACTTCTTAATAGCAAATTTTATACCAATATTATTTCCATAACCATAACCACCATTTTTATTTGATTTTAAAACAACTATTTTATCATCATTTATTTTCTTTAACTCATCATAAGAATTATCAGTTGAATTATTATCCACTATAATTATTAAATCTAAACTTTTATATTTTTTTATCATTTCTAAATAGTCTAAAGTGGTTTTATAATCATTATAATTTAAAATAACTATTACATTTTTCATCTAGATACCTAAATTTCTTATTATTTAAACCTTTCATAATATAATTATAATATATTTTATAAAAAATTAAAAGAAGACATTTTTATTTAAGCCTTCTTAACCTTTGAATAACCTATATATTTATTATATGATTCTTTTATATAACTATTCATTTCTTCTAATTTTTCATCTATATCGTTTACTAGTTTTAGCTGATTTTTACATCTATCTAAATTATGATGCTCATAATTAGTTTTAAAATAAGTATCTCCACTTAAATAATCATCTAAAAATCTAATTGCTAACTCTAATGTTATTACCTTAATAGAATTAGCCATATTATCTACTTCACATTTATTTAAATAAGGAGCCATTTCACTTAAATAACCATCTGTATAAGCTTTAAACATATCCATATTAATATATACTTTACTTAAATCTTTTTCATCTTCCAAAGCACTTGATGCTGCACTTCTTACTCCGTCACCATAATCATACAAACCAGAGCCTTTCATTACCGTATCTAAATCTATTACTGCAACTGGCTCTTTTGTAACACAATCCATTAATACGTTATTAACTTTTGTATCATTATGAGTTACTCTATAAGGAATTTTACCATTAGTTAATAAATCAACTAATAAAGAACACTCATCTTGTCTACTTATTATTTCACTTATTTGATAAAAAGCACCATTATTTCTATTTACTGGATTTAATTTATAAGTTTTAATAAAATTATCAAATCTTTTTTGTGTATTATGAAAATCTTTTATAATCTCTTCTAAATCATTAATCGGATAATCTCTTAATACTTTACAAAAATGGCCAAATGCTCTACCTGTTTTATAAACTACATCTAATGATTCTGATTTATTATATGATATTGTATTATCTATATAATTATACATTCTATAATATTCTTTATGTGAAAAAGAATCTGAATCAACGTATAAAGAAAGATTGTTTTTAGTATTAATAACATTTATATCTACTTTACTTTCAATATCATTTAAATTTATATATTTTGTTACATTTTCTATATTTTTCATTAATTTAAATGGTTCAGTAAATATACTTGTATTTATTTTTTGAAGTAAATATCTATTTATTTTACCATTATAATTACAATCTATAACATATGTAGTATTAATTATTCCGTTATTTATTGGCTTTAAACCTTCTATATTTCCTTTTATATCAAAATTTTTTATTATATTTAATAATTCATTTTCTTTAGTTTCCATAATTCCCCCCAAAAAAACAATAAATATATAGTAACATTTATTTATTTTTGTTGCAACAAAAAAAGATAACTATATTACTATAGCTATCATATTATTAGAACCCTTATTAACAACTTTAGTTAAAGTAGTTTGAAGTTTATGTCTTATATTATCTGGCATAAGTGATAATTTACCTCTTATTCCTTCTTGAACAATTACATCTAAACTTCTTCCAAACATTTCACTTTTCCATACACTATCTGGATCTGTATCATAATTTTTCATTAAATTATCTATTAATTCTTTGCTTTGTGTTTCAGAGCCTATTATAGGTTCAAAAGTTGATTCAACATCTACTCTTATCATGTGAATAGAAGGTGCTACTGCTTTTAATTTAACACCATATCTAGTTCCTTGTTTTATTATTTCTGGAGTGTCTAATTTCATATCTTTAATAGTTGGAAAAGATGTTCCATAACCAGTTTGTTTAACCATTTTTAAAGCTTCTTTAAACTGACCATATTCTTCTTTTGTTTCATTAAATTCTTGGAATAAAGATAATAACTTAGCTTTTGAATTTATATCAGTTCCTATTATTTCATTTAAAATTTCATTATATAAGCCATCAGGTGCTTCTAAGTTAATAGTTATTATACCATCTGCCGTATTTATTTCTGATAAATAAGCCTTATTAATTACATCACAATCGTTAAAATGATCTATTATCGTATCAACATCTCTTACTTTATCAACATCAATTACACTTTCTTTAATTCGTTCAATATATTCTTTCTTAACCGGATGTTTATAAGACAAACAGGCTATCCAATCTGGTATATTAACATTTACACTTAATACTGGAAATTCATATAAAGCTTCTTTAAGTATATTATATATTTCTTTTTCACTCATTTGAACTATATTAACAGGTAAAACAGGTACATTATATTCACCTCTTAAACTTTCTGCTAATTTTTCAGTATCAGGATGAGTTGGATGTGATGAGTTTAAAACTACTATAAATGGTTTTCCTATTTCCTTAAGTTCATCTATAACCTGCTTTTCCGCAGATATATACTCTTCTCTTTTTATTTCTCCAAAACTACCATCTGTTGTAACTACAATACCAATTGTAGAATGATCTCTAATTACTTTTTCAGTACCTATTTCTGCTGCTTCAACAAAAGGTATTTCCTCATCATACCAAGGTGTTCTAACCATACGTGGTCCATTTTCATCTTCATAGCCTTTTGCAGCATCAATAACATAACCAACACAATCAATTAATCTTATGTTAGCTGTAAAATCTTCTATCTTTATAGTTGCTGCATTAGAAGGAACAAACTTAGGCTCAATTGTCATTATAGTTTTTCCTTGTGCTGTCTGTGGTATTTCATCTAGACATCTTTTCTTTTCATATTCATCTTCAATATTTGGAACTACTAAATTTTCAATACACTTCTTTATAAATGTTGATTTACCAGTTCTAACTGCTCCTACTACACCTAGATATATGTCTCCACCAGTTCTTTTTGATATATCTTTTATGATATCGTATTTTTCCATATAATCCCTACTTTCTTTTTTATCTCATTAAATACTATGTAAAATTATATTAATTATGAAAAAAAGAAGAAAAATCTTCTTCTTAAAGCATATTTTCTAAATTATTTGGAATTTGATCTCCAACAACAGCCTTTACTATTTTATCTGATTGCTCTTTTGAAACTTCCTTTCCAGTTATTTTTGAAAGTTCATCTATAACACTTCGAATTGTTTTCTCATCCTTTAAATTGCCACCTTTTAATCTATCCGCTAAGTCTAAAATAGTTTGTTTACTTACATTTGTTTTTCTCTCTACTTTATTTAAAAAACTATCAGTTATTCCCATTAATTTATCACTCCTAAAATATTATATGCATATGTTTACTTAAGGTTAATAAAATTTACACTAATTCATATTCTCTTTCATACTCATAAAACTTTATACGATCTCTTAAATTTCTTTTACTTAAATTTTGAGTTTCACATATTTCAATATAATACATAATTTTATTTATATCTTTAATAGCCATAAGTTCACAGTAATGTGACCATGATAATTTGGTCGCCACTGGTGACCATTTTTGATTTTTAAATAAGTTGTAGAATTGTCTAAATCTTCTAAGAGTTCTTTCATTATATTTTTTACCTAACTCCATTTCTAATTTCATAGAATACTTTTTTATAATACCTTCACCATAATTTTTTCCAGCATCATTTAATAATTTACCAACTCTATAATAAGTATTTAAATCACTTTTATTTTTCGAATAATCTTTTACTCTTTTATATACTTCATTATTTATTAATTCATTTTTTATTTTCTCATAATAATTCATAAATTAAGCCTTTCTTCATATTAATTCATATTCTCTTTCGTAGATATTTTTATTAGTTACATATTTAAATAAGTATCCGTTTTTCTTTTTACATACAATAATACCGATAGTTTGATTTTGATTTATAGTTTTTAAAT
>OIYG01000068.1_pt1 | contig 111137 bp, 117 predicted proteins | sample 1587861 | NCBI WGS metagenome assembly OIYG01 (sample SAMN03283272) | human gut metagenome | biome: human-associated habitat; material: feces | host: Homo sapiens | place: Peru | collected 2012 | reverse complement strand
ATTTTTTATAAAATAAAAAGACCATTAACAAAATTTCTTTTGTCAACAGTCTGAAAGTAATTAAAATCTAATTACTTTTTTCTTGTATAAATAATTTATCAATATTCTTTTTTGGCATTAAAATTTTAACATTTCTTTCATTTTTTATTTCATAAGTTTTTGTTCTGATTTCTAACTTTTCACCATCAACACACCAAGCCTTTTTTTGATGTTGGTCAAAAGTTATTTTAATATTAGATGTCCTGTGAAATTCTAAACCAGATACATTATTAGGTCCAGTTGCTCTTAGCATTCCAAAAGCTTTTATTATATCTAAACGTCTAGTATATGTACAAAATAAAACCTCAAATAAATCATCGTCCAACTTTACATCCTTATAAAAATTATTAAATCCAGCTATTCTATTTGCAGATGAAATAAGAATAAAAGAATATAAACCTTTCTTCTCAACTCCATCTATAGTGTAAGTTAATTTATAGTTTTTAGTCACTCTGAAGAAATCTTTAACACCAGCAATTAAGTACGCCAAATGACCATATTTCTTCTTTAAACTTCGAGGAGTTTCATATGGAATATCCAAAAATTTACCAAAACCAGCCACATATACGAATGGTCTATTATTAATTAACGGGATATCCAAATCCATAACTTCACCTGTTAAACATAAATGAATATTCTTTTCAATATCCTTTCCGTAGCCAAACATAATTCCAACATCATTAGTCGTTCCAACTGGAATATGTGCTAAAATTAATCGTTGTTTTCTTTGAAAATTTCCAAAAACAATTTCATTAAAAGTTCCATCTCCACCCATAGAAATCACAAGATCAACATAACCAATATGGCTTACAATTTCCTTTGCATGACCTTTATATTGTGTAGCAATAAATTTAACTGAATATCCATGTTTTTCTATTAATTCTTTATAAATGGGTATCTTTGATTTTCTAAGTGTATGTCCACTATTGGGATTATAAATTACTACACAACTTTTCATAGGCGGCCTCCTGTTTAAAATTATAATGTAAGGCCTAATATTTGTCAATTTTAGAAGCATTAAATTTAGCATAAAGATAAAATTGTTAAATATAATTTACTAGTAAAACAATTGACAAAGTAATTTCTATAGTGTAATATTATGTTTGTAATTAATTTTTGGGTCTATAGCCAAGTGGTAAGGCATGGGACTGCAACTCCCTGATCGTTGGTTCAAATCCGACTAGGCCCTCCAAAAGAAAAATCGCTTGAATTAACTATTCAAACTTAATATAGAAAAGTATCAATTTCAGTAGTGGAATTGATATTTTTTTGTTTCTAAAAATTACTTCATTTATACTATTAATCAATAAAAGATGAGACAAAAAAAATCTTTTAAATAGGCAATATAAAAAAAGACGACTATAAAAGTCATCATATTAATATAATACCAGTAACAATTAATAATTTGTTTTATTGTAGTTTTTCCTTTCTTATTTATAAAAAACAATGAGATTATTAAAGCTATGCTCATGCTATCACCTTTAGTTATATTAACCATATAATTTGTAAGCTACTTTAAATTAACAATATGTCTATCGTTTCTAAAATCAAACTGTAAATATATTTCATCTGCTGAAGTAATATCCCTATCAACTGAAATAAAAAGTTTATTATCAATATTATTACTATCTAACATTGTAGCTTTTTCACTTTTAATTTTATTTCCTATTTTGTATACAATTGTCATATAATTTCCAAAAATATTATTAACTGTTCTTAAATTACTATAATAGTTAGCTTCATTATCTATAAAAGCATCATAATCTAGTATAATCATAGTTTTATTAGAAAACATAGAATTATTGGAATTAGAACTAATAACATTTGATAATAAATAACAAGTATTTACTGATTTACATTTAACATATTTACTGCTATAGCTATCCTTTATTAAGTATGACTTAATATTAAATTTCAAATAGTTTTTATCTACTGGATTAACAATAATATTTTCATTTAAATTATGATTTACAACATTTTCATCTTTATCTATATTCTTAACATCAACCATAAAATTTTTATAATCAAGAGATACATTATTAAACATTCCACTTAAACTATATTGAACCTTTAATGTGTAATTATCATTTAATTTTTCTGGTACTTCAAAAGCAACTATAGCTTCACTTTTAGAACTTGCAGGTAACACTTGTTTTTCAATATATGGTTTACCTAAATCATAAAACTTATTATTAACAAAATTAGTTGTTCTATAAATAAGTTTACCATTTGCAAGTACTATTTTTCTTAAATTTAAAGTTTTTGATTTTAATGAAGAATTATACAAAGATAACTTAACAACCACATATTTATATCCTTCTTTTATTCGACCACCATTAAAATCATATTTTGTTACATAAGAATCCAATACAGTATAAGTAATATTATCAACAATAGCACTTTCAGTTTCTTGAAGACCTCTAATATAATTTTTATAATAATTAAATCCAACTACACCAAGTATAATAACAACTACTGTAGTAGTAAGTGAAATAGCAAATTTATTTTCTAAAATATAATATTTGAATTCGCGGATACTTCTTCTTAAAGTTCTCATATATTTGTAATTGTTTTGACCTAAAGTAAATTCAAATTCTTCTCTATCCTTATCACTTATTTGAAGATCATCCAAATCTTTACTAAAGTTAAATTTTTTAATATTAAACCCAATACCTCTAATTAAACAAATAAGAACAAAAACATATCCAGGTAAAGATAATAAAAGGGTTAAATCTTTTATAAGTATAATAGTATCACTGCTTAAAGCCGTATCCATCACAATCTTTAAGGTTCTAAAAATATATGCATAACAACAAATAGTTGCAATTAAATAAATAAGCAAAAATAAATATAATTTATTAGGTTTTTTCTTTATTTTAAACAAATAATAAACAATTGCCGATAAAACTAAAGCTATAACTAAAAATACATAAATTCCATGATTGATATAAATATCTGCACCAGCATACACATATGTACTTGTACGCTGCAAAGTCCTGAAAAGAGTAGAAATATCATTCAAATTAAATAAAGCTATAGATATACAAAATAATATAATTATATGAATTAATTTAAAGTGTTTAATCAAAAATGCATAAGGCTTTCTTAATACCATACTAACCCTCCTATTCTATAAAAAATTATAGCATAAAAAAAAGAAAAAATATATCGAGTATATTAATTCTTTTTCTTAACTAACATTTGACCATCCATTAAAAAGACATTTTTATTTTCTTTCAACAATTTAGAAATGTCAACATTTAAAGTATTTAAAACTGTGTCTAAAGTATCACCAGATTTTGTAATATAATAACTATAGTTTTGATTAGGTATTAAAAGTACTTGACCTGGGTAAATATAATCATTAATATCAAATCCATTCATACTTGCAAGTAAATTAGGATTAATATTATATGTTTTAGCTATTTTATAAAGACTATCTCCTGTTTTAATTGTATAATATTCAAAATAAGTGTCTTTTGTTGGCTCCCTATAATACATAAAATCACTCCTAATATAGAATATGTATTATAAGAAAAAGGTGTTATTAAAATATGAATATACGATTTAAATAATTAAATTTCCAATCAAAATTGGATAGCAATAAAACATTTCCATTTTGTTCGTCATAACTATATAAAGAATCATTACTTAAATAATATACTTTTTCATCATTACAAGAAATAATTGATTTTACATCAATATTTGTTAACATCATCTTTTCTTTAGAATTATTATAATATTTATAAAGTTTATTATTATCTACTACATAATTTACTATGTTTTTATAATCAAAATACATGTTGGTATATTTTAATTTTGATAAAGCAATATCCTTTAAAGTACCATCATAATATTTACCTATTTCCTTTTTACTGACTTTTGTTACTTTTTTCTTTTTTAAATCAATAAAATATTCAACCATATTTTTCTTATCAAATAAATAAACTTTATTTTTATAATAGCCTAAAAAATATGAATCAAATGATATATCATATTGAGATTCAATCTTTTCACTTGTTTCTTTTTCTATATCAACATAGTAAAAATCACTGAAAGATCTACCAGCATCATAATCAGCAAATAAGATAAATTCATTATAATTAAAGCTTAAACTATTATCATAATGTTCTTTATCTAAAAAATGAATTTCTTTTCTTGACAAAACATTTTTTATTCCGTAGCCATCCCATACATAGTATTTATTTGATTTATTATAAACTGAATAATTATCATAGTTTTCTTTAGAGCCAGTGTCAACAACGTCTTTGTTTTCAACAAAATAATTGTTATCATCATTGCACACATAAGAAAAAGTTAAATACTTACTTATTGGTTTAACACAAGTCGTACCATCAGTTTCTTTTACATCGATATTATCAATTATATGCCTTTTATTACTGTATTTCTTAGAAGAAACAAAAGAATAATTATTTAAATTATTATAAACATTTATGTAATAACTATTATAAGCTTTATCGTATACTTCCTTTATTGTATACGTATTGATTACATATTCCAGTTCATAATTTTTTTTCTTATTAACCACTAAAAAATATGTACCAAATAATATAACTAAAAAAATTACAAATACAACATTTTTCTTCATATTCACCTTCAAAAAAAGAAGATTATTCATCTTTCTTTTTAGCATACTTTTTCTTTGCTTCTTGCATAAACATCGTTATTTCAGTCTCAATCTCTGGTAAAGCTTCTTTATCTAAATCAGATATATATACTTGTTCTCTAACAGTGTCTATCATAATTGTTCCCCAAATAATACCAGATTTTACAGTTAAATCGTTATATAAATCAGGCGTAATTGATGAAAATTTATATCCAACAATTAATTTCTTTTGAGCTATTATTAATCTCTCACTTGTAACAGCTATTACTCCAGTATTAAATAGGCTTAATGGTTTAATATCCAACTGACCAGCAAAAATAAAATTAATTGTCTCATTTGGATTTAAATGCATGTCAATAATTTTACAATGCTTTTTTACCCTCCATGCTACAGAACCAGAAAATTTATTTGTAAATTTTTTTAATAATTCATAACTACTTTGCTTCATTTTCAGTACTTCCCTTCTTCACTAGTTTATATTTACCAAGTGTATCCATCAATTTTTCTTCTTTAACATATCCCTTTACACAATCAACTAACTTACCATTTTTAGTAATCAAAGTCATAGGCTTAGCAAATCCTTGAGTCATCGTTTTAACCTCTCCTTTAGTATTACATTTTGCAGGAATTTCAAAATCAAGATTTATAACTTTTTGAAATTCAGTTTCATCATAATTATCTGAATCAAAATAATATATTGGTAAATTATTCTCTTTAGCTACTTTATTGATAACTGGTAAATATAAATTGCAATAAGAACAACCTGCATAACCAATTACTGCAACCGTATATTTTTTTGACTTGACTAAATCTATATATTCTTTAGCGTTCTTTGCAACCTTATAATAACGATCTTTCTCTAGTATTTTGTTATAAATATTCTCTTCAAAGAAATCAACATAATTATCATAACTATTCTCGTTAATTGAGGCTTTATAAGTACCATCTACAAACAGCAATTGAGTTTTATCATCTAAAATAATAGATAAAGTTTCTTCAATTTTACTTTTTGTGAGATATGTATAATAAGTATTTACACGGTATACCTTTTTAAAGTTTTTTGCCATGGTTTTAAAACTTTTTGATGGTTTTCCATAACTAATTAAAACATAATCATGCTTTGTAATAACTTTACTTATATTATCTGCTGTAACTTCTTTTATCCCATATTTTTTATACTCAGTAAATAAAAGAATAAATATTAGAAGTATTATAGCAGTAAAAAGTATAATAAATCCTTTTTTCATAATTTCACTTCCAACTACCTATATTTTATAATAGACAAAAGAAAATAACAATCTATTTATTATTTAAAAAATTTATAGCTTTACTGGCAGCAATTGCACCATCACTTGCAGCTGTAATAAGTTGTCTAAAACTTTTATTTCTTGTGTCTCCAGCCACAAATATATTGTTTGTTTTAGTTGAAGTATCATCTGACTCAATAAAGCCATTAGAAGATATATCTACAAAATTCTTAAAGATTAGATTATTTGGCATATAACCAATTGCAATAAATAATCCTTCAACATCCAGCAAATCATGATTAGTAAGTTCTATACTAGTTAATCTACTTTCACCATTTAATTTAGAAATTGAGTTATTGTAAATTATTTTTATATTTTCAGTTCTTTCAAGTTTATCCAACATAGTAGCATCACATTTAAAACTATCGCTTCTATTTATTAAAAAAACTTTTTTTACAATATTTGCTAGATACAGCGCATCCTCAACTGCTGTTGCACCTGACCCTAAAACAGCAACATCTTTATTTTTATAAAAACTTCCATCACATGTAGCACAGTAGGAAATTCCTTTACCAATCAATTCATTTTCACCATATAATCCAAGTTTTCTTTGTATAAGACCATTGGCAATTATAATAGTTTTTGTTCTATAAACATCTTTATTAGTTTTAAGCGTATTTGCATCAATTATTTGAATTACTTCTTCAAACTTTACTTCTACTCCAAGATCCTTTATTTGATTATATAATTTGTTTGCGAATTCATAACCAGATGTCTTGCTTATTCCCGGATAATTTTCTACAACACTTGAATTAATTATTTGACCACCATATACATTTTTTTCAAGAATTAATACATTCTTCATAGCACGAGCTGCATAAATAGCTGCTGACATGCCGGCAGGACCTGCACCAATAATTATAATGTCATACATAGTTTTGCCTCCTAATAATATTATAGCATAATTTCATTTTTTAATTTATATAATATAAATGACATGATATAATAAAAAGAAAGAAAGGCAATAACATGCAAAACAAATTATTTGAAAATTATTTAAATGAATCAATCGAAAAATTAAGTGATACTTACAAAATTACGAGTGCTTTACAAGAATTGGAAGAAAAAAGTAAACAAGTTGTTGGCATGGATAATAAAGTTTCAATTGGCGGAACAAGAATATACGGATATCTTGGTACTTACTATAGTAGTCCAGAAGAAATAATTCAAGCACTAAAAGAAAAAAACATTATGATTCAACAATTACAAATTATTGATTATATTGGTGATTTTGCTGGGGAATTTGATGTTTTAAAATTAACAACACTCGCTGGAACTCAAATGATTAAAGACGAAAACTACCACTCACATAAAGAATATAACGAACAAAAAAGCAGCTTTTCTAATGAGCCAGTTTGGGATATAGAAGAAAGCAGCATACACAATATCACAGATGAATTGAGAAAAAGAGGTCAACATTTTCATCAAGATGATATTGATTTAGAAAATTTAAGATTACTAAACCTACTTAGATATGGTCTAAGAAGAAGATAAAAAAACCTAGTTCTTGTTTGAAGTAGGTTTTGATTTGTAATTTTAAAATAAATTATATCCATAAATAATAATATGGATATAACATTTTATCAATATAATCCAAATTTAATCTTAAATTTTTAGCTAGTTTTAATATATCATTATATTCATCTATTTTGGCGTATTTTTTACTTCAATCTCAATAAAATAACCAAAAGTTTTAACAAAGTCTAAAAAAAATTTCATATTTACCAAATAAAAATAGTTAACGCGTGTTTTATCTACAACCGCAATTTGCTCTAAACTTAAAACATTAGATATTCTATCCAAATTTTATAAGTAATAACGCTATAAATAGCTATTCTGCTTTATCATAGCACCTTATTGTAATAATCAAATGTTTTTTATAATTATCTTCCACTACTTGGCACAGAATTGTTAGAGAGTCTATTAACAAAATTTGAACCATTATATATTATTTCTTTATTTCTTGCATTTATTTTATATGATATAGCCGCGTTTTCAAAATATGTTTTTTCTACTCCTAATGGCTTCATTTTTATATTTATTATTAAATCATTTTGATCTAAATCCTTTTCAACTTTAGTAATTATATACAAATTTAATCTATCTTTTAAAACTTGAATATATCCAAGTAATGAAACTCCAGTTAAAGGAGTAGCAGCAACTAAATCATTAAATAATATATATTTATCTATTGAAGTCATACTATCTAACCTCTCTTGACTAGGTAAGAAATAATTAGTTTCTTCATCTGTTTTTTCTTTTTCTAATATCATTTTAACTTTCTTTTTAGCTTGATTCACTTTATTTTGTTTTTCTATGTTAAATTGAGAACATCTTAATCCATTAATTTTATTTTCTACTTTTAGTGTAGTTAAATCACCTATTTCAGCACCTGCAAGAGTAGAATCAGCCATTATAACAATATTATCTACTACGAATTCAACAGATGCATGTTTATTAACAAATTCACCTTTATTAATTTTTGCTTCTTTAATTTGATCTATTCCAATTTCCCTTAATAATCCTGAATAAATATATGAGAAAGTATAACAAACAACATTATTATTAGATAAATCTACATCAAAAATACTTTCTTCGGCAATAAATTTTTTATTTGCATTATCATTATAATACTCCATATCATAATCTAAAATTTTACATAATTTAGAATATATATAAATTGCTTTTTCTAATTTAGTTAAATCGCTAGGCATATCTTTCAAAACAAAATTTTTTATATCAGCATTAATTTCAAAAGAATGTTTTGTTTGATTAGAAGTTATGTTATTAATCATATCTTGATCTAGTTCATTAAAGAACTTATCATAAGCTTCTAAATAATTAGGTTGTGAAAGTAATCTTTTATAATAAACAACTAATTCTGGTAAATTATCCATTTTAAAGTATTCACATGAATCCATAAAAGTAATTAAAGTAGCAATATCATACTTATTTTGAATTTTAGATGAACCTAATAATATTGACCCTACACCATCTAAAAAACTTCCTTCATTAAAAGGTATATTATTATGTTTAGGCTTATACCAAGAATTTTCTTTATTAAATAATTTTAATAAATGTAATAAAATATTTTTTCTATTTTCTTCAGATAATTTGCTAGCCACATCATCTTTTATTTCTTTATCAACATTTTTAGCATTAAAAAATATAGCAAAAGAATCTAGTAAATCATCACTTATTAATTGAGTCAAATATCGTCCATCTTCAAAATTGGAATGCCCTATATTTTTTGCTATTTCTCCAGTATTAAGATCTATATTTTGTTGATCATAGGATAATGATGAAATTGGAGGAGTCATGTTATCAAAAAAATTTCCATATTTATTTTTTAATTCTATTAATCTATCATTTGCAAAACTAATAGCATTATTATTACATGCATCATGGATTACTGCTAATAACTCTTCTTCCATTTTTCTTATGTCTTGTCTTGAAAGTGAATTATTACTTTTATCTAATTCGGTAATCATAGAATCATAACTTGAAGTATCATATTGAGCTTTATTGATTTTGGATTTTTCGAACACTTCATTATCTTTAATCCATTGTAAATCAATATCCACATTTTTTTTACTAGGATTAGAATCTAAACTTTTTTTAGATCCTCGCATATCTAATGCCATTATCTCACCTTCTCTATAGCCATGCTTTCATTATATAATCATCTATCTGATCTTTTTGATATTTATATTAAATTTTACATCTTTTTAAATATTTCTTTATATCTTCAATAGTTTTACTATCATCACTTTTGCTCTTCATATTTCTATTTTGCATCAATTTATAATGATATTCTTTATATTAGAAATAAAATTATCACAAAAATCCTTTATTTCTGCATTAACAGAACCATTTATACTTAAATTTAATAATCCAACTTTAATATATAAACTAGTTCCACCTCCAAAAAGCATATTTTCTTTCAAATATTCATTAGTTTCTAACATACTAAAATGCACTAATTCGTTTATATTATTATTTATGTATTCTTTTATTCTTAATAAATTATTATCATTTATATTATAATTATTTCCGCCTATTACACACTTTATATTATAATCTAATATTTCAATGTAATTAGTCTTTTTTTCAATAGGAGTTGCAGATTCTTCATCAAGTATTAAAACAAAATCATTGTTCTCAAAATCATAAAATTCAATATTCATATTTATCACAACCTTATAACACTATTATATCATTAAATTTTACATTATATTTAATATTTACATATTCATTTACATCTCAAGATCAATATTATAATTAAAATTATCAATTTCTAACGTTATTACTCTTATCATAAATTTCTCGCTATATTAACAAACAAAAAAATCAATTCCACTTATAGAATTGACATTTATTAAACGTTGAACATATGTCCAACCAGATTTCCTTTTGGTGCCAGTAAAGAGCAGGTATAACAACTCCTAGGCTAAAAGATGATAGTAAGCAATAACTTACTAACTGAATCAATTATACTAAAACAATATAACTTAATCAACACAATAGTAATTTTATTTTAAATTCCATTCATTTTTCATTAATTCAAATATTGTTTTTTTATCTTCTTTTGTAAAAATATCTTTCTGACACTTAAACTTGCTTAATGACCATTTCCACATATTATACCCAAAATGTCTATCTTTATATTTTTTACCTAAAATTATTCTCTTGCCGTCATATCTTGGAATAAAATGAAAATGGACATGTGGTTTTTCTTTATCTCTATAAGCATTATTCATTAGACATGCAAAATTGAACATTGTTGCATTAAATAATTTTTTAGTAATTCTTTCTAACTCTTGTTCAAGTTTTCCCAATTCTATCCACTCTTCTTCAGTCAAATCACTTAATGTTTCTTTTTTTGAAGAAAGAATACAGTCCCCGGGAAATTCTTGGCACCATTTAACAAATACTACTTCCCAATTTTTACTTTCATAAAGTTTCATAATTATCTCCTACAAAAACTAGAATCAAACAATTTTGTTCTTTTTATATTTAATTTTTGTTGTATATTTTCATCATTTAATTCATTACAAATTTCATCTATAATTATTGGATTATCTTGTGCAAATTGATTAATTAAATTTGAGGTAAATCCAAATAACTTATTTTTTTTATCTTCTAAATCTTTTATTTGTTCTTGTGTTAATAAACCATATTTTCTTTTTTTATCTAACATATAAATATCATTCATAAGTAATACAAAAGGTTCAAATTTAAAACTTGTTACTTGATTAAATCTCTCCTCAAAATCATTTGAATTATTAAAATATTGGCTAGCTATATCATTTGTTCCAAATATTATTTTTATAACTCTCATTACATTTTTTATTGAATATAAATAATCACTATTTTCATCTAATCTTACACCAGACATATCTTCAGCAAACATTTGTGTAGTCGCTTCATTTAATCCTGTATAATTTGATGTATCATCTTTATTATATTGATGACCAAAACATAATTCTTGACCGTTATTACTTCTACTTAATCCATGTAATACTTCATGCTGTAATTGCACATTTATTAATTTTGGATTATTTATTGCAAAAATTTCGTCTACATAAATTTCATTGTTTGCACCATTTGGCCAATTAACCATGTTTGTTCCATGAATTTTATTTAAAGGTGCTAAATATAATATAAAATTTGAAGATAAATTTTTTTCTAAATTACTAATGCATGTATAATTACGAAAAAATTCCCAAGCAATTCTTTTTTTATTATTTAAAATATCAGAAAATTGCTGTTTTCTATATTTTTGTAGTTCAATCTCTTGTTCTTGAATTGTCATATTTACCACCTACTTTACTAAACTAACATTAATTACTTCTTTATTATCATTATAAGTTATTTTATAAATACTAGGACTTTTAGGATTGCCATTTAATACTTCTTTACCATTATACTTTATATCAAAATTCATTCCATCAAATTTAAAATCACAAATCGTTTCTAAATATGATAATAAGATTAATCCATGTATAAATAATGCATAACTTTCATTATTCTGATTTAACAAGTCATTAATAAAATTAATAAATCTTTTATCAACATCATTAAATGATTCACCATTTTCCATTTTAAAGTTTTTATCATCAAATGATAATTTATTAAAATCATTAGGTAATTCACTTAATCTTTCTATTCCAAATATTCTTTCATTAATTCTTTCATCCAGCTCAATTTTAATATTATTCTTTTCTGCTAAATATTTAGCACTAGCAATTGCTCTAACTGAATCACTAGCAAATATTTTCTCTACATTATTTAATTCTTCTATTTCACATAATTTTTCTGCTCTTTTTTCTCCCTCAACAGATAAAATCATATTTTTATTATAATCTTCCCATAAAACATTTTCATAATCTTCATAATTTTTTATATCAACAAATGGACCAGAATGTTTTATCAAATATATAGTTTTCATTTAATCACCCATATTTTCTCATCTCTATTATAACATTAAATCTACAATTTTTATTAAATTATAATCCAAAATCATCATCTTTTTTCTTTTTGTAATTTAAAATATGAGGCTTTACATAAGCAATATTGGTATTTTTAACTGATTTAATATTACCTGATATAAATTCATATTTAACACAAGCAAACCGACATATCATGTCCATTTTTCTATTAAGTTCTTCACTTATTTTCAAGTTTTTAGTTTCTATCTCAAACATAATTATCACTCATCCTTTCGTTTTAATCAGAAAAAAACTAACTATTTCTAGTTAGTAATCTATTACTTAAACTCGAAAAGTTCGAGTTTCCTATCAATCTGGTGGAGCCGGGGAGAGTTGAACTCCCGTCCAAATTACTTTCAAAGTAGCGTCTACAGGTTTAGTTAGAAATAAAATTTCATAAGTACAAAAGCATCTAACAAACTAATACTTACTATCTTATAAATTATTCATCTACGTCATATAAGAACTAACGCAAATATAAACCACATATATGAACCAATATTTTAACTATGGATGATTAAAATACCAGCCTCCTTGCTAAATTTTAAGCAAATACTGGAGAAAAATTAAAACCTTTGTCAGTTAATTTTAAATTGTTGCTATTTAAAGCATAGCTACTACCTGCAACTAAATCAAAACCATAATCTGTCGAAACCAAATTACGGCCCCAAGTAACTAAATAATACCACATAACATGGTATTATTCAAATTATTTTCCTAAGTCACTTAAATCAATGACATATTCTCCTTCTTTTGTATACAAATATTTTTCTCTAGCATACTTAGCTACATACTCAGGATCTTGTAATTTTTTTACATCATCTTCTAAATTTGCCTCATCATTTAATAAAGAAGTATAAACAGACTCAAGTCTTTCTTTTTCCTTTTTATTATTATATATTTTTTGCCATGTATTAAAACAAGATAAAGTCATCAAACCAACTAATAAAACAAATGTAGCTGCATATAAACATAGTCTCATTTTATATTTATTCATGACAATTCCTCCTACTAATAATAATATAGCAAATAATCATTTTAAGCATTATTTTTTTTATTGAATAATACTCTCTTTACACGATTTTTTACAATATATCCAGTGTAAGTTCCAATAAAAATTGATAAACATACATAAAAGTTAAATATAAAATAGTTATATTTATAACAAAAATATACTAAAGCAATAATAAAGGAAATTGCTAAAGAAAATTTTAATATTTTATTTCGATTAATGAATAATTGATAAATTAAAGAAGCTATAATAGAAATAAATATTATTAATAATATATAAATTAATTGATTCATTTAAATAGCTTAGTAATAATAGAATCTCCTACTTTTTTATCTTCAGCATATACAAAAGAATCTATTGTACCTTTTATTGAGACATTTCCATCAATCGTATCTAATTTTATCATTTCAAGATTACTACCCTTTATAAATATATTTCCCATATTACTTTCAAGCAAGAACTGTTTATCATCAAAACTCACAATTTTCTTTATACCACTTATAATTATATTTTTTCTTTCTACAATTTTAACTACATGATTTAAACTATTATTATTTTCCATTATTATCCTCCTAATAAAATATATTTTTATTACAAAAAAAAATTCACAAAATTGTGAATTAATTTTCTGATTTAACTCTCTTAAGTTCTTCTTCGTATTCTTTTAAGATAGCATCAGTAAACATTTGTCTTGCTTCTTGATTAATTGGATGAGCTATATCTCTATATTCTCCAACACCAGTTTGCTTACTTGGCATAGCTAAGAAAAGACCATTATCTCCTTCAAGAATTCTAATATCATGTACTACAAATTGATTATCTATAGTAACAGATGCAAATCCTCTCATTTTGGAATTTTCTTTTTCAACTACACGTACACGTACATTTGTAATTTCCATCCTGTTTCACCTCTCTATTATAGTTTAATTTTAATACATAAATTAAAAAAAAGCAACAATTTTATCTAGGATAACCTACATACATCATTCCATTACCAACAAGACCACCTATGCCATTTTTTCCATATTTGGTTTTATTCAAAAGTTCCTTTATATCAAGTCTTTTATTTTTATCAGTTAACGCAATATTAACCGCGATAATTGCCGGATCTAATGCATGAATATTTACTCTTTTGGGACTGCTAGCAAAATTAGCTCCACTTTTAATTATATCTTCATAATCACTTTGGCATGCTCCAGCAATTATTACAAGCTTTTCATGACTTTTTTCATACTCACGAGCCTTTAAAACTGATTTCATAAAGTATTTAGAATTTTTATATTTAGATATATCACTTGAGTTTGTAAGTTTTCCATAAAACGCGTCATGTCCAGTTATTACTAAAATATCCGGTTTTATTTCTTTTAAAAGGCTATCAATTTTTTGCGGAACTTCAGATTCAGGAATTCTTTTACCAACTGCTAATACTCCAGCGGATTTATAAAAAGCTAAAGATTTATCAAGATAATCTTGATCCCCATCTATATGTAAAATTTTACCAGGAAGATAAAAATACTCGTCTCTGTCACCCGTTAAAATATTTACTTCAGGCATTTTTTCTTCTCGATGTTCCGTTTTAACCAAATCTTCTAATGGAGAATCAGCATACAGTCTAACATCCATACCCTTAAGATAAGCAATATTTCCTTCAATTTTCATAACTTTAAATATAACATCGTTGTTATGACTAGTTCTTGTAACAGCATCTCCTATTTTGATTTCCATAAAAATCACCCAATATAGTATATGAAAAACTATCTATTTAGTTAAAAGAACTTGCTATATAGTATTAGCAAGTTCAACAAATATTTCATATGATAATTCTTCAGATCTAGAAGAAAGTGAGTAGCCATACTTAGTTAATACACTTTCAACTTTGTTTAAATCATAAGATTTTAAATTATTTCTAATATTTTTTCTTTTATATTGAAAAGAATCCTTAACAAGTTTATTAAATTTTTCAAAGTTAACAGGTAGTATACTATCTTTTTTAACAAGTTTTATAACACTTGAGTCTACATTCGGAACTGGATAAAATTTAGTTCTAGAAACATCAAATAATTTCTTAATATCAAAATAATAATTTAAAAGTACACTTATTGATCCATATTCTTTCGAGCCAGGTTTAGCAGAAAATCGTTCAGCCACCTCTTTTTGCACCATAAACACCATTTCTTTAACATCCACTCTTGATTCAATAATCGATAAAATTATTGGTGTTGTAATATAATAAGGCAAATTTCCTATAATATATAGATTCTTATAATCGATTTTACTTATGTCACTTTGAATATTCCTTTTTAGAAAATCATCAAAAATTATTTGAGTCTTATCATTTCTTATTTGATTTAAAGTAGTTTCTAAATCTTTATCTACTTCATAGCAAATCAAATTTGAATTATATTTAACCAAATTTTTAGTAAGTGCTCCACTTCCTGGACCAATTTCTATTATTAAATCATCTTCTGTTGGATTAATAGAAGATGTAATATTATTAATAATAGATTTATCGTTTAAAAAATTTTGACCGAATTTTTTCTTAAACACGTGTTTTTCCATAAAATCACCATGTCATAAGTTTACCACAAAAAGAAAGGAAAGTAATTATCTTTCCCATCCATTTCTTAAAACATCATAACTAATCTTGTGTCTACCGACATTCTTAGAAGCAAAATCTTCTGATTCAACAAGTAAATCCAGATCTGTTCCTAGAACACCACGATCAAGAACTATTGCTACGACCTTTTCTCCAGAAACATAATCAGCATCAAATGTTACAATTGAACCACATTTTAAATTCTTACTTGATGCAACAATTCTAACATTACCATAATCAGCATCATTATATATAGTTGTTCCATCTGATACATCTTGTCCAGTACACCCAAGTTTACCACTACAAAGTGGGCAATTAGCTCCATATCCTGTTAAATCACCAGTAAATGTATCAAGAGGATAATATTTATCTTTCAATTGAATTTCATTTAGTTTATATGCCATTGCTGTTAAATCAATCGTTTTATTTAAATTTTCATTTGTTATTTTATCATTTAAATTAACCATGTTCACTTTTTGTATTACAAACACTGAACAAATAATCAATATGATTTTAGTTGCTTTAATAAATTTGTTACTATCCTTAATCATATAACCACCTTATATACTCATTTTAGCAAAAATCAATATATAAGTAAACACTTTACACAAATTTTATATTACTTTTTTATTTTATAAAGCTCTTGTACATTCTTTTCAGTTATAAAAGATACTTCTTCTATGCTTATTCCTTTTAGATTAGCTAAATATTCGGCAATAGTTTTTATATATTTTGGTTCATTAGAATATTTTCTAAAAGGTTCTGGCGTTAAATAAGGTGAATCAGTCTCTAAAACAATTCTATCCAAAGGAATATTCTTAATGACTTGATCTATTTTAGAATTTTTAAAAGTCATAACTCCACCTACACCAAAATAGAAACCTAATTTTATAAATATATTGGCTGTTTCAAGACTACCACTAAAGCAATGAATTACTCCGCGAACTTTAAACTTTTTAATAGAATTAATTGTATCCAACGTTGCTTCTCTAGAATGAACAACTACTGGTAAATTATACTTTTCAGCCAAAGCTAGTTGAAATTCAAAAACTTCAATCTGCTTATCACGATTTTCTTTTGTATAATAGTAATCAAGACCTATTTCCCCTATTGCTGCTAACTTTTTATTATTTATATTATCTACAATAATTTTTTCGATTTTTGTATAATCATCGTCCATATCTTCGGGATGTATTCCAATACAGGCATATATATTTTCATATTCTTCAGAAGTTTTTAACACTTCCGGAATGTTTTTTAGACTAGTAGCTGCATTTAAAATTGTATCCACATTATTATTTTTTGCAGATTCTATAACTTTATTAAAATCCTCAAAATATTCATTAAAAATATGTGCATGAGTATCTGTAAAATGCATAAAATGACCTCCAATAAATAAGAAAGTGATTACTCACTTTCCTTTTCTATTCTTGCAAATAATATTTCTGGTTTATTTAAAAGAGTACCAGACTTAAATTGACCAAATTCTTTAGTTGATTCATAAGAAGTTAGATCAGTATTAATTTGATTAAATATTTTTTCTGTTGTTTCAGGTATAAAGGCTTGAAGATAAACAGTACAAATTCTTATTGATTCAATTAAATTATATAACACTGTTTTTAATCTATCTTGTTTTGTTTCATCCTTAGCTAAAACCCAAGGTGTTGTATCATCAATATATTTATTTGTTGCTCTTAGACAATTAAATACTTCATCAATAGCATCAGCTATTCTTAAGTCATCCATTTTTTTATTAAACAAACTAGGTAAAGCTTCAATTTTTTCTATTAAAGCAGCGTCAACATCTTCAGTAACACGTGTATTTTCAACTACTCCATCAAAGTATTTATGAGACATTGAAATAGTTCTATTAACAAGGTTTCCTAAAATATTAGCAAGATCTCCATTTATTCTTTCTATAAGCAAATCTTCTGTAAATAATCCATCATTTGCAAAAGGAATTTCATGTAAGAAGAAATATCTTACTGCATCTACACCATATTTATTTACTAAATCATCAGCATAAACTAAATTTCCTTTGCTTTTACTCATCTTACCATCTGCCATTATTAACCAAGGATGTCCAAAAACTTTTTCTGGAAGTGGTAAATCCAAACTCATTAGGAAACATGGCCAATAAATCGTATGGAATCTCACTATATCTTTTCCAATCAAATGTAAATTTGCTGGCCATAACCTTTTAAATTCTTCTGTCTCATTATCAACATCATATCCAATATTTGTAATATAATTTGACAATGCATCTAACCAAACATACACAACATGTTTTGGATCAAAATCTACTGGTATTCCCCAAGAAAATGATGTACGAGATACGCATAAATCTTGAAGACCTGGCTTAATAAAATTATTTAACATTTCATTTTTTCTAGCTTCAGGTTGAATAAATTCAGGATGACTTTCTATATATTCAATTAACTTATCTTGATATTTTGATAGTCTGAAGAAATATGCTTCTTCACATTTTTCTTGAACTTCTCTACCACAATCAGGACATTTGCCATCGACTAATTGACTTTCAGTCCAAAAAGATTCACAAGGTGTGCAATACAATCCTTTATACTCACCTTTATAAATATCACCTTTATCATACATTTTCTTAAATATATGTTGAACTATTTCTTCATGGTGTTTATCAGTTGTTCTAACAAATTTATCATATGTTGTATTCATCAAATCCCAGATAGTTTTTATTTCTCCGGCAACTTTATCAACATATGCTTGTGGTTCAATTCCAGCTTCAGTTGATTTAATTTGAATTTTTTCTCCATGTTCATCTGTTCCAGTTTGAAAATAAACATCATAACCTTCTAATCTTTTATTTCTAGCAATTGCATCAGCTAAAACAATCTCATAAGTATTTCCAATATGAGGTTTTGCAGATGTATAAGCAATTGCTGTACTAATATAATATTTTTCTTTTTCCATATAAATTTTCCTTTCAATAAAAAAACATCCATAACATAGGAACGAACGTATCCGTGGTACCATCCTATTTTATGAATGTAATCATACACTTTTATCTTAACGCGACTTAAACGATTTAAACTCCAGACCCATTCGATTATTTTACTAACTTATCTGCTTTCACCTAACCAGATTCTCTTATAAAAGTCTTCAAATAACTTCTTTCCTTCTTTGTCTAACGACTTTAATATATCACGTAAAAATAATTTATTCAAGTTTATTTTATCATATTTAGAATTTCATCTAGTAGTTTAACTTCATAATAGATAAAATGCTTATCCAAATTAACTTTTGGTAAACTTATATAAATTTTTTTCATTTTATAAGCAAGTCTAAATTTTGGATTAATGTTATATGCAATTAAGAACAGTTTATCTCCTTCTATTTTATTAGAGACATCCTCACCTAATTCTAATTCGATTAAAGACTCGGTTTGTTTTACTCGTGTAATATTTAAAAGACGCGCAAGCTTTTCAAACCATTCTTCATACATATAGATTTCCATTTTTTCATCGACAACACCAAAACGGTCCTCAATTTCTTCTTTAGCTTTTAATAAGGATTCTTCATCTTTAATTTCATTGATAATTTTATGAATTTCAATTTTTATGTTTTCCTCTTTTACATATGAATCATCTATATGATTTTCAACTTCAATAAGTGGATTGGTTTCATCTTCCTCTTCAACTACTTCACCTTTTAAGCGTTTTATTTCATCATTAACCATTTGAGTATAAAGTTCAAGACCAACGGAGTCAACAAAGCCTGCTTGTTCACTTCCAAGTAAATCTCCCGCTCCTCTTATAGATAAATCTCGCATCGCGATTTTATAACCAGATCCAAGTTCAGTAAAATCTTTAATTGATTGAAGGCGCTTCTTTGCTGTTTCTGTTAAAATTCTAGATGGTTTATACATTAAATAAGCATATGCAATTTTATCACTTCTTCCAACTCTTCCTCGAAGTTGGTATAGTTGAGAAAGTCCAAAATTATCTGCATCTATTATAATTAAAGTATTAACGTTTGGTATATCAATACCAGTCTCTATGATAGTTGTACATAATAAAATATCATATTTATAATCAATATAATCACTTACTACTTTTTCAAGTTCATTCTTATCCATTTGACCATGAGCAATTGCAACCCTTGCTTCTGGCACTAATTTTTTTATTTTACTAAGTTCATCTTCAATGCTTTTAACTTTATTATAAAGAATAAACACTTGCCCATCTCTAGACATTTCTTTATAAATTGCATCTTTGATTAAAATATCATTTTCTTCTAAAACATAAGTTTGAACAGGATAACGATTCACAGGAGCGGTATCAATAATAGATAAATCTCTTAATCCACTCATCGCCATTTTTAAAGTTCTTGGTATTGGCGTTGCTGATAAAGTAAGAACATTAACATTATTTTTTAATTCCTTAATTTTTTCTTTATGAGTTACACCAAATCTTTGTTCTTCATCAATAACAAGTAATCCCAAATTTTTATAATCAATTTTATCATTAAGAAGTTTATGTGTACCAAAAACAATATCAATAGTTCCCTCTTTAAGACCTTTGATAATACGATTTGTTTCTTTAAGCGATACAAACCTATTAAGTAAAGCTATGTTAATTGGGTAATTTTTAAATCTTTCTAAAGCATTTTTATATTGTTGTCTTGAAAGCAGTGTTGTTGGGCAAAGATAAGCTACTTGATGTCCATTCATAACTGTTTTAAATATTCCTCTAAACGCAACCTCCGTTTTACCGAATCCTACATCACCACATAAAAGTCTATCCATTGGAACTTTGGAAGAAAGATCATGTTTTAATTCCTTAATGCATTTTTCTTGATCACTTGTTGCCGTATATTGAAAATAGGAATCAAATACTTCTTCTTCAGGATAAGATTTATAAGCATCTCCAACTATATTATTTCTTGCGGCATATAGTTTTATTAATTCTCCTGATATATCTTTTATCTTAGCTTTTACTTTCATCTTTGTTTTGGCCCAATTTGTAGAATTTAATGAATTTATTTTAGGCTTAACACCATCAGCATCAGAAAATTTATATATCGAATTAATTTTTTCAACAGGAATATATACTTTATCATTCCCTGCATAGTTTATTAGTATATAATCTCTTTGCATCCCATTTTTAGTTAAAGCTTTTATTCCACCATATATACCTATTCCATTACTTTGATGTACTACATAATCTCCAACTTTTAAATCATCAAAACTTTTAATTTTTCTTCCCAATTTATATGAATTTTTATAGGTATTCACAACTTTTATATCATCAATATCATATTCACTTATTGCTGAATAGTTGTTTATTATAAAACCTTCATTAACTTTTTTCTTTATTATATTAATTTCACCATTAATAATAGTTCCTATATTAACATGATCAAACAAAGATTCAATTGAATTAATTTGTCTATCATTACTTAAATATATAATTAAGGTATTTTTCTTATAAGTTGATAACACATAATCTTTAAAAGAATCGTAATTACCTTTAAACTTTATCATTGGTTTTGAATTATAACTGATGCTATCAGCATAATTATTAACTGTTTCTACACGCATGAAATTATCAACCATAATTTCTTCGTATTTATACATAAATGCTTCATCTGTATTTTTAGATTCGTTATAATCTTTAATATCCTCAAGAATTTTATTATAGCCATTCAATATTTGATTTTCATCAACAAAAAAAGTAAAAGGTTTATTCATATATTCATATAAAGAATTATATTGTTCAGTGGAAACCTCAGAAAATGGCATAATTTTAAAACTAGAAACTTCATTTATTGATAACTGAGTTTCTTCGTTAAAAAATCTAATAGAATCTATTTCATCTCCAAAAAATTCTAATCTTATTGGATGATTGCTTTCAATTGGAAATATATCTATAATATATCCACGAACAGCATATTCTCCAGTAGATGTTACAAGTGAATCTCGGGTATATCCTAGCTTATCCAAAAATGATAAGAGTTCATCTCTTTCATAAGTTTTTCCTTTTTCCAATATAAGTTCAAAGTTAGTAGATTCTTTTATTGATGGTAAAAATCTCAAATATCCCATTAAATTAGTAACAACTATACCGGTATGTTCTTTTAAATACTCTAAAGTTTCAAGACGACGTACTTTTAAATCAGGCGATATCGCCAAAGCAACAGATGCTAAAAAATCATCCATTGGAAAAAGACAGACATTGTCTGTATATGTTTTTAAACCTTGATATATTTTGTTTGCATCATATAAAGTATTAGTAACTATTAAAACATTTTCATGTTTTCTATTATAATAATTCAAATAATATTGAATAGTTAATTCCTCAGTAAGCCCACAAACATGATATCCATTTTTATATTTAAAAATATCACTCAAAAAATCCATATTTTCTCCTAATTATATTTACTCATCAATTCTTGAATACTTAATTTACTAAAATCTTCAATTATTTTATCAACAACTGAAAAACTATTTGATAAAATATTTAATTCTTCTTTAGAAAATTTTGATAAAACATAATCTTTAGTATCCATATTTCTATTATGTGCAATTCCAACTTTTATTCTAGCAAAAGATGTAGAATTTAAATATTTTATAATATCTTTTATTCCATTATGTCCGCCACTTGAAGAATTAATTTTAATTCTTATTTTGCCAAACTCCAAGTCCATATCATCTTGAATAACTAACACATCATTTAAATCTAATTTATAAAAATTTACAAAATCATAAACAACTTTACCTGATAAATTCATATAACTCAAAGGTTTAATAAAAATATATTTTTCTCCACTTATATTAGTTTCATAGTATTCTGCATTAAATTTTTTAGAATATTTTACAGTTCCTAAATAATGATCAAGCGACATAAAACCTATATTATGGCGAGTATTTTCATATTCTTTTCCTGGATTTCCTAAACCAACTACTAATTTCATTTTTTACCTCCCAAAAATACCTTGATATGTTTTGTTTTCATCAATATATACCGGTCTTTCTATTTTAACATAATCTTTTCCATTCAAAAGTGCTTCAATTAAAACAAGCGATGATTCTCCATTTCTATTATCATAAATAGGAACTATAGATTTTATACCAAAATTATATCTTTTTAAACACTCAATAATATCTACAATTCGAGAACTAGTATGTACCAAATAAAAATATCCACCATTTTTTAAAGACGCAGCTGAAACGCGAACAACCTCATCCAAATTAGTACTTATCTCATGACGAGCTTTAGCAAGCACTTCATTGTCATTTAATACTTTATCATCATGATATATAAAATAAGGAGGATTACAAGTAACTATATCATATTTCCTTTTAAAATCAATATTTTTTATATCATCATTATAATAATTAATATTTCTTACATTATTTTTTTCAATAGACATTTTACCAAGTTCGTATATTTCAGGTTGTAATTCATATGCATCTATCTTTATTCTATCACCAAATTTTTTGGATAAAATCAAAGGAATTGGTGCATTACCTGAACATAGATCCAATACATTTTTGGCATTTTTTCTAACTCTAACAAACTCAGCTAATAAAACTGAGTCTACTGAAAACTTAAAATATTTACTATTTTGATATATATACATATCATAATCATATAAATCATTTAATTCTGCTTGATTCATAAACACATTTATCTCCATTTATTTCAACAGTGTATTTTTTATTCAAAACATCAATTGAAACAACTCTTCCTTTTCCATCTGGAGTTTCTATATATTCTCCAACTTTAGGTAAAAGTTTTCTATGACAAGTATATACTTCATCCTCATATGCAAGACAACAAAGAAGCCTTCCGCAAGCTCCATTAATCTTGTTTGGATTTAATGCAATATTTTGATTTTTGGCCATACTGATACTAATTGTATCAATTCCATTTAAAAATGATGCACAACAAAGTGGTCTTCCGCATTGACCAAGACCACCAATCTCTTTAGATTTATCTCTTACTCCTATTTGATGAAGTTCAATTCTCGTTTTATATTTTGCAGCTATTTCTTTGACAACATCTCGAAAGTCAATTCTTTCATCTGCAATGAAGTTAAACATCAATTGTTTTCTATCCAAAGTATAAGTTGCATCTAAAAGTTTCATTTCAAGATTTGCTTTTTTTACACATTCTCTTGCATAATCAAGAGCAATTTTAGCATCTTTTAAATTAGTAAGATAATTATTGTAATCTTTTTTTGTTGATATTCTAATAACTGGTTTCATTTCTTCTATATTAATATTTTTTGTCTCCGGAACGTCAAGCTCATAAACTTTTGCAAATTGTTCCCCTTTTTCTGTTTCCACAACAACAGTTAATCTGTTTTTCAAATCCAAATTATCATATTTAAAATAATATAATTTTCCAGTATCTTTAAATTTCACTCCACATATCTTCATATATCTACTCCCATAACAATATCATTTTGTTTAATATCAATTCTTTATTTAAATTAAATTTAAATTCATTTTGTATTTGTTCAATTAATTTTATTCTTTTAGCTAAAACTAATATATCATTCGTATCAACACTTACCAATATTTTATCAATCATATTTTTATCACAAGTAAGACGTTTTAATAAATAATCATATTTTATTATATACACTTTTCTTAATATATCAAGTATAGTTTCAATCTCAACTCTTTCTTTCTTGGCAATATTTTTTATTTGATTCATCAAAACATACTTTTTAGTAGAATTTAGTTTAAACGCTAAATCTAATGTTTCATCAACAAATAGATATTGTTCATCATTAACACTTAATAAATCTTGCAAATTTTCATAAGGATAAATAAGTTTAAAAATCTCACATCTACTTTTAATAGTTGGTAACATTTTAGATATACAAGTTGTTATAAAAAAGCCAACAATATTTTTTTCAGGTTCTTCCAAAAATTTAAGAATTTTATTAGAAGCTGATATATTTAGTTTTTCAGCACTTTTTATTATATATATAGAATAACTTCCCATAACTGATGTTGTTGAAAATGAGTCTAATATATTTTCAATTTGTACAACTTTAATATCTTTACCATCTGGTTCAACTGTAATTAAATCCGGAAAATTATTGTTATCAATTAAATTATCAAATTCATGATTAGTAATAACTTTCAAAATATTTAAGATATCACTATATGCCTTTTCTATATTATTTGTCTCAAACAAAAAAGCATGAGAATTTTTTTTCTCAAGAAATGATTTTTCTATGTTATTAATAATTGCTTCTTTGTTCATATTCATCACCAATAAAATTTATAGGCAAGTATTCCATATATAATCAATCCAGGGAATCCCAAAATTGAAGTTATAATTAAACTAAAATAGTTGATTGGAACATAATAACCTATTTTAACTAATATAATATTTAAACTATAAATTGTAATTGTTGAAAACACAAAGTTTTTTAACAATTTTTTTATTACTTTCATGTTATCACCATATTACAATATATTTTAATATGCTTATTTTATGATACTTCTTTTCTATCTAGAAGAGCTTGATCTAATGTTAGTGCATCAAGATAGTCAAGTTCTACTCCCATTGGAATTCCATAAGATAATCTAGTAATCTTAACATTTTTATTTTCTAATATTTTTTTGATATATAAGGTTGTTGTTTTTCCTTCAATAGAAGATTTTAATGCAACAATTACTTCAGCGTTTTCAATGCCATCCAACCTTTTAACAAGACTGGATAGATTAATATCTTCTGGATAAACACCATCCATTGGAGATATAAGTCCATTTAATACGTGATATTTTCCATTAAAGCTCCCAGATTTTTCAAACATAAATACGCTTTTATAATCTTCAACAACACATATAAGGTCATCACGTCGATGTTCATTTGCACAAATATAACATTCGTCTTGATCAGTTAAATGTCCACAAATTTTACATCTATGTAATTTGCTTTTGCATTCTTTAATCGCGTTTACAAAGTTATCAATATCTTCATCGCTTAATTCAAATAAAGCCAATGCATTTCTTTCAGCACTTTTTTCTCCAACTCCTGGTAATTTTTTAAATGACTCAATTACATTATTTAAACTACTTGGATACATATTAAATCAAACCACCAAGTTGTTTACCATAAACGCCAAGCTTTGATTCAACATCACGTTCAATTTTGGAAATAGCATCATTGAAAGCTATCTTTATCATATCTTCTAAAATATCTAGATCTTCAACATCAAACTTTTCCATATTTTTAAATTTAACGTTTTTTAATTTTTTATCTCCACTTAATACAACTTCAACTAGTTCTGAACTACCTGTATATTCAGTAGAATAAATTTCTTGTTGTTTTCTTTCTATTTCTTTTTGCATTCTTTGGGCTTGTGCCATTAAATTATTCATATTCATAATATTTTCTCCTATTCCATATTTACATTATTTGAACCAAATATACTTTCCGCCAACTGACATGAATTATCATCTTTATTTATATAAATGGTTTCATCTATTAATTCATACTTTTTATCTTTATCATATGTTGATAAAAATTTTTTCCACTCTTGCTCATTTAAAAATAAAAATTTATATTTTTTGTTTAAAACTTTTTTAAATTGAATCTCAAGCTCGTGGAGTTTTTTATTTCCGATTATTTTAGTACTTTCACTTTTTGTAACAAGTAAAGCATAATCATTGGATACAATCTGAGGAATTGAATTTTTAACAATAGTTTTAAATTCTTTTAAATCGTTATTGTCTAAGTATGTATAAAATTCTTTCCATGATTCTATAAATGAAAGTTTATTTTCTTTACTTGCTGATACCAAAGTATTGTTCATTCTCGTATCAATAAATTCTTTCGTTACTTTATAATAACTAGAATCATTTGCAGTTAACATTTCATTTACGTCAACTTTAGTGTCTTTTGAAATTATTTCCCGGGAAATAATTTGATTAATATCACGACTGCTTAAATTTACTTCATCATCATTTATAAAAGATACCAACTCTAACTCCAACATCAAGAATCCATTTGAGTTAGAATTAAGTTTTCCTAATAAATCATTAAGTGAATTAATTATTTTTTTCAATTGTTTAAAAGCATTGTTGCTTACATTTTTTTGTTTTAAGGCAATAGCTTTATTCAAAAAGTATTCGATCATTTTATCAAGCAATAGCTTAATATCAATACCACATTTTTTTATATCTGATAATTTTGTTAATAAATCATCTAAATTATTATGAAGAATAGCAACATATAATTCTTCAATATCATCATTCGTTATTGTTCCATAATTTTGTTTTAAAACATCTATATTTATTTCTTCACTTATTTTTGATAGTTGATCCAAAATACTTAATGCATCTCTCATACAACCATCTGATAAGAAAGCAATTTCTGCCAAAGCATCATCTTCGCTTTTTATATTTTCTTCTTCACAAATTTTTTTCAAATGTTCTGTTATCTCAGTCTTATCTATTCTTTGAAAATCAAATCTTTGACATCTTGACAATACTGTAATTGGAACTTTTTGAATTTCCGTTGTAGCTAATATAAAAATAACATTATGAGGTGGTTCCTCAAGTGTTTTTAAAAAAGCATTCCAAGCACTTGTTGACAACATATGTACCTCATCTATTATATATATTTTATATTTGCTATTAGTTGGTGCGATATTTACTGAATCAACTATATTTCTAATATCATCAACACTGTTGTTACTTGCTGCATCAAGTTCAATTATATCAGGACTTTGATTAAAATTTTTGCAATTTTCACATTCACCACAAGAAATACCATTTTGTGGATTCAAGCAATTTAGTGCTCGCGCAAATATTTTTGCTGTACTTGTTTTACCAGTACCTCGTGGTCCAGTAAATATATATGCATGAGCTATTTTGTCATTAATAATAGAATTTACTAATATTTTTTTTATAGAATCTTGCCCAACTAAATGATTAAAGTCAGCTGGTCTATATTTTCTGTATAATACCTTGTAGTCCATAAGCTTTCACCTAAACAAATTATATCATATTAGTTTTATCTCTTACAATTATCTTTGAAGAATTGTGTCAATAATTCCCTATATTTTAGAGATTTATTGTCAACACCTTGTATAATACATTTGTTCGTTTTACTATATATTTTTTTGTTTTCATTTCTAGGTATCAAATAATAAACGTTTTCTATTCTAGCCTCTTGAATAACATTCATGCACATATCACATGGTTCAAGTGTGACATAAAGATCACAGTCAAACAATCTAAAATCTTTCGTTTTTTTATTTGCTTTACTTATTGCCATAATTTCCGCATGATTTATTGTTAAGTGTTTTTGCATACGACTATTATGAGCTTTAGAAATTATTTTATCATTTTTTACTATAAAAGCAGCAATTGGAACATCATTATGTTTTAAAGATTTTAAAGATTCTTTTATTAGTTTATCTATCATAGTTACCTCCCAAAAAAATGTTGAAAACTTTACATATATTTAAATATAAAAAAAGCACACACAATTAGAGGTTGTTATGGCTGCTGTATTCCTACTCTGACCAGATTCCAACATAATTGTTGTGCAAATTAATTATAGCAAAAAAGGAAAAATATAACAAGATAAAATGAAAGTACAAATTTTAAAAATTTGTTATTTTGTGTATTTAATTTAAATTATCAATGTTTCACGTGAAACATACTTATTTAATATGCAAATATAATCAGGATTTAAATAGTTATTAAATACTTTTTTAAATTCAAATATGATATTCATTTTTTTAATTTAAATTTTTATAAAAAGTAGTAATGTTTCACGTGAAACATTACAAGCAATTATGCATAAATGGTAAAATAGCATTTTTAAATAGAATAACATATATAAATTAGAATTAATTATGATTTTTCATCTACTATGTTTCACGTGAAACATAGTTTGCTTTAAGTTTTATATTTTTTTATATCTATAATATTTTAATCTAAAATTAAATTATCTATTTATTTACTTAATTCAATGTTTCACGTGAAACATTGAATTGTTTTAAACTAATTTATATAATGATAATTATTATAAAAGCATAATAATAGTTGTAATTTCATAAAAGTCTATAAATATGTTTCACGTGAAACATATTTATTATGCACATTACTTATATTTTATTTAAAAAAAACTGTTTTATATAAAAAAAGTTCAAAAAAAATATAAATATTTTAATGTTTCACGTGAAACATTAAAATAGAATCAATTGTTATCTTATAATGCTCCAAAAAAAACAAAATTATTTTTAATTAAACAATGTTTCACGTGAAACATTGTTTAATTTATCAAATTTAATCATAAAATTAATAAAATTCAAGTATTAAAGTAGTTAAAATGTTATTTAAAGCCATTATATTTTTATTTATTAGCTATTATTTAAATAAGAAAAATAAGTATATTTTTAAATTGTTATGTTTCACGTGAAACATAATAATTTGACCATACAAGAGTCAGCAAATTAAAGTGATAATTTACTATTTGTTTAAATTTAAATAGTATATAAATTTTTAATTTAATGTTTTATATATTTAAATATTATTAATATATTTTAATTTTAAAAACAATAATGTTTCACGTGAAACATATATGCAACAAATATAAAATTAGAATAATATGCAAATTTTAAAAATCTGTACTTTCAAAATAATTGTTGAAAACTTTTGCATAAAAAAGAAGAAACTATTCAGCTTCTTCCGCTTCATTTTCAGTTTCTTCTTTGTCTAAAATACTTATTGTTGAAACATATTGATTATCTTTTAAGTTTATAAGTTTTACTCCTTGAGTAACTCTTCCTAATTGAGATATTTGATCAATTCCCATTCTAATCGTCATTCCTGATTCAGTAATCATCAATAAATCTTTTTCATTGTTAACAATCTTATGAGCTATCATTTCACCATTTTTATCAGTAACGTTTAAAGCTTTAACTCCTTTGCTTCCACGTTTAGTCATACGATATTCACTAATTAAAGTTTTCTTACCATATCCTAATTTAGTAACTATTAATAGGTTATCATCATCTTTTCCAACTTCCATTCCCGTACAAGAATATCCACCATCAAGATTAATACCCTTAACTCCACTAGCAGTTCTACCCATTGGACGAATTTCGTTTTCATTAAACACAACCATACGACCAGAAGTAGAGCCCAAAATTACTTTATTATTTCCATCGGAAACTTTTACATCAATTAATTCATCATCATCTTTTAATGATATAGCTATTTTACCTGACGTACGTATGTTCGAATACTCCTCAACTGGAGTTTTCTTTACTAATCCATTCTTAGTAGCAAACATTAAATACTTACTATCATGTTCATTACTAATGCTTATAATTGAATTAATTTTTTCGCCTTTTTCAATTTGTAATAGATTTATGATTGGAAGTCCCTTAGCTTGTCTACTATATTCAGGAATCTCATAACCTTTTATACGATATACTTTGCCTTTATCAGTAAAGAATAAAATATAATCATGAGTTGATGCATTAACTAAATATTTAACATAGTCTTCTTCATTAGTCGTCATTCCTTTAATTCCAACACCTCCACGATGTTGAGATTTAAACGTAGATGACGCACATCTCTTAATATATCCCTTATCAGAAATTGTAACAATTATATCTTCTTGTGGAATTAATGATTCATCTTCAATATAATCAATAGCTGTCATATCAATGCTTGTTCTTCTTTCATCAGCATATTTTGCCTTAATTTCAAGAAGTTCTTTCTTAATTATATCTAACACTTTTTGTTCACTTGCTAAAATTTCTTTTAATTCTTTAATTTGTTCAATTAAATCAGCAAGTTCATTTTCTATCTTATCTCTTTCAAGGCCTGTTAACCTACGTAGTTTTAATTCTAGAATAGCATTTGCTTGAATTTCATCGAATCCAAATCTTTGAATTAAGTTTTCTCTTGCAATTACATCAGTTTCTGCTTCTTTAATAATTTTAATAACTTCATCAATATTATCAAGAGCAATTTTGTAACCCTCTAAAATATGAACTCTTTCTTCTTTTTTCTTTAGATCAAATTTAGTTCTTCTAATTATAACTTCTTTTTGGAAATCAATATATTTAGAAATAATATCCTTAATGTTCAAAACTTTTGGAGTTCCATTATCAATCATTAAGAAAATAATTCCAAATGTTGATTGTAATTGAGTATGTTTATATAGGTTGTTTAAAACAACTTGAGGATTTGCTTCTTTTTTAAGAGTAATAATAATATTTACTCCTTTTTCAAGACTTGTCGCATCATGATAATCAGCAATTCCCTCTAAAGTTTTATCACGAACTAACTCACCTATTCTAGTTTTTAGGTCAAATGTATTAATTCCGTAAGGAAGTTCAGTAATTACTATTTTATTTTTACCATTATCCTCTTCAATCTCGGCTTTACAACGAATTGTAATAGATCCTCGACCAGTTTCATAGGCTTTTCTAATACCACTGTTACCTAAGATAATACCACCTGTTGGAAAATCAGGTCCCTTTAGTTTTTCCATAATTTCTGGAATAGTTATCTCATGATTATCGATATAAGCGACGCATCCATCAATTACTTCTCCTAAATTATGAGGAGGAATATTTGTTGCCATACCAACAGCAATTCCCATTGTCCCATTTACCAATATATTTGGAAATCTTGATGGTAATACTTCAGGTTCAACCTCAGTTTCATCAAAGTTAGGAATCATATTAACAGTTTCTTTATTTAAATCACGAAGTAATTCAAGTGATATTTTTGCTAAGCGAGATTCTGTGTAACGCATTGCTGCTGCTCCATCACCATCCATGTTACCAAAGTTACCATGTCCATCAATTAACATGTGTCTATAACTAAAATCTTGAGCCATTCTAACCATTGCTTCATATATAGAAGAATCGCCATGTGGATGATATTTTCCCATAACGTCACCAACAACACGTGCACATTTACGATATTGTTTATCTGGTGTATAACCATTTTCATACATTGAATAAAGAATTCTTCTATGAACTGGTTTTAATCCATCTCTTAAATCTGGTAAAGCTCTGGCAACAATTACACTCATTGAATAATCAAGAAATGATTCTTGAACTTCTGTAACAATATTATTTTGATTAATCTTATCCATACCTTACCTCCTATATATCCAAGTTTTGAACAAAATGAGCATTTTCTTCGATGAATTTTCTTCTTGGTTCAACATCTTCACCCATAAGTGTTTCAAAAACTTTATCAGCTGCAACTAAATCATCAACTGTAATTTGTCTTAAAATACGATTTTCTTTTGACATTGTTGTTTCTTTTAACTCAGCTGCATTCATCTCTCCTAAACCTTTAAATCTTTGAACTTCATAGCTCTTACCATTTAAAGATTCAACGTATTCATTATATTCATTATCATCAAGAACATATTTTATTGTTTTTCCACAAGTTACCTTATATAAAGGTGGTGTTGCGGAATAAACATGTCCTGCTTCAACTATCGATTTAAAGAATCTATAGAATAATGTTAATAATAATATTCTAATATGTGATCCATCAACATCGGCATCTGTCATGATTATAATTTTGTCATATCTTAACTTAGATAAATCAAATTCATCACCAATTCCTGTACCAAAAGCAGTAATGATAGTTCTAATTTCGGCATTTTCAAGGGCACGATCAAGTCTTGCTTTCTCAACATTTAAAATTTTACCTCTTAACGGAAGAATAGCTTGAGTCATTGAATCCCTACCAGTTTTTGCACTTCCACCAGCAGAATCTCCCTCGACTAAGAAAATTTCACATTCGCTTCTATCTTTGCTTTTGCAGTCAGATAATTTTCCCATAAATCCAGGTAAATCTAAATCCGTTTTTCTTCTTGTAACCTCACGTGCTTTTTTAGCAGCCATTCTTGCTCGAGATGCAATAATACATTTTTCTAAAATTGCTCTAGCGTTATCGGGATTTTCCATTAAAAATCTTTCAAAGCCTTTTGAAAAGACACTATCGGCTAACTTTCTTACTTCTGAATTTCCTAGTCTTCCTTTGGTTTGACCTTCAAATTGAGGATTTGGATGTTTACATGAAATAATCATAGTTAATCCTTCCTTAACGTCATCACCAGTTAAACTCTCATCTTTTTCTTTAAGCATATTAGTTTTTCTTGCATAGTTATTAATTACTCTTGTTAAAGCACGTCTTACTCCCTCTTCGTGAGTTCCACCATCATGAGTATTTATGTTGTTAACAAATGAATAAATATTATCTTGATAAGAAGTATTATATTGCATTGCAACTTCAAAGAATACTCCTTCTTCTTCTCCATCAAGATGAATAATTTGATCATGAATTGGTGTTTTATTCTTATTTAAGAACTTAACATATTCAGAAATTCCTCCCTCATAAAGGAAAGTTTCTCCCGTTGTATCCTCATCATCTCTATCATCTCTAATATTAATTGATAAACCCTTGTTTAAGAAAGCAAGTTCTCTTATTCTTACCTTTAATGTTTCATAATCATAAATATCTGTATCAAAAATTGTTGGATCTGGTTTAAAAGTAACTGTAGTTCCTGTACGATGTGGTTCGCATTCACCTATTACATGTAATGGTTCTTTAGTATGTCCACCATTTTCAAAACGAATGTAGTTTATTTTACCATCTTTATAAACTATTACTTCACACCAACTCGATAAAGCATTTACTACACTAGCACCTACTCCATGTAATCCTCCAGATACCTTGTATCCGCCACCACCAAATTTTCCACCAGCATGTAGTACAGTATAAACTGTTTCTACAGTAGAAAGATGAGTTTTAGGATGAATGGCTACGGGAATTCCTCTACCATCATCCTTAACTGTAATTGAATTATCTTTATTTATTACAACCTCAATATTTTTACAATACCCTGCTAAAGCTTCATCTATCGCATTATCAACAATTTCCCATACAAGATGATGAAGTCCTTTAACATCTGTTGTACCAATATACATACCAGGTCTTTTTCTTACGGCTTCAAGCCCCTCTAAAACTTGAATATCCGATGCATCATAATGTTCGCTATTCATAAATATCCTCCTTAACGTTGCCATTCTCTACATAAAAAATACGGCTTGCATTCTTTAATTCATTATTTACTTTATCAAGTTCCGTTGTAGTAATAAATGTTTGTATATCATCATCAATAAACAACATTATATTATTAATTTTTTCCTCATCCAACTCACTAAATAAATCATCTAATATCAATATAGGAGTAACCTTTTTTTCTTTTCTAAATATTTCAATTTCAGCCATTTTAAGAGAAATAATTGCATTTTTTTGTTCTCCTTCAGACCCATAATCTTTTAAATTACAATCATTTAAATAAAAAATATAATCATCTTTATGAATTCCAAAATTAGTTTTTCCTAAAATAATATCTCGTTTTTCTTCTTCTTTATATACTTTTAAAAGTTCTTCACGGTTCTTCTCATGATAACATGAGTCATATTTCAAAGTAAGACCGCTTTTTCCAGAAATTTTTTCGTAGTTATTAGAAATATAAACGTTTATATCCTTCATAAAGTTATTACGATAATCATAAAGTTTAAGTCCTAAATCAACTAACTGCTCAGTTAAGATATCTAAGTAACTTATCGGAGCTGTCCCATTTAAATAAAGTGTTTTTAAATATAAATTTCTTTGTTTCAAAACTTTATTATAAAGAGTTAAAACTTTCAAATAATCATTGCTAAATTGGCTTAATTCAATATTAATAAGCTTCCTTCTAACACTAGGAGTATCTTTTATTAACAATAGATCGTGTGAAGTAAATAAAACTATATTGATTTTCGATAAATAATCGCTTAATTTATCTATCTTATTGTTGTTAATCTTAACAGTCTTATCATTTTCTTTAACAATTACCTTATAATCGTTTTTATATTTTTCTTCTACTGTTCCTTCTACTCTAGTTAAATCAGTATTATATCTTATTATTACATTTTCTTTTGTTCCTCTAAAGGACTTTGTAAATGCAAGAACATAGATAGCTTCAACAATATTGGTTTTCCCCATACCATTTTTACCAATAATCAAATTTTTCTTAGGGTCAAAATCCAAACTCAATTTTTCATAGTTACGAAAATTCAGTAACTTCAAATTCAAAATTTTCATTTTTACCCCCTAATTTCAATTTTAAAAGATTTTTAGTATTTTGTGTACTCCTATACACATATTAATTATACCATAATTTAAGGTACAAAAAAAGAAAAAGTATCCTAATTTAGGTGTTTTTTCTTATATTCAGCCACTAATCTAAGTGTATTATTATATTGATTATTTAAAATATAAAAAGATATATCGGCATCAATTAATATTCCATTAGAAAATTCAATTATTCCCCTATTACTTTCACTGTCTTTCATGATATTTTTGATATTAATAAAATTAATCCAAATACAAGATCTAAGCCTTGGAGATTTTGTTGGAAATAATATAATATCATTAATCTCACTGATAACTAGTGGTTGCTTATATTTATGTCCAACGTGGTAATTAGTGCTTTCTAGTCTACCATCTAATGAACTACCATACATAAGTGAATTCTTATTTATAATAGTTCTTGGACTGATTTCAACATCAAAAGTACTATTTTTTTCAATAATTGTTGCTTTCCCCTTTCCATTTGGACATATCGCCAAAGTATCATCTGTAATCATATAATCTTTCATAAAACCCTCCTGACGAGGTTGTATACTAGCATACGTTTTTCAAAAAAATTGTCGAAAAAAAAGAAAATTACAAATAATTGCAATTTTCTCTAAATTTACCATCTTAATAAGTCTTTATAGGTAAAATTAATTGAATTAATGACTCATCAGTAGCTGATTTTAATATGATAGGTTTCGAATCTCCATTCATAAATATTGTTATATCATCACTTGAGAAAGTTTTTAATGCATCCATCATATATTTAGCACTGAAAGATATTGAAATATCTTCAGAAGTATTCTTATCTATTTCAATATAATCCTCAACTTTTCCAATTTCAGAAGCAAATGATGATATTTCTAACATATTTTCTTTAGTTTCCATCTTTATGATATTTTTTTCTTTGCTTTGAGCAAGTAAAGCAGCACGGTCAATTGATGAAAATAAATCATTAAGTTTAGTAGTAATTATAAATATGAAATCATTTGGAATAAATGATGAAGTATTTGGATAAGTACCATTTAATAAATTAGATTGGAAGTCAACATGTTCATATCTAAACAATATTTTGTTATTAAATACATGGATTTCAACATTTTCTTCGTTATCTTCTAATATTTTATCTAAATTATCAACATTTTTTCCAGGAATAACGATATCCACTGGTTCACTTATAGTTTGATCTAATATAATTGTCTTTTTAGCTAAACGATATGAATCTGTTGCAATTGCTTCTAAGACATTACCATTAACTTTAATATTAATACCTGTAAGTAATGGACGAGATTCTTGAGTTGATATAGCAAATATTACTTGTTTAATTAATATTTTTAAATCTGTTGCCTTTAAATTAATATATTCATCCTTTGTTTCTATATCTATTTGTGGATAATCTAAACTATTTAAACAATTTAGGTTATATTTACTATGTTCAGTGTAAATCATTATCTTTAAATCGTCAATAACTTCAAAGTTTACAACATCACTTGGCATTTTTCTAATGATATCTATTAAAAATTTACTTTGAATAATGATTGTTCCTGTAGAATCAATGCTTTCTATTTTATCACTTGGGATAAATGATTTAATAGTTAAATCTGTATCACTTGCCATTAATGTAAGTCCTTCATTAGTAAGTTCAAACTTTATTCCATTAAGTATTGGGATAATGTTTCTACTTGATATTGCTTTGCTTACGTTCACTAATTGGTCTAAAATAATATTTTTCTTAATTTTAAATTTCATATAATATTCCTTCTTTCTTTTTTTATATTATTTTTATTATTAGTGTTGAAAATGTTGAAAACTATGTTTACACCTTTATTTCCATACATTTTACACATTATTTTTCACTTTTAAGTGTTAATAACTTACAACTTATTAACATTAATTCATGATTTTATCTTTAATTTTATTAATTTCTTCTCTCAGTTCTTCATCTTTTTTAAATGATTCCCCTATCTTATCACATGCATGGATAACTGTTGCATGATCTCGGTTAAATTCAAGTCCTATTTTATCCAGTGTTTCTTCAGTTGTCATTTTACATAAGTAAATAGCAACTTGTCTTGCATGATTGATAATCGCGGTTCTTTTCTTGCTTTTTAATGATTCAACTGTCAAATCATAATACTCAGCAACAGCTTTTTGAATCTTTTGTATATTATTCGTGATATACACGGAAGAACCTATATAATCTTTTAAAGCATCTTTTGCAAATTCTAGGTTGATCTCTTTTGGCGAGTACATTGCTGTTACAGCATATAAACGATTAATGGCACCTTCCAAATGTCTTACATCATTTTCACAGTTATTTGCAATATACTCTAAAACTTCCGGAGCTATAAGTTTGCTAACTTCATGCCCAGCAATCTTATTTTTAACTATCTTTAATCTAAGTTCATAATCTGGAGGCATTATATTAACAGTAAGTCCCCAAGTAAACCTTGTTCTTAAACGCTCTTCTAGTACTTTTAAGTCATCAGGACTTCTATCAGAAGATATAATTATCTGTTTATTTAAGCTATATAATTCATTAAAAGTATTAAAAAATTCATCTTGAGTTTTATTTGCACCACCTAAGAATTGAATATCATCAATTATTAAAACATCAACACTTCGATATTTTTCCTTAAAATGAGCAATCAGATCTAAATTATTATCGTCTTTTCTATTTATCTGTGTAAAATCGGTAATAAAGCGTTCACTAGTAACGTAAAGTACAGTTTTATTAAGGTTCTCTTTAACAAAATTGCCAATTGCATGCATTAAATGAGTTTTCCCTAACCCACTCTTTCCATATATAAAAAGTGGATTATAAAGTTTCCCAGGCTGCTCAGCAACAGATAAACCAACTGTTTGAGCAAGTCTATTTGAATTTCCTACTACAAAGTTATCAAAAGTATAGTTAGGATTTAAATTGCTATTATTATCTTTAAACTTTGGAATATCGATAACCGGTTCTTCAATAATAACCTCTTCTTCTTTAATATCATCCTTACAAATTACTTCAAAATCAAATTCATCATCACTTATTTCTTTTAAGACGTCTTTAATAATATTTTCATAATAATTATTAATATAGTCCTTTTTATACTTATTTGCTGCACATATTACCAAATTATGGTTATCCAAACTTATAATCTCAGCATCTTTAAACCAAGTGTTAAATGAAATATTATTTAACTTACTGCTAAGGACATTCAAAAAATTGTTCCAAAAATTCTCCTTCTCCATTTAACCACCCTAATTCAAATTCGATTTTGTTTAACTAAGTAAATTGTAAATCACTTTTGTTGAAAAATAAAGTACAATATTTAAAATTTATGTTATCAACACGTTATCAACAAACTTATTAACAATTTATGTACTATAATAACGTAAAAAAATCTACTTTTCAACACTTTCAACAAATTATTTAAAAAAGTTTTCAAACGGTGAAAAAAGTTTTAAACAATTAACGTTGAAAAGTTGAAAACTGCTAAATTTACCGAAAATAACGCAAAAATAATTGACTTATACAACCTATTATTATATAATAACCTTGCTTTTGAGATGTGGAGGTGGAACAAGAATGAAAAGAACATTTCAACCAAATAATCGTAAAAAATCAAAAAAACATGGATTCTTTGCACGTAAAAATTCTAAGATTCTAAAAACTAGAAGAGCAAAAGGAAGAAAAATTTTAAGTAGATAATATAAGCCACTTTGTGGCTTTTTATTCTATATTTAAAAGGAGGGTAATTATGAAAAAATATGAAACAATAAAGGAACATAAGGAATTTGATTATATAATTCATAAATGCCCTTACAAAAAAAGTAATAGTTTTATTATATATAATAAGGAAAGTGATTTTAATTATCCGCGATTTGGTATAGCTGTATCAAAAAAACTTGGAAATGCGGTTACACGTAATCGAGCTAAAAGGGTAGTTAGGGAATTAATTCATGATAACAAAAAGTTATTTAAAAATAGTAAAGATTATATTATAATAATTAAAAAAGGTCTTCTTGATTTATCTTATAAAGAATTAACTGATGAATTGATTAAGACATTAAGATAGGTGGGAATATGAAAAAGAAGATATTTATTATAGTTGCAATCGTGTTAGTAACGTTGACTGGTTGTAATAAAACTTTAGTTGATGGTGACAAGAAAAGAGTAATTGATGAAAAAACAGGTCAAAGTTTATCAGCAAATATTCTATGTTTACCAGAAGACGAAGAAATTTTAGCAAATTATCAAAAATATGAAAAATACATGGATGTTAAATTAAGTGATTTACCTAAATGTTCAGCTATGAAGGTATACGATAAAAAATCTTATAACGGACTTTGGGTACAATTATTTGTCCGTCCACTTGCATGGGTAATAATTAATTTAGGTAAGCTTTTAGGAAATTATGGTGTATCTGTTATGGTAATCGGTATTATCATTAGATTAATAATGATGCCATTCAGTGCTAAAACAATCAAACAACAAGAAAGCTTAAAGAAAGCTCAACCAGAACTAGAAAGAATTGAAAAAAAATATAAAGATCGCACAGATCAAGAAGCTATGATGCAAAAGAGTCAAGATACTTTAGCTGTTTATAAAAAATATAATATAAATCCAATGAGTAGCTGTTTAATTTCATTTATTCAATTGCCTTTATTCTTTGCATTCCTAGAAGCAATAAATCGAGTACCTGCAATATTTGAAAATAACTTTTGGAAGTTCCAATTAGGAACAACACCACTTGTTGGTATCAAAGAGGGAAATTATTATTACATAATTTTAATAGTTTTAATTGTATTGTTTACGGCTTTATCATTTAAAATGACAATGTCTCAAACAAGTGTTACTACAGAAAGTGGTATTCAATCAAAATATATGATGATATTCATGACTGTGTTTATTGGAATTGCATCAATTCAACTGCCATCTGCTATTGCACTATATTGGGTAGTAACAAATGCATTTAATGTATTCCAAACAATATTGTTTAAGAAAGTAGGTTAAAATTATGAAGTATGAAGTATTTGAAGGAAAAACAGAAGAAGAAGCAAAAGAAAAAGCATTAACTGAATTAAATATAAATGAAAATGAATGTTTAACTCGTGTAGAAAAAATACATACAGGACTTCTAAAAAAAGAATCAGTTAAGTTATATGTCTACAAACTAACTGATATAGTTGATTATTTAAAGGAATACCTTGAATCAATTATAAGTGCTATGGGAATAAAAGTTACTTTTGAATCGAAGATTAGAGATGAACAAATAACAATAAAGATGTATTCTGATAACAATAAAATACTTATCGGTCATAATGGTCAAACATTAAATGCTTTAACAACTATTTGCAAACAAGTAGTTATGAATGAAATAAAAAGTTATCCATATTTAATATTAGATGTCGAAAACTATAAAGAAAAACAAGTTAAATACTTAGAAAGACTTGCTAAAAATATTGCCCGTGAAGTTAAATCAACTCATGAACCAGTTGAACTTGAAAATATGAATTCTTATGAAAGAAGAGTAATTCATAATATTTTAACTGATGATAAATATGTTTATACTGAAAGTACTGGAGAAGAACCAAATAGACACGTAGTAATTAAACCTAAGGAGAATAAATAATTCTCTTTTTTTTTTCAATTGTAAGTGTTAAAATATGAGTGTGTTTGAAGGAGGCCAAGTTATGAACGAAAATATATGTGCAATATCCACTGCTTTAGGTGTTGGAGCAATTTCAATAGTTAGATGTTCTGGACCAGATGTAATAAGTATTGTAAATAAAATATTTAAGGGAACAAATTTAGAAAATGTTCCTAGTCATACTATTCATTATGGACATATAGTTGATGGGAATGAAGTAATTGATGAAGTACTTGTAAGTGTAATGCGCGCTCCTAAAACTTTTACTATGGAAGATGTAGTAGAAATAAACTGTCATGGGGGAATTTCTACAACAAACAAGGTCTTAGAATTATTACTTGTAAGTGGTTGTCGTATGGCTACTCCTGGTGAATTTACTAAAAAAGCTTTTTTAAATGGTAGAATTGATTTAACGGAGGCTGAAGGAATCCAAGAACTTATTTCTTCAGAAGGAGAAGAAGCTAGAAAATATGCCATGAATAAAGTAGAAGGGAATCTAAAAAAAATTATAAAATCAATAAGGAATGAACTTGTTAATTTAAGTGCTATTCTTGAAGTTAACTATGATTATCCTGAAGAAACTGATAACCCAAAAATGACTTACGACCTATTGAGTACTAAATTAAAAGAAATTGATATGTCTTTAAAATCTCTAGTGAGTTCAACAGAAAACGTTCAATTTGTCTCCAATGGAATTGATTTAGCAATAATTGGAAAACCAAATGTTGGAAAAAGTAGTATTTTAAATCATTTAACTAATGAAAATAAAGCAATAGTTACGAGTATTGCTGGAACAACAAGAGATGTTGTATATGGATCTATATTTTTAAATGGAGTTAAATTCAACTTAATCGACACCGCTGGAATAAGAGAAAGTGATGATTTAGTAGAACAAATAGGAGTAACACGTAGTAAAGAAGCAATCATATCTTCAGATTTAGTAGTTTTTGTTTTAAACAACAATGAACCAATAACTCAAGAAGAATTAGATGTTATTAACACTGAAACTTCTGCTAAAAAAATAATTTTTATCAACAAGTGTGATCTTGAGGAGAAAATCAATTTAGATAAATTGAATGATTATACGATTTGTTATGGTAATACAATAGAAGCAAATGGTTTGGATTCATTAAAACAAACTATAATAGAATTGTTTAATCTTGATGAATTAAAAAGTAAAAACTATAATTATTTGTCAAATGCAAGACATATTGCTTTAGTAAAAGAAGCTGTTTCTGCTGTGGAAAATGGAATCGAATCTGCAGAAAATAACCTTCCATTTGAGATGATTTCAGTTGATATAAATGAAGCATATGATCTTTTAGGAGAAATAATTGGAGCAGTTTATAAAGATGAATTGTTAGATACTTTATTTTCAAAATTTTGTCTAGGAAAGTAGGAATGACTTATGAAATATGATGTAATAGTAGTTGGAGGCGGACATGCCGGAATAGAAGCTGCAGCAGCAGCTGCAAGATGTGGATGTTTTACCGCACTTATCACTTCCAATTTAAAAAATATAGCAGATATGCCTTGCAATCCAAGTATTGGAGGAACAGCAAAGGGAATTGTTGTAAGGGAAATAGATGCTTTAGGTGGTTTAATGGGACGTGTAGCTGATATGTCTCATTTACAAATAAAAATGCTAAATTCGAGTAAGGGTCCAGCTGTTAAAAGTCTTCGTGCTCAAGGAGATAAAATTACTTATCCTAAAAATATGATAAGTGAATTAAAAAAACTAGAAAATCTTGAAATAATAGAAGGAATGGTTGAGGATTTAATTGTTGAACATAATTCTATTAAAGGAGTAATCTTAGATAATGGAGATAAATACTATTGTATATCTTTAGTATTAACAACCGGAACATACTTAAAAAGTAAAATATTAGTAGGGGATACTCATAAATACGAAGGACCTCATGGAGAAGTTAGTAGCAAACATCTTTCTGATAAATTAAAATCTCTTGGATTAGAAATTCAAAGATTAAAAACCGGAACTCCTCAAAGAATAGATCCCACAACAGTTGATTATTCAGTTTTAACTCCTGAATTAGGTGATGATGAATTGCTTGCATTCTCATTTGATAGAAAGCCGGATTATGATCCTAAAAAACAAAGAAAATGTTATTTAGTTTATACAAATGAAGAAACTCATAAAATAATAAGAGATAATTTGGACAAATCAGCAATGTATGGTGGCTATGCTGAAGGAATAGGTCCACGTTACTGTCCAAGTATTGAGGATAAAGTAGTTCGTTTTAAAGATAAAGAAAGACATCAATTATTTCTAGAACCAGAAAGTGATTTTTATCCTGATTTATATTTACAAGGTTTTTCAACATCTATGCCTATAGACGTTCAAGAAAAAATGGTTCACAGTTTAAAAGGATTAGAACATGCCAAAATATTAAAATATGCTTATGCAATTGAATATGATGCCATCAATCCGTTACAAATGAAACCATCTTTGGAATCAAAAGTTATAAATGGTTTATTTACTGCTGGTCAAATAAATGGTACAAGTGGATATGAAGAAGCTGCTGGTCAAGGTATAATTGCTGGAATTAATGCAAGTCAAAAGGTAAAAGTTGAAGAACCCCTAATTTTAAAAAGAAATGAAGCTTATATCGGTGTATTAATTGACGATTTAGTAACAAAGGGGACAAAAGAACCTTATAGATTATTAACTAGTCGTGCTGAATATCGTTTAGTTTTAAGACATGATAATGCTGATTTAAGATTAAGAAGCATTGGTTATAAATATGGATCTGTAACCGAAGAACAAATGAATAACTTAAATCGAAAGAAAGAAAGTATAGCTTCCCTAAAAGATGAACTTGCAAGCATTAAAGTTAATGCTCATAATGTTACAAAAGAAATACTAGAATCTTTAAAAACGGATACTTTTGAAGTAGGAATGAGTCTTCTAAATTTACTAAAAAGACCACAAATAAAAATAAGTATGTTAAAACCATACTTAGAAAACACTTATACAGATGAAGTTCTTGAAATAGTTGAAGTAGAAATTAAATATGCTGGTTACATTGAAAAAACAAATCGTGAAATCGAAAAAATGTTAAAGTTAGAAAGTAAACAAATTCCTGATGATATTGATTATGACAAAGTCGCCAATATTGCCAGCGAGGCTAAACAAAAATTAAAACAAATTCGTCCTCAAACTTTAGCTCAAGCAACACGTATAAGCGGAGTAAATTTAACTGATATATCTGTACTTTCAGTTTATCTAAAAAAACATTATAGTAAGGATTTAAAAGATGAATAAAGAAGAATTTGTAAATGAATTATCCAAATTTGATATCAAAATAGAAGATGCCACACTAGAAAAATTTAATATTTATATAGAAGAACTCTTAAAATATAATGAACATACAAACTTAACAGCAATAAGAGATTATGATTCAGTTTTGCTAAAACACTTTTTTGATTCTCTTATGATAGAAAGATTTTATGACTTTTCAGAGGTGAAAACCTTACTTGATATTGGAACAGGTGCTGGCTTTCCAGGAATGGTTTTAGCCATAATTCATCCAAATATTAAAGTAACTTTATTGGACTCAAATAATAAAAAGTTGAAATTTCTAGAGTTATTAACAATAAAATTAGGTATAAAAAATGTTATAATAGTTCACGAAAGAGCTGAAGAGTTTGCAAATAAAAGAAGAGAATATTATGACGTTGTTACATCCCGTGCTGTAAGTGATTTACAAATTCTATCAGAACTAAGTATACCTTTTTGTAAGATAAATGGATATTTTATACCTCTTAAAGGTAATGTCGATGATGAATTAAAAAGAAGCAAAAAAATCATTGCTGAGTTAGGTGGAAACATCGAAAAAAAATTTACTTATAAATTAATAAAAGAGGACTCCCTTAGAAATATTATTTTAATAAAAAAGATAAAGAAAACTCCTGATAAGTATCCTCGTGCATATTCAAAAATTAAAAATGATGTTGAAAAAAGTAGTAAAATAAAGTAATATTAGTATAGAATAATTGGGGTGAAGAACATGAAAATGGAATCACAAATACAACTTATTAATATGGAAGATATAATTCCTAATAGATTTCAACCAAGACTTCGATTTTCTGAAGAAGGATTAGATGAACTTGCTGAATCTATAAAAGAACATGGAATTATTCAACCACTTGTTTTAAGAAGAGTTGGAAATAAATTTGAAATAATAGCAGGTGAGAGAAGATTTAAAGCATCTGAATTAGCTGGATTAACAGCAGTTCCTGCAATAATAACAGATCTAGATGATAATGAATCAGCTGAAGTAGCTATAATTGAAAATACGCATAGAAGAAATCTTTCAGCAATAGAAGAAGCAAGATCTTATAAAAAACTTCTAGATAGAAAATATGTAACACAAGATCAACTTGCAAAGCGTTTAGGAACAAGTCAATCAACTTTAGCTAATAAAATTCGTCTTTTAAGTCTAGCTCCAGAAGTTCAAGATGCCTTGATGAATGAAAAGATAAGTGAAAGACATGCGAGAAGTTTACTTAAAGTAACCGATAAACTAAAACAAGTTGAATTATTAAATAAAATCATTAATGAGAGATGGACAGTAAAAAGACTTGATGATGAAATCCAAGATATCTTATCAAGCTATCAAAATAACAAAAACATAACTGGCGAAGTTCATGCTAACAGCCAACTTGATGTTAATGTTAACAATATTTTAAATAATTCTAGTGATATTGGTACATCTAATGAAGTAAACTATTCATATACAAATGATTTTAGTAATAAAACATCTGAAAAAAAATCTCTTTTCTTTAATAATTTAGAAAATGAATCTGTTAATATGAATCCAGAAGCATCAATTGGATTTAATCCATTTAAAACAAGTGGAGTTAGCACAAATCCTCTTTTAAACGAATTAGACGTTATTGATATTGATGAAGAAGAGGATAATGAATCAAAACCTCAAGAAACACAAAAAGACAGGGTTTATGGTGAACCAATAGTTGAAACAACCGACGAAATTGAAAATGAATTAAAGAAAATTATTAAACTTGCTAATAAAAAAACTCAAAAAGTAAGATTTGAAGAATTTGATTTTGGAGACATGTATCAAATAGTTATTAAAGTAGACAAAAACGGCCATTAAGGTCGTTTTCATTTTATGTAAGGAGTTTGAGTTCCATCAATAAAGTAAAATAATTCTTTTGATTTTGCATCATATTTTCCTGTTTTAGGATTTACAGGAATCGCGATAACATTTTTTGGTAGGGAATACCATTCATCATCTATTATATCTTCGGTAAATGCATTAACGCTTCTAAGCCATATATCTTTAATTATTTTAGAATATGCTTTAGGTGTATCTTCATTTTGATCATTTCCTGCCCAAAATATTGATAAAACATTATTGTTATAACCACTTATCCAGTAATCATTATCGGTAGTTCCACTTTTTAAGGCATACTTTTGATTTAATTTTCCATTTAGATAAATCACGGTAGGTGAGTTATAATCAACATAATTATAATTATATGTATTTCTCATCATTTCATTTAAAATATATAAAGCATCATCATTTAAAACTTTTTCTTCTTTATTCTTATGAATATATAGGACATTACCATCAACATCTTCAATTTTATTTATAAAATAAAGTTCTCTTTTGTATCCATTGCTCGCAAGTGTTGTATAAGCAGTTGCATAATCTAACATATTGATTTCACTTGCCCCTAAAGCAAGAGACGGATTAGGAGCAAGAGTTTCTTTTAAACCACAAGTTTTTAATGTATCAACTAAAGTATTTTCTCCTAAAAATAAATGTGTTTTAACCGCGTATATATTATCAGAATAAGCAAGTGCTAAAGCCATAGATATATCTTTATTCGCATATTTATTTCCATAATTAGTTGGATTATAAACCTTATTTTCTTGAAATACAAAAGAAGTTTTTTCTGATTTAAATGTTGATGCTTCTGTCATACCACTATTTAAAGCAGCATAATATAGAAAAGGTTTTATCGTTGATCCAACTTGGCGTTTTGATTTTAACACACGATTATATTGACTTTTAGAATAGTTTTTACCACCAGCTAAAGCAACAACTTTACCATTTCTTGGATTAACAACAATCCCAGCAACTTGATTATCATCATCAAGTGTTTTAGTTTCTATTTCTTCATCCATTGCTTTTTGAGTATCTAAATCTAAATTAGTATAGATTCTAATTCCCCCGGAATTTATCAATTTTTCCGGAATTGAAGTGATTTTAGAAAGTTCATCCATCACCGCATCTTGATAATACATTAAAGTATTCAAGTTATTTGTACTCTTTTTTCCATATAAATTTAAACTATCAAAATTAAGATTATTATAAGTATCGTCAGTTATAGTACCATTTTCTTTTAACACACTTTTTACCACATTTACTCTTTTCATACAAGCTTCCATATTGGAAATAGGATTATAGTTATTTGGACTTTTAGGAATACCTGCTAAAATAATTGCTTCCTCATCAGTCAAATCGCTTGGTTCTTTATTAAAATAATAGTTAGCAGCATTTTTTATTCCATAAACTCCTTCTCCAAAATAAATGGTATTTAAATAACCCTCTAAAATTTCATCTTTAGAATAATGAGTTTCCAATTTTATTGTTAAAAAAGCTTCCTCGATTTTTCTTCCCCAGGTTTGATCAAAGGTTAAATACAAGTTTTTTACATATTGCTGACTTATAGAAGAAGCTCCAGCCAGTATTTTCCCTGACTTTATATTGGTAAATAAAGTTTTTAAAATTCTTGGAATATCAAATCCTAAATGATGATAAAAATGTTGATCTTCTATAGAAATAATATAATTCAAAAATTTAGGATCTATTTCTTTTAAAGATACCCAAGCACTTTTATTACTTCCTTGATAAACAACATTATCTTTATTATCATACAAGTAATAAGAATTAGCCGAATTTAAAGACATTGCTGGCATAAAATATGAATAAACATATATTCCAATAATTATAACTAAAGCACTGATGAAAAGAAAAATAGATATTTTAAATAGATTTTTTATGTGTTTCATTTCATCACCTTTTATTATAATGAGACAAAATAAAAAAAATATGATAAAATATCGGCAAGTAAGGAAGATTTTATGGAAAAGCTAAAATTTATTCTTCAAAGTGATGGAGTAGATGCCATTAATCGTGAAGTGAATTATTATATAAAAGATAATGTAATTAAATTTAAAATAGATAAAACTTTATATGAATATGATTTAAATAAAGATATACTTAAAAAAAGTGATGAAAGCTTGTTAACAATGGATTTTTTAAATCCTTTAATCATGTTAACTTTAAAAGAAAACAACTATTGTTTCGATATTCCTATATTTAATGTTTTAATTGAAAAAGAGGAGCGCATAATAAAAATTAGTTATGATATAGAAGAGGATAAAATGACTAATAAACGTATAATTATAGAATATTAATTATTAATATTGACAAGCAATAATTATATGATAAAATTATTATTGTTTTAAGTATTAATGACAAATTATTTTATTCATGCATATAATGCAAGTGAATATAAGGAGGAAAATATGAAAACAATAAAATTAAGTGATGAAGAATTAGAAACTATGTCACACACTGATGTAGCATACATGATATTAAAAGAAAATGGAAGCAAAATGACTATTCAAGACTTATTTAAATCAGTTATTGAATTAATGCATCTTCCTGAATCTTATTTTGAAAGTAAAATAGCTGACTTCTTTGGTCTTCTTACAACTGATAAAAGATTTATAATGTTAGAAAAAGGTTATTGGGATCTTTCAGATAATCATTCTAAAAAAGTAGTAATCGAATCTGATGATGATGAAGAAGAAGTAGTTGCTGATGACGATGATGATGAATGCTTAGATGAAGATGATGTTAACTATGATGAAGCAGTAGTTGATGACGATGATGACGATGATGATTTAAAGGATTTAGTTATAATAGATGATGTAGAAGAAGCAGAAGCAATGTAGAAAAATTTAGGTGGGTATATGATAGATAGATTAAATATAATAGTTAGTAGATATAATGAAATTCAAGAAGAGTTATTAAAGCCTGAAATACTAGGAGATTACTCTAAAATGAAAACATTATCTAAAGAAAAAAGTGATCTTGAAGAAATTGTAAAAAAATATGATGAATATAAGGAAACACAAAAAAAAATAGATGATGCAAAAGCATTAATAAATGATTCAGAGATGCATGATTTAGCTGAAATGGAATTAGATGAAGCAACTGAAAGTTTAAAAACTATCACTCACGAACTAGAAATTCTTTTAATTCCTAAAGATGAAAATGATGGAAAGAATATTATCATGGAAATTCGTGGAGCAGCTGGAGGAGACGAAGCTAATATATTTGCCGGAGATTTATTTAGAATGTATTCTAGATATGCTGAAAAACAAGGATGGAAAATTGAAGTAACGAATGAAGTTGAAGGTACTGCTGGAGGATACTCACAAATTGAATTTATGATTAAAGGAGAAAACGTATATTCCAAGTTAAAATTTGAAAGCGGTTCTCATCGTGTTCAAAGAGTTCCTGAAACGGAATCACAAGGAAGAATTCAAACTTCAACTGCTACAGTTGCTGTCATGCCAGAAGCTGAAGAATTTGATTATGAATTGGATATGAATGAGATTAGAATTGATATAACTCGTTCAAGCGGATGTGGTGGACAAGGAGTAAACACTACTGACTCTGCCGTTAGACTTACACATATTCCAACAGGTATAATTGTTTATAGCCAAACAGAGAGAAGTCAAATTAGAAATAAAGAAAAAGCCATCCAAATTATGAAAACTCGTTTATATGACTTAAAACTTCGTGAAAAAGAAGAGGCTGAAGGTCAAGATAGAAGAAATAAAATTGGAACTGGAGATCGTTCTGAAAAGATAAGAACATATAATTATCCACAAAATCGTGTAACTGATCATAGAATAGGCTTTTCTGTTATGAATCTTGATCGTGTAATGGATGGAGATTTAGATGCAATTATAGATGCTTTAATAACTGAAGATCAAAGAAGAAAACTAGAAAATAATTAATTTTGTTGGGGCTGATAACTTTGAAAATAAGTGAATATAAAAAATTAAAAGAAAAAGAAATAAGTTTAACTTTGTTAAATACACTTATTTCTGCTTTTTTTTATAAAAAAGATGATAACTATGAGTTAACAAAAGAAGATATAACTTTTTTAAATAGCAAAATAGAAGAAATAAAAAACGGAAAACCAATACAATATGTTATTGGAAATGTTGATTTCTATGGTTATATTTTTGATGTTGATGAAAATGTATTAATTCCACGATTTGAAACGGAAACATTGGTTGAAAAAACACTTAACTATATACAAAAATATTTTAATAAGAAAGTGGATATTGTTGATTTAGGAACTGGTTCAGGATGTATTGCAATTACTTTAAAGAAAAAGATTAATTGCAATGTAGATGCCGTTGATATTTCTTCCTCTGCTTTAAAGGTAGCTAAGTCAAATGCTAAAAAGAATAATACCGATATTAATTTTATTGAAGGTGATATGTTAAAACCTTTAACTAAAAAATATGATGTCATTATTTCAAATCCACCATATATTGATCCAGAAGAAGAAATTATGGATATTGTTAAGAATAATGAACCAAATTTAGCGTTATTTGCTTTGGATCATGGAATGTATTATTACAAAGAAATAATAAAGAATGCAAGAATGTATTTAAATAAAAGTTTTATAATTGCTTTTGAAATTGGATATAAACAAGGTGAAGAACTACAACTATTTGCTAAAAAATATTTCCCAGATGCGATTATTTCCGTAGAAAATGATTTATCAGAAAAAAATAGATATTTATTCATTATAAGTGAATAAATTTTTTTATTTGACCTCATATAGATAGTAGAGGTGGAAATAATGAAAAAAATATTAATTATAGTAGCTATATTAATGATTGTAGTTGTAAATAATAAATCAAAAGATGAATTAATAATACCAGATGCATCTATACGTTTTAGAGTAATAGCTAATAGCAACACTTTAGAGGACATAAGTGAAAAGAATAAATTAAGTAATTATTTAGATTCTAAAATATTTGAATTTGTTAAAAATAGTAGTTCAGCAATAGAAGCAAAGCAAACGTTAACTGCAAATAAAGCTAAAATATCATCAATTATCGATGAATATTTATTGAATAACAAAATGAATTATGGATATGATTTATCAATTGGAGAAAATTACTTTCCAACAAAATATTATAAAGGAGTGAAATATAATGCTGGTTATTATGATTCTGTTGTAGTAAAATTAGGAGAATCAAGCGGAATGAATTGGTGGTGTGTAATTTATCCACCGCTTTGTTTAATAGATGAAGAAAACAATAAAGATATTGAATATACATCTTTAATAAAAGAAGTAATGGAAAAGTACAAAAATCGTTTATAATTGACAAATTCATCCATCATATTCGTCTTGAATAATAAATATATTAATAATATAATTATGTTAAGATGAAATTAGGTGAAAATATTGAAAAAATTGGTTATCGATGGTTGTAAAGATATAAGCGGTACAATAAAAATAAGCGGAGCAAAAAATTCGATAGTTGCTCTTATACCTGCAAGTATACTAACAAGTGGGGTATGTGTTATCACAAATGTTCCAGATATATCAGATGTTAGAATACTTATCGATATGATGGAAGAATTAGGTTCTATTATTACATTTGAAAATGAAGTTCTTACAATTGATAACAGTAACGTACAAAACAAAAAAATAAATGAGGAATATGCTGGTAAACTACGTGCGTCTTATTACTTTATGGGGTCTTTAATAGGTAAATATCATGAAGCAGAAATTGCTTACCCTGGTGGATGTGTAATCGGATCAAGACCGATAAATTATCATATAGAATCTTTTAAAAAAATGGGAATAAACGTTAAAAATGTTGCTGATCACTATATAATGAAAACAGATGAATTGAAGGGAAATGAATTCTATTTTGACTTTCCATCAGTTGGAGCAACAATAAACATTATGTTGGCAGCTATATTAGCAAAAGGAAAAACAGTTATTTATAATGCGGCTAAGGAACCTGAAATCGCGAATGTTGCCTCATTTTTAAATTCTATGGGAGCTAAAGTATTTGGAGCTGGAACATCTACTATTGAAATAATTGGAGTAGAAGAATTGCATGATGGTTTTGTTGAAGTAATCCCTGATAGAATAGAAGCTGGAACATATATCATGATTGGTGCTTTAATTGGAAATAATCTAAAAATAGAAAATATTGTTGAAAAACACTTAGAATCATTGCTTTACAAATTAAAAGAAGCCGGAGTAAAATACGAAATAAATAATAATTCAATTATTTTATCAAAAGTAGAACATTTAAAACCGGTTAATATAAAAACAACAGTTTATCCAGGTTTTCCAACTGATTTAGGTCAACCAATGTCAACCTTCTTAACACAATGTGAAGGAGAATCTTTATTTGAAGAAACAATCTATGAAAATAGATTAAGACATGTACCTCATTTAAATTCTATGGGAGCAAATATTCAAGCATTTGATAAAAAAGCAATAATTATGGGTAAAACACCACTTGTAGGAAAAAAAGTAAAAGCAACAGATTTACGCGCAGGAGCAAGCATGTTAGTTGCTGGGCTTATTGCTACTGGAACAACCGAAATTCAAAATATTGAACACCTTTTAAGAGGATATGAAAGAATAGTTGAAAAACTTGAAAGCGTTGGTGTAAATATAAAACTTATAGATGAGTAAAAAATAGTTGAAAATTATTCCATTTATGTTATACTATTAACTAGTGAATTTCTATAACTATATTTAGTTATGGCGGAAGGAGGATTTAAATGAAAGCAAATTTACATCCAAAACAAGTTAAATGTACTTTTAAATGTGCATGTGGAGCTACATTTGAAGCAATGAGTAACAAAGAAGAACAATTACTAGAAGTATGTTCTGAATGTCATCCATTCTATACAGGAGCTCAAGGAAAACGTAAAAAAACTGGTAAAATTGAGCAATTCAACAGAAAATATAATATTAATAAAGATTAATTGTAAAGAATTAGACACTTATGTGTCTATTTTTTTATTGTATGGTAAAATATGAATAGGTGATATGCATGAGCAAAGTAACATATTTAATGAAAAGAATAGGCAAAATGAACTTTGGTAATATGTTTAAAACAATTGATATGGTTCATGAAAAAAATCATAAGTTTAAACCATTTATCTTTTTTGATGTTGTTTGGTGTGGTTTAAAGTATCAAGCTGGATATGTAGATTATTATCAATTTGAGATGTATAAAATGAACGGAAAAGAAAGAAAAACAATTATTACTAGAGGAATCAACAATGCCATTTGTAAAAAATATAACGACCCTGCATCAATCTATAAATTTGAGGATAAATGTGTATTTAATGAAATATTTAATGAATACTTAAATCGTGATTGGCTAAAAATAACAGGAGAAAACTTGAGTGAATTTAAAAAGTTCATAAGAAAACACTCGACTATCATTGTAAAACCTGTTGGGCTATCTTGTGGTAAAGGTGTTGAAAAAATTGATACTACCAAGTTTAGTGCTGAAGAACTATACAATAACTTATTAAAAAATAATCAAATATTAGTAGAAGAAGTAGCTAAACAAAACAAAGTTTTAAATGATTTATATCCACTTTCAGTTAACACTTTAAGAGTAGTAACATTAAATAAGAAGGTAGTTACTGCATACCTTAGAATCGGAAATGCTGGTAATGTGGTAGATAACTTCAATCATGGTGGAATGGTTACAGCGGTTGATGTGGAAACTGGTGTAATAAATTATGAAGCAATCGATAAAAGTAAAAATGTTTTTTCGGTTCATCCATATACCAATAAGAAAATTGTTGGAGTAAAGATACCAATGTGGGAAAATGTAAAAAAATTATGTGTAGATGCTTGTGAAAAAGTCCCTGAAGTAGGATATATAGCTTGGGATGTTTGTTTAGGAGAGGATAAACCATGTTTAATAGAAGGAAATGATTTTCCAGGGCATGATTTATATCAATTACCAGTTCACAGAGATGGTAATACTGGACTATTACCTGTATTTAAAAAAGCAATGGAGGAAAAATAATGAAGATAGGAATTGCCACAGATCATAATGGAGTAAATGAAAAAAAAGTAATAATTGATCACTTAAAAATTTTTGGAATAGATGTGGTTGATTATAGTAAAGAAAATTATCCAACTGATGATTATCCCGTTTTTGCTTTTAAAGTAGCAAACGCTGTTAAAGATAAAGAAGTTGATTTAGGTATTTTATTATGTGGAACAGGAATAGGTATGAGTATTGCTGCCAATAAAATACATGGAATTCGCTGCGCTAGAGTTTGTTCTGTAAGTGATGCGCATTTAGCAAAATTTCATAACAATGCAAATATAATCGCAATGAGTTACAAAGAACCAATGGCAAACATTTTAGATATGATAGATGAATTCATAAAAACGGATTTTGCCGGGGAAGAAAGACATATTAGAAGAATAAAAATGATTGAGGATATTGATCATGATTAAATTAATGATTTATGCTATTTCTATTCTTGCATCCACTTTTGCGGTGTCAGGAATTAACTTTGATCCCATAATAAAAAAGAACCATATTTGGGAAGCAAGATTTTTGTCGATCATTTTTATCCTATGTTTAAGTTATATTTTAGCATCTTTTTTATATGATTTAATGAGTATATCAATTATATAGGAGGATATTATGAAGATATTAACTTATGCGTCAGTACCAATCTTAGTAGTATATCTAGGGTTGTTTTTTTATAATTACAACGCTTCATTTATAAAAAATGATTTTTTTGAAAGTATGCCAAAACTAGAAGAAAAAGTAAAAGACACAGAAAAAAATCTAGTGGTGGATGAAACATTAGAAAACTATATCATTGGCGTAGTTTCTTGTGAAATGCCAGCATCTTTCAATATCGAAGCTTTAAAAGCTCAAGCAGTAGCTGCAAGAACATTTGCTTATTATAAAATAAATAAAGAAAATTTTAATGAGGTAAATCTAACAACAGCAACCGATCAATGCTATATCGATGAAAATGCAATGAAAGAAAAATGGGGAAACACTTACGATAAGTATAAAGAAATAGTTACATCAGCTGTAAAAGCAACTGAAGGAGAGATTATAAAGAAAAACAATGAATTGTTTAAAACATACTACTTTTCAACATCAAATGGCTATACAGAAGATGCATTAGCAGTATTTAAAAATAATGATATTACATCAGTTTCCTCTCCATGGGATAAAGATACAAGTGGATATAAAAAGGTAACAACATTTACTAAAGAAGAATTAATTAAAAAACTAGGATCATTTAATACAATAACTATTCAAAAAAGAAATAAAACTAACCATGTTGAACAAGTAGCTGTTGATGCTAAAACTTATACTGGTATTGAATTCAGAAAGCTACTTGGCTTAAGAAGTACTGATTTTACGATTGACTTTACTGAAGATAAGATAAATATTACTACATATGGTTATGGTCATGGAGTTGGTATGAGTCAAACTGGAGCCAATGAACTTGCTAAACAAAATAAAGATTACAAGTATATTTTAAGTTATTATTATAATACTCAAGAATTTTCCAATATTTATGTATAATTTTTAAATATTCGCGAACACTTTCTATTAGGAAGGTGGAAAATATGAAGAGAAGAAGATTAAAATCTTGGGTTGTAACTAGCTTATTTATTTTACTTATTGCAGGATTAGTAGGAATAACTATAGGAGTATCAAAAAGTATTATCAAATCAATGAATGTCGATAATAATTCATATGTTTTAAGAGATATTGCTAACTACTATCTACCAGTAAATTCAGAAATTGAAAATATAATTAAACGTCCATTCAGTGATGAAAGTGTAAAGATACACATCAATTTCTATGATGCAAATAATGATGAAGAAACTAAAAGCAAATCTTTAATAAAATATGAAAGAACATATTTACCAAATACCGGTGTACTATATGGAAGTGAGCAATCATTTGATGTACTTGCCGTATTTGAAGGTGAAGTAATAAAAGTTGATGAAGACGAAATGTTTGGTAAAACAGTTGAAATCAAACATAAAAATAACTTAACTAGTAAATATTCAAGTCTTTCAAGTGTAAATGTTAATGTAGGAGATACTGTACAAGTAGGCGAAGTAATAGGTAAAAGCGGAAACAATAAAATCGTTTCAGTAAGTCAAAATATGTTATTATGTGAATTAATATATAATGGTGAGTATGTAAATCCAGAAAAATATTTCAATACTAAAATTGAAGAGATGAACTAATATAAAAAATATATATGTAAAATTAACTGATAAATACATATATACATACTCCGATAAAATAAAAAAATATGATTCTAAATACATTAAAAATGGAACTGTTGATAACGTATTTAAATTAATAGACTATTTAAACAAAATATTAGAAAAAAATATCTTTAAGATAAAATATACTTTTATTTTAGATACTCTTCTTTCCAACAGTGATCTTTTCACTTTTAAATATGTATTCGAATCAATGGGATTAATTAACTATAAAATAATAAATGACTTAGATATAATAAAAAATCATGTAACTGATAATAATATAATAATTATGAATTGGTCTAGTTCTATAAATTATTGTTTTAAATTAAAAGATGAAATAGTTGTAAATAAATATAATACTAATGTAATAAATAGTTTGGATAAAGATTATATTTTAATGATTGGAGATACAAATATTTCAACTAAAATAAAAAAGCCCATATATAAATATGAGCATGAAGAATTGGTAATATTTAATTATTTATAAATATTATCTTTTTTTTGGTATAATAATTATAAACAAAAAAACGAAGCAGTCCCCCTGAGAACTGCTTCAAAGAATAAAAAGGGGTTGGCTAGTGTGATACTAGCACCAATTCGCCTGTAAGTGAATTGGTACTACATATACTAATCGATTTGGGTATTTTTGTCAACACTTTTTTGACTTTTTTTAAAAAAATTTATGGAGGAAATATGGAACTAGAAAATGTTAAAGGAATTGGTCCAAAAACAAAAGAATTATTGAACAAATTAAACATATATAATGTGGATGAATTAGTAAGATATTATCCTTATCGTTATAACGTTTATAGTCCAACTAATATACTTGATCATGAAGATGAACAAATATGTATAACTGGTATTATTGAAAGTGTTCCAAAGTTAAGTTACATAAAAAGAAACTTAAATAAGATTGGATTCACATTTTTAACTTCAAATATTAGATGTAATGTTGTTATTTTTAATCGAGCCTTTATAAATAGATTTTTAACAGTTGGAAAGCCTATTACTTTAGTAGGTAAATATAAAAAAGATAAAAATCAATTTATTGCTAGTGATATAAAACTTAAACCAATATATAAAACTGAAGTAGAACCAGTGTATCATTTAATAAGCGGATTAAAAACATCAACACTTGAAAATAGTATAAAATCAATTCTTAAAAGTGATATAAAAATAAATGAAATAATACCTGAATATATAAATGAAGAATATAATTTTATTTCAAGTAAAGATGCCATTAGGGAATTACACTTTCCAACAAGTTTAGAAGAAACAAAGAAAGCAAATTTGAAATTGAAATATGAGGAATTATTTGAATTCTTATTTAAAATAAATATTATCAAATATCGTGATCAATTATTTAATGATTATGTGATAAAACACGTTGATGATGAAATGATTGAAAATGTAAAAAAAATGATACCTTTTAGTTTAACAAAAGATCAAGAAGAAACATTAAACGAAATAGTGAAGGACTTTAATAGTTTTAAAAGAATGAATAGACTTGTTATGGGTGATGTAGGTTGTGGAAAAACCATAGTTGCTTTTATAGCAGTTCTTTTAAATCTAGAATGTGGATATCAAAGTGCTATTTTAGCACCTACAGAAGTTTTAGCAGTTCAACATTATGATAACTTTAAAAATTTGTTTCCAAATGTAAAAACTGAATTGCTTGTTGGAAGTAAAACAAAAAAACAAAAAGAAGTAATAAAAGAAAAACTTAAAAATGGAGAAATAGATGTTCTTATTGGAACTCATGCTATGTTAGAAGATGATGTAGAATTTGAAAATATTGGATTAGTTGTAACCGATGAACAACATCGTTTTGGAGTTAATCAAAGAAAAAGTTTACAAAATAAGGGTGAGTTTGTTGACGTGCTTTATCTTTCTGCAACACCAATACCAAGGACGTATGCCTTAACTATATATGGAGATATGGATATATCTATAATAAAAGAAAAACCAGCAGGAAGAAAAGAAATAAAAACTACTGTTTTGAAATTTAGTGAGTTAGATAAAGTCATATCTTCAATAGAAGAAGAAGTAAAAAATGGACATCAGGTATATGTTGTTGCTCCTTTAATTGAAGAAAGTGAATCAGATCTTAATGATGTAAACACAATATATGATTTATTAAGCAAAAATTTAAAGGACATAAGAATTGATATATTACATGGTAAGATGAAAAATGTTGATAAAGATAAAGTTATTAACAATTTTAAAGAAGGGAACTTAGATCTAATAATTTCTACCACAGTAATTGAAGTAGGCGTAGATGTTAAAAATGCAACACTAATGGTTATATTTAATGCTGAACGTTTTGGGCTTGCAACTTTACACCAATTAAGAGGAAGAGTTGGAAGAAACAGTTTGGAATCAAAGTGTATTTTAATAAGCAATCAAGAAAAGGAAAGACTTCATGTACTAGAAGAAAGTAATGATGGATTTTATGTATCTGAAATGGATTTTAAAATGCGTGGAAGTGGAGATTTATTTGGTATAAGACAAAGTGGAGATATGATATTTAAAATAGCTGATATTAAAAAAGATTATAAAATTCTTGTTCAATGTAAAAAAGATGTTGATGCTTTTATTTTAGATAACATTGAAAATAGTTTTAGAAATTACAAATACTATAATACCATTTTAAATAGTTTAATGAATAATAATGATTAGAAGGATTTATGAAGAAGATAGAATTAGAAATAGAAACTTATAGGTATCAATTAGAGGAATATTTACTATCAATTGATGGAATAACAGATGTAAAAAAAGAAGAAAGAGGATATAACTTCTTTATTACAGTTACTTATGATTAAACAAAAATATTTATTGAAAGAATAGAAAAAGAAATCTTGTTATATGTCGATAGCTTAAATGTTCCAGTGATTGTATCATTTAACAAATTTGAAGATAATGAGGTAATAAAAGAAATAGTTATTGAAGATGGATGTTGTGAATTTTGTATGAAAGGTAATGCAGAAAAGTTATCTAAGATAGATGGGATAGGTTTATTTTCATTTGATCAAGATAATGGTTACTTCGATGTCCATGCTAAACTTGGATATAATCCAAATAAAATAAGCGAAGAAAAATTAAAAGAAATAGAAGCAAGTTTAGAAGCTTAACGTCAATAAGAATAAAATAGTTATTAAATATATTGACAGATTTTTAAAATTTGTATATCATTATATATAGCATGATAGTCTCCCTATCGTGCCGATATAGCTAACGATTTTAATAATGTTAGTATATCAACCAAAACCCCCTGGCCATCCTTTATGGATGGCACTTTTTTTTATGCTTATAAGCAAGTTCTCGAACAAACACAATTTGTCAATAAACGGCAAATAACTAAGTATTGTAAAACCGACATGAAAAAAAGTGTCAGTTTTTAAATGACAAAAATTATAAATCCTTTATAATAGTATTATTCATAGTAACGAAAGTATAACATACGAAAAAAACACAACATGGCTTAAAGTGATAAATAAATTTTGCTTTTTATGCATTTGTTTAATTCATTTATCTTTTTCAAGTTGTATTTTTTTCTTACATATTTTTTATTAGTTTTTTACTAGAAAACTTAGATTCTAAATAAGGTATATCAATATCAAAGAATGCTATAACTTCTTTAGTTAGTATTGGAATAAGATAACCTTGTTTTTCAAGTTCATCATTAGTTCTAACTAATAAAGAATTAAGCATACCAGTTGCTCAGATAGATAAATACTTAGGAATTATATAGTTATAAATATTATACTTTTTAAATAATTTCATATTCTTTACCTACTTTCTTGTTGAAGTCCGATATTAAGGACAATTTAAATATTATGCTGTCGAAAATATTGTCAATACAATTTGACCGAAAAACTAGATGTTTAAACAAAAACGTGGTAAAATTAAATTGTTGAGAGTTAAAAGGTATTTTACAAGGAGAACTTGCTAAATTAACAGGTATTAGTAGAAGTACTTTAAATGATTTAATTAACGGTAAAATAAAAAAAGTAGATATTGATGATCTACGTAAAATTGTTGAAACTTTAGATATGCCATTGTAGAAACTATTAAAAGCTTCTGGATATGATGAAATTTCTTTATATTTTCATGCTCACAAAAATAAAGATAAATATGCTGATAAATCTAGTAAAGATTTAAAAGAATTAATTGAACAATATAAAGAATTGAAAACCGATTTATTACAATTTGATTTTACAAAAAGAGAAAACGCTAGAAAAGCAGCATTTATAATTTTTGAAGTAGCAGAGCATTTGAATTTACTTAAAGATGGTAAAAGTAAATACACTTTAGAACAAGTAGTTGAAGAATTAAATAAAGCACAAGAATTACTTAATCCAATTATGGATAAGTATGATTATAAAAAATTACCAAAAAGGAACTAAAGGAGAATATTATGAAAATTACAAAATATCCTCAATCGTGTATAATGATTGAAACAAATAATAAAAAAATATTAATAGATGCTGGAGGAATAAAATATCAAGATAAATTCTTAGAAATTTGGAAAACTGCTGATATTATTTTAATTACTCATAAACATGGAGATCATATAAAAGCAGATGTACTAAAAGATTTAAATATTCCAATATATTCTACAAATGAAGTGCAAAATACTTATCCTGAAATTAAATTTAATATAGTTAAAGAAAATGATATCATAACACTTGATAATATAAAAATAGAAGTAGTAAAAGCAGTACATGGCTATAATCCAAATTTAAAAGATGGTAAAGAAGTTCTAGAAAATGTAGGATATATCGTAGATGATGGTAAATATAGATTATATACAACAAGCGATACAATTTGCTTTAACAACGATTATAAGGCAGATATCGTTGCATTGCCAGTTACAGCTCATGGCCTTACAATGTCATCATATGAGGCTTCATTATTTTCTAAAGAACTAGGTGCAAAATTAATTTTACCAATTCATATGGATAATGATGTATATCCTACAGATGTAGATTATATGAAAGAAAATTTTGAAAAGTTCAATATAAATTATAAAGTATTAGGTATAGAAGAATCAATTGAAATTTAAATACATTAAAGCTTATTGAGGAGTGCAGATAATAATTGAATAAAAATAACATCATTTGATAAGGCCAAATCTCAAATTTTAGATAATAAACTAAAAAAAGAACATGAAAAAGAATTGACTAAAAAGGAGTTGCAAAAAAACTTATAAGTGATGATATAAAACCTTTAAATATTTATTGTAATGAAGAAGTATCAATTGCGATAAAAAATATGTGTTTAAATAACGGAAAAAAATTAATATTTTTAGGAGATAAAACTTGTAATCCTATTTTATATGATAGATTAAAAGAAGCAGATTATGTTATGCATGAAGCATTTTGTTTAGATAAAGAAGAACAAATATTTAAGGCTTATGAAAAACATCATTCAACGGTGAAATCTGTTTGTGAATCTATGCAATCATTAAATATTAAAAACTTAATACTATTTCATACTGAAGATACTCATAAAGATAAAAAGGAACTATATACAGCAGAAGCTAGAGAATATTTTGATGGTAATGTAATCGTTCCAAATGATTTAGATGAAATAGAATTGTAGATAAGGAGAACAATATGAATAATATAGAATTTATTAACGATGCGTATACTAAAGATGGATTACGACTTCCTATGGTTCATTTTAAAAGCAATGAAAAAAATATATGTGTTATTTTCATTCATGGAATGTGTCAAACAATAGTTGATAACTATTTCGCTACCGTATGGGGAAATATTCTTTCAGAAAATAATATTGGATTTCTTTATGAGCATAATAGGGGATATTCCATAGAAAATGATATATTAATGAAAGATGGCTCGTATAAAAGATTTGGATGTATGTATGAAATATTTGAAGATTGTGTTATAGATATTGATTTAGCTATTGATAAAGCAAAAGAATTTGGTTATAAAAAAATTATTTTAATTGGGCATAGCTATGGATGCAACAAATTGATTTGCTATTATTATAAAAGAAGACCAGAAATTATAGGAATGATACTTGCAAGTGCACCTGATATGGTGGGACTTCACTTATTACGTCAAAAAGATTATCAACAACTTATTGAAGAAGCAAAAGAAAATATTGATAATAATAATCCAACTAAGCTTCTTAGTAATTTAATTGAAGACTATATGTATATGAGTTCACAAACGTATTATAATTGGTTTAATAAAGAATCTAATTTAGATAATTTACCTGTTATGAAAAACTCAAATAATTGGTATCAATTTGAAACAATAAGTGTTCCAATATTAACTTTTTCAGGTTCAGAAGAAACTGATAATTATTTGCATTTAGATTTATTAAAAGAAAAGGCAATAAATTGTAGTGATTTTGAATATAAAATTATAGGCAATACAAATCACTTCTATTTTGGTAAAGAAACGGATATTGGGAATTTAATACTCAATTGGATTAAAAATAAATTTTGATTAAGAAAATGAAAAAAGAAGTATTTAAAGAATTATTAAAGTTAATGTCTAAATGTGATAAATGTACAAATTTTAAACATAAAGAGAAATCGTTAATAAATATTTACAATGATAATAATTTTGGATCCAATATACCATCTATATGGACTGACTGGTTTAATAGATTTGATTCTAAAATTATGATTATAGGACAAGATTGGGGTCCTTATAATGATAAAGTAAAAAAGAAGGTGTAAATAATGATTATAACAAAGGATATGCTAGATAAGAAAGTTCCATTAGATATGAAGCCTACAAGATTAGATAGTGCAACAGATTTATATACTAATACAAGAAATGGTCTAATTCTTTATAATATTAAACAAGATACTTGGAATGTACTATATCCGTTTTTTCAACAAGAAAACAAATTTACATTAGATAATTATGAAATAAAAGGTAATAATATAACATTTAGAGAATTAATTGATTTATATAATATGGAATATAATACTGAATATGTGCTAAAAAAAGGTTTTAATGAAGAAAAAAGAAAAGAAGTTCTTATTGATGAATTTAATAAGACTTTTGATGTGAGTGGTACAAAAATAAAAGAAAAATTAGATTCTCATTATGAGCTTAAATATTCAAAGTTCAAAAATGTTTATACTTTATATTATTTAGAAAGTTATATTGCAAGTGATATAGATAATATTGATAAGTTATTAAACCAACAGGTGTATGAACAGGGATTGTTAAGTTTAGAAAAATATCCTGTTGAAAAAGTTATCAATGGAATTAAGGTCGTTGATAGCATATCTATATTGGATGATAAATATAAACTTAATTTAGTAAAAAAAAGCATATTGCAATAAATCGGAGTTAGTGGAGGTGACAATATGAGAATTGATAATTTCTATTTTGTAGTGGAAGATATAAAAAATCTATTAAATTTTACTCATTATTATTAGATAAGCAACTGGAGATAGATTAGTAAAGAAAAATAATGGTGTATTAGGTTTATATACAAATGATTTAGATAAATCTCTTGAACTTTGTAAATCAATTAATGCTAAAATATTGTATGAGCCATAGTCTATACCTAATTCAGAAGATCATTATAGATGCTTTGCTATTGAAGATTTAGATGGAAATAAAATAGAAATAGCGTATTATGATAAATAATATAAATGAAGAAGATTAGTTAAGAGGAGGCAATTTTATGGGATATATAATGAATTTAAGGAAATATGTCGGACACGAACCTTTAATAGGTGTTGGCGCTACAACATTAGTTTTTAATGATAAAAATGAATTGTTATTAAATTTAAGAACTGATACAAACACTTGGGGAATACCAGGTGGATCAATGGAATTAAACGAAACAATTGAAGAAACAGCAATAAGAGAATTAAAAGAAGAAACAGGAATTAGTGCGGATAAATTAGAATTTGTTAGTGTTTTGTCGGGTAAAGATTATTATTTTGAATATCCTAATGGGGATAAAATGTGTACCGTCATAATATTGTTTAAGGTTTTAAATTATACTGGAAATATAAAAGTATCAGATAATGAAAGCAAGCAATTAAAATTCTTTGCATTAAATGATTTGCCTAATATGGAATCTAGGGCAAACGCTATTATAGATAAAATATTAGATGGCAGTTTAAAAATAAATTAGCAAAAGAAAGAAGGTAAGAAATGAAACTTAATAATTTTGATTTAATTACATTTGATTTAGAAAATAAAGAACATTTAATTCTTCTTGAAAAAATTATTAAATCTAACGGTAGTGAATTAATTAGTGGAGATATAAAAAGATTTGTAGAAAGAAATATTGAGTTAAATAAAAAAGACAATATAACAAATTGTTATATTATAGAGAATAATAATAGTTTTATAGGATTAGCCTTTTTAAATTATCATCCAGAAGAAAAGAAAAATGAAAAAATATTATCAGAAGAAATAGAAATAGGCCTTGGGATATTACCAGAATTTAGAGGTAAGCATTTAGGATCACAATTTGAAAAAGAATTTAGTGAATATTTGTTAAATAAATATCCACAATTTAATGAGGTAGTTGCGCGAATAGACAATAATAATTTAAAATCAATAAATGCTGTAAAAAAAGCAGGATTTGAACATATAGAAGGCGAAGAATATCATTTTAAGAGATTTTAAAAATAAAATTGGTATTATAGAGATAATGTATGAATTTAGATTTTGAAATAGATAATATAAGATTTAAAGCTAGAGCATCAGTAGTTATATATAATAAGGATAAAACAAAGGGTATTGTTATTTAAAATTATTGATAGAGATTATTTTACACTTCCTGGTGGTAGAATAGAATTTTTGATGAATTTTATACAGTAGATATATCAAGAACAAAAGAAGAAACTGGTTTAGGATTAGCGATAGCAAAAGAATTTACTAACCAAATATGTGGTAAACATATATGCTAAAAAAATAATAATAAAATAGAATATAACACATTAGAAGAACCATTATATATTTTATTTGATAATGATTATTGCTTAATAATAGAGTTTACTAATTATTCAAGCATCTACCTTAATTATAGAAAAATAACACTCGAAAGAATAAAACAAGCTATAGGAAGTGCTTCAAATAAAGATATTGATTATTTAAATAATTATCATAGAATTCACAGATAGTATTTTGATGAAAATCGAAATAGAATTGAAGATAGTTTTGGAACGAAAGAAATTATTGAAATACATGGAAACTATGATAAGATAAGGGATATTCAAATAGATGGATTCAATGATTCATATGAAAAATGGATAAGTAATGGTAGAAGTTCATCAATGATTACTATTCCGGCTGGTGGTGATTATTTTAAGTCCATAAAATTTATATTAAATAATGGCATTAAAATAAAAATGCGTCCTCAGGATGCTGAAATGGATGGATATTATGATTTAACAATAGAAGATGGTAATAACATAATAAAATATAGAAATGATAAAATATAATATATCGTAAAAAACGAAACTAAAACTTTGCTTTAATTGCCTATCTGATAGTTCTGTAGTATTCTATAAGACAGGTGAAGGTTATAGAATCTCATGATCTAGAAATGGTTTTCCCTTTGTGTTTGAATTGGAAAGTTGCAGTGCGAACATAGATTTTCCTACTTCTGGATTAGATACTAAGGGATACACACAACAGTCCTCTTTTTTACTATAATAGCCACTGAAGAGAGCATTTAACCGTGCTCTCATTTTTTGTGCCCACTTTATAAGGGTTTGCGAGGCATCGATATTGCTAAAACAATTTTAGGTACAATTTAGGTACAAAAAAATTGATTTTAAGAATAGTTCATTGAAGAAAAGTGCCGAAAGTGGCAAAAATCTTCAATGGATTTTTAATTTTAACAATGATACGGATAAAATATAAATGGTCAGTATGAATGAAAAAAGTAATATTATTCCGCAAAAGGAATAAAATATATTGACATATTATTCCAGAAACGGTATAATCTATATATAGAGGTGATAACTATGCAAATTAAAGATATGAAAGATGTTATTGATATTGCTAAAGACATTAAAGATCTAACTGAGCAACAGAAAAATCCAACAAGAGAAGGTATGGAAAAAGCAATAAAGAGTGTTAGACAACACCTTTTATTAGAAACAGAAGTATATGAAGATGCATTATGTGTTGCTAATAAGAGTTCAAAAGTAAATATTGAAAATATTGATAATAACATTTTATATGGGAAACTTGATGATTATAAAACAATATGCTTTAGTTATCTTCTAGATAAGTATGGTAAAGAGCAACTTGATGAAATTATTAAAGAATACAATTTGGAGGTGTAAAAATGAAATTTATGACAATAAAAGAAGCAAGTGAAAAATGGAATATTAGTGAAAGAAGGATAAGGCAACTTATTCAAGATGGTAGAATATTAGGTGCAGAAAAAATTGGTACTGCATGGTATATTCCAAATGATGTTGGGAAGCCAATTGATAAAAGAGTGAAAGATGAAATTGAATTTAAAATTGATCTACCAGAAGATTATTTTAAAGAAGTTGATGAAAAACTTGCTAAGCTAAATAGTAAGAGGCCATTATCAAAAGAAGCCACTGAGTCATTACAAAATGCAATTAATCTAGAATGGACATATAACAGTAATGGTATTGAAGGTAATACTTTAACATTAAAAGAAACTAAAGTAGTGTTAGAAGGTATCACTATTGGTGGAAAATCTGTAAGAGAGCACTTAGAAGCTATAAACCATGAAAATGCTATTGAATACTTAGAAGAATTAATAGGTACAAAAAGTGAAATATCTGAATGGAATATTAAAGGATTACATCAATTAGTTTTAAAAGGAATAGATGATGAGAATGCCGGAAGATATAGAAATCATGATGTAATTATTAGTGGTGCACAACATAGACCACCACAATATATAAAAGTTCCAGAATTAATGGAAAAATTAATAATGAATTATGATGAATGGGACAAATATCATCCAATAGTAAGAGCAGCATTATTGCATGGAGAATTAGTTAAGATCCATCCATTTATTGATGGAAATGGTAGAACATCTAGATTAGTAATGAATATGGAGCTAATGAGAAGTGGATGTGTACCAGTTATTATCAAAAAAGATAATAGATTAAAATATTATGAAGCACTTGATAAAGCACATACAACAGGAGATTATACTGATTTTGTTAAATTAGTAACAGAAGCAGAAAATGAAATGCTTGATAGATATTTATCTATAGTAGGCTAAGGAATTGTGATATAATAAAAGGCAATTGTTATTGATAGGCAGGTGAGGTTATGGGAAGATTAAAAATACTTTTTATAAAAAATAGATGTGAGAAAATAGCTAGACATAAAGCGCGTAAGAAAAAAAGAGAACCTAATAAGAAATCAAATAAAAAAATAGAACTATCAAATTCACAATTAGTTTTAAAGAAGGATAATTTTTATAAAAAACCAAAAATATGTAATAGAGAAAAAACTGTTATTGAAATTCCGTCTAGATTTAATCTTATTAACAATCCTGTAGAATCATTAAATACTTTGAAAGAAATAAACTATGCTTTTGAGCAAAGTAAAAGTAAAGAGATAAACTTTGATTATAGTAAATGTTATGATTTAGGATTAGATGCATCAGTTATATGTGATCTTTTAGTGTCAAATGGTAAATCATACAGAAAGAGCTGTAATAAAAAGGTTAAGTTATCAGGAAATATGCCACAGGGATATGCTGCAGGTGAAATATTTTGTAATAGTGGTTTACTAAGACATTTAAAGCTATTTAATTTAGAAGATAAATTAGTTGAAAGGTTAGATCCGTTTGAACTTGAAAAAGACGTAAATACAGCAACAAATAAGACCATTAGTTATTATAATAAGTGTTTACAAAGATATAACATTGAGCTTAACTCAAAAGGGGTAGACTATATGAATAGTCTTGTTGGTGAAATAATTGGAAACGCAAATGAGCATAGTGGAAAATATGGTGAATGGTATGTAAGTGGACATTTTTCTCAAGCAAGCGGAAATTTAGAATATGGTAGAGGCAGCTTGGTATTTATTAGTATTGGAAATACTATATATGAAAATCTAAAGTATAATACGAAAAGCGATTCGACATTAAGTAAATTAGAAAAGCATTTAAAATATCATAAACCTTTATTTGATTTTGCTTGGAATGAAGAGGGATCATTGACTGTACTTGGATTACAGTATAGAATAAGTAGCGTTACTGATGAGGAACATCCTGATCGTGGAACAGGAACGATTCAATTCATTGATAGTTTTAGTAAGCTTGGCAGTAAAATAGAAGGAGAAATTCCTAAAATGGCTATTTTGTCAGGGAGCACACATATTCTATTTGATGGAACATATAATTTAAAAGAAAAAAATATAGATAATACGCCAGTCAAAACTATTGCTTTCAACAAAGATAATGATATAAAAAAGAAACCAGATTCAAAATATGTTAAAATACTTGATAACAGGTTTCCTGGTGTTATTATATCAACAAACTTTTATGTTGATAGTAGGTATTTGAAAAAAAAGGAGGAAGATTAAATGGAAAATATAAATGTAATGGACTATGACAAGAAAATGAAAGACATGCTTGTTTTATCTGGAAGAGAATTAGGATATCAAATAAGAACAAAAATGAATCTTGATAAGGTTGATATAGATGGTAAAAAGTATAAGATTATATTTCCTAAAAATATTATTTCAATCTCAACGTCATTCTTTTTAGCTTTATTTGGTGAAAGTGTAAGAAAATGTGGAAATAAAGAGGAATTTTTAAATAAATATAATTTTGATTGTGATCAAAATATGATGCTTAATATAAATGATGGAATAATTGATGCTTTAAATAACGTGGATGGTTTATCATAATGAATACACCTGTAGTAGTTTGTGGTAATAACACATTAGATACAATATCAAATGTTCTAACATTAATAGTTGGTATAATAAATTTAGCATTTATAATATATGTATATTTGCGAGATAAAAAAGAAAATAAGGAAAAAGAAATAAGTAAAGCACAAGTAGAAAAAGAAAAGCAAGAACTTGAGTATAAATATAATTGGTATAAAATGATAAATGTTTCAGACAGAATCAATGCATTAAATAAATTATTAAGCATGACAAAAGATGCTTATAATAATATAATTAATTGTGAAGATGATTCTTTGGAGTATAGAAAACAAATGATGAATGAAGAAACACTTAAAATTAATATGTTGTTTGTAAGTGAAAAAAATAATTATACTCATGTATTAAAAAGTTTGAATAATAATGAAAATATTGAATTAACTAAATTATATAATGAATTCCAGGAACTATATTTAAATGTACTTGAATCTGCAGTTTTAAAAAAACAAGCGGATTATTCTAACTTACATATGTGTTTGTCAAAAATAGTTGCAAAATATTATGATTTAGGACACGACATACTTTTAAATAAAAAAGCTTAGTCTTCTTCTAAGCTATCTATAACAGACACAACAGAGTCGAGGACGGTACTAAACATATGTGAATATGTATTTAGTGTTTCCTCGATTTTTGTATGTCCTAAATATTTGGCTACTAATGTAACATTAGCCCCATTGTTAATAAGCAACGATGCACATGAATGCCTAAAATCATGAATCTAATAGCTTTTAAGCCAGCAAGTGTAGCAAGTTTAGTTCTTCTAAGATATATATTAGAATTAGCTATAGGTTTAGCATCAGATACAACAAAGAAATCATCATTAAACCCATAATAGTCTTTTTTATCCTGCTCGTAGAGCATTTTAAGGTCATTTAACAAGACTTTAGTAATGGAACAATTCTTCCTTCTATCTCTTGTCTTAGTATCAGAAAATTCTAATTTAACACGGTTATTTCTTTGCGTTATTTGTTTATTAACAGATAATACTTTTTTATCAAAATAAATATCTTTTCAAGTAAGGCCTTTTAATTCACCTTTACGAAGTCCACAGTAATATAATATTTCAAATACACATTTCCATCTTAGATCATCTTCATCAGAAATATCCTCATCAGTACATTTTCTAATCATACAATTCCTCCAATACCTTGTATTAATCACTTAAAAACTGATTTTTTGCAACAATTTATGCCAATTTATTTTAAAATTTGATAAATTATGTTATGCTTATTATGGTAAGGAAAGTAAGGAAAAATGATATGAAAAAAAATAATGAATTGTTAGCTTCAGCAAAGTTAACATCAAAAGGACAAATTACTATTCCGAAGATTGTTCGAGAAACATTAAATATTGAAGAAGGAGATTCTGTAATCTTTTATTTGGATGAAAAAAAGAATATAAAGATTTCAAATAGAAAAGATTGCAAAGTCAGCCCTGATAATGATAAAGAACAAGTAGTAGTGAAGAGAGGTAGAAAATAATGGCAGTAAAAAAAAGCGCTTTATATAGCAAATTATGGGATAGTTGTAATACATTAAGAAGTAAAGGTGGAATGGATGCAACTCAGTATAAAGATTATGTTTTAATAATACTTTTTATGAAAGTTATTACAGATAAATATTGTGGAAAAGAAAATTCATTAATTGAAGTTCCTGAAGATGCAAACTTTAACACTATGATTTCACTTAAAGGAAAGAAAAACATCGGTGAAGAATTTAATACAATATTGGCTAAGATAGCTGAAGAAAACGATTTGCAAGGAATAATAGATGTTGTAGATTTTAACGATGAAAATAAGCTTGGAAAAGGTAAGGATATGGTTGATGCTTTAACAGGACTTATTGAAATATTTCAAGATAAAGATTTAGATTTTAGTAATAATAGAGCAGATGATGATGATATTCTTGGAGATGCATATGAATATTTAATGAAAAAATTTGCTACAGAGGCTGGAAAGAGTAAAGGCCAATTTTATACACCGTCTGAAGTTTCTAGAATAATGGCTAAAATATTAAATATTTCAAGTTTTAGACAGAATGATCAAGATAGAAATGTACATATATATGATATGGCATGTGGTTCAGGTTCACTATTATTAAAAGCTGGATCAGAAGTTGGAAAGAACAAAATAGCTCGTTTATATGGGCAAGAAAAAGATGCAAACACTACTGGGTTATGTGTTATGAATATGTTTTTACACGGTAATGAAACAGCATCTATTAAGAATGGCAACACTTTAACAAATCCGCAATTTTTAGAAAATGGAAGACTTAAAACATTTGATTTTTGTGTAGCAAATCCTCCTTTTTCAGTAAAAAAATGGAATGTTGACTTAGAAGAAACTTATGATAGGTTTACTGGTTTTGGTATGCCGCCAGAAGGATGTGCTGACTATGCATTTTTATTACATATGCTAAAGTCTATGGATCCAGATCATGGTAGAGCAGCGATAATATTACCACATGGAGTTTTATTTAGAGGTGGACAAGAAGAACTTATAAGAAAGAATCTTATTAAAAAAGGATATATTGAAGGAATCATTGGATTACCTGCAAACTTATTCTATGGAACAGGAATACCAGCTTGTATAATTGTGCTAGATAAAAAAGATGCACCTTATAGAAAAAATGTATTTATTATTGATGCAAGTAAGAACTTTGTTAAAGATGGAAATAAGAATAAATTAAGAGAACAAGATATTAAGAAAATAATAGATACATATACTGGAAGAATAGAAGAAGAAAAGTATTCTAAAAATGTTTCAATGGAAGATGTTGAAACAGAAGAGTATAACTTAAATATTCCTAGATACGTTGATGCATCAGTAGAAGAGATGAAACCAGATTTAAAAGCACATTTATTAGGTGGAATACCCATGGTTGATGTTGATGGATTTGATAGTTATTGGAAAGTTGCTCCTAATTTAAAAAATGAGTTATTCTCAAGCAATTCTAAAAAAGGTTATTACAATTTAAATGTTGAAAAAGATAATATATCTGAAATAATAAAAAAATCTAATGAAATAAAAGATTATTTTGAAACAGTTAGATCAAAAATCAAATCATGGGAAAAAGATATTGAAAACAAATTGTTGAACTTAGATAATACTATAAGAGTAAAAGAATTAATTGAAACAATATCAGATAAACTATTAGAAATATTTAATGATGATATTTTAATTAATAAATATGATGCTTATGAATATCTAATGAAATATTATGAAGAAACATTTAAAGATGATTTATATATGGTAACGGATAATGGATGGATTCCATCATTAACGTTTGCTAAAGACAAAAAAGGTAATATTAAGAAAAACGAATTCGATTCTGAATTGTTACCAAAAGATATTGTTATAAATAAATATTTCAAAAATGAAAATAATGAAATAAATGAATTAAATAGTAAATTAAATAATTTGATAGCTGATTTTGATAGTATCGTTGAAGAAAATACTGGTGATGAACAATTATTTAATGATGACGAAAAAGTTAATGAAAAAGCATTAAAAGATTTAAAAAAAGAAATAGAAGATAAAGATATAGCATTAATCAATATTTTATTAAATAACTTATCAGAACAAAAAGAATTAAAGAAAGAGATAAAAGATAAACAAGAATCATTAAATGATAAAGTTATTAAAAAATATAATTCTTTAACTGCAGAGGAAAGTAAAAATATCATAATTTATGATAAATGGTTTGAATCTATTGAAAATAAATTTAATACTTGTATGAGTAATCTAATTAACAGCTTAGCATATGGCATTACAAATTTAGATGATGAATATGAATCAACTCTTACCGATTTAAATAACGAGATAGAAGAAAAAGAGAAAGAATTATCTTCATTATTAAAAGACTTAGTTGGAGATGAAGATGACTTAAAAGCATTTAGTGAATTCATTAATCAACTTGGTGGTGATGCCAATGAATAGTGAATTAAAACCAAAAATCAGATTCAAAGGATTTACTGATGATTGGGAACAACGTAAGTTAGATGATATGTGTTCAATTATTACAAAACAAACAGGTTTCGATTATTCTGCTACCATAAAACCTTCATTACTGAATGAAAAAAATGACAAAAGCTATTCATTTATTCAAAACAAAGATTTTAGCGGAATGAATATTAATTTGGATACTGATTTTTATATACCTATAGATGTAGCAAAGAAATTTCCTAAGATAATGATTGATACTCCTTCATTACTAATTTCAATATCAGGAAAGATAGGAAATGTTGGATTTTACGATAAAAACAAGGTTTCTTTTATTGGTGGAGCAGTTGGAATTTGTAAACTAACCAATCCTAAGAATGGAGAATTGTACGTATATGAACTTGAATCAGAATATGGTCAAAAATACTTTCAATCATTAATAAAAGCATCATCTCACGCAAATATTACGGTTGAAGATATAAGAAATATTAATGTAATACAACCGAAAGACAATGATGAAATTTTAAAAATTAGTAAATTTTTAAAAAATGTAGATAGCCTTATCACTCTTCATCAACGTAAGTGTGATAAATTGGTAGAGCTTAAAAAGTCTTTGTTGGAAAAAATGTTTCCTCAAAATAACTCGGTTATTCCTGAAATTAGATTTAAGGGATTTACTAATGATTGGGAACAACGTAAGTTTGATACTTTAGCAAAAGTTGATAGAGGATTAACCTATAGTCCTAATAATTTAGCTAATAATGGAATAAGAGTTTTGCGTTCCTCTAATATTAATGATGATCAGTTTAAATTATATGACGAAGATGTTTTTGTAACTCCCAATTCCATAAATATTGAGTATGCAAATAATAATGATATCTTAATTACATCAGCTAATGGTTCTTCAAGATTAGTTGGGAAACATACAATAATTAAAGGTATATCAAGCGGTTCAACAGTTCATGGTGGATTTATGCTTTTAGCAAGGCCATATATCAATTCTCATTTTTTAAATGCTTCAATGAGTTCAAGTTGGTATAAAAAATTTATTGATTTATATGTTGCTGGTGGCAATGGTGCTATTGGTAATTTAAGTAAAACAGATTTAGATAACCAAATTGTTAACATACCAAATGAATCTGAAATTAATAAAATTGGCGACTTATTTAAAAATATAGATAACCTTATCACTCTTCATCAATGTAAGTATGATAAATTAAATAAAATTAGGCAATCATTACTAAATGATATGTTTATATAGGAGGAAGATTCTGATGAGTGGAGTTAATGAAAAAGAAATAAAAACACAAGAAAGAATATTACATGAAACATTTGAAAAAAAGTTAGGATATACCTATCTAGGTAATTATGAGGATAGAGAAAATAATTCGAATATTGAAGAAGATTTATTATTTAAATTCTTAACAAAAAAATATTCTGAAGAAATATCAAAAAAAGCAATTGCCGAATTAAAGAAGATTGCTCATAATGAATCAAAATCTCTATATGAAGTTAATAAAGAGTTTTATGAACTATTAAAGTATGGAAAAGGAATATCATTATATGTAGGAGAAAAAGATGAAAAAGTATACTTTATTGATTATAATGATTTTTCTAACAACGATTTCTATGTAGCTGAAGAAGTCACTGTAAAAGGACAAAATGAAAAAAGACCAGATATTGTTGTATATATAAATGGTATTGCTATAGCAGTTATTGAATTAAAAAGAAGTACTGTATCAATAAATGAAGGAATTAGACAAAACTTGGATAATCAAGATCCTAGATTTATAGAAAGATTCTTTACAACGGTTCAATTATTGGTTGCTGGAAATGATACGGAAGGATTAAGATATGCAACAACAAGAACTCCGGCAAAATACTATTTGCCATGGATTGAAGATATACATGCTATAGGCAAATTACACGAAAAAGTAAAAGGATTAATTAATACATGTGACTTTCTTATCGATCAACAAATTCCTTCTTTATTTGAAAAAGAGAGATTAATAGATTTAATTGATAATTTTATTTTGTTTGATAGTGGAATTAAAAAGGTACCAAGATATAATCAATACTTTGGTGTAACAAATGCTAGAGAGTTTGTTAAAAGAAATGAAGGCGGTATAATTTGGCATACTCAAGGATCAGGAAAATCTTTATCAATGGTATTATTGGCAAAATGGATATTATCCAATGTAGATGATTCAAGAGTGGTAATATTTACAGATAGAAAAGAATTGGATAAACAAATAAAAGATGTATTTGTTAATACTGGAGAAACTAAGATACAAAGAGCTACAAGTTGTAGTAATTTGCTTGAATCTCTTAATGATTATAGCAGTGGTAACTTAATTTGTTCGTTAATTCATAAAGTTGGAGCATCTGTAGACGAAGATTCTGATAAAGATTATGCTGACTATATTAAGCAATTAAATGCTTATAAAAATAATGATTTTAAAGCTAAAGGAAACATATTTGTATTTGTTGATGAGTGTCATCGTAGTCAAGCAGGAATGCTACATGATGAAATGAAGCGATTATTACCTGATGCAACATTTATTGGTTTTACGGGTACACCATTAATGAAGAAAAATAAAGCAACTACATTAGAAAAATTTGGAAAGTATATTCATACATATAAATTTGACCAAGCTGTTAAAGATGGTATTGTAGTTGATTTATGCTATGAATCAAGAAATGTAGAACAAAGAATTAATAATCCGGCAAAAATAGATGAATGGTTTGAAAGTAAAACAGAGGGATTAAATGAATTTGCTAAGCAAAAACTTAAAGAAAGATGGGGAACTTTACAAAACATAACAAGTTCTGAATATAGATTAGAAGAAATTGTAAAAGATATTATTTTTGATTTTGAAAAGATATCAAGATTAGCTCAGGGAAAAGGAACAGCAATGCTTGTTGCTAGTTCAATATATGAAGCTTGTCGATATTGGGAAATATTTCAAGCTAAAGGATTTACTAAATGTGCAATAGTATCATCATATTGCCCATATATAGCAGATATAAAAGGTGAATCAACTGGGGAATTTACATTATCTGATAAACAAAAAATATATGATGTTTATGAAAAAATGTGGAATAAAGCAAAATATCCAAAACTTAGGAGTGATTCAGAACATGATGACCATTCAAATTGTTTTGAAGACGATGCAATATATAAGTTTATAAATGTTCCATCAGAAATGAAATTATTAATAGTTGTTGATCGTTTATTAACAGGATTTGATGCTCCATCTGCTACATATTTATATATAGATAAAAAAATGCAAGATCATGGATTATTTCAAGCGATATGTCGCGTTAATAGATTAGATAAGGATAAAGACCTTGGGTACATTGTTGATTATAAAGACTTATTTGAGAGTATAGAAGGCGCTGTTGAAGATTATACTTCAGGAGCATTTGATAATTTTGATAAAGAAGACATTACTGGATTATTAAAGAATAGATTAGATTTTTGTAAAAATAGATTAGATAATGCTTTAAAACAAGTAAAAGTAATCTGCGAGCCAATAGAAAGTCCAAAAGATACACTTGAATTCTTACATTATTTTGTTGGTCAAGAATTATCGATTGATGAATCTCGAGAAGAACAATTGAAAGATACAGAAAGCAGAAGAATAGAATTTTACAATGCAGTATCTAATTTGGTTATAGCATACACTAATATAGCTGATGAAATGACAAAAGCGGGTTATACAAAAGAAGATAGTAAGATTATAAAAGAACAAGTTAATTTCTATAATGCAGCAAGAGATGAAGTTATGAAAGCAGCTGGAGATTATATAGAATTAAAAAATTATGATGGTGCTATGAGATATATGATAGATAATTATATAAATGCTGATGCATCAGAATTGCAATATAAATTAGATGAAGCTACCTTACTTGATGTAATCGTTGCTAGTGGTATAGAGAAAGCAACTCAAACATTACCAAATAATGTTAGAAAAAATAAAAAGTCAGTGGCCTTAGCAATAGAGGCAAATATAGCTTCTACAATTATTAATAATACTCCAATAAATCCAAGATACTATAATAAAATGTCTGAATTATTAAAAGAACTTATAGATATGAAAAAGGATCAAAATTTAGATTATCAAGATTATATTAAACATCTTGTTGAATTAGTCAAAAAGGTAAAAAATCCTGAATCTAGCGGTGAGTATCCATCTTCTATTCATAATGTTAGATTAAGGGGATTATATGATATTCTTGATAAAGATGAGGGCGAAACATTATTATTATATAATATTCTAATTAGTTCTGTACCATATGACTTTATGGACTCTAAAATGAAGCAAAGAGAAGTTAAATTTTTAATAAAAACAGTTATAAGTGATGAATCTAAAATTGATGAAATATTCAATTTATGGAAGAATACTCGAGGATATTAATATGATTATCAATGGATTTGATGTTGAAATAATTAGAAAAAAAGTTAAAAATATAAATTTAAAAGTATATCCAAATTTAGATATAAAAGCTTCAGTACCAGAAGAAATGGATATATCTTCAATAAAAAGAATGATAATTTCAAAAGAAAACTGGTTACGTGAAAGATTAAAAAAATATGATGAACAAATTAGAATAACTAAAAGAAAATATGTATCAGGAGAGGATCATTATTTAAATGGTAAAAGATATATATTGAAGGTAATTGATTCAAATACACCATTTGTAATAAAAGAAAACTCAAAATATATAACAATGTATGTGAGAAAATCATCAAGTTTAGAGAATAAAGAAAAATTAATGAATTCATTTTATAAAGAGCAATTGATTATAAAAATTAATAAATATATGCCAGAATTAGAGAATAAAATGAATGTTAAGTGCAATGGATATAGTATTAGAAAAATGAAAAATAAGTGGGGAAGTTGCAACCATGATAATAAAACAATAATCTTTAATGTCGATTTAGCAAAAAAGAAAGATTCAGAAATAAAGTATGTAATTATACATGAATTAGCACATTTAATAGAAAAAAATCATGATGAAAGATTTAAACAAATTATGGATTGTTATTGCCCAAAATGGGAAGAATACAATGTATCGATTAATGAATTATTAGGTTCAAACAAGATTGATTGATTTTAAAAGTCTGAAATTATCTCAGACTTTTTTGTTACTATTAAATTTTAAAAAATAATGTGATATAATATTATACAAATTTAGGGGGCGATGTAATGAGTCGAAGATATATAAGTAAAAGTTATAATGGAAGAGGATTAGTAAGCATAGCAAGTTATTTAATAAGACAGTTCTGTTTACCTAATCCATTTTCTAACATAGTTAAAGATCCAAATATAGCTACAATTGTTAACTGGGTATGTGGTGGTATTTTTATTCCACTTGCATATGTACTTACAGGCACATGGTATAATGGTGGTGCTAAAGCAGTTGGAAGCTTTGGATTCTTTATTAATTATGCAATATTAACTTGCTTATTTTTACTAATAACTAAATTTATAACTAATCTCTATTTAGTAGCATTTTTATTCATTTTAGGGTATGTTATATTGTGTATAGTTGAAAGTAAATTATTTGGAGAAAGACATTCATTTTAAGAGTTAGTATAATAGGTACTAATTCTTTTTTTAGGTACAATTTAGGTACAAGAATGCTAAAAAAACACGGTAAATGACGGTTTATGCTAATATAAAAAGGCCAATAAATAAAGGGCTTAACACAATTTGGTCTCTTCTAACTGAAGAAAGCAGGCCCCTGGAGAGAGCGAAAGCTCTCATTTTTGAAGTATAATTTCTTCTTTTATTTATATAAACAACCATATTTTTTATCATTTAAAGAAACAAGAATTATTATAAAATTGTTCAATTTTTAGAAAGTCATTTTTTTACACTATATTCCGAGTTTCTAACTTGCTTATATCTTGCTTAAATTCTATCTAAAGTACAACATTCCATATCTATTGCTATATTTATACGTATTTAAATAATGACTTTTTGCTAGAAAATTGATACAATAAATTTAGAAAGTTGGTTATTATGAGAGAAATACAAATTAACAGAATTTATAAACATTTTAAAGGTAATTATTACTTAGTTGTGGATATAGCAACTCATTCAGAAACTAAAGAACAATATGTTGTTTATAGGAGATTGTATGGAGATGGATCTCTTTGGATTAGACCACTTGAAATGTTTTTAAGCGAAGTGGATCATGAAAAATATCCTGATGTTAAACAAAAATATAGATTTGAACTTCAAGATATTAAAAGTGTAGCTAAATAAAGAGGTAAAATATGAAAACAATTACAGTATGTGGAAGTTTAAAATTTTATAAAGAGATTGTAGAAATAGCTTTAAAAATGGAATTAGAAGGAAATTGTATGTTAGTTCCAATATACAATCCATATAATACGGATAAAGATTCATTTACTGAAGAAGAAATGAAAATGATTTCTAAAATGCATTATGAAAAAATAAAACTATCTGATGCAATTTTAGTAGTAGATGTTGATGATTATATAGGTAGTAGTACAAGTAAAGAGATAGAATACGCTAAATCACTTAATAAAGAAATTTTTTACTATAGTGAATTAACAAAATGATGAAAGAGAGAGTTTATATGAATAAAAAAAATTTAGAAACAATGGTTTTATTAATAATTATAGTTGTTTTGACTTCAATTATATTCGTTTTAATAAAAAATAAAAGTGATAATAAGCAAGAAACAAAACAAGAAACATATGTTGCATATGTAAAAATTAATCCACTTGTAAAACTCACATTTGATGTGAATTATAAGTGTGATAAAGAAAACAAATGTGAAACAGTAGATAATAAAATAACTAACATTGATTTACTAAACAATGATGCTAAAAACATATATTCTAATTTAGAATATAAGGATAAAAGTTTAGAATTAGTAGTTGCATCATTAATAGATATTGCAGACCAAAACAATAAAGATATTAGTAAAGTAACTATTACTTCAACTTATGAATTTGATAAAGAAGATTTAACAAAAAAGGTATTAGATAGTTTAACAACAACTAAAAGTGTTGATATAACTTATAACTATCAAAAGAATATTGATGAAAGTAGTTTGATAGAAACGACTTCTACAACAACAACTACAACCAAAACAACTACAGAAAAAACAACATCTAAATGTGTAAGTAAAAAGTTTAAAAAGAAATTTACGTATGCATATAAAACAAAGGAAGAATGCAAAAAGCAAGGAAACAATGATTTCAATAATATGACTGATAATGTTGATGATAGCGTTTTCTCATATGGATGTGAAGCTGTTAAAGATGACTGTGGAGATACTTGGTATGGAGTAGTTTTCTATAAATGGTCAGAAGAAAAAGGAGAATATCCATATTATTACTAAAATTAGCTTAATCGCTAATTTTTTTATATTTTTATGATATACTTTAAATGTAAAAGGAGAGTTTATGAAAAAGAAAATTTTAATAATAACTATAGTTTTAGTAATTTTATTTGGAGGTATTTATTTAGCATTTATTTCAAAAAAACAACATAACAATACACAAACTACTGGAGTTTTAGTAGTTCCAACATTCGTTGATAGAGTAGACCATGATGCTGCATGGTGTGCAACCTTTAATTTAATATGGAATGACTTAAAAGATGATCTAGTGAAACAAGATATTAAATTTAATAAGAATAATACTTATGTTGACAATTTAAATAAAGAACTTTTTAAAGAGAGTGATATTTCAAATGATTACTATTATAAAGTATATGGAAAGAAGACTTTAGAATTAAAAAGCAAAATAGAAAAGAATATTAAATATAAGTTTAATCAAACTAGTGACATATTAGATAGATTTGATTGGAGTGAAGATGCTTTAGACAATAATAGCAATAGTCTTGAAAGGTACATTTTCTACACTATGTTATATCGTGAATTTAAATATAAAACGAAGTTTATCAAGTTAGACGAAGATAAATTTAGTAATGTTGAGAATATTAAATATTTTGGTGTAAAAGATAAAAAAGAATCTTATAAAAATCAAATAAACATTATTTACTACAATAATGAAGATGACTTTGCAATTAAATTAACTACAACAAGTAATGATGAAATTATTATAAATAAAAATCCAAAAGGAGATACTTTTGAAGAAATTTATAACAACATTATAACTACCGGTTCAAAATATAAAGGAAATAAAGAATTTACTAAATTAGATAATTTTAAAATGCCATACATCAATTTAAATGTATTAAAAGAATACAATGAACTAGAAAACAAAGAATTTTATGATAAAGATAATAATACCTTGATTATAGATAAAGCTCTACAAACTATAAAATTTGAATTAAATGAAAGTGGTGGAAAGATAAAAAGTGAAGCTGGAATGGACGTTGTTAAATTTTCATCACTAGATTCCAAAGAAGAATCAAGAAATCTTAGTGTTAATAAAACTTTTGCAATATTTTTAAAAGAAGATTCTAAAGATAAACCTTACTTTGCAGCTAGAATAGACAATATTACCAAATACCAATAGTAAGATATAAATAATAGTAAGAAGTCTTTACATTTTAATATAAATATGATAACTTAATATTGACGACGAGAGCAATGCAAAAAGCATATATATTTTGCATGCTCTCTTTTTTGTGCAATAGTACAAAAAGAGACTTTAAAATTTAAGAAATAGTTGTTTTATTTGAAACAATAGAGTGCTAGAAAATTTTTAAAACAATTGCATTAAAAAAGGTAATTTTATTTATCATTATTTTGTTAGGAGGATTTTATGAGTGATAAAGAAATACAAAAAATAAATACATCAATCAATAGAAGAAATGATGACATTAAAGAATATTCTAATTATTTTAAATGCGATTTGCATATTCATACAGATTATTCTAGAAAAACAAAAACAGGAGATTATAAAGGAAATTTTGAATTAAAAAAAATAGTTGAAAAAATATCAGAACCGCAATACAATATCAAATTATTTTCATTTACAGACCATAATATTATTAACTACCAAGTATATGAGGAATATTATAATAACAAATCTTTAAATACGAGTGAGAGATGTTTATTAGTTGGAATAGAATTAGATATTATACTTGAAAAATTTCTGTTCAAAAAACTTAAGGCAAACATAGAACATGGAACCTGTTCTGAACAGGGATATCATTCAATAATTATTTTTAAAAGTACAGATGCGAAATCATTAGATGACAAACTTAACAATATGTATAAAAAGATAGCCGATGAATACAACGAAAAAAATAGTGCTGATATAGATTTAAATAATGAGAACAAAAATATGAAATCCCGTGTAACATCATTTGATAGGTTTGCAGAGTCATTTATTGATGAAGATTACATTGTAATATCACACGGCAAAAAAGCAGCAAATATTGTACAAGCTTATAATTCTTATAATAATGGACTAACAGAAGCCCAAGTAATGGTTTTAATTGGAATTATAAATGCTGTTGAAATGTCACCAGGGAATAATGCTAAGGTAATTAATCAGTTTAATCGTGGATTTCAATCTTTGTTAAATGAAGATTTTTCATCAAAATTGGAAGTCCCTTATGTTGTTTTTTCTGATAATCATCAAATAAGTAGTTATCCAAAACATGATAGTAATCAACAAATACAAAAAGAAATATTTACTTGGATAAAAGGAAATTTGTCGTTTGAAACATTACGAATGGCATTTGTTGATCCTACAAGTAGAATTATAGTCTCTTCTGATTCTCCAAGTTTACCTGAAAAATATATCGAAGAGGTAAAATTTAGCACACTTAAAAATGGAATAGAAAAGGAACAAAGCATTAAACTATCACCGGGAATTAATACTATAGTTGGTGGAAGATCATCAGGTAAAAGTTTATTATTTAATGCTATACTATATTCTTTGACTTTAGGAAAAGATAAATGCAAAATCAAGGATTATATAAAAGATACAAATAAAGTTTTAAAATTAGATACTGTTCAAAGCAAATTAAATTGTGATAAAGAGTTTAAAAATAATAATATTTGTGAAATTAATGCATTTACACAAGAAGAAATTATTGATCTGTTTGAAAATAATGGAGAGGGTTTAAAGGATAAACTAGCTTTTAATAAACTAGACACTTTTGAAATCAATAATAAAATTAGTAATTATACATTAGCAATTGATCGCTTTACAAATGCTTACTCTGATTTAATTAGTAAGAAAAATGATAAAAACATTAGCATTCCAGTGTCAACTTTTAATAAAGCATCTAAAATTTTAATAGAAAAATACAAATATAAAGATATAATTGATGATATAAAGGAGAGTATATCGACAACTTCATCAGATATTATTGCTGTAATTCAAAAAATCAATCAAGGAATTCAAAGTGCTAAAATAATTAAAAATTTGAGATTACAAGAACAATTACTCTTTAATTCCGAAGAATTGGAAAGTATAAATAAATACATAGAGATACTTAATGTTAAATACGTAAAAATACAAAAAATTTATAAAGTAACGTATATTAAAGAACAATTTTTGGAGTATTTAGAAAATTCGATGAGTGAGATAACTAACAAGTATTTAACAAAAGAAAGTGAATCCATTTCTTCTGCAAAGAAAAATATAAAAAATGAGTTGGGTAAAATCTTTAATTACTTTAAAATGAGATTGTTTTTTAAAAAATGGGCTAATGATTTAGAAAATTTAAACATAAAAATTGATGAAAAAAATAATCAAGTTTCTGAAAACTATACATTAAATACAAAAGTAGATTGTGAGATAAACAAAAATTTTTTATATAATAGTATTTCCGAAAAAATAAAGGAACTAGATGTAACTAAATCTTTAGAAGAAAATTTTATAGATTTAATGAATGATACTATAAAGATATATAGAAAAGATAATTCCTATGAAAGTGTAACTTGGGTGTTTTCATATGTAAAAACTATGATAAATGAATCATTAACGCCTAAATATACAATTATAGAAAAGAAAAATGGCCTTTTGATTAATTCTGATAATATGTCGCAAGGAAAAAAGGCTTCAATCTATTTAGATATAATTTTGGATAAAGCAAAAAATGATAATTCCATAATAATGATAGATCAGCCCGAAGATAACATAGACAATGAATTTATTACAGATGTTATGATTGATAAAATAAGAGAATTAAGAATGAAAAACCAAGTAATTCTTGTAACACACAATGCTGCGATTGCCATTAATAGTGATTCAGAAAATATTATAGTTTCAGAAAATAAAGATGGCATTTTTAGTTATAATATAGGTGGTTTAGAACTTCAATATCATAGAGATAAAATATGCAAATTGTTAGATGGTGGTAAATATATTTTTGATAATAGATATCATAAGTATAACATTATAAATTATAAGGTTTGTGAACCAATAAGAAAGGGAGAAATTAATGAATAATAATATAATTTTTAAAACAAATGATGGAAAAACACTTTATGTGGAGTTTAATAATAAAATATATAGTTATTCTATAGATTCTATATCTATAGATGCAAGTGACTTAATAAAAGCTATAGCTGAATGTGAAATAGTTGAAGAAATAAAAATAGATGACAATTTCATTATTAATTATAATCAAAGTAATGAATTATCTACTCAGTTCAATGAATTATATAATTTTATTAAAAATATTCCAATTGCATACAATCAAGCGGTAAAACAAATGTTAAACTTAGAATAAAATATTACCAAGTTTAAGTATTAATATTCTATGATATCATTTGCTTCTAACAGGGCATAATTATAATGAAATGTTTTTTCTTGCACTACTCATGACTTTGCTATATAATGAGAACAACAATGAAAGAGTGGTCATAATGTTTGAATTGGTTAAAGTAAGTCCTGATGATATAAGAAGTATAGAATTATTAATTGAATATCGAGGAGAAAATTTTAGAAATAAGTATCATTATAAATGTGCACGCGCACATTATAATGATTCAAAATCTGATTATTTAGATGAACTATCTGATATAGAGGCAATGATTTATATTGTAAATAAAGAACACAGTTGGGAATATACTCCAATTGAATATTTATTATTACATGATGATGTTCCAGTAACATCTTGTAAAATAAGGTTTGTAAATCCATTAACAGGTGATATAGAACTAGAAACACTTGAAAGTGAAAGACATAAAGGATACGCGCTTGAATGTTTAAAAAGAGTTGAAGAAGAATTGTTTAAGAATACTGATCTTGTATTTACAACAATAAAAGACTTAACAACTACAGGAGCATCTACTAAAATGGCTATATCATTAGGATATAAACTTACAAATACAGGCTATTACGTAAAAATGAACCCTTACATTTCTTTGGAAGAAGCAAAAGAAAGAGCAAGGTCTAGTAGAAAAGCAATGTAAATAAAAAAATTATATATATTTTTGTTTATTATTAAAAAAAATATAGTATAATATTTATAGAAAAGGAGTTTATATAATGGCAAAGAATGAAGAAAAATCTTTTATGGACGTAAAAGATGAAACTAATAACTTTGATAAAAAAGATATCGAATCTGGAAAGGGAATGGCAGTTCTTTCTTATATAGGAATTTTATCTTTAATTCCATATCTAACAGAAAAGAAAAATGCTTATGTTAGATATCATGCAGTTCAAGGATTAAACCTATTTATTTTAGAAATGATTTATTCAGTTCTTTATGGAATTCTTACATCAGTTATTAAAGTAAAAGGTAGTTGTGGAGCAGGATACTACGGAAGTCTTGCTGATGCTTTTGGAGTAACTTGTAATGTAACTCCATGGTGGGTAACAGTTCCACTTTCTATAATCGGACTTGGATTTACTGTACTTGCTATCATTGGAATCGTAAATGCTTGTCAAGATAAAGCAAAAGAATTACCAATAGTAAACCAAATTAAAATTATTAAAAAGTAATTATACTTTTTAGACAACTGTAAAAAGTTGTTTTTTTATACTTTATAATAACAAATTTATGTTATAATAATTAAAGAAAAGGAGAAAATTATGGAATTAAAAGGAAGTAAAACAGAACAAAATTTAATGACTGCTTTCGCAGGAGAAAGTCAAGCAAGAAATAAATATACATATTTTGCTAGCAAGGCTAAAAAGGATGGCTATGAACAAATAGCAGCTATTTTTGAAGAAACTGCTAACAATGAAAAAGAACATGCAAAACTATGGTTTAAAGAATTGAATGGAGGAGAAATTCCGTCTACGCTTAAAAACCTATATGCAGCAGCTGAAGGTGAAAACTATGAGTGGACTGACATGTATGATGAATTTGCTAAAACTGCAAAAGCCGAAGGCTTTGATAGAATTGCTGAGTTATTTGAAGGCGTAGCAGCAATTGAAAAAGAACATGAAGCTAGATATAGAAAACTTATTGAAAATATTGAGGGTGGTCTAGTATTCTCTAAAGACGGCGATCGTATTTGGAAATGTAGAAACTGCGGACACATTTGTATTGGTGCCTCAGCTCCAGAAGTTTGTCCAGTATGTAATCATCCACAAAGCTTCTTTGAAATTAAAGCTGAAAATTATTAGAATGGTTTGCCATTCTTTTTTATTGTAATAAATTCTTTATAATTTTTTCTTAACTCACGAATAAAAATGCTTTCATGATTATTAACCATAATATAAATTTTTTTCTTAGTTCTTGTAAGTGCAACATAAAAAAGTCTTCGTTCTTCTGGATATTTAGTTCCTTCATTAGTTTTTAAAAAATAATCAAGAAGCTCATGACTTTTGTGTTTAAAAGGAATATTATCTGAATTAACAAGTATTACATTGTCTGCTTCAAGTCCTTTAGATTTATGAATTGTATATTTGTTTACCCATTGAATTTTTTCTATGTCTTTATTACATCTTCCGATAATCATAACATCACCTTTTATATATTTTAAAACATCATTGATTTGATAATCATATAAAATAACAATTGGTTTATCTTCATGGATATATGATATAATATCCTTTATAAGTTGATACTTATTTTTCATAACAAATTTACCACTTGCAGTAATTAGTTCCTGAGAATTTCGGTAAGTATATTTCAACTGATGATAACTAACATCATCTAAATACTTATTTATGTTAACAAAGATATCTAAAGTACATCCAGAAAAAGCATAAATACTTTGCCAATCATCGCCAACTAAAAATAGTTTTATATCGTTATATTTCATTATATTTCTAATTAGATTTAGCCTTAATACACTTGTATCCTGAAATTCATCGATAATTATATATTTATAATTAACATAAACTTTTTTACAAGATGAATTCTTTATCATATCATCAAAATCTATTTTACCGCTTGAACTTAATTCTTCTGTATATATTATATATATTTCAAATATCATTCTTAATATTTCCCGATTTATATAACCAATATGTTTAATTTTTATTTTTCTAATATCTAAATCATTGCTTTTAATATATTTAATGAATGTTATAATTACTTTTTTTAATTCCAAATAATCTTGTGTCTTCATAACACTATCCATATTGCTTTCTGTAAAAAATATTCTTTTAAATGTTTTATTTCTTAGTTTATTATTTCTTATATACGAAAGCATATATTCATCAATTATAAAGTTTAAATAATTATCATTTACAATGTGCATCTTTTCATCCATTAAAGATAAACCTAATTTATGAAAAGTCATTACATCTACTTTATAATTCATTTTATCTAATTTAACTTTTAAATTATTAACAGTTTCATTGGTTAAAGATATACATAAAATTTCATTCTCTTTTACGTTCTTCTCATCAATTAAATATTTTACTTTACCTAAAATTGTTTGAGTTTTACCAGAACCAGCACCAGCTGATACTATAACAGTTTTAGCATCATCCTTAATTGCACCCACTTGAGCATCGTCTAAATTAATCCCAAATACTTCCATATATTTCCCTCCTAATAAATATATTAACAAAAAAAAGAAGAATTTCTTCTTCTTAATCAAGTTTCTTAAATATGTCTTTATTTATTGAATATAAATAAATATTTGTTGGTTTTAAATAATTTTCTTCTATATACTTTTTATATCCATCAAGTTGAATCTTATATTCATCGCTTTCAAGATTAGAAAGTTTGTAGTCTATTATATCAAAATGATCATCATACTCTAAAAGTAAATCAATAAATCCATGATATGTATTTTCACCATCAGTAAAACGAATTTCATGTTCTTTATATATTTTAGCATTTCTTATATTTTTTACCTCATCATGTTTTAAAAAGTTTATAACCTTCTTCTTTTCAACATCTCCAATTGGAAGAGTATCTAAATTGTTATTTTTAAAATCATATACTTCAAAAACATAATGCATAAAAGTACCAAAATCAAGTTTCTTTCTTAAATCGTCATCAATTATAGTATTTATTGCTTTTGAAAAGTGCTTATTTTCTAACATTTGATTCTCAATATTTAAATTTTTTGTATGAATTATTACTTCACTCTTAGGAATCTTTTCTTTATAATTGCTTAGTTTAATAACATTATAATTCTTATTAATCTCCAATGTTTCCATATCGACTTTTTCTTCTAATTCAGATAATCCAAGGGAATTTATAATCTCTGCAAAACTTTTAAATTTTAACAATGATGATACTTTATTGATGTTTGGAACCTCTAATTTTGGAGAAACCATTATAACTTTCTCTTTAGCTCTTGTTAAAGCTACATAATATAATCTAATTTTTTCAGATAAGGTTTCTTTCATTTCATTAACAGCAGAAACTGTAGAAACAAAGGAAGTACCAACACCATTATTATAAAATGGCAGAAGTATACCATAATTATTTGATAAACTAAATAAATCTTTGCTTGGGGATTTATAAAAATTAGATGTTAACATAGGTAGATAAACATATGGAAACTCTAATCCTTTGGAGGTATGAATTGTCATAATCTTAACTGAATTATCATCTCCAGAACTAATCTTCATCTTTATTTCGCTTTTATCTTCAAGTATTTGATCAAAATAATCATTTAAGGCATAGATATTCATACCAAATTTGTTTAAATCTGTTGAGTTGTTAACAAAATATTCCATCTTTATTAGACGTTCATTGATATTATCAACTCTTAGAAGTTTTGTATAAAAATCAAACTCTGTTATTATTCTACTAAGGATATCACGATTAGATAAAGCATCTATTTCTTTAGAAATATTTAAACATTTAAAATAAATATCTGATTCCCCATATTTTTTATTTGTAATGATATCAAATAATTCATCGTCATCCATTTCATAAAGATAAGATCTTGCAATACTAGCAAAAGCATGACTAAATTCCGAATCCAATACGTGGTTTTTAATTTTTATAATCAAAGTAATAATATTCTTAAGTAAATGAATTTCATCTTCATCTTTAATATTTATATCTTTTTTAATTGTAGTAGGAATATTATTTGCTTCCAATATCTTTTTAAAATCGTCAAATGATGTTGATTTATCAATCAATATGGTAAAATCTTTAAAATCAATATCTCTAGTACACATCTTATCATCTTTATAATAAGTAACTTGCTCTTTATTACGAATATGCTTTTTTATATCATCAGCAATGATAAATGCTTCTTTTTCAACACGAGAATATTTACCAATATCATCATAAGTTAAAATAGATGTTGAGTAGTAATCATTGTTTGATGCTTCATAAGCCTTATTGCCATAAATCATCATGTGTTCCTTTTTATAATCACACCCACCTATATCATCAGACATGATGTTAGAAAATATATTATTTATAATTGTAACAACGCTGTTTCTTGAACGAAAGTTTTCCATTAAATCAATTTTAAACCCATTATTCTCTAATTTATAGTTATCATACTTAGTTTTAAATATATATGGATTAGCGTTTCTAAAACGATAAATAGATTGTTTTATATCTCCAACCATATAAACATTATTGTTTTGAATATAAGAAATAAATTCTTCTTGAATGTCATTTGTATCTTGATATTCATCAATCATAATTTCCTTAGTTTTATACTTGATTTCATTTCTTACATCTTCATGATCTCTTACTAATTCAATCGCTTTTAAAGCTATATCTATAAATTCATAAGCGTTCTTTTCTTTCTTATACTCTTGTAGTTTTTCATGTAATGTCTTTAAAATATCGATTACACAATAAGCATAATCTTTTGTTGATAAGTAATTATTTATCAACATTTTTTTATCACCAAAAGAACAAGCTAGTTTTAATTTCTTTCGAGCATCTGCAATTTTTGGTGAAATTTCTTTAGCTTCATCGTCATAAGCTCCATTTCGACTTTGAGCTAGTCTAAATGATAAAGTATCAAGAAGTTCATCATAAGAACTTGCCTCTGCAAATTCAGCAACCGACTTTTCATTTTTTTCAACTGCTTCTGGTAAAGCATAATCGTTAAGCTTGCTTATTAGCTCTAATACATCATCTCTTAAATTAAATATATAGTCTTCAAAAGATGCAAATGCTTGGTTTACAAAATCCTCACTATAAAAAGTATCTATATAGCTATCTAAAAATCCTTCTAAGTCTATTTTATTTTGCATACTTTTATAAACGGATTTAATACTGTTTCTAATTTGTTTATCGTTTTTTAAAGTTTGCTCACGAATAAACTTACAGAAGTTTTCATCACTTACATATTTATTTTCAAATATTTCATCAATGATTTTATCGATCTCTAAATTAACAATATTGGCATCAACAATTGTAAAATGATCATTCATATTTAAAACATTAGCATATTTTTTAACCATACTTTGAGCAAATGAATCAAAAGTAGTTATGTAAGCTGAATCCACAAACTCTTCCATGTGAGCAATATTTTTATTTTTCTTTATAACTTTTCTTATACGATCTTTCATTTCGGCAGCAGCCGCATTAGTAAATGTTAATATTATAAGTTCATCAATATTAACTCCTTCAGTAAGCAATCTTTCAACTCTAGTTTTTAAAACGGTTGTTTTACCAGAACCAGCACCAGCGGATACGATGATGTTAGTATTACTTTTATTTACGGCTAAACTTTGTTTCTCTGTTAAATTTGGCATTACTCATCATCTCCTTTAATTTCTTTTATTTCATAATCGCTTGGTACTTTAAAACATATATCTTTATATGGACAGAAATTACATCCATCAACTAGTTTTTCGATTTTTACCGGTTTAATTTCAAACTTACCATTGCTTACATTATTTATACATTCTTCAATACGATCTTTAACTAAAAGCTTAAGTTCTTCTTTTTCTTCGGAAGTTTTAACTCTAGCTCCATATTTTAAATCACATTCATCTTTATCATAAGCAAGTCCTTTAATAACACTTGATTTTTCATACGTATCATCCATATCTTTAATATTTTCAAGTGGACCAAAGGTGATTCCATCAAGACGTAAACTTTGTTCTTTTGGTTCCGAGTTACCAAGAGAGAATACTTTCTTTTGACTTAAAAGATGTTGTAAATAAATTCCTTGAACAGAAGTATCGGCTTCAAGTTCATTCAATAGGTATAAATAAATTGGTAATTGTAGATTAAGACCAAATTCAAATAAATTACTATTTATCTTATCTCCACCAGTTTTATAATCAATTATAAAAGCTTTATTATCCATATAAATAATTTTATCTACGAATCCTTTAATAGTTGTATTAAAAGGATGTTTTACCTCTAAAACCTTACTTGCTTCAAATTCTTGTCTAGTTATATTAAAATGTTCATATTGTCTCTTTATAACATCATAAATAAATAATATTTCTTCTTTTAAAGTACTAATAAAAAACTTATCTTTATTGTTAAGTGGCATATCAACATTCTTTATATATTCATCATATACAACACTTGGTTCAACATCATCTCTTAAAGAAATCTCTAAAGTATGATGAAAAGCGTTTCCAATTAAAGTATCCAAAGTATCATTATATTCATCAATCTTAAGAATACTTTTTAAATAAAATTTAAAAGGACATTCATAATATTTTTCAATATTGGAATATGAAAAATTAAGTTTGCCATCAATAACTCCTATTAACTTATCTTTATTTACAGTTTTATACTTATGATTATATTCATTATAAGGAATATTATAGTTATTGTTTAAAACAATTGTAGTATCATCAAGTTCATTAAATTTTATTAATTTATCAAGTTTATTAGCAAGAATAATTTTATTGTTTAAGTCTGAATATGCAGATATAGTCATGAATCCCTTAATAACTGAAATATATTCACTTTCAACTAAAGAAGATGGAAGTATCTCTCCAGAAACCGTATTCTTTTTATATGTAATAGTTAAATTTTTTATATTAGATATACACTTCAATAAAGAAACTTTTATATCACGATTGTATTCATAGCTCTTACTTAAAAATTCAGGCTTTATATCATCATTTAAGTAATCAATATCTTTCTTTATTTTAGGAATACTTCCTTGATTAAAGTTTATTAGAAATACATACTCATCATCTGCAAATACATTATTAAGAAGTTCTGTAGTAGTAATTTCTTTCTTATAATGATTAATTCCTATACGGGCTCTTTTAGTTTCCTCAATAAATAAATCTAATATATCTTCATCTTTAACCCAAAAGTAAGTATCAAGAATACTTTTTATTTTTAAATAAACTTTATTGTTAAACTCATTATTCTCAACATCAAATTTAAGTTTTATTTTAGCAAGCAAAGAATAAAAATTATTGCTAAAATTGTTTATAGCATATTTTCCAATAGCTGTATCATAAACACAAGTTTCACTTTTTAAATAATAAGGTATTCCTAAGCACCTAAATATTCTTTTCATAGTAAAAAAGTATGTATCATCGACATTTGCAATATATATTTTATCCAAGCTAACACCGGAAGAAATAAGCTCAGCTATTCTTTCTCCAACATATGATATTTCATCTTGTATATTGTTAAATTCTATTGCTTCATGTTTAATATTTTTACAAGACTGTTCCAAAATAGTAACGTCATTTAGCATACTCAACATATATCTATTAAAAGAATCTATATAATCAAAACCATACACATATACTTTTTTTCTTTCCAACAAGGATTTAAATAAAGGATCTTTAATAAGTAACTTTAACTCGTTTAAAAAATCTTTAATTTCACATAAAAACTTATATTTAGGATTGTCATAAGCCTTATCTTCTAAGTAATAAAGATTCATAATATATTTTCTTGCAAGATCATAATCAAGATTAAATTTTCTCATAACATGAAATATTGCTTCATTTGAATAATCAAAAAACAAGCCTTTTTTTAACTCGGTAAAGCTCATAAGTTTTATTGATTTTAATATTTTATGTTCGTTGATATAATCTAACACTTTAAATTTAATATTGTTATCTATTATTAGAATAGAATTATCCTCAATTGAGTTCAAAAAGTCCATAGTATCACCTAATAACAATTATAACATAAAGGCAAAATAAAAAGTGATACAAATGTACCACTTAATCACTATATTTGCTTGTTAAACCAAAGTATGATTCCATTGATATCCAATCTCCGTTATTATATAACTTATATGAAAGATCAGTTCCAACGTATCTTAGATGCCATGATTCATATTTATAACCTGTTTCATTATTTTTATTTTTTGGAAAACGTATAATAAATCCATATTTATAAGCGTTTTCATTAACCCAACGACCTTCAGCAGTATTAGCAAAGGCATCACTTATTGAATTTAAGTCAAAACATAATCCTGTTTGATGCTCTGAACTTCCAGGTCTTGCAGAATAAGTATCAGCTTTTTCTTTTCCATCACGAGCAACATATCGATTATATATCGAATTTTGAGTTTGATAAGGTCTATAACCCGAAGTTATTCTTATATTCAAACCTAAACTTGCAGCATCTGCTTGCATAACTTTCCAAGCATTATAAGCTGTATTGTTTATACAATCATTACATGTATTTGTTTTTCCTTCACTTGGTTTATAGGTATCCTTTGGAACAAAGTCTGATGGTGCTGTATATGTTTTATTGACAATCATATATCCATCAACATATGTAACTCCGTTAATTGTATAAATTGTATATCCTTTGCTAGAAATTCCAACGTCTTTTCTTTCACCATCAATTTCCTTTACCATACCATAAGTAACTTTATCGCCAGTTACTTTTTTAGTAGTAGTAGTTTTACTCGTAGTTGAAGTGCTAACTGTTGAAGTTATTCTATCCATTGTTGAACTAACTTTATTAGTTGTAGTTGATGTTATTAAATTATCGCTTTCCATAGTATCTTCCTTACATACATTGTTTATAATACAATTTATGCATTCATCTTTGAAAAAATATTTAACTATATATTTAGGAGCAAATAATACTAGGAAGATAATAACCATCCTGATGAAACACACACCATAGTTTTTATTTTTCTTACCTTTATTTCTATAATATATATAATATAAAATAGGAATTGCTAAACATAATATTAAATATGTTATAGTTGTAAATTCGGAAAGTACTGAACTCTTACACATATCAACCTCTAGTATTTTCTAATTGAATTAACAATAATAACAATGATGCCAAAAGCTTCTATAACAAGTGAAAGTATAACTAAAATATTTGTTACTAATGAGCTTAAAGTAAGTGCTTTAGAAAAATATGTTGTAATTACAAGAAGGAAAAGACCCATAACAACAATTAATATGCCTAAATCAATACTCTTATCCTTTTCTTTAGAAATATTGCTTTTTGAAATAGTTGTTTTAATTTCTTTCTCTTTTGCTTCTTCAATCTTTTCTTCTTGAACCATTTCTGGCTTTTCTATAACTTCATTTATTTCTTCTTGAACTATTTTCTCTTCAACAGGAATTTCATTAGTTTTCGTTTCTTCAACGATTGGTTCTTCAACAACAACTGATTCTATGATTTTAATTTCTTCTGCTTTAGTTTCTACGTTAGTAGTTTCTGGTTTTTTAGTAGCAGCTTTTTTAGTAGTACTAGTTTTTTTAGCCCCAGTAGTTTTTTTAGCTCCAGTACTCTTACTGCTAGTAGTTTTTTTTGCTGAACTAGCTTTAGTTCCTGTAGTTTTAGAACTTGTTTTACTAGTCGTTGTTTTTTTAGCTCCAGTAGTTTTTTTTGCTGCACCAGTAGTTTTTTTAGTCCCAGTAGACTTTTTAGTTGTACTAGTTTTTGTAGTAGTTTTCTTTTCTTCTTTTTCCATAAATCCACCTCTTATAAATTATTATATACCAATTATAACATAAAATAATAAATATATTGCTACATAATTTACTTTATCGAAATATTTTTATATAATTTTATTGGTGAGTGAAAAATGAAAAAAACTTTATTGATAATTTTAACGTTTTTAATGTGCACATCATTTGTAAAAGCTGATGAAACCCGTGAGGCTGTTTCTCTAGTTTCCTGTGATTCAGCTGTATCTATGTGGGTAAAAACAAGCACTGGCATCAAAAGAATAAGACTTTTAATGATGGATACATCAGATGGAATATTAAATAAAGAAATAAATGACTATGCATGTTCAATAGTTAAGAATGCTAAAAGCCTAGAAATTGAAAAAGATGAATTAAGTGAGGAAAAAAATAAATATAATGAATATTTAGTCTATTTTTACGTTGATGGTACTTTGCTTCAAGAATCTTTAATATCAAAAGGATATGCTCAAGTAAACTATGTTTATAACGATTATAAATGGTCAAATAAATTATGTGAGTTACAAGCAGGAGCCATAAATAAGAATTTAGGCATATGGACTTATACTGATATTAAAGAAGAATATTGTCAAAGTGGAATAGAGATAAAAAACGAAACAAAAAAGGAAGAAAAGTCAGAAGAAAAATCATACGACTATGAATATTTAAAGAAAATGGTTTTAATAAACTCCATAATAGTTGTATTTTTATTAGTAGTGATGAAGAGGAAAAAAGATGAAAAGTAAAAAAATGGATATCATATATGAGGATAAAGACCTCCTTGTTGTAAATAAACCTGCTGGACTTTTATGCGTAGGTACCGATAAAGAAAAAATTCGTACACTTTATCATGAAGCATATGAATATGTACATAAAAAGAATAAGAATAATCGTATATTTATTGTTCATAGACTTGATCGTGATACTTCAGGTATAGTTTTATTTGCAAAATCAGAAAAATTAAAAAGATATTTTCAAGACAATTGGAATAACATAGCAAAGACCCGTAAGTATTATGCAGTAGTAGAAGGATGTGTAAAAAATGATTCCGGACATATTCAGGAATATTTAACAGAGGATAAAACACTTCATACCTATGCGACTGATAAACTCCATGGTTCTCTTGCTATAACTGATTATAAAGCTTTAAAGAAAAGTAAAAACTATTCGATTTTAGAAATAAATATTAAAACTGGAAGAAAAAATCAAATAAGAGTCGCGATGTCAAATTTAGGACACCCAATAATCGGTGATAAAAAATATGGATCAACAAAAAATCCAATACGCCATATGTGTCTGCATCATCAAACACTTAAAGTTTTACTTCCAAATGGTAAGGAACAAACTTTTGAAGCAAAAATTCCTTCATATTTTTCGATATTCAAATAAAAAAGGGTTGCATTAAAGCAATCCTTTTACATCGTCTTCAACATATTCAAGAATATCAGCAGGTTGACATTTTAAAGTTTTACAAATAGCTTCTAAAGTAGAAAATCTTATAGCTTTTGCTTTGCCTGTTTTTAGATTCGATAGATTAGCAACTGTAATCCCAACATCTTCAGCCAACTTGTTTAAACTCATTTTTTTATTGACCATAACTTTATCCAAATTTACTTTAATAGCCATAAAACACGCCCCTAACTTAAAAACATAATATCATAAAATTTACTGAATATCAATAATTATTTGTTGTAATTCTCATAATAATCACGTTCTGATAACACATCTAGAAGGTTTTCTAAAACATCATCATCGTTTTCTTCAATTTCTTCCATTAGTTCATGAATTAAATCTTTCAAACTACTAAACTTCATATAATCTATATTATAACTTTTTAATATTTCCATTTGTTCTTCAGAAAGATATAAGTTGCCATTTACTTTCTTCATCATTGTATAATCAGGATTTATTTCAATATCAATATTATCAAACATATAACCCTCACTTCAAAATAGTAGAAAAGTCAAAATTATTTAAAAAGTAATAACCAGCTAATGTAATAATAGCAAAAATAAGAATGAAGAATAATACCGGAATAAAATCTTTAAATGAAGCTTTTTTTCTAATTCTTTCAGGCTTGATTATATTTTCCTTTTTTCTAACTACTGTCTTTTCTGGAACAATAAATTCTTCGTCAATGTCAAAGTAATTATTTCCGTGAACCTCTTTTAAAACCTCATCAACAACTTGATCAAAATCTTGAGTTAGTTCATTATTAGCATCAAAAATTTTAATTGTATCTGTATTCATAGCTTCACCTCTATTTTCTATATTTCCTACTATAATTGATAATATCACAAAAAAGGGCACAAAACAACAATATTTATGCTGCTAAATAGCCAAAAGCACCTTTACATAAATATATAAAATATGCTAAAATTGAAGAGAATAAGGAGGTCATAATGAATAACGTTGTTAATGGAAAAATCAAAAAAAGTGTTGATAATTTTGTTAAAGAACTTCAAAACAAGATAAATGATTTATCTAACATGCGAGAACAAAATAAAAAATTAACTTCAGATTATGAACATATATGTGAAATAATTAATCGATATATTATTGTTGGATCTCCTTTAGGTCTTAGAAAAGGAGACATAATATTTGAAGATGTTTTAAAGTTTAACCCTCGTGATTTGAAGGAAATATTGGAACTTATCGGTTGTAATGATAAAAAAATAATTGAAAGTTACGATGAAAAAAGAACTGAATATTTAAATACCAGAAACTCTTTAAAAAAAGAAGAACTAGCAAAATATTTTACAAGTATCCTCGCTATGATCGATCATTATATTGAAGAATATAATGTTAGATATGTTAATCAAGTTAATTTTGAAACATCAAAAGCTGAAAAATATAAAAGATATATAGATATGTTTACTTCAAAAGAATTTTCGTATTCCTTTGGAGAAAATGAACTAAAAGAATTAAAACTTCTTATGAGTGAATGCTCATTAGATTCCTATACAAAAGCTCAAATCTTAGAATATGTTAACATCAAAGCAATAGACTTTGCTTTAAAAGGAAATAAAACAGTTGATGATTATGACTTTAAAAGCCATGTTTACTATTTAGTAGCTAACTATTTAAAAGATGAAAAATATGTAAATATTGTTAGAAAAGAAATGCCTCCAATAGACTATGAAACCCTTGTGTTTATTAAGGAAGAAGGAAAAAGAATAGCAGCAAAATATGGACTTGATCCTTCAAAAACGATAAATACTTTAGTAGCTTTAGCGATAAACAGTTTATATAAAAAATATGAGTATTGTATAGAAAATAGTGATAATGAAGAAATAAGCATTGAAACTAATCCACTAAGAGAGGCTATAAAGATGCTAGAAGGTTTTTTTGTAAATGCAGAACAAGAGACTATCAATATGGCTACTTCCTTAGTAGTTGAATATGAAAAAGATTTGAATGAACACGGCGACGAAGCTGAAATGTTTTTAGATAAAACAATGGAAGAAATATTAGAACTAGGTTATTCAAAAGAAAAAGCTATAGTTTTAAAAACTCTGCCATTAATAAAAGGTATAAAAGAGTCAATTGATATTCTAGCAGATTTAAGATATGAAGAGGAAATAAAGGAAAGAACTACATATTTAGTAGAATTAATGAATATGTATTATGAAACAAAGATGTTGGCAGAACAAAGAGTAAATAATATGATGAATAAATAGGTGATGAGTGTGAATACTAGCAATGAATTATTATTATCAATAATCAATTCAAGGCTAAAAGAATTAACTGATAAAGATAAAATAAAAGTGTATTATGATGATATTGATTTAGTAAGGTTAATAAAAGGCATTGAAGAAAATAATGATAATATGAAATATTTAACTGATTCTTTGATAGAAGGAATAATATCAACTTCTAAAGTTAGAAATAAAGAAAAGTTTATCAGTCAAATAAAAAGTATAAGAGATGTTTTTATAGGAAAGCAAAAATATAAATTAAAAGTTGATTTTAATCCTAAATATATTAAAGATATAAATACGTTTTTAGCTTTATTAAGAGATTATGTTGAAATATCGGAAAGTGGATTAATAGATAATGAAAACTATATAAACGAATTAAAAGAATTGAAAGAAAAAATGTTCAGTAATGAACTAATCATTAATTTTTCCTTTATTGAAAAAATGTTAAACGATTATAATTCCGTAGAATTTGAATCCAACCTTTATAAAGTTATGGAATATATTTCTTTGCATAATTTAAATATACTAAAAACGCCTGAAAGTATATTGCCAGTAGTTGAAACAAAATCGATTAAAACAATTGATGAAGATGAGAATATTAAAGCAGTACTTGATAAGTTAGAGATAGACTACAAGAATCTATCTAGTGACTTAATCGGTGGTTTGGTAACTGTAAATCATGAAGCATTCATGGATAACTTTGGACTTATAAGTAAAAATAAAGCTGAAAATTATGGTATTCTACATTTATTTAGCAAAGAAAATTATAAAGCTAAACTAGTTGTTCTTCTTTACTCTGATGTTGAAACTATAAAAGAAGTAGTTGATTTAACAAAAGATGTAAATGGAAAAATAAACGTTCCTTTATTAAAGTCTATATGTAATAATGTCGCAACATGCTTTATAAAGAATGAAAATCAAAGATATAAACCAATGTTTGAAAACTTCAAAAAAAATATGGAACAATTGAAATCACTTGAAGTAAATTATCCTTTATTGATTAAAAACTCCCCATTATTTATGGTAGCAAGTGCAAGCGATATAAATTTTGCATTAAATCACTTAGCAATGATGGGATTTGATAAAAAACAAGTTGTAAATAAATGCTATAAAACTCTTTCTATTAATCCTAGTCTTATTGTTAAAAATTCGAATATCCTAAAAAGTAAAATTGTTGACTTAGATATGTTTATTAAGGAAAGTAAAAATTATGTTTTGCTTAAAATTGATAATTTGGAAGATAAAATAAATTTTTTAGTAAGTCAAAAAAAAGAAACAACAACTCATAAAAAGTTAACAAAAAATATAGAAGAATGCGTTGTAAACGCTTTAAGAAATGGTGATTAGTATGATAGGCTATATTAAGAATTATGGAATAAGCAATGTACAATATGAGTATATTTTAAGAGATTTAAAAAAAGAATATCTAGATATTTTAGATATTGAAGAAGAAAACATAAAAGAAGTATTGGCTTATTATAATGAACTTGGAATTAAAGAAAGCATTTATAATATAATAATGAAAAGATTTGATTTAATTATAAATAGTAAAGACGAATTGGAAACTAAATTAGCTAAAATAGATATAAAATTACTAAGGAAAATAGTAAAAGAAAATATAGATTCATTAGTAATGTTTGGAATATAGGGCAAGTATCTTGTCCTTTTTTATTTTGGTATTGAATTAAATATATTAAACGTGTTAAAATAAATATGCATTTGTAATTGGTCTGTTGGTGAAGTGGTTTAACACATAACCCTCTCAAGGTTACATACATGGGTCCGAATCCCATACAGATCACCATTTTTAAATATAAACTCCATTGGAGTTTTTTTTATAATTATTTATATATTATGCATAATATATATTAGCAAGGTTAAGTTTGACATATAGTCACATAATATGTTAATATATCTTGCAACACAGAAAGAAATGTGTTTATAATTAATTAGGAAATATAATTTTTCTAATTGACGGGAGATTGTAGCCCCAGCCTATCTTCGGCGGCCACTTCGGTGGTAAAACGTAAAGTAGAAGGAAATTTTGCCTATTCAGTATAGGCTGCTACTATGGAACTTGTCGTAGATAAGTTCCTTTTTTATTCTTGGGGGGAGATGGAATATATGTTGGATAATTTAATTAGTACTTATGAGGAATTAAAAAAATATACGTTTATAATTGATAGAGGGGTTAAAGGTATTCTTGTTTTTAACTTTTCTAATGACAATTTTTTTCATTTGGTTGGTTTGCAACATCTGAATGTTACCATGTTCATCCCTAATTATATAAAGACCAAAGATAAGCAATATAAATACATTAAAAAAAATATAAGAAAATTTAATGATATCATAGAGAATCAAATTCAAGAAAAAGATTCATTATACTTAAGAATGCAGACATTCATTAACATAATTGATTTACTAAATGGTGAGAAAACAAGTTTATATGATATTAGAGGAAAAAATGATGGTAGTTTAATCAATGGAGACTTTGGTTTATTAAAAATATATGAGGATATATATTGTTTTTTAGGCTTAAAAAAGATTGATGTTCCAACAAGTGAAAATCTGGTTTGTACTCCAATTACATGGATTGCAGATAGAAAAGCTTATAAAAGGGTTACAAACAAAAAACCACTATATATAAGTTATATTTCAAAAATTAGTAGAAAAATGTAAAAAGATTTATTTTATTACTTTTTATGCAATAACAAATTTTCTTTTAAGAAATAATGTTTTAGTGTATAATTTAATTAGGGATGTGATCATATGGATTACTATATAAATGGGTATAATATATTTTTAATAGTTTTAATAACGTTTTTAACATCGGCTTTACTAACTCCTTTAGTTAAAAAGATAGCTTTTCATGTAGGGGCAGTAGATAAGCCTGATCATAAAAGAAAAATACATGACCATATTATGCCTTCCATGGGTGGCCTTGCAATCTTCTTCGCGTTTTTAATTGGATATATGCTTTTTGCACCAAAGACTACTCAAATGCTATCAGTATTAATCGGAGGTTTTGTTGTTGTCATAACAGGAATGTTGGATGATATTAATCCACTACCGGCTAAAGTTAAATTTTTAATGCAAATAACAGCTGCTTGTATAACCGTATTTTATGGAAATATAACTTTTGCCGATATGACAATATTTGGAATAACGTTTAAATTTGGTATCTTTGCCTATCCACTAGCTGTATTATTTATGGTCTCTATTATGAATGCAATAAATTTATGCGATGGGTTGGATGGTTTAGCAACTGGTACTTCTACAATTTACTTTGCAACAATTTGTATAATTGGATATATTATGAACCGCTTAGGAGGTTTAGACGTAATCATGTGTTTAATCATGGTTGGGGCTTGTTTAGGTTTTCTTTTCCATAATTTTCCACCAGCTAAAATATTTATGGGAGACACAGGAAGTTTATTCCTAGGATTCATTATTTCAGTAATTGCTTTGTTAGGATTTAAAACAGCGACAATAACATCGTTAATAATTCCATTACTAACTTTGTTTGTTCCTATAATTGATACATTCTTTGCAATGTGTAGAAGAATTCTTAAAGGAGAAAGAATAGATCATGCCGATAAAGAACATTTGCATCATCAATTGTTAAAAACAACAAAATCCACAAGAAAAACAGTTATTATTATGTATTTAATAAATATATTATTTGCATCAGTATCTATTTTCTACACTTTAGGAGATAAAAAAATAAGTATGATTCTATACGTAATTTTATTAACATTCTTTATATTCCTAATATGGAAAACAGATATTCTATTTGATCATGAAAAAAAGGACAAAAAACATGAAAATTAATCTATATGATTTTGATAACACAATATATGAAGGGGATTCTTCAACAGATTTTTTCTTTTATTGTTTAAAAAAATACCCTAAAATAGTTAAGATAATACCAAGAATATTATTATCAGCAATAAAATATAAATTAAAAATTATAACAAAAACTGAAATGAAGCAAGTAATATTTTCTTTTTTAAAATATGTGGATGATATTGATTTATGCATAGAAAAGTTTTGGGATACTCATAGTATCTATATAAAAGATTTTTACTTAGAAAAAAAACATAACAACGATATTATTATTTCTGCTTCTCCAGAGTTTTTACTTAAACCTATATGTGATGAATTAAAAGTAAAGGATTTAATAGGTAGCAAAGTAAATAAGAAGACAGGTAAGTTTACTGGATTAAACTGCCATGGCGAAGAAAAGGTAAAAAGATTAAATAAGAAGTATGATAACTATCAAGTAAAAGAATCATATTCTGATTCCAAGTCGGATATACCAATATTAAAATTAGCTCAAAAAAGTTTTATTGTAAAACATGATAAGATTATTGAAAAAAGATATTAGTGGACTAAACGTCTGCTTTTTTTTTATAAAAAATTTACTCTAAATCTATGAAATATATTCCCTTTTTGATAAAATTATAATGGTGATTCAAGTGGAATTAATGGTAGGAGTAAGCAAAAACCATGTTCATTTAACTGAAGAAACATGGAAAAATTTATTTGGTGATAAACCTATGATAAAAAGAAATGATTTAAGTCAACCTGGTCAGTTTGCAACTATAGAGGCAGTTGATTTAAGATGTAATGGAAAACTTATTGAACACGTTCGAGTAGTTGGTCCTTTTAGAAATTATAATCAGATAGAACTATCCAAAACAGATGCAAACTTTTTAGGATTAAATCCTCCGAGAAGACAAAGTGGAGAAATTGAAGGTACTCTAGGAATAGAACTTATTTCAAAAGATAAAAGTGAAATAATTGATAATGGAGTTATACTTGCAGAAGCACATGTTCATATGAGTAAAAAATTGAGTGATGTTCTTGGATTAGAAAATAAACAAGAGGTATATATTTATAAAGATAAAAAGTTTTTAATGGAAGCCAAAATAAAAGCAACTGATGATGGGAAATTAGAACTACATATTGACACTGACGAGAGTAATCTTTATAATCTTAAAACAGGAAGCAAAGTTGATGTAAGAGTATGTGGAAAATAGGAAATATAGAAATAAAAAATCAAGTTGTATTAGCCCCAATGGCTGGGATTTCTAATACATCATATAGAACCATTATAAAGGAAATGGGAGCAGGTCTTATCTACGCCGAAATGGTAAGCGATAAAGCAATTATGTTTGATAATGATCGAACTATAGAACTTTTAAAAATGAGAGAAAGTGAAAGGCCGATTGCTCAACAAATATTTGGAAGTGATGAAGATTCATTTGTAATTGCAGCAAAAAAAATTGTAGAGTTAATGCATCCAGATATCTTAGATATAAATATGGGGTGTCCAGTTCCCAAAATTGCTTTAAAATCACAAGCTGGAGCATCATTATTAAAAGACCCAGATAAAATAGAGAAAATTGTGAGATCGGTTGTTAATGCAGTTGATATACCAGTTACAGTTAAAATAAGAAGTGGCTGGGATAGCAATACTATAAATTGTGTAGAGGTTGCTAAAAGAATTGAAAATGCTGGTGCAAGTGCCATAACGCTTCATGCAAGGACTCGTGCTCAAGGTTATAGTGGAAGTGCAGACTGGAGTTTAATAAAAAAAGTAAAAGAAGCAGTAAATATTCCAGTAATTGGAAATGGCGATATAAAAACTTGTTATGATGCTAAAAGAATGCTTGAAGAAACTGGCTGTGATGCTGTCATGATAGGTAGAGGTGTTTTAGGAAATCCATGGTTGATAAAAGAATGCGTCGATTATCTAGAGGATGGAACTTTACCTCAAAGAGTTTCTGCTAAAGAAAAAATGCAGATGCTAAAAAGACATTTTGAATTGTTGTGTAAAGACAAAGGTGAAAAACTAGCACTTTTGGAGATAAGAACACATGCTTTATGGTATATAAAAGGTTTACCCGGAAGTGCATCAATAAAGAATCAAATATGTCAAACAAAGAATTCAACTGAGTTATTTAACATTTTAAATAACTATATAGAAGAATTATAAAAGAAGTGGTGTAATATGAGAGATATAAACAAAGGAGACTATTTAAAAGAGTTGAGATTGAAAAACAATTTAACTCAAAAAGATTTAGGTGATTTAGTTCATTATTCAGATAAAAATATATCTAAGTGGGAACAAGGAAAATCTTTCCCACAAGATGATAAAACTTTAAATGACTTAGCTGCTGCCTTAGGAGTAGATAAGAAAGACTTGATATGTGGAGGTAAACATTCTATTTTTGAATCCAAAATATTTAAATTTGGTATATTAGGTATAGTTATTGTAACTATTATAGTTGTAGCAGTTGCTTTAATAACAAAAACTAGAGTATATTTAATAAAAGCAGATAATAAAGATATTTATATTGAAAATGGAAATTATATAGTTAATCATGATTATGTAAATTTTTCCATTAATTACATTGATACAAATAATTCTAATGAAATAGAATCAATTGAACTTTATAAATATGTAAATAATAAACCAATATTGCTTCATAGAACTAATTCTTTTCCAATTGATATTTATAAAAGAAAATCAGAAAAGAATTCTTTAGCAGATTTAGCAAAACATACAACTGTAGTAAAAATAAAATATAACAATAATTCTGAAATGGATATTAAACTAGAATTTAAAGACATTAAATCTGATTATGCTAATGAAGAGAATAAAGCCGCAAAGTCAACAAACTTATATTCTGAACCAGAAAGTGTTGAAGAATACTTAACTCAATTAGGCTTCACAGAAGATTCAAATTCATATATTAAGAAGATAAATGATGAGATATCTATAAGCTATAATATAGATAGTAAGTACTTAAAATTAGAAATCAAATCCGAATCGGTAAGAAAACAATACAAGATATTATTAAATATGAATGACATAATGGGAACAGAGTACAATTCTGATGGAGAAGCACTAAATTATTACAAAATTAAAGAATCAAAATATTCGCCCATTGATTGCTCTTCCCGTGATTGCCATAAAGAAAAAGAATATGTAGGTTACTTACTTTTCTTAAAAGATAAAATAAATTCATTTCAAAGAGAGATTAAGTAGAATTTTGTAGAACTAAAGTAGAGCTCAAACATCCCATTCCTTTGATATGATGTTGTCAGAAAGGAGTAGGATGTTTTTTTGAAAAAGGGATTATTAATTATTATGGCTGGTCTTGTTTCATTTACTTCAATTAGTATGGTAAGTGCTGCTAGTCAAAGTGATACTATAACAAATAAAAGTGGTGTTGTGATTCCTATAGATAAATATAATGCTTTAGCAAGTATTTATTCATCAAACTTTATGAATTATATGACTCAAGAGCAATATAATATTATTAAAGATAAAGATTTATCTAAGGTAGAGATAGTTGAAACAACCGATGCTGATATTCCAAATAATGGTATATCAACTTGTGCAACTGAACATACCACTGAGTCAAAAAGTTTAAGAATCATCAATAATTCTGGTTATATTACTATGACATTAAGTTGGTTAAGAGTTCCAAATATAAAGAAATATGATGTAATGGCATTTAGAAAAAATTCAAGTGTTAATTTCACATCAAGTTATTCTTATAGGCAATACTATGTTGCAAATAATAGTTTAAACTTATCAGTAACAAAATATGGTCAAAACTTTGATAATGGTGTTGGTGCAACTTTTAAAGTTCAAAATGGAACAAATCATGAAATGGAATTATCTGTTGATGCAACTGGATCCGGAAGAATTTATGGTTCTTATCAACATGCAAGTCATAGTTCAGCCACTTTAGAGAACGCTATGGATTACACTCTATCGGGTTCTGGCTATGGCGGAGTTATTTTATTCAACCCAAAAATTGAAAGTAAATTCGATGCTATGGGTGGAGTATATTTAACTATTTAAAACAAAAATATAATATATTAGCTATAAAGTAAAAAAAATTAATTACTTACAAGATTGGACGATGAAAGAATGAGACTTCGTGATATAGAAATCAGTTTAAAAGCACACTTTAGAAAAGATAATCATGTTGCTATAACAATATATACATACATGTTTATATTAATATCATTATTCTTAAGTGTAGCGTTAAACCATATGAATAATTATTATAATGCTCATAAAGATCAAATATATGTTTACAATTCAAAAGGTGAATATAATTTTGATAACATAAAAGGTATAAAAAAAGCTATCGATAAAAACGAATATAAGATAAAATTGCACACACCTAGTTTTAGTTCAAAATATGATGGCTTTATATATCTAATGAGTCAAGATAATTATAAGATAAGTCATGGAAGAGACATAATTAATGATGATGAAATTGTATGTCCTGATTTATTCGCACCTGATAGTCAAATAAGTATATTAAATATTAATTTTAAGAAGAAATTATTATATCGTGATTTTTATCATCGAAATTTTAATATTGATAAAAATTTAACAGTTTATGTAGTTGGAACATATGATTCGTTTGATAAGTTAAATGATTCTAACGTATGTTATGCATCAGATAAATTATTAACTAGTATGGTTCAAAAAGAATATACATATAACAAAGGATATTATTTAATTCTTAATTCTAAAAAGGATAGAAAAAGAGTAATAAATGAAGTAAAAAAGCAAGGTTATGATGTAAAATTTTATTTAGATAAAAACGTTAAATATGAAATATTGGGCACTATTATAATATTCATAATTTGGCTAGATTCATTAGTTGTATTACTTGTATCTCTTTTTAAATCATTAAGAGAATATCGCAGGTATGTTACTGAAGATAATTTTATCGATGAAAATTATTTAGGTATAGAATTGTTCAATCATCAACTAAGTCAATTAATACTTTATTTATTGATGATTTCGATTGCTTATTTAGGATTTTACTATATGGAATATATATATGTTAACTTAGTATTTTTGGATTTAGAATATTTGAATATTGAAGTTCCCTTCAATTGGTTAGGATATATCTCTGCATTTCTCGTCGTCACTATATATCCGATGATATCAATGAATATCTTCAATATATTCTATTATCTCAGATGTAAAATTAGAAGAACTAGAAAAAAATAGTTCTTCTTTTTCACTTGATTTATACGAACATATGTATTAAAATTTATATGTATACAAATTCTAAATTTGTGGTAAAATATTAAAGAAATTTAGGTGATACTATGGATAAAATTATAATTAAAGGTGCAAGAGAAAACAATTTGAAAAACATTGATTTAGAGATTCCTAAAAATAAACTAGTTGTTATGACAGGAGTGTCTGGAAGTGGAAAAAGCTCACTCGCGTTTGATACTATTTATGCTGAAGGTCAAAGAAGATATGTTGAAAGTTTATCAGCTTATGCTCGTCAATTTTTAGGTGGAGAATCAAAACCAGATGTTGATTCAATTGAAGGATTATCTCCAAGTATTTCTATTGATCAAAAATCAACTAATAATAACCCAAGAAGTACAGTTGGAACTGTAACTGAGATATATGATTATTTAAGACTTTTATTTGCTCGTGTAGGAACACCTTTTTGTCCTAGACACAAAATACCTATAACAAGTCAAAGCATTGAAGAGATGACTAATAAGGTTTTATCATATGAAGATGGAACTAAAATGGAAATACTTGCTCCTATTGTACATGGAGAAAAAGGTACTCATAAGGATATTATTGAAAAACTAAAAAAAGATGGATTTACTAAAATAAGAGTAAATGGAACTACTTATGATATTTATGATGAAATCACTTGTGATAAAAATAAAAAAGATGATATTGATGTAGTAGTTGATAGAATTGTCTTAAAAGATAATGAAAGAAGTAGAATTTTTGAAGCTATAGAAACAGCAACTAAAATGGCTAATGGAAAAGTAGTTATTAATTTAATTGGGAATAAAGAAATTGTTATGAGTGAAACTTATGCATGTCCCCACTGTGACTTTTCTCTTCCTGAACTTGAACCAAGAATATTTTCTTTTAATGCACCATATGGAGCTTGTCCAACATGTAAAGGTTTAGGTATAACAAAACATATATCAGTAGATTTACTTATACCTGATAAAGATAAATCTATTTTAGGTGGAGCGATTCAAACCATTAATATAGAAGATAATATTGATACAACTAGATTATTAACTATAGCTCGTGAATTAAATATTGATTTAAATTTACCAGTAAAAGATTTAAAAGAAGAAGATTTAAATGTTATTCTTTATGGAACAAATCAAGTATTTAGATTTGAATACACATCAAAAACTGGTGGAAAAAGATACACAAATGAGACATATGAAGGTATTATTACTAATCTTGAGAGAAGATATATGGAAACATCTTCCACTTGGATAAGAGATTGGATAGATGGATACATGATTGAAAATACATGTCCAACATGTAAAGGTTCAAGATTAAAAAGTGATATTTTAAACATTAAAATAAATAATAAAAATATTTATGAAGTAACAAATATGTCTATAAAGGACTTAATAACTTTTTTTGATAAATTAAAATTAAGTGAAACAGAGATGGAAATAAGTGAACTTATTGTAAAAGAGATAAAATCTCGTTTAGAGTTTTTAAATAATGTTGGTTTATCTTATCTTACATTATCAAGAGCTGCCGGAACTTTATCAGGAGGAGAGGCACAAAGAATACGTCTTGCAACTCAAATTGGGTCAAAACTTAGTGGAGTTTTATATGTACTAGATGAACCAAGTATTGGGCTTCATCAAAGAGATAATCAAAGATTGATTGATAGTTTAAAAAACATGAGAGATTTGGGTAATACTTTAATCGTTGTTGAACACGATGAAGATACGATGAGACAAGCGGATTATCTTATTGATATTGGTCCTGTTGCTGGAGAAAATGGCGGGTATTTAGTTGCCTCCGGAACTCCAGAAGAAGTAATGAAAAATGAAAATTCCATAACGGGGGCTTATCTTTCTGGAAGAAAAAAAATAGAAATTCCTAAGAAGAGAAGAAAAGGTAATGGAGAGTTTATTACGATTAAAGGAGCTAAAGAACATAATCTAAAAAATATTTCAGTTAAATTTCCTTTAGGAACTTTAACATGTGTAACTGGAGTAAGTGGTTCAGGAAAATCTTCATTAGTTGACGGAATATTAAGGAATGCTTTATTAAAAAGTGTTTATAACTCTAAAGTTATTGTTGGGTCTTGTAAGGACATAATTGGTTTAGAAAACGTTGATAAAATTGTAAGTATATCACAAGATCCAATAGGAAGAACTCCTAGAAGTAATCCAGCAACTTATACTGGTGTATTTGATGACATTAGAACTGTGTTTGCTGAAATGAAAGAATCAAAAATACGTGGTTATGATAAAAGTAGATTTTCTTTTAACGTAAAAGGTGGAAGATGTGAAGCTTGTTGGGGAGATGGAGTTAAAAAGATTGAAATGCACTTTTTACCAGACGTTTATGTACCATGTGATGTATGTCATGGAACACGTTTCAATCGTGAAACTCTTGATGTAAAATTTAAAGGAAAAAATATTGCTGAAGTTTTAGATATGCGTGTTTCAGAAGCAATTGAATTCTTTTCCAATGTTCCAAAAGTAAAGAACAAATTACAAGTTTTAATGGATGTTGGATTGTCTTATATAAAATTAGGTCAATCAGCGCCAACATTGTCAGGTGGAGAAGCTGGTCGTGTAAAACTAGCTAAAGAACTTCAAAAGAAACCAACTGGAAAATCTGTATTTATTTTAGATGAACCAACAACAGGTCTTCATGTTGATGATATTAAAAAACTTCTTGAGATATTAAATAGAATTGTTGAAAATGGTGATACTGTAATCGTTATTGAACACAATCTTGATGTAATAAAAGTTGCAGATTATATCATTGATTTAGGTCCAGAAGGTGGAGATGGTGGAGGAAAAGTTGTTGCAACCGGAACTCCAGAAGCTGTTTCTAAAGTAAAAGAATCATACACAGGATCTTATTTAAAGAAAATATTTGATGAGCAAAAATAATGTAAAACATGTTTTTGCTTTTTTTTGTTGAAAAGTAAATATATTTCGACAAAAATAAACAAAAAAAGGTAAAAAATAATGAATGTCAAGTATTGAT
>OIYG01000067.1_pt1 | contig 111274 bp, 106 predicted proteins | sample 1587861 | NCBI WGS metagenome assembly OIYG01 (sample SAMN03283272) | human gut metagenome | biome: human-associated habitat; material: feces | host: Homo sapiens | place: Peru | collected 2012 | reverse complement strand
CAATCCTCTAATTAGAAACTATTAATAAACTGTCCAACTTTTGGGGTTCAGTTCATTGATACTTATTCTTTTATATTTTTTAGGTATAACTTTTATTATTGCATACAGAAGTTCTCCATATATTATATTTAATAATAAGCTATGGGTAATTTTATATAATACTTTTGGTATTGTTACTGGGACAATATTATAGATAAATAATATTAGTCCTGTTAGTGATTCATAAGCTGTTATTATAATTATTAGGTATATTATTAGTTTTGTAGCATTTACTTCTAGATTTTTATATATGTACATTGTTATTATTGCTATGCATAAGAATAATACGGCATTAAAGAATAAAAGGTTTGTATATAATAAATCATAGATCATTCCTAGAAGAAATACTATTATAAAATATGGTATTTCTTTTTTCTTAAAGAATGGATATATTAAAAATATAGAGACTAATGTAAGTAATGGTGTGAAAAGTGATAAGTCATTTACTAGATATGGTAAATAATTTGATAATATTCCATCTAATAATAAAGATATTATTAATATTATTGCACTTGCTAGCATTACTTTGTCCTTAATACTGTTACATAGTGAATATCATTAAAATCTTGATATGTTTTTATGTATACGTTTTTACTTAAATTATACTTATCACTTTCAATTTTTTCTACTGTACCTATATATATACCCTGAGGTGTTGATTGGCCAAGGCCACTAGTTAAAACAACATCTCCTTCTTTTATTTCTGTGGTTTTGTCTATGTCTGATGCTTTGATTAATCCTGTTTTTTTATTATATCCATTTAATATAGCATAATTGTCATCGTTATTTGTTTTTATTGCGACACTAACTTTAAAATTAACATCATCTGATGTGATTAATTTTACTTCGCTTGAGTTTTTTGAAACACTAGATATCTTTCCTACTAAACCGTTTTTTGTAATGACTGCCATATCTTTTTCAATACCAGAGTTTGAACCTTTATCAATTGTAATTGTATTAAACCAATAACTTTTATTTCTTGATAGTATTGTTGCATTTACTGGTGCATATTCTGTTAGGGTTTTATTTAATTCTAGTGTGTCTTTTAATTCTTTAATTTCTTTTTCTAATGAAGCGTTTACATTCTTTTGAATTAAGTAACTTTCTGATGCAGTTTCATCTTTATCTTTATTTAATGTGGTGAATGGATACATTACTACTTTTTGAATACCAATCCCAATACTTTTTAATATTGTATTTTGACTTCTTGTTGTTAGTAATGAAATTGATAGTAGAATTACTAGGACTACAGCAACAATTGATATTATAATAAATTTTTGATTTTTTTTCTTTTTTCTATACATATAATCATCTCACTAAACTATTATATTATATTTTTCTTTTTGTTTCAATTTAGAATGTTTAAATGTTCATAAAAACTGTAAAAAGAGTTGTCTCCAACAATTATATGGTCTGTTACTGGTATTCCTTGTATTCTCCCTGTTTCCATTAAATTCTTTGTAAATAATATATCTTCTTTTGATGGTGTTGTATCACCTGTTGGATGATTGTGAATAGCAACTATTGATGATGCACTTACTCTATATGCTTCTTTAAATATTTCTCTTGTATGTGTTACTGATCTATTTATTGTTCCCATAAAAATTAATTTCCTTTCAATTAACTCTTGTTTTGTATTAAAGTAATAGCAATAAAAATATTCTTGTTTCTTCCCTAAAAGTAAATACCTTACAGACTTCCATATTGCTTTAGGATTATCTAGTTTAACTAATCTTTCATCTTTTTCTAAAAATACTCTTTTTCCAAGTTCGATGCTTGCCAGTAACTCCATTGCCTTAACTTCACCCACTCCGTCTATACTCATTAAATCATTCAGACTTAGGTCTTTTAATTGGCTTAGATTGTATTTATTTAATATTTCTAGAGAGATTGTATTGACATTTTTATTTTTTGTACCTGTTTTTAGTATTATAGATATTAATTCTTTATTTGATATATTTTCTATTCCTACTTCTTTTAATCTTTCTCTTGGTCTTTCTTCTTTTGGTATATCTTTAATTCTATAATTCATATTTCACCTCTATATATTATTAGAGAATTTATTATGAATTAGTGTTATTTCTTAGTATTTCTTCATAAGTTGCGATTACTGTTTCTTCTATTTTTAATATCTCCTCATGTGATTGTGTTTCATTTATTAAGTTATCAAATTGAGTTACTGTTTCTTTAAATTCTTTGTTTGTTAGATATTTTTCTTTTATTGTTACCTTTTTGTTTTGTTCTTCTAGAATGGACTTTATTTTATTTGCAGTTTCTAAGTTTCTTGATATTCCTTTTTTTATATAAAGATTATCATAACCTTTTATAGATGTTTTGGTTACATTACTTCCTTTTTCTTCTATAAAATAATATATTTCTTTATTGGTTATATTTTTTATTAAATCTATTTTACTCTTAAATAATATATTTCCTAATATGTATCCTATTATTATGTATATTAATCCATTTATTATGATTTTTTTCATGTGATCACCATCGTTAATATAACAGACTGATAATTAGAATTTTGTCAAAAAAAATATGTATTCTTTTTGAATACACTATTTTTGTTTTTTTGCTTGTATTATCGTTGTAACTATTATAATTGATAGTCCTATTACTAATAGATATAACCAAGCTGGTATTGATAACCATAAATCTTTTAATTCATAAATTATATTTAGTATTATCATAATCATTCCCATAATATAGAAACTATTATATTCTTCTTTATATCCAATAATTACTAGAATTATACCTAATGTTAGGAAATAGATAAAGAGCATTATGCTTGGTAGATATAAAACTCCACTTATTGCTATTGATAATATTATTCCAATTATTCCAACTATATTTTTATTATCTTTTCCTTTTACTACATATTTTAGTAATAAGAATAATATATAAAATATTAGTATACTTTTAATTATTGTTGTGATATCAGCATTTATAATTTCTGAATTACATAGTACTAATAATGGTATAGCTATATAAAAGTATGTTGATGTTTTTATGTCATCAGATTTAGATATTACAATTATAAAGCTTAATACCCAAATAAATAATATATTAATTAGATATATATTTAAATTTATTATATTTAAACATATAAATGGTAAGTAAATACTTGATAGTAATAATATATATGAATAAATATTTTTAAATCTATTTGATTGTTTTCTTTCTATAATAAATAAATATATACATGGAAGTAATGATATTATAGATACTAATATATTTGTATTAGTACTTGTTGATAGGAGTGTTAAGGTTACTGATATCATTAAACTTAATTTGTAAATATTATCATCTTTTTTTAGATAATTAATTAGACAATATATAATTGATGTTAGTGAGAATGCTAATACTAAGTTTGCATTTATTATGTGTTCTGTATCTAATATATTTAAAATTCCTGATACTAGTAAGAATATAGCAACTGGTGTTGTGTATTTTGTCATGTTCACTGTTTCAAACTTTAATAAATTGTTGATTGATAATAAATTAAATAAGATATAGATTGCTGGTACTAAGACTGATACTGATGGGTCTTTACTTGATAATATACCAAAACATATAAATGATATAAATGTATATATTATATAACTTAGTTTTTTATTGCTTTTAGAAGTAGTTAGTACATTTTGCATTATTGTTGTTGTATAAAATGTTGTACAAATAAAGTCAAATATTAGATTTGTATTTACTGTTCTTAATGGTATTTCAATTAATATGTATGTGAATATTAAGTTTAAACTATTTGTTATGTTTGAATTTTCTTTTTGGTTTATAGTTAGATATAATAAATTTAAGAAATTAGTAATGGTTGCGAATAATAAGAAATATATGTTTGCGTCAGTTGAGTATTTTAATATGAATAAAACTAAGATGTATGATGCTGTTTTTGTAAATTTTTTTAGAACATTATTATCTTTAATGCGAATATTTACAAATAATACAACTAATGACACTAATGAAATTACTCCCATTACTTCTAAATTTAGATATGTAAGTAAATTATATAATGCAAATATTATTGCGACATATGATAGATATGCTAGATAGTTTTTATTATATTTTATATAACTAATATATGTAAATAAGCCTATTACTAAATATGTAATAAAGTATGATAATTTAGAACCTATTCCGCTGTATGTTAAAAATGAACCAAATATACCAAAGTACTGTATAGCGACAATTGATAATGTATAGAATGATATACTTAGTATCCAATACATAAATGATGTTTTATATAGTTTTAATTTTCTTTCTGTTAATATTGATAGAATTAAAAACGAAAAAGCAAATAATATTAAGACTATAACTTTTATTTTATCTGTAATTATTTCCCATGATGTAGTTGCGAAAAGCATTCCAGATATTATTACCATTAATACTCCCAATTTTAATAAGTTATCAATTTTTTTTGATTCTTGATTTTCTTTTTTAGGTGGACCATTAATAGCATTTACAGCTTGTTCATATTTACTTAATTTTCCAATAAATACAAATATTAGTATTGAAGGAATTAAATATATTGGAATATTAATAATTCCAAGAATAATAAGTGACTTTTTATTATCTATTAAGTCAAGTCCTTTGGTTTCACTTATTGATAAAATAATTATTCCTATTACTAGGGCAATTATTCCTATTACTAGACTATCTGTTAATATCAATAATATGGCAGATAATAAGTCTAATATTCCTGCTACTTTTAATAAAATTTTATCACTATCCATATACATTACCTCTTTATTATATTATAAAGATAATAATTGATATTGTCTATTTTTTTATTAATTTTTCTTTAAGACTTTTTCTAATGAAGTTCTTTTATCAATTACTTTTCGTATTACTTCAACTCTATCCGTATTATTTAGATCATAGTCTTGACCTACTACTTTTTCATTTACTATGATGTCTACAGGCTTATCAATTAATTCTGGATATATTGTGCATATAAAATCAAAGGCTGTTGAACCATATGGTAGTTCTATGGTTCTGTCTTTGTCATATACATAAATATGTTCTGTAAATAATCTTTTGTTTGCTTGTGATATAAAGTCATAATTGTTTTTTGAGTTTTCATCTATTTCCATTAATACTTTTATAAATGGGATATGTTTTTTTATATATTCTTGAGTTTCTTCTTTTGTCATACCATTTTTAATATTCCATAATGCTGATACTCCATAAGCTGTTACTTTATCCATATCATATGTTCTTATTTTTACTTTTGTAGGAATACTATTTGCTGATACTGTTGTATGTAGAGATTGATAAAGATTCGTCTTTGGATTTGAAATATAGTCTTTTAGTCTTCCGTTAATATGTGGATATTCTCCATGTACAAGACCTAGAGTTCTATAACAATCATCTACTTCTTCTACTAATATTTTTAAATAAAATAAATCATAAATATTTTCCAATTCATAGCCTTCTAATATTTTTTTATAAGTTGTGCAGATGTTTTTTGTTCTTAAAAGAATTTGACTAGGTATTTCTTTTGCTTTTAGAATTTCATTGATTTTATATTTTATTTCTTCTAAATGTTCTTTTTTTTGTTCTTGTAGTTTTTGCTTTTGATATGAAATTTGTTTATATGCATCTGGTTCAATATACTTTAGTGCTAGGTCTTCTAAATCGCTTTTTATTTTATATGCTCCTATTGATAAAGCTAGTGGAACGAATATTTCCATTGTTTCTATGGCATTTTCTCTTTGCTTTTCTGCCTTTTTAAAATCTAGTGTTTCCATATTGTGAAGGCGATCAGCTAATTTTATCAATATTATTCTTACATCTTTTGAAAGACCATTTGTGATTTTTCTTGTGTTTGCTAGTACTTGTTCTTCTTTTGTTGAAAAATTCATTCTTCGCATTTTTGTAACACCATCTACTAATTCTGAAACAGTTGGATTGATTATTCTTGCGATATCTTCTTTTGAAAAATCTTCTCCATCTTCTATTGTATCGTGAAGAAGACAAGCACAAATTGTATCGGCATCATAAATTTCCATATTAAGTGCATTTTTAGCAACATTCAATGGATGAATTATATAAGGCTCTCCACTTTGTCTAAATTGATTTTTATGTATATCACTTGCTAGATGAAATGATTTTTTTACATTTTCTAAATCTTGTTCTGTTACATTATGTTTTTTTAATTCTTCTAAAATATCTTCTATCGTTATCATACGAACCCTCCATATTATAAAAAAACAACTCAAAATTACTTATTGAATCGTTTATATTTTGACATGGTTGATATATGAATTTTTAATTATATTTAATTTAGACATATATCTCACCTCTTTTTTTATTAATATAAATATATAACAAATATAGGTTTCATTGTCAATGAAATATGAAAATTTATTGTTTTTTTAATTTGATGATGGGATTTTACTTCCTTTAGCTAGTATTGTTACTGTTGTTTTATCTGTAGTTTCTATTATTTCTTTACCAAGATTATTATTTCTATCTTTATAGTCTTTTATTTTGAATGTTATTTGTTTATTAGTGGTTGGTTGATTTAAAACTTGATAGTATGAAACATAATAACCATTTCTTTTATATAGAGTTGTTTCTTTACCATTTATTATTATGGTTGGGTTGGTTCCTAATTGTTCATTAAATTTAAACTTTAAGGTTATTGTATTTCCTTCTTCGGCATAGTTTGAGTTTGTTTCATTATCACTTGTTATAGTTACATATGTTATTTCTGGTGGTATTTTATCATTCTTGTCTATGGGATTAATAAAATTAATTATAGTTTCATTATTTTGATAAACTAAAAAAATCAGTAATAACATACCTAATATAATTAAAATAATTGTAATTATACTAGATAATTTTTTTTGTTTTTGTTCTTCTTCTATCATATTAAAATACCTCTTTATTTATATTAATAGATTATCATTTTTATAAGTTTGTTTCAATAGGTGTTTCTTTATATTTATTATTTAGAGAGATGTTTGTTTACATTTAATTTACTATGATTTTTTTAAATGCAATTATCTAAGTTATAATAATTTTTTAATATTTGTGTACTTACTCCTGGAGAAGATATTACTTAATTCTTATAAAGCTAATATTAGTTGTGAAAAAAAAGCAAAATAAAATATTGGAAAAATCCAATATTTTATTCACTTTTTGTAAGTTGTCCAATTAAAAGTGTATATGTTCCTTTTTCAACATCTACTTCATAATTTACTATTGCATCTGAGTCATCAACTTTATAGCTATATGTATAGATATTTTTATCACTTGATACAAATTCTAAGTTGTCTTTTTTTATTGTTTCACTTGAATCTAAAATTATTTTTTCTGCTTTTTGTTTTTTATTTTTATTAGGTTTATCTTTATTTTCATTTTCTTTTATATTTGAATTATTATTTTCTATTAATAAATTATAGGATATTCCAGATACTATTAATAGAGTTGAGATAATAAATACTATTAAGATTATTTTTTTTCTTTTCATTTCGTTCTCCTTTTATCTGTATTTCCATCCTTTAGGTATATATGATAAATGTTTTAAATCTGAGTTTATACAAATTACATCACTAACATTACCTGCTTTATCTTCCATTGTCATACATTCTTGTGTTCTACTTAAACCTTGTAAGTATGAGAAAGTACAATTATCTAGATTAAGATTCCCATAGCGTTGTGAATATGGGCCACGATAATTACCAGTAGTATTTTTATCTGTTGTACATGTTTTTTCCTTTGAACTAAGATTACATCCAGATTTACTATCAAAACATTCAAGAACAAAATAGTAGAAAATTCTTCCTGTTGTTTGGAAAGCAGTATCACAATTTGCAGGACCGTTTGCTGTATTTATTCCACTACAATTTCTTCCTGTCATTAAAACAATGTCATTTTTGTGTTTATTATACATACTTTCATATGGTGATCCTTTATAATATTGGTATCCCATTGCAGTATATTTATCATATAATTGGAATACTGTACTAAAATCTCTAATACCAATTATTGGTTTTGTTCTATCAATGTTTATTATTGCAGATTTATTACACATTTTAAAGTTTCCTGCATTATCTTGAATTTTTAAATTTACATTTGCAGTTTTAGCTTCTTCTGTGAATGTTTTTGTAAATATACCTTTTGCACATCCACTAGTAGAATCTTGACAGTTAACACCTATTGTTCTAGTTTGATTTGTCCAATCATTTGCAGAACCTTCTCCTACCCAATTTCCACATGTAGGTGCTGTCTTATCAATTCTAATCATTGTTTTATTACTTGCTGAACATACATTTCCCTTTACACAAAGTCTAATATATACATATTGATTTCTTTCTTTTGAAAAATCAGTTGTTTCAAATCTAGTTTTATTAGAATTTTTATAAGCTACCCATGTTGTTTCAGGATTTGTTCCGATTTCTGATGCATTTGCATTGTATGTGTATTGATAACTATCAACATTTTTTGTATCATCACTAGGTGTTAATGTTAAGTTAAATGCATTATTAGTCCACATTTCTTTTGATGGATTTTCAATGTTTGGAGCTGCTGGAGGATTAATAATAGCTTCTTTTGTATTAATAATTACTGTTTGGAAATTACTATAGTCTGAACATTTTGATTCACTTTCACATACTCTCCAGGCAATTTTTGTTGTTCCATCTTCTTTAATATTTAAATACTCTGTTTTTTCATTTTGTTTTGTGATTTTTCCATCTACTTTTAATTTATATTCATAGTGATCTACATTTGTTGTTGTAGATGTTGCGGATGGAATTGAAATTACTGGTACTTTACTTTCTTGACCAGATACATATTTTTTTAATGTTTTTGCTGTTTCTATAGTTGGCTCTGTTATTTTATCATTCCAGCTATATAATTTTACAAGTGGTGGATTTAATTCATTATCATCAAATTCACAACTGCTTATTTTTGTTTGTGTTCCTTCTGGAAATGAATATTCCATTTTATAGTTATGACAACATAGCCTAACTTTATAACTGTTTTCATTAAGTGTAGACCCATCGCCTTCTTCATGAATTATTTTAACATTTCCATCACAAGTTTTTCCTTTTTGTCCTGGATCTTCTGTTTGTTTAAGATAATTTCCTTTTACAAGTTCGCTTATTTCTAATTGAGATACTGCTCCATTATCCATCATGTATTCTTCAACAGAACTTGTAACACTCTTAGCCATTGTATCATAAGATTGATGTTTTGCTTTTGTACTATATCTACCATAAGCCATAATAGCTAAACATATCAATATACCAAGAATTAAAATTACTCCTAATAATTCAACCAAAGAAAATCCCTTTTCATTTCTTCTTTTCATATAGACATACCCTTTCTAGTAAAATATGCCTTCTTATGATATAAACATTAATTATATTATTATTTTTCCACTATATATTTACACATATAATATATATTACCCTTATTATATCTACACCATATTTACATATCCTACTTACAACATGATGATATCATTTTTACAGTTTAAAATCAATCATGTTATAGATAATAAAATACAAATAAATTTTTCTTATCAAATATCCGGTTTTTAATACTAAATTTATTTATTTTAGTATCATAACTAATGCGTTTTTTCATTATAAAAAAAGAAAACTATTTACTAATCTTCTTCATCTATTTTATTTAATTTGCCCTCTTCAAGTTCATATATTTCATCATATAAATCTTTTGCCCTATCACTAGTATGTGTAGAAATTATTAGAGTTCTTCCTTCACTTTTTATTTTTTTCAAATAGTTATAAATCATGGCTAAACTACCTTTATCAATACCACTAAATGGTTCATCTAATATTACATATTTTTGATGTTCCATTATGGCTTGACATATACCTAATTTTTTTCTCATCCCTAAACTATATTTATAATACTTTTTATCTTTTTCTTCTAATAAATTAACATTTTTTAATTCTTCAATAATTTCATTATCATCAATTGTTTTATTAATAGTCGCTAAAAGTTTAAGATTATCAAATCCAGTTAAATTTGGTACAAATCCACTATTATCTAGTAAAACACCTGTATTATCTGGGAATGTTTCTTCTTTATTAATATCTTTACCATCATAGATAATTGCTCCTTGATCAGGAGTAATAAATCCACTCATAACTTTTAATAGAACTGACTTTCCACTTCCGTTTTGTCCGATAATACCATATATTTTACCTTCTTCAAAATTAATACTGACATCATCTAAAATTTTTCTTTCATCATATGACTTAGTTATATTTTTTATTTCTATCATAATAAATACCTCCTATTAAATATAAAAATTTATTATTCTTAAAATATGAAAATAATATAATTATAATATCCATAATAGTAATAAATATTAAATAATAAAGATTACTTATAATACACTTTGGTATATATATAATATTTAATATAAGTATTATATAAAAAAGTATTTCTTTTTTTCTAAATAAACAAGTTAATAATACTAAACTCATTACTAATAATGAATAAGATATATCATGAATATAATAACTTAGAATTAAACTTATATTAGTATTAAATAATAATATAAATATAATATATTCTATACTTTTCATAATTAAAATAATTATTATATATGAAATAATCTTTATAATTAACCATTTATACATAGATATTCTAGTAAATAATAACGGAAACATATTTTTTAAATCTTTTTCTAATAGAAATACAAATATATAAATATATGTAACTATATTAAGTAAATAAGAAAATATTGTAATAAGATCTGTATTTTCTATAGTTAAATCTAAACCTAGAATATATTTAGGTTGCATAAGTGTATTTCTAGTAAATAAAAATATAGAAATCATTAATATATTAAATATTACAATTATATTTTTCTTTTTACTAAATATATACATTAAGTCTCCACTTATAATTGATTTCATTTTTTCCTCCTAGTGATTATTTTCATTGAAATATAGTTAATTAATATTAATAATAATATACATAGGATTGATGAAATTAAATCATATTTAAAACTTTTAAAAGACATCAAACCTAAAATATAATAAATATTTAATGATACACCCATATTAGTATTAAAAATATCTAGATATAATCCTGCTAAGAAAATAAAATCAAAGATAAAAACTTTATATTTTAATTTACCATATAGAATTGTATTAAATGTAGAAATAACACAACTAATTATAGTTAATCTAATAGTAAAATAAATTAAGAATAATACTTTACTAATATTATAATTACCATATTGAGTATTATTAATATAACCAAGATGTCCTAAATATATAAATGAATATATAAGTATAAATGTTAGGAATAAATAAAATAATGTGACTAATATAGTTTCTTTAATTCTAAATACTATTATATTATATTTATTTTTCATTCTTATTTCTTGAAAGTATGATACTTTATCTAATAGTTTATTAAAAGATATAGTATTTACAAGTAATAATACAAAAAATATAAGTAAAAATATTGGGAAAGAAAGTACATTTAAAATTCCATCAATAGTATCTTTATCACTTCTACCTAATAAAGCACTATAAATAGACAATAATACAGTTATAAAATATATTTCTTTAAATCTACCTTTATTTATATAGTAAGAAATAAAACTACTATATCTTTGAAGTTTGCTTTTCAATTTCTTCATAGAACTTATCCTTTCTTCTATATTTACACACTATATATATAGAAGGAATAATTAATAAAATTAATAAATTTACAAATATTAATAAATAATTATTAATTTCATTAAAACTTGCATAACCAAATATATTAAAAGTCCCTGCATAAACATCCATTTTTATAATCTTACCAAAAATATAATTACCAATTATATAATCAAATATGCCTAAAACAATACATAATAAATAAGATTTTATAATAGCAACTATAGTATTATTTTCTTTTATATAGCAAATAAATGCAATAAGTCCGTAAAATAAGCATGTTAAGTATGTTGCGATACATACAATTATAAAATAAAATTGATAATGATTTTCTATTGCTTTACTGTATACTGCAATTCCTTTATTAACACTATCTATATTAAAATTAAATCCTGTTATAAAGCACGATATTAATACAATAATTATTAATGATACAGGATATAATAAAGAGTATATGAATATTTCACTTAATTTACTATGTAGATATTTTTTATAACCTTTTCTTAATATAATACTTTGATAAAACTTAGTTTTAATATCTGAACTTAGAGATTTAACAACTAATATTACTATTAATAATGGAAAGAAAAATCCTATAACACTAAAAAGATTATTCTGGATAATTTCTGATGATAATGTAATTGTATCTAGTGTTTTTCTTGTATTTACAGAAGCATATTTTAAAAAATCTTTATAGGATTCTTTATCATAGACACCATTATCATTACAAAACTTAGTATCTTGTTTTATTTTACACTTTTCTATTACCATAGAATCTAATTCCATTAGTTCTTTAGAAAATTTTGGATGCATATATTCATAAAAAGATATCCCAATAATGATAAAGATAAATAATGAAATTATTATAAAAGTTTTTTTATTATATAACATATTACCTCCAATAAAATATAAGGGAGAGTTTGAATAAAATTATTTAGTTAATTTGCCAATTTCCAACAAATCTACATGATTCTAAACTATTACTTACTCTTAAATTCAATTTATATTGGGAATTTGCTGTTTTCATTCTTTCACCAGTTAATTCTCTCGCACTGCTTGAAAGGTTAACCCAATTTCCTTTTCCTGAATTATCAGATACTTTAATACCTCTTCCTTGAACTGATAGATTTGTACCACTAACAACACCATAACAAGAAGTCTTACTAGCATATTGTGGAGATGAAGTGCTTTTTTGGTGACCACTTGTATAATATAATCCAAGATTGTCTACTGTTACTGCACCTATTCCTATCGCATCAATATTTAACATAGATAATGTAACTGTTAATATCATTAACATAAATGTGTATTTAATATATTTCATTTGCACACACACTTTGTTCTTTTAGTGTCCTCACCTTATAATTTAATTATATCAGATTTTATGACATTGATTAAAAAAAAGAAAATTATTTACTAATTTTCTTTTTATAATTATTTAGTTAAATCTGCAAGTTTTTGTTTTTCTTCTTCAAGTTTTTGTCTATCCATTTCTACTATATTTGCAGGTGCTTTATTAACATAATTTTCATTTGATAGTAGCCTTTCACGTCTTGCGATAGATGATTTTAATTGTTCTATTTGGGCTTCTTTTTGAGCAATGTCTGCTTCTGTTTCAATTTTTTCAAAGAATATTTTAGCTTTTATTCTGTTTGAGAATACTTTGTATGCTTTAATTCCTAATGGTTCTTTTACTAGATTGTCTTGAAGTTTTAACATCTTAACAATAAGTTCATTATCATCTTCTGTATCAAACATTACTTTCATATCTTTTGTGATATTGTTTTCTGCTTTTACATTTCTAAATGTTTTAATAAACTCTATTTGATCGTCTACTATTTCTTCTTCTGTTTCAAATATAAATTTCTTTGAATATTTTGGATAAGTTGAAATCATAATAGATTCTTGATCTTTTACTGGTAACATTTGATATATTTCTTCTGTTACATATGGCATGAATGGATGAAGTAGTTTTAATATTCCAGTTAATACTGTACATAAAACTGATTGTGTAGTTTCATCTTCACTAGTGTACTTTGCCATTTCAATATAGTAGTCACAGAAATAGTTCCATGTGAAATCATAGATTGTAGCTCCTGCGTTATTGAATTGGAATTTATCCATGAATTTTTTTACTTCATGAATAGTTTTTTCATATTTTGTTAGAATCCATTTATCTTCTGGTTTTAAATTATCTAGTTTTATTTCTTTTAGGTTTTCAATATTCATTAATGTGAAACGAGATGCATTCCATAACTTATTTATAAAGTTCCATGTTGATTTGATTTTTTCTTCATCGAATCTCATGTCTGTTCCAGCTGCTACATCTGTTGCGAGATAGTATCTTAGGGAGTCTGCTCCATATTTTTCTATCATATCGAATGGGTCAATTCCATTTCCTAAACTTTTTGAGAATTTTCTTCCTTGTTTATCTCTAATAAGTCCATGGATTAGGCAATGTTCAAATGGTCTTTTCCCTAGAAGTTCTTCTCCTTGGAATGTCATTCTATTTACCCAGAATGGTATAATATCATATCCTGTTACTAATACGTTATTTGGATAATATCTTTTTAACATATCAGTATTTTCAGGCCAACCAAGTGTTGCGAATGGCCATAATGCACTAGAGAACCATGTATCTAATACATCTTCATCTTGCTTCCATCCTTCTCCTGTTGGTGCTTCTTCTCCTACATAAACTTCATCATCTTTATACCAAGCAGGAATTCTATGTCCCCACCATAATTGTCTTGAAATACACCAGTCATATGTTATTTCCATCCAGTGATTCATAGTTTTTTCATAACGAGCTGGGACAAAATGAACTTTTGTATCTTTATCCTTTTGATTCTTTAGGACTTGGTCAGCAAGTGGTCTCATCTTAACAAACCATTGTTTTTTAATCATTGGTTCTACCATTACTCCGGTTCTTTCACTATGTCCTACTTCATGAACTATTGGTTCAACCTTTATTAATAATCCAGCTTCTTCTAGGTCTTTTAATAACTCTTCACGACATTTTTCTCTAGTCATACCTTGATATTTTTCTGGACAATTTTCATTCATTGTTGCATCATCATTCATGATTTGAATTCTTTCTAAGTTATGTCTATTTCCTACTTCAAAGTCGTTAGGGTCATGTGCTGGAGTAATTTTAACTGCTCCTGTTCCTTTAGTCATATCGGCATGCTCATCTGTAATTACTGGTATTTTTTTATTTACAATTGGAAGAATTACATTTTTTCCAACAAAGTCTTTATATCTTTCATCTTCTTCATTTACAGCTACTGCTGTATCTCCAAATAATGTTTCTGGTCGTGTTGTTGCGACATCTATAAACTTATCACTATCTTCTAACTTATATTTTAAATGATAGAAAGCACTTTTTTCTTCTTTATAAATAACTTCTTCATTTGATAGAGCTGTTTGTGCAGCTGGGTCCCAGTTAATTATTTTTTCTCCACGATAGATTAACCCTTTTTTATAAAAGTCTATAAATACTTTATTAACTGCTTTTTTCATTCCATCATCTAGAGTAAATCTTTCTTTTGAATAATCTAGAGATATACCTAATTTTGACCATTGAGCTCTTATTAAATCAGCATGTTCTTTTGTCCAAAGCCAACATTCTTCAAGAAACTTTTCTCTTCCTACTTGATGTTTTTCTTCTCCTCTATCCTTTAATCTCTTAACAACTTTTGCTTCTGTTGCGATTGCGGCATGGTCCATTCCTGGTAACCATAAGGCATCATAACCTTCCATTCTTTTATATCTTATAATTATATCTTGAATTGTTACATCCCAGGCATGTCCTAAATGTAGAACTCCTGTTACATTTGGAGGAGGAAGAACTATACAGAATGGTTTCTTACTTGTATCTCCAGATTTAAAGTAATTCTTTTCTTTCCATGTTTCATATTTGTTTTGTTCTACTTCATCATGATTATATTTTTTTTCCAACATTTTCATCAACTTCTTTCTTATATCTTTTATATTTTCTTCTAATTTCATTTACAATATCGGTTATTCCACTAATTTGTTCTGGTTCATCTTCTTCGAATGTTAAGGAATAAGCACCAACTAAATTTTTATTTAAAAAATCCATTTTATTATATTCCATCCAAGTTAACTGTCTTTCTGTTATTCTTCTTGGAATATAGAATATTGATATATCATTAACACCTAATTCTTTTACTATTAAATGACCTTGATTTGCTAATTCTAATGGTGCATCTTGATAGTCCCATAGTCTAAAGTTATAACCTAATTTAAACTTATCTGAAAAGTCTTGAAAGGCTTCTAAATGGTTCTTAATTATTTCTTTTTCATATTTATCTTGAATAATTTTTTCTTCATTCGGTATTATTATGACCTTTCCTTGTTCATGCATTATAATCACCTTCTAATTCTTTTAAAATATCTTCCCAGGTATTGACTCGTGTAATACCTTTTTCATTTAAATCTTTTTTTGGTATTTGTTTATTGTGCCAAGCAGTAAATAATATTTTTTTATTAGTATGGAGATTAGATAATTTATCATCAATTGAAATATCTCCTTTAATTAGTTGTTTATTAGTTGTGAATATATATTTACTAGGATCAATAAATGGTAATTTTTCTTTTAAATAATTATATTTATTTTTCAGATTGTTGGCACTTGAATCTATTATATCTTTCCAGAGATAAGATGTTACTATATAGATATCATATTTTTTATTTAACTTTTCTAATACTTTATAACAATTTTCTTTTAAAGGACAATTTTCATATAAATTTTTTGTACTTAAGAATTCATAGAATTCATTTTTTCTATCCTTTACTAGGTTTTGAAGATAGAAGTCTGTTTGGTCTTCTAATTTATAATCTGTATTTAAAAATTCATTTATGTAGTCTAGTATTTTTGGGTCTGTTATACAGTTGTCCATATCAACTAGTAATGTTTTCATAATAACCTCCTCTCTAAAAGTAAAAAAACTATTCATCCAAAGGACGAATAGTTCGTGGTACCACCTTAATTTATACTTAAAGTATCTTAATATTTATAACGGAATTATCCGGAATTATTTACTTTGTTTCAATAATTATGTTCCTCTGCTACCTTCAATATCTTTGTTTATTCATTTACACCTACCATGAACTCTCTAGAAAACAGTAAATATTTACTCCTCAGATTCATCACATCTGGTTTTGATTATATATCATTTTTGGGGATTTATCAATAGATTTAATAAAAATTTGAAGATAGTGCTGAATCAGGAAGTGTTTTACTTAATTCATATTATTTTTATTTTGATTAACTTTCTCTATTAATTGGTTTAATTTTACTTTAAATTCTTTTTCTTCATTGTCTTCAAGTCCCATGTGATAAATTTTATCTATTTGACTATGATCAAATAAGAATGTTTGATTAGATGAAACTATTCCTTCAGGAAATAAACAGCCTGAATAATCATAGATTTTTCCTTTTTCATCATTTGATGATGCACAAAATCCTGTAATCATAGTTCTTTTTTTACCACCTTTTAACAATACTACTGTACCTACTGGTAGATATTTCTCTTTTATTTCATTTTCCATATTTTCCTCCATTTATAAATTATTGATTATTATTAACGTTACTATTTTCTGTAGTTTGTTTTGATACTTCAGCTTTTAAGTTTGTTATAAAATCTTCTGAGTCTTTAGTTTTAAAACCTTCAAATAATACTCTTTCTATCTGATTATGATTAAATACTGCAGTTATATCACTACTAAAGTCTCCTTCTGGATAAACTACAGCTTTATAATCATACATTTCCTTTGTCTCATTATTAATTGGAACATATCCAGTTATCATTACAGCTTTCTTAGCTGTTTTTAACATTACCACTGTTCCTAATGGTAAATATTTTTCTCCTATTACATTTTGAATTTGATTTTCCATTTTCTTTCCTCCATTTTACTATATTTGGATTATATCAAACATTTATTTAAAATTCAGCCATTTTATCTGTTAATCTTCTATTTTGCAGATACCTTGTGTGTCACTTTCATACCTTTAAGCTTCTTTACTTCCAAAATTCAATATTTTTATTTCTCTATTACCTATAATTTTCTTGATTCATTGGTGGTATTGTATATGCATTTGTATTTATTGTAGAATTATTGTCGTATATTTGAAACAAACTACTAAAATTTGATAACGCTGTTTTAATAAATTTTGACATGTTAGTTACCTCCGCTTTTAGTTTATTAATTGATTAAATCGCATATTTTTTACTATATCATTTTTTATTTATGATGATGAACTGAAAAATTTTCTGTTTTAAATAACTTTGATTCATTTAATGGAACAATATCATAAAAATTATTTACAGAATTTTTCAATTGTGCATCTAAATATGATTCTGACTTTTTCTTTAGCTTTCTTGGTATACCATAATATGCTTCTGCTAAAGACCCTGTTATTGCAGCCATTGTATCGGCATCACCGCCCATTGAAATAGACTTTCTTACGCAATCAATAAAATCTTTGCCTTCTAAAAAAGCTTCAATTGCTTCCGGAACCGATCCTTGGCATGTAACGTCAAATCTATAGTCTTTTCGTATATTATCAAGGCTAAAATTCATATCATAATATTTTTCTACATATTCTCTTATATCTTCTTTGCTTTTTCCATGTATAAGTAACCATATAGAACCTGCCACCGCTTGAGCTCCTTTTATTCCTTCTGGATGATTATGAGTAACTGATGCACTTATTTTTGCTAGGATTTCACACTCTTCTAAACTGTCACTAACATATGCCACAGGGGATACTCTCATAGCCGAACCATTTCCATAACTTCCATATGGTTTAGGATTTTCTGACAATAACCATCTAATGAATCCTCCTCCATATCCGGCATTAATATGCGTTTGTCCTAAATACTGCATTTCATTTATACAATTTTCTTTAAATTTTTCTAGATTTTTTGAAGTTGCATATTTAACACAGGCATTCGCTATGGCACAAGTCATAACAGTATCATCTGTATAAGAACAATTTCCTGAATATAATTTAAACTTTTCACTTTTCATTGGAAAGTTGGTCCTTAGATTCTGTGCTTCATACACCGAACCAATTATATCACCTGTAATTGCACCTAACATTATTTTACAACTCCCTTTTGTATCTTGTTTTGCAACTCTTCAATAAACTTTTTTTGTTCATTATCCGTATAACCAATACTATAATATCTATCTATTTCATCATGATTAAAATAATATATACTAAATTGACTCTCAATGCCATTTGGATATTTGCAAGCAATATAATCATAAGTTATATTATTATTCGGATTTTCGAAATTATAACCAATAATCATCTTAAGTTCAATTGTTTTATCTGTAGCGACTACTGTTCCTATTGGTGCTAATTCTTTTTCAGGGTTGTAATTTATTTTTTCAGGTTCATATGGTTTTTCAATTGTTGGTTGAGCATCCATGAACCTGCCTATATCCCCTCTTTCTTCAACAACATATTTTGACAATATTTTTCTCATTTCTTCTTTATTCATATTATTTCTCCTTTATTCTATACAAACTGGCACAAATGTTATCCATTCATTACGCATATATTTTTTATATGGTTTTCCTATGACAGTTAAAGTTTGATTTCTCTTTAGTAATACTTCTGTTTGACCGAAATTTTCAACACCGCTTATATTCTCTATATATGCTCCGCTTCCTGAATTGGGTGGAACAATTATTTCTAAACAAATATTTTTTACAGGTTCATTTATACCTTTTGTTGTTTCTCCTAAGTATGCATTATTAAGCAATATACTTGAACTTAAATAACTATTTGTATGTAATGTACTGCCTATTTTAATTGAGTTAAGATCCACTACTTCACCATTGTCAAATAAATTTCCTACACCTCTGTATGTGACAAATGGATTATCATACATAGCAGAAGAAATAACTGAATCTAAATCTTCAAGTAGGCTTCCGTCTGTTGTTGTGTAGACATGATTACCCAAGTGTCCAGATATAAAGTTTTGAATATTATCAATTGAACTAAATTCATCCCTGGTTCTGACGCGACCCATATCATCTCCATAATCGATTACTCCATCATTTAAATATGTATTGATTTGAAATCCTCCATACCCTGTATAATTGAAAATGGCATCCTTTTGTGCTTTTGTTAATGTTGATTCAAATGAATCAGCAACGTCATTGTTTAAACTCATAAATTTTTCTCTTGAAGCTGAATCCATATACGGAGATAGTATCTCGTAAAATTTATTTGTATCAATATTTCCTGATTTATTGTAATAATTTCCAAATTCTTGCTGCATTTGTTTTGTAATTTCATCGTATGCATCTTTGTTTGGGAACTTTAACTTATTATATATTAAGTTCAAATATAATTTTGAATCGCCAATGATTTGACTCAAATCTAATTTGCCCGAAGCTCGTTCAACAGAAAAGCCTAATTGTTGATAATATTGTTCCATCGATATATTTTGACTATATTCTTTGCAATATACTTCAATAAGTTTTTTATTAAACGAAGAACTCCTTGATAATTTTCTTATATCATCGGCAGATAAATCTTGTATTTGCAATGCCAAATCATGAGTGTCCATGCTATTTAATACTTTTGTTTTACTAGCATCAGTAAATTTATTTAAATCATTTAACGTCACTTTGCTATTATTACTTGCTATCTGTTGTGCAAATTTTTGTGCTTGTTGTTCACTTATGGTATATCCGCTGATAAAGTCTCTTCCTGTATCTTCAATGATATTTAAGCCTAAATAGCCAAAATATTCAGCTGTTAATTTTGCTATATTTTCTGCGGTAAATCCTTCTTCACTATTCAATACTTCGGCAAAGTCACCCGCTACAGCCATTGCACTTGAACCATAATTCATCAGTGCATTAACATTTAGTACTGTTTTACCTGTTAAATTTGTCTTAAGTGGATTTAATCCGTTTTTTAATGTATCTATTATAAATTCTTTATTTCCAACTTGTGATAGTAAATCTGTAGCAGTTGATTTCAATCCAACAATCTTTGCAGTATTAAATATTTCATAGGCACCTTGTCCTAGTTTTCCGTTTGCATACCAACTTAACCCATTAAGTCCACCACTTAGTAAAATAGAAAATGTTCCATCATCGAAATCTCCGCCATTTTGATAAGTTTTTTCTGCGGTCTTTCCAATACCTTCTGCACATCCTACTGAAAATACTAGTGGTGCAGCAGCTCCTCCTGTTAAAATTGTTAAAGCTGTTGCACCTCCTATTTCTCCTATCTTTGTTGTAATATTTTGTGTTGTTTTTGCAGCTTCACTATCATATTTTAAATATGACGCTTCATTTATATCTTGTCCTATTTTTGTGTTTTCATAGAACCATTCATTTAGTTCTCCAACTTTATCTCTATCTATTTCATTTTTAACGTTTTCTTTAATGTCTTTTCTCCTATTCATTATTGAATTTTTTTTATCTTCTGAGAATAGTCCAGCACTTTCTCCAACTAGCCAACTTGCTCCTTCTACTACTTTTCCTCCAGCCCAAGTTACTCCATCATCTATGTATTCATAAATTTTTGCAACTCCACTTAATACTGATGTTGCAAATACTGCCGTTGTTGCGCCTACTTCTTCAGGAGTAATACTTTTTGACTCATCCGAATTATTTGAATCTTTATCATCTGTAGCTGTTATATTTTCTGTAGACTCTAATAATGAATCAAAATCAATTGTATCATTATTATTTATATTCTCATTATTTTCCTGTTGCATTGGTGGTATTGTATATGCATTTGTATTTATTGTTGTATTATTATCGTTTGTTTGAAATAAATTACTAAAATTTGACAATGCTGTTTTAATAAACTTTGACATTTTACATCCTCCATATTTTTACATATCATATCATATTATATCATTTCATTCTACCTGTTCTTAGACTCATATCTTCAGAAAGATTCATGGCAAATTGAAAATCCAAAATACCTTCTGATAAATAATTTCTCGCAATATTTATATTAAATGGTTCTACATGTTCAAATAAGTTTTGCATTTCTTCAATGTATGCGTTCATTTGTTCTTTGCTTAGTTCTGGAGTGTGTTGTGTATCAGATAATACAAATCCCATTTTTTTCTGTGCTAATTTATAGCCTATACCAGATATTTCTCTTAGTTTATCTAAATTATCATCTTTTATAATTATTGATAATTTATATGATGTGTTTTTTCCTATCCATTTTCTCTTTTCCATATGACTCCATATTCTTATTACTTGTTCTAAATTATCATCTTCTCTTAATATATCCGCATATGTTTCCATTAAGTAATTTTTATATGCTAATAACATTTTTTCGTGAATAGATGAATCAACACCTTCTAGAAATGTTTCTTTTGTTTCTTCTAAAATTCTTTCAACTACATTTTCTTTCATATTCAAACCTCCATTTATTTAAATATTTATCTATGTAATATATAATCTATATAGTCTGTGACTGAACCCTGACTAATTCCCATATTCATATATATGTCTGTGATAATACTTGTGATTTTTTCTAAATAAGGATTACGTTCCTCATACGTAGGTAGTATAGAACCATCAAAAAGTTTAGATAATTCATCTCCTATTTCTTGGCCTAATCCTAATTTTTTTCCTCTTTCATTTAAAGTACTAATTAATTCTTCTCCTAAGTTATTAAAATAAAAGTTTTTTAATTCATTAATATTTATTATGCCTGTATCAATTAATTCTTCCAACTTTATAACAGCATCTTGATATCCACAATATGGTGTTTTTGGATACTCACTATCCATACTCATTTTATTGAACAATTCTGTAATACATTCATTAAATCCCAATCTTCTATTAATCCAGTCCCCTTTTTGAGCATCCCATAAAGAATATTGAACACCGCCTTTTGATATTCTTGCTCCAGTTTGAGTGTCAAATTTTCCATACCAACTTGACAATTGATGAATCGACTCATGATTAACATTTGCACGTATTATATCCTCAGAATATTCTAGATTCATTACTGAGTTTACTCCATTGTTATAGGCCATCCAATTATTATGATTATGTAATGCAAATTGAGCATTAGTTTCATATATACATGATCCATAGATAGTATTAACTTTCTCATCTGAAACATATCCTTCAGTAAATCTTCTTAATCTTTCCGCTGTTATTTTTTCAGCATCTTCAAGGTTAGCACGTCTTATGTATTGTGCAAATGTATCGCCATAATCACCATATAAGTGGTAGTTATTAGTATTCATTATATCATGAAGAATCCTTACTTCTTCATTGCTTATAGAATCTTTTTGTAGATAATTTGCTACAACATCTGTAAATTGTTCTTCATTAGGAATATAACCATAATTAAAAATACCATCTGATATTGCATCATAATAATAACCTAATACATCAGAACTAGTAAATCCAGGTGCAAAATTCAATTTTTGATCATGAACATCAAGAGTTTTTAGATATTTAACAAAAGTTTGTCCTTTTTTTGATATAAAATAATCAAAACTATAATTTTGTGCAAAAGCACCGTTCAACATTTTTCTTACTTCATCTTCTATTACTGATATTGGATCATGAGACAGTTTATTAATACATTCATCCATTCTTGACATACTTGCTTCATCTAATCCTAAGCCTAAATTGTTATTAGATATTGCTTTTTTTAAATCATACAAAGCATTTCCTATTTCTAATCTTGTTAATCCATCAATTTCATCTAGTAATTCTCCATCTAAAACTTTTGATGTATAATCTGGATCTTCTACTATTTTAAGTAGATAATTAATTGGAATTTGCCTGGCTGTTACATCAATATCTATACCTTTTGAAAATATTGTTACTTCAGATTTTTTTAAAATTCTTTCAAGAGTTGCCGTATCTATTTGTTTAGGTCTTTGTTGACTTATTGTAGTAGAAGTCGAATTTGTAACTTCTTCAAAATCTGTTTTTTTAAGTACTTCTTCTGACAAGCTGCTTGCTATTTCTCCTGCTTTATATGAAGTTATATATTCTCTTCCTGAATCTTCTAATACATTTAGTCCAAGAGCTGCTAAATATTTTCCTCCTAAACTCATAATGTTTTCTGGAGTAAATCCTTCGTCACTATTTAATATATCAACAAAATCTCCTCCTATACTCATTAAACTCGAACCATAATTCATCAATGCATTTACATTAACTACTGAATTCCCTGATGATGATATTGTTTTTAAACTTAATCCATTCTTTATTGTATTTGACCAAAATTCTTTATTTTATAAAGTATCATTTAATAGAGTGCTTCCTGTTTCTAATAATCCAACTGATGAGGCATCTTTTACTATTTCAAATGCTCCTTGTGCTAATTTTCCGTTTGCTACCCAACTCACTCCATTAAGTCCACCACTAAGTAAAATAGAAAATGTTCCATCATCAAAATTTCCACCATTTTGATATGTTTTTTCTGCAGTTTTACCAATGCCCTCTGCACATCCTACTCCAAATACTAGTGGTGCAGCAGCTCCTCCTGTTAAAATTGTTAAAGCTGTTGCTGCTGCTATTTCTGTTACTTTTGTTGTAATATTTTGCATTGCTTTTGCAACATCACTATCATACTTTAAATATGATTTTTCATTTATTGATTGTCCGATTTTTGTATTTTCATAAAACCATTCATTAAGTTCTCCTACTCGATCTCTTTCTATCTCACTTTTAACGCTTTTTTTAACATCTTCTCTCCATTTCATTATCGAGTTCTTTGTGTCTTCTGAGAATAAACCGGCTACTTCTCCGACTAACCAACTTACTCCTTCTACCTTTTTTCCTTCTACCCAAACAATTCCATCAGCAATTAGCTCATCAACTTTAGCGATTCCACTTAATATAGATGTTGTTCCTACTGCTACTGTTGCTCCTACATTTTCACTTATATCAACCAAATTTTCAAATAAACTTGTTTCTAAACCTATATTTGAAACTGTTTCATCAAGTTTTTTTGCAACCCATGAGGCTTTATTATCTATACCTTTTCCTAAATCTACGATACCTGAATCTATTGTATCACCTATTTCCGATATTTTGCTACTAAGATTTTCAATAATTGTTTGTGATTCTTCATTGTTATTTGATTCGTTTCTATTATTATTTTCAGAATTTAAATATGAATTTAAGTCCACTGTTTCTGAATCAGGTTCATTTACATTATTTTCTTGAGATATTGTTGGATTTGTGTATGTATTTGTATTTATTGTTGTATTATTGTCGTTTGTTTGGAATAAATTACTAAAATTTGATAATGCTGTTTTAAAAAATTTTGACATAATTATCTATTCCTTTCTTCTTAATTACTTATTTATAATTTAGATTATCTAAAAGTTCAATTGAATCTTGGGCTATCTTTTCATATTTGACAATATATTTATTTATATAATTTTTATAACTATTAAGATTTTCTTTCTTACAATATTCTGCCTCTAAAATATTTTCATTAAATTTTTCTAAGTTTTGAGAATTAGATGATTTATATGATTTCTTTGTAATTTCTTCAAGTTCTTTTATACTGCTATGTATTTCATTTTCTTTTTTTATGAAGTAAGTTAACCTATCAATATAATTAGATACTTTGTCAGTTTCTATTCCTATTCTATCATCATACATAAATTATTCATTCCCTTCATATTTATTTAAGTTAAATGTTTCAATAGAAATTTTATTTAACTTGTCTTGTGCTTCTGTTTCTATTTCTTTTATAGAGTCATAATCAGCAGTTATTTTTGATTTTACCGTTTTATAAGTATCCAATATATCTAATAATTTACTTTTTTGAGTATATATTTTGTGGGAATTATAATAAGATGATATATCACCTAAATTATCATATTGATATATTAAATTTTGTATTTGATTTATTATCTTATCTAACTTATAAATTATATTATCTTTACTATCTAGATTACATTTAATTACATCACCAAATGTAGAATACTCGTTATATAAATATTCATATACTTCTTTTACTTCTTTTATATTATCAGTTAATTTTATTATCCTATTTTTTTCTAACTTATAGCTTGTATACAAGTTAATTTTTCTATCATCATTCCAATATTTAGATATATCTGTAAAGCAACCAAATAAATCTGTATTATTTTCATTTATTTGATCTAGAATACTATTATACTTATTTACAATTATTTCTAATTCTTTTACCCTAACCTCTATCATTATTTTTCCTCTTTCATTACATTAAATTTTTAAGTTCATTCATAACTTCTTTGACTGATATTTTTACACTCTTTGTAATATCTTTTGTATTATCAATATTTTCTTTTTCTGTACAATCTCCATCATATGTAAGATTCGAATTTAAGGAGTCATTTAATAATGATATGTCATTAGTTAATGCATTTAAATTAATATTTATTTTATTCATGTTCTCATATAATCTCACTATATCTTTATTATCCATACTTTTTACCTCTACTATTCTACTTAAATGATATCAAATTTTAGGGTATAATAAAAGAGCATCATTAAATTTGACACTCTCTAGACATTTTGAACTTATATTTTATTTTTCAGACATATTAGCTGCTGTCTCAGCAGATTTACCAGTAGATTTGTAAGCATTTGCAGCTCCTGTAATTGTTTCCTTTAATGAACTAGAAGCTGTTTCTGCTGCTTCTTGTACTAAGCTAATTACTTTAGCTCCAGACTTTCCTAAACTGGCACCAATGTTAACATTACCAAATGCATTTATTTTATTAATTCTTTGACTTGCATTTGTTGCAATTTCTACTAGATCAGTAATCATGTCTTTGTAACTAGTGATTACTTCGTCAGCTGCTTCTACATTTTTGAAACCAAAGTCATCACCATTTTCTGAGTTAGCAAAGAATTCTTTGATTTTACTAATATCTACTTTCTTAGCGTTAACGATTGTATCAGCATTAATACTTCCTGATACTCCTCCAGTTTTAATATATGCTTTTGCAATATCTGATACTCCTCCAGTAAATATATGAGCATTCTTTACTAAACTATCGCCTAAATCATCCATAGCACTTTTAAATGTGTTTGCAAATGTTGTTGCATGAGTATCTTCCCATTTGTCTGAAACGTCATTAACAAACTTTTCAATCCTTTTTTCCATTTTATTTTGTGTTGTTGAAATGATTTCAGAATATTCTTGAATTATTCTGTTAGCTTGTCTTGGTGACAATGTTTCATTTGCCATTATTTTCACTCCTTTTTTTTAATCATTTTCTTTATCTATAATTCATAAGGCTCTACCTTATAATTATATTCTACTTTTCTTTTAACTCTTTGTCAATTTATTTTATAAATTGCTTTTTTGATTTACATCTTTTTCTTTAATAAAGATTAACTCTGTACCGTTTCTAATATCAGTATCTATTATCACTTGATTATTATCATATATTATACCTGTATTTTTATTTAAAATGACATAATTATCATTTTTTATATCATAAGCAAAGTTATTCATATCAAATATTGCTTTTACAAGCAATTTATTTACTTTCCATACTTGTTCGTTTACTGGTATTTTTACATCATACTCCATATCCATTGATGGAAAAATAGCTTTTATTAATACTTTAGTCTTCATCATCTTCCATTACCTCTATTTTTTCAAATTCTATTAACTTAACAATATGATATACGCCTTCTGATATATAATATCCATAATTCTTAGGTTGTTGAGCTGTTAACTCTTTAGAATAAGATGCTATTTTAAATAAGCTTTGTTCATCTACTCCAGGTCCTATATGTACTCCTTCAGCTTTATCAACGTTTTTAAACCAATCTTCATAGATATATTCTTTTATTTTATTATATTCTTCTACTATTAAGATATGAGCATAACCATTTTTCTCAAACTGTTCAAATAATTCTTCTATTTTAGATGAGTCATCTAATTTAGATATAAATTTATTTAGTGAATATATAATTACTATTAATTTTGTATCAACTTTAGTAGAATTGATAAATTCTATTAATTTATCAATAGATTCATCAAATTTTTCATTTGAATAAATTTTTACTTTATCTTTTTGACTTTCAAGTGCTTTTGTAGGATCAAATAAAACGGTATTTGATGGTAGTGAACTTAATTCTGTAATAATGCTTTTAATAAAGAAATCTGTATATTTTAATTTTGAAGTAATAATTGCTTTTCCAACTTCAGTTGTAAGGTTTAATCTTTTAGTTATTAATGTTCCTTTTTCTATACCTATTGGAATTGAATTTAAGCCTTTTAATTTTTTCTTTACGTCATCTAATTTCACTTGTTCTGGTAATGTAGGAATTGGAATTGCTTTTGGATAATTATGAGTTTCAATAACTTTAAATAATTCTGATAAGCATTCTGTTTCTTTTAATCTATCTTCACAAATGAAGGCAGTTTGAAATTCATGAAGAATTTCATTCTTACAAATACCTCTTCCAAATATATCTCTTGGCTCTATAGATTGTCTAACATTAAATAAGAATGGATAATCTGATGGATCTTTTAACTTCAATGCAAGTGTATATGGCATTAATTGTTTTGCTTTATCTGGTACAGAATTTATTGCACTAGATGTTATTATGAATACAACTCCATATCTTTCAGAATCTCTTATTATGTTACATAATGTGTCTATAAATTCATATGAATCATTAACTATTGATTCATAGTTATTGAATATATTTAACATAATTGGCATTTTACCTGGATTTTGCTTTATATATTCCTTATATTCTCCACCAAATTCAGATAATATTTTTTTTCTTTCCTTTATTTGTTCTTGAATTAGTTTAATTAGATTATTAAATCCTTCAGTATCTCCTGGAGTTACTACTCCGCCACAATGTGGTGTCTTTTTATATCTAACTAGGTTTTGTGAACCAAAGTCCATGACATAAAAACTAATTTCTTCAGATGAATAATATTTTAATACATTATATAGTATAGCAGTAATTATACTTTCGTTTTCTTGGGAATCTGTTCCAATTATATTGGTATTACCATCATTAAGTAAATTATAAATTAATGGATTTTGTTGTTGGATTTCTGGGGCATCATATTCTCCAATTAATAAATCATAATTGTATTTTTCATGTTTGAAGTTATATTTTTCAATAGTATTATCTATAGTTATAGTATTAGGTATATTATCAAGCCATAACTTTTTAGCAAATTTATTACATTCTTTTGCTGTTTTAATTATTTCTTGCATTATAGCTGATAATTGTTCTCCTTGTGCTTCGCCTTTTTGTTGTTTACTACTACCAGATTGAACATTTTTTAGAACATGTCCCGTTTCATCTATAACATTAACGCTCTTATCTACTGTTTTTTGGATTACATCTGACGGATAGTATTTGGCTCCACACCATCCAGATTGACCCAAGACAAAGTATTCATCGTAACCTACTTGCAGATAAAATCTACCTGTTTGTTTTAGAGCAGCAGCATCTGGTCTTTTTAACATTTCATTTGAATCGGCTTCATCTTGTACCTTTAAGCAAACTCTAAATTTTGTATTTGACCAAATTTGTTCATTTACTACACCACTAGGTTTTTGAGTAGCAAGAATCAAGTGTACTCCAAGTGATCTACCAATACGAGCGACACTTATTAAGTTGTCCATAAAATCCGGTTGTTGACTCTTTAATTCGGCAAACTCATCACATACAATAAACAAATGTGGAAGTGCTTCATCTAATTTTCCTTCATGGTAGAAACCTTGATATTTGTAAATATCCATAGTACTCTCACCAAGCTTATCTCTAGCTTCATTAAATATTCTTTGTCTACGTTTAACTTCACTGTCAATAGAAACTAGTGTTCTATTTATTTCTGCCTTATCAAGGTTAGTAATTGTACCTGCTAAATGCGGTAGTCTTACTCCTGTAATTTTATTTTCAAATGCAAAGGCAAGACCACCACCCTTATAGTCAATAAGAATAAATGATACGTCGTCTGCTGAGAAATTCATACATAATGATAAAATCCAAGTAATAATAAATTCTGATTTTCCTGAACCAGTAGTTCCAGCAATAAGTCCATGTGGTCCATGTGCTTTTTCATGTAAATCAAGATAAATAAATTTACCATCAACGCCTAAACCAACTTCTGCTTTTAAATTTGCTGTTGAATCATTTGTGTTCCATCTATTAAGTATATTTAATTGTTGTACTTTTCCTACATTTTCCATTTCTAAGAAGGTTATAGCTTCTGGTAATTCTCCAGATTCAACATCATTTGTAGATATTTCTATTGGTATATTTGCAAGTTGAGCAGCTACATCCATCATATCTATCTTATAATTAATTTCATCTCTAAATATTATTTGTTCTTGATTTTCATATGAATTTTTTAATATACCAGATGAAGTATTATCACCTATATTTATAAAATTGTTACATAAACTAGGTAACTTACTTAATTTACTTTCTAATATCAATAAACTAAATCCTATATTAGTTCTAATTTCTGTTATTATTTCAAGTAGTTTTGATTCTTTGACAACATCAATATCATCTACTATTATCAAATAATATGGTCTAAATGATTGTACTTGAGTTGTGTCTTTACTTTTTATTTGACCAATTCTTCCGCTTATTTCTTGTAATAAAGCATTAGCAACTACATTTGCGTCTTCTTTATTTGATGCAAAAAACCTAAATGAGCTATCATTTGTAGCATTATGATTCAAATATTTAATATAGTCCCAATTTTTTTCATTGGCTTTATTAGTAAAAAGTACTATTTTTAAATCATCATAACTATAAAAAGTAAGCAATTGTAAAATTATATTATTAGTAAAGTAAACCGCCTTTTGCATATTTCCCATAATTGCAGTTACATAATTTTCATATAATGAATATCCTATAGGTACATTTTCTATATACTCAAATTCTTTTTTTAAGTCATCAACCTTTTCTTTTAAATCACTTTCATCTATTGAAAAGCCTTTTGGTGGATATGAAACTTTTGCTTTTAATTTTTCATTTCCTATTCCAACTCTTACTACTAAGAAATCACTTTGATCAATTCTTTTATCCCAAAAATTCAATTTTTTATTTTCAATATTTTTTAGGCAGTCTTCTAATGGAATTATATTGTCCATTATAATATTTCTTTGTGACTTTAATTCATTTACTAACTCTTCTCTTTTTTCAGCTAAGTATTCAGTATATTTTCTATTAATTTCTTGTTCTTTTTTCTTTTGCTGTTTTGTATTATATTTATTCATAATAATTGGCCAAACTAATGTAGATACTAACATAGAGCCACCCATTATTAATGATGATAAATTATCTGAAACATCTGATACACCACTTGTTATATTACTAATGGCTTGATAAAGAGAAACTACCGATGTTAGTCCCATTGTGGCCATCGGTCCAATCGTTAATAAAAAAGGTATTTCTTGTGAACCGTTTGGTGATGGTGGTTGAGTTAATTCAATTTCTTTTTCTTCTATTATTCTTCTAAGTCTAGGCGATTTAGAAAAATAATCTTCTTCGCTATAAAGTTCCCTATCTTGTATTTCTACATTTTTTATTTGAGAAAAGTTTTTTATTTCAGTTTGTTGTAATCCAGCACCTGTAGAGTTACTAATTGAGAATACATTTCTATTAGAATATATAAATAGATATTTGCTTATAAATAATATTTTAACTCCATAAAAACTTATCTCATCACCATTTTTAATATGATACGCATCTCCACTTAATATAATTTTGTTAATATAAATATTACCACTTTTTCTCTGTAAAACTATACTATTCATGCTAGATTGATAAGTAATTGAAAATGATAAATTACTAGCATATGGACAAGTATAATTAATTGTAGAATTTTCCATACCTATGGATAAGTTTATATTCTGATTATATAGGTATGTTTTCCCCGTAGGATCGTTTGTTTCAGATACATATATTAGATAATTTGAGTTATTTCTACATATAATATAGAATTGCTCAGCTATTAATTCTACTTCTTCAACTAATGATTTACCATCAAATATATTGCATACTTTTGTAGAATATAAATACCATTTTTTATCTTTAGCGTTGATGTTAATTAACTTATTTTGTTCATCTTCATTTGCATCAAAACTATAACTACCGGATACATCTTTAGGTAAATAGAATAATTCAATTTTGTTATTTAAATATAGGTATATTTTCATAGTACACTCGCCCTTTATTATTTATTAAAATTATAGCATAAACATTTTTTCATGTAAAGAATCTGAAATTTATGAATTACAAATTATTGTGAAAAAAAAACAAAAAAAATATGATATTAACGAGATATCATATTTCTAAAATATTACTCTATTTTAACTTAATTCTGATAAAATTAAGTTTTGTTTTACAGACGTTTCATCAATAATCGTTATTTTAATGAAGCATTATCATTATTGAGTTTTCATCTCTATAAGATTCCTCATTAGTCGAATAAGATTTGTGTCTATTAACCATTAACCTCAATTTCTCCAGTTAATCAAGACCTAATACTAATGAAATTTTAAGACTTTCGTCCGAGTTTAATTTTTAACCAAAATGTTATCAGCATTTGAATTAACTTATTCATTAAAGTTTTCTTTCTTTAAAATCTTATAATAAACTAGCCTTGATAATTGCATCTGTAGTAGCATCAATTACTTTGCTAAGCTCCGAAAACATATCAACATATCATCATAACTATCATTTATCATAAGAACATATCTACGCAATAAAGAATCACCTATAAACAAATCATCATAAGATCATAACTATCTTTCTGTAATCATAACCTCATAACAACTTATCTAAAATAGCAACAATTCATCAAATAAACATATCATCATAATAAGTTGTAATTATAAAAGCACATCAACATATCTTCAATTGATGACTTACTAGTTTATACTTAGATTATATAAATTAAATTCTTTTTTGTCAATTTAAATTTTTGCTTTTTTATTAGACTAATTTTTTCTAATAGCCTTTTTTATTTTTTCTAGATAGTCTTTTTCTTCATTATCCATGTATCCTTTAAATATAATCTTATTTATTTCTGAATGATTGAATACACAAATTGTATCTGATCTTAATATTCCTTCTGGATACATACAACCACAGTAATCAAATACATGATTTGGATAATCATTAGTACTTACTAAGTAACCAGTTACCATTAATTTCTTTTTACCACCATTTAGAAGTACTATACTACCTAAGGGTAATAATTCTTTATTCATCGTCATTACCTCTATAGAAGAAATCATCTTCTTCATTGTAGAATTTATTTATACTATTTTTATCTCGTGATGCATGATATGGAGTATTATCTTCTATTTCATTTAAATTTTGTTGATTAATTGTAGAGTTTTTTGATGCGAATGATTCGTTTTGATTAATACTATTTGGTGTATCATATGTTCCTTCTAGTTGTAGTTCTTCTTCACTATTTCTATCATCATAATACATTTTTCTTTTTCTATTATCTTTGTATTTTTTATCATCAATAATTACTGCACCTAAAGCACCAGTTATTCCTGCGGCTGCTATTCCTAAGCCAATTGGTACTGTGTTATATGAACTAGATGTTGTCTCTGTGGGTTGTTGTGTTACTGGAGGTACTGTTGTACTACTCATGCTTTGAGTCAGACTTTTGCTTAAATTAGTATTATATTTATTTTCGATTGCGCTTAATCTATCTGAAATTGAATTTATAGCATTTTGTCCAGTATTGTTTTCTTTTACAGCATTTAATTCTTCACGTAGAGATGCTACAGTATTTGCATCTTCCCTACTCATATCATATCTTGCCATATATCTATCAGATAAATTTTGTCCATTTTCAGTGTTAGATGAAGCAAAAGATGATACTTTTGAACCAGTTTGTTCTTGTCTCCATACTGACATATCTCTTGATACTAAGTCTTCTTTTTCTGAAGTAGTTAAATTTAAATTATCATATTTTTTTAATAGTGAATTTTTCCACTCATCTGATGATGAATAATTAGTTGGATATTCATTCGCAGTATTTGTAACCATATAATCTTTTATTGAATCATCAAGATTATTATTAAAGTCATTAATATTATTAGAAATATTAATAGTATTATTTTTAGATAATAATGAATTTATCTTACTACTAGAAGTAGTATCTTTATAGATTGTTGATAAATCTTTTATATCATTAGAAGTGACTTCTTCAACATTAGAAAATCTTTCTAGTGTACTATTAAGGGCATCTTTTAGATTAGTTATTTGTTTTTTTGTACTTTCTAATTTTTCATATAGTTTATCAATAGAATCTTTGTATGAAGTTATACAATTACCATGTTCTAAATTAGTTGTGGTAATTAGATTTTCTATATCTTCAAAGTAAGTTGTTAAGTCAGTATTATTAATGCAATTTTCGACTGATGTTAGAGTATCAAGTGAAGTTGATATTCTTTCTAAGTCGATGCAACCAGTATATCCTTGTGCCATATTGATCTCCTATAATGCCTTAGCAAGTTCTAATCTTGCTTCTAGACTTTTTATTCTTCTATTTGTTGTTTCTTTTGATAATTTTTTTTCTTCTGCAATTTTATCTTCTATTGCATTAATTAACTGATTCTTTTCAATTTTCTTTTGTTCAGATGATGAATTTTCTACTTGTAATTTTATATTTTCAAGGGTACTTTTTATTTCATCAATATTATTTAATATATTTATTGCCATTTCATTAGCAGGAGTTGCTCCCATAATATTTATTGATGATTTATCAAGTCCTCCATTAATTGTTTCATATTTTATATTTTCATATATTACTGGATTCATATATGAATTAAAATCTGTATATATATCATTTATTTTATCAGTTAATTTATCAGGATTAATGATTTCTTTTGAATCAGTTTTCCAAGTTATCCAATCTACTTTAGACATATTAACACCTTACCTTTATTCTATATTAATTATAGGAAAATATAGAGGTTAAGTCAAACAAAAAAGAAAGCCTAAGCTTGTGCTTCGCTTTCCTTCTTTTGTTTTCTTAGCTCTTCAAGTCCACCGTTTAGAACTTTTGATAATTCTTTTTGATTATCTGTTTCATAACCTTTAAAACAAATTCTATCTATTTGTTCGTGATTGAAGGCAAATAATTGATCACTTTTTACCATTCCTTCAGGATAAAAGCATGCTCCATAATCGAAAAATTGTCCTGCAACATCTACTTTTCCATTTTTGTCATATGCTTCTCCTGCTGGCATTATACAATAACTGTTAATCATTAGCTCTCTTTTTCCGCCTTTTAATAAAACGACTGTTCCAATTGGTAAAAACTTTTCTTCTTTTTCCATTTTTACTCCTCCCTTTTTATTGTAAGTCAGCGAGTTCTTCGCTAGATCTTGCATCATATTTTTCTTCATTATTAGATGTAGCTTGATAACTATAGTCATCATCGTCATCTAAATAGTTTTCTCCATTTGCTGTATCTTCATCGTATTGTATATCTACTGAATCATCACCAGACCATTCATCTGTATCAAATTCATCTTCATCGTCTTCACCGTTGTCATTATTGTGCTTTCTATCCATGTATGCTTTTGCACCTATTCCAGCTGCTGCTGCGGCACTTAAGCCTGCGGCAATTGGGATAACTGCACTTGAGCCACTACTACTTGATGTAGTTGTAACTGGTGATGGTGATGTTGGAATTTTAGTAACTTTACTTCCTTTAATAACATCTTCTATTGAAGTTGTTCCTTCTGTTAGAGCTCCAGTAAGACTTGAATCAGTTCCTGTCGTTCCATCAATTGTTCCATCCGTCATATTTCCTATTGTATTACTTTGTCCTGGTGTATAACCACTTGGACTTGACGTATAACCATTTGTTCCTGTATATCCTCCACCTGTATGGATTGTATTTGTAGAACCGGTTGTTGCTTCATTTCCGTTTCCAGCATTTGATGGTGGTGTAGTTATTGATGTTGTTGGCCCTGAAGTTGTAGGTGATGTTGTTGCTGGTGAAATCGTAGTTGGTGTCGTTGTTGCACTAGATGGTGATGTGGTCGTAGGTGCAACAGTTCCAACTGTAGGATTACTTGGGTTTGGTGTCGGATTTGGATCTGTTTGCCTAAATTGAGTTTGACTTGTTCCAGGATTTGGTGTTGGATTCGGACTTGGACTTGGACTTGGGCTTGGATTTGGATTTGGTGTTGTATTAGTATCTTGTTGTTGATTGCTTGGAGTTGGCTTTCTATTAATTGTATAATCAACATCCTTCTCTGGATATAAATCAACATTATCATCAGGAGTAGGTTCTATTTTTCTGGCTGCTTCTGTTGTCCTAAATTGTGCATTTCCTTTAGCATCAACTACCTCTCTTACTCCTGCATTTAAAATGGCAGCATCATATACTGGATTCTTTAGATTTTTTGCACCTTCAATTACACCTCCAGTTAAATTTTTCACACCTTCTTTTGTAGCATTCCAAGTATCTTTAACTGTTGCTGTTTGAATGTCGTACGCAGCCATATTTGCTCTTGCTTGGATAGTTTTGAAGGTGTTTGTGGCATTTTCTACACTCATTTTTCCTATAGCTGTTTTTGTACTTTGGATTGGAGTAGCTATTTTTTCACCTACTGAATATCCTTTTTTTGTAATAGAATCAGTATATGCTTGATAATCTGACCACTTACTATTTTTAACTTTTTCAAGGTTTTCCGCTGCTTTTCTAACCTTTGTTGTTGCTTCTATGGCGTCATCCATTTGTTTTAGTGCATATTCTCTTGATACATTTGCTTCTGGTCCCATGTTTTTTTCTGCTTCTGCCATTAACTTTGCTGTATCACCAGCTTCTCCTTGTGCAGTCTTAAAAGCCTCTTCGGCTTCTTTTAATGCTTTTCTTTTGGATAATCCTTCACTTATTTTTCCTGCACCAAATGCCAAACCTCCTTGTATTACACCTTGTATTGCTCCGTCTTTTGCTGCATCATCAAATGATTTTCCTGAAAGTAATCCAGATTCAGTTCCAGAACCCATTCCAGCTAAACCTGCAACTGCAGTTGATCCCCAAGTTGTTGATGATGCCAAACCTGTTATTGCATGTCCTGCTTTTCCAGCTGCTCCAGCAAGTTTTGCAATTTTGCCAGAGCCTTGTGCAGCTTTTCCAAATACTCCTGCTGCTTTGCCTGCTATTGTTGAACCAGCACCAGATACAACTCCACCTAATGCTAAGTATCCAACTGTACTTCCTACAATTTTTACACCGCTTGCCAATGCACTATCTTCTGTATAAGCTGATTTCTTTGCAAAATCACTATTATAATAAAAATTAAATGCATCGTGAGACCACTCTTTTTTTACGAAATCTTCACATGCTTTCTCAAAGCCGCTATCTTTTGGAGCAATCCATCCTGCAATTGAAACAACTCCATCTCCAAGATCTTCTGCAACGCTAAGAATTCCTTCTCCCAATTTTGCGCCGGTCATTGCAAAAGTACTTCCTAATTTTTCATACCATTTGGAATCTTTATATGTTTTAATATCTTCTGCTTTATTTTGAATAGCATCTCCAATTTGTGTTATAGCCTCAGTAACACTTGTAAAGACTTCTGAATAACCATCCGCATTAACAGTTCCCACAAACTGTGCAACACCATTAACTTCATTTATAGCATTTACAGCATTTGTTATTTCTTCTTGCGCATTTGAAACGTTTGTCGTGGCAATTGTTTTTATTTCTGATACAACTTGTTCAACCATTTCTTCATTTTCATATACGTCCTGTTCTTTTTCACTTCTACCAGTAAAAAATTCATACAATCCCATTATTTTTTCCTCCTTCCAATTATATTATTTTACTTCAACTACATTTGCCGTTGTAAGTGCAGAATTATAAGCTTCATCATTTGCATTGTTCTGTAAAGTATCATGAGCTTTTACAGACTGAGTATATATATCACTTAAACTTTCAGTTATGCCACTAGCTATACTATCAAGGGATGACGCAACAGCATCTATTGATTCCGTCATTTTTGTACCTTGAACAATTATTGCCTCTTCTGCATCTTGTTCTATATTTTTTAATGATTTAGAAAGTCCTGACATTGCTTCAGTTGCTACTGTTCCAACGTTGTCAATAGCGTCCTGTACTTCTTCTGGATTTAAATATTCATTTGCGTCTACTGCAGTATATGTAACAACAGCATTTCCGTCTTTGTCATAACCCGTATATGATTTAGGTGCTACCATTTTTTCACTCTCCCTTTATTCTTATGCAATGCATAAGAAACAGAGAAATAACTATTTCTCTTCTTCCTATACATTGCATATTGCAATGTATTTATTATTGTTCTTGATCATAAGCTAATGCTTGTTCAACTGCTAATCTTAAGTTTGTTGCAGATAATTTCATATCTTCCATAGCTGCAGGAACATCAGCACCATAATAACTTTCCCAGTTAGATCTAACTGTATCTGACCAAGTAGTTTGAATTCCATCAGGAATTGTTGATTTGATTGCAGCATCTAATGTTTGCATATTTTCTTCCATTGTTGATACAATGCTGTCGATTTGAGTTGCATCATCTGTTGCTGCTCCTGGATTAATTGTAATATTCATATATACATAATCTCCTTTCTATATTTTATACTATTAGTGCATTCCAGATTTTAAGTCTCCAATCATAGTACCAAACTTAGTAGTTTGTAGACCCATATATCCTTCTGCTTCTTCAATTGTTTGTGTAAGTTTGTTTAAAGTATCTTGTTTAGCTTGAAATTTAGCTAATAGATCATTTGCTGGATCTCCTTGAATATCTCCACTAGTGATTTCTTCGATTAAACTTGTTAATCTTGCTAGATTTGATTTGTATTCTTGACCAGCTGTTTCTAATGCATTTTTTAATTGATTTAATGCTGATTCATCAACGTGAATTACTGCCATATTCTTTTCACCTCCTATTGTTTCTTAGAATATGTTTCAATTAAGACCGAACCCATATCCTATAAATTAATTCTAATATTTTTTTTATTTTTAATCAAGTATTTTGAATTAATATATACACTTTTATGACAATAAATAAAATTTTCATATTATTATTTTTTTACACATATTTATTAATAAAGCATATTTTATATTAGATATGGATAAGGGGTTGATGTTATGAGCAATAATAATTGTATTAGAAATTTACTTAAATATATTGCACTACTTCAAGATAATTCCAGTAAGACTTGTAATAGTTTATGTTCTAATAATTACAATACTCGCGTTGTACAGTTATATAAGAAAAATGGAGATTTACTAAGCATTAATTCTTCTAACTATTTTAGAATTATGTATGTATGCGGTAATTGTTGTACTTTACTTTTACTTAGCAATAATTCTTCTTCATATAGTTCTTTAGGTGAATATGTTACTATTGATTGTAATTGTATAGGTTGTGTTCGTTGTGTTGAAGATATATCTATTACTGGAATTTAGAAAGGAGGGATAAAATGAGTTGTAATTCTAATGAGAATTGTAACAGTTGCATTTATGATATTTTGAAAAAAATATTATTACTGCAGAAACAAGATTTTGACAATGACAACTATATCGGTTGTGATAAACCATATTTAGGTCCTATTACTACTTCTGTTTGTTATAATACTAGACCAATAATGTTATATAATTGTTGTACTGGTAATCCTTGGAGTTTTACTGCTACTGTAAATAGTGAATCTGTTACTAGTAATATATTTAGAGTAGAAAATTGTGATGATTGTTGTTGTACATGTAGATTACTTACTTATAATTCTAGTTCTAATCAATATACTAGTACAAATGAGTTTGTAACAATAGATTTAAGTTGTTGTGGGGCAATTAAATGTTTAAGTGATACTTATGTTGACTTATGTGCTTAATAAAAAAAGAATATCCTAATTTGGATATTTTTTTAGTTCTACTATTTCATTTATTTTTATTAAATCATTATCTAAAGTTGTAATTGTTTTATTAGTTCTTGACACTAAATATGTATAGTATTCTTTACTATTTGTTTTTATATATACTTTTATATTATATGGATATCCTGTACTTTTAAATATTGATGATAATGTTTCTTCTACTGTACTAGGTGCTTTTATATCTGCTCTTTTGTTTTCCTTTACATTATCTTTATTTATATAACAATAATTCTTATTATTATTTATTTGTTTATTAATATTATTTTTGTATATTTTAGGTAATTTTTTCATCTACATTTCTCCTTTATATATTTTATGAATTTTGTTAATAAAAATACTAATGTTTTGATATAATATTAGAGGAGGAGGTAATTAGTATAAAATATAAAATTAATTATGGGATATTAGTACCAATTATTCTTTTATCTATAATTAGTATTATTACTATATATAGTGCTTTAACTTATACATCACCTACTGTTGGTAATTTAGCTATAAAACAAGGTATGTGGTATGCTATTGGATGGGTTCTTGTATTTATTTTATTAAAGTTAAAGAATGAATATTTATATCAGCATACATGGTTTTTATATATATTTGGATGTTTATTATTATTAGGATTACTTTTATTTGCTGATCCTATTAATAATAGTAGATGTTGGTATACTATACCTGGTATTGGTAGTATTCAACCTAGTGAGTTTATGAAGATATTTTTGATGCTTACTTTAGCTACTATGATTCATAATTTTAGAAGTGATTATGATAATCCTACTATGTTAGATGAATTTAAGTTTATTTTAAAGAGTTTTGGTATTGTACTTATTCCATCTATTCTTACTTTTTTGCAACCTGATACTGGATGTGTATTAATGTATTTAGTTATTTACTTTTCTATGATGTTTGTTAGTGGTATTAGAATGAGATGGTTTTTAATAGGTTTCTTAATTGTATTTGTATTAGGTGGTACTTTTTCTGCTATATATTTCTTTAAGGAAGATTTATTTATTAAGTTATTTGGTAGTTCAATGTATTATAGACTTGAACGTGTTATTAATTGGCAAGATGGTTCTGGTATGCAACTTGAAAATGCTTTAGCAGCTATTGGTTCTGCAGGATTTTTCGGTCATGGATTTAATCATACTCCAATATATTTTCCAGAATCTTCTACAGATTTTATATTTGCTGTGTTTGCATCTAATTTTGGATTATTTGGAGTTATAATTTTAATGGGAATTATAATTTTATTAGACGTAAATATAATAATGCTTACTAGAAGAAAGATACATGATACTGATAAGTTTATTATTGCAGGAATTGTTGGTATGCTTTTATTTCAACAAATTCAAAATATTGGTATGACTATTGGTTTACTTCCAATTACAGGTATTACTTTACCTTTTGTTTCTTATGGAGGTTCTAGTTTATTATCATATATGTTGATTGTTGGAGTGCTACTTAATATTTCATTTAAGAGAGCTACTAATTATAAGTATAGGTAAAAGAAAAAATTACGTTTTTGTTGGACGTAATTTTTTTGTTATTAATCTTCTTTTAGAACTGATTCATATACTTCTTTTAGTTTTTCCCCTATTGTTTTTATGTCACGTTCTTTGGCAACTTTATATGCTTCTTCTGTAAGGTCTGGTAATTCATTTGTTACTATCTTTTTTATTTTTTCTTCAAAGCCATCGACATCTTTTGCTTTATAAACATTTACTCCATCTTCTAACCAATCTTCAAATATTGGGATATCTCTAATTAATGCTTTTGTTTTACAAGCACAGGCTTCAATAATTGGTATTCCTTCTGTTTCTTCATATGTTGGGAATATGTATAAGTCACAGCCATTCATAGCTTCAATTATTAAGTTTTGTTCTACATAACCTGCAAAATGTAAGTTATCTAATTTTGTGTTAACTGCTTCTCTTACATCTTTTGTTGCGGCACTTAATGGACTGTAACCAAACCAAATAAATTTATATTCAGGAAGTCTTTTAGCTAGTTCTACAAAGTCTACTATTCCTTTTCTTTCTATATATAAACCAATACCGATAATTACTTTATCTTCTTCTTTTAAATTATATCTATTTCTAAATGTTTTTCTTAGTGATTTATCACATTTAAATTTCTCTAATTCTATTCCATTAGAAATTGCATATATTTTTTTCTTTATACCATACCCTTCTAGTAATCTTTTTGAATATGGTGTTGGTGTTATTATGACATCTCCTAAGTTATAACATTTTATTAGCCATTTTTTAAAGGCTGGGGATATTTGTTTACAAAAGATAAATCCATTCTTAAAATCTTCTTCTGTTGAATGGGCATGATAAACTATTTTTTTACCTTGTTTTTTTGCTATTTTTGCAAGGGCATATGAATTTGGCCCATAAAAATTTACATGTAGTATGTCGTATTCATCTTTTACACTTGTTGTATATGGTATTCCTACGCTTTCAAGCGCTTTTTCTTGATGTATTATTGCTTTTCCTAACCCACTTTTAGAAAATAGTTTTTCTCCCTCTGTATATAGGCATACTTTCATAATTTCATCTCCATCTTTTCCTCCTTCATTATATATTAGTGGACAAAAAAAAACAAGACTTGCTTGTTATTAGTCTTGTGGTGCTCCACATTTTGAACAAATGTGTCCTTCTACTTTAGCTCCACAATTGTAGCAGAAGTTGTTTTTCTTGTTAATATTAAAACTAGTTGATGATATCTCATTTAATTTTCTAATTGAAATTGTATATAATATTATAATAAATATTATAAATACGTATACTAAAATTTTTATATTTGACATTAGACAATAATCATATATACCGTGTAAAATTGTTGGTATTATTATACTAAGTGCTATATTTCTTTTTTCTAATTGGTTATTTTCTTTTGATTGAAATTTTTTTGCTAAACATAAGTAATAGCCCATAAATATCGCATCACAAGCGTGTCCTGGTACTGCAGATAATGCTCTCATTAACGCTGTTGTGAAGTTTCTTGTTCCAAATACGTAAATTATATTTTCAAAGAATGCAAAACCTAAAGATACAAATACTGAATAAACCATGATATCAAATATTTCATCAAACTCTTTATTATTATATCCTTTAAAATATACCATAACCCATTTGCACAGTTCTTCTACTAGTGCAACTCCTATAAATGAATATAGTAGTATATCAAGAAATGAACTATCTTTTGTAAATTCCATAAATGGAAAAAATACCTCTAATATATCTGATACTCCAATAACTAAGAAGCAAGAAACTATTCCTAAGAAAAAAAACTGAATTAACAATGTGAACGGTTCTTTTTTCCTATCTTTATGATATACAATCATGAGAATTATTATTACTGGGAGTGCTGCTAAAAAGAATAAAATCGATGTCATATCAAACCCTATCATTTATCATCACTCCTATCTAGTCATAGTATATCATGATTTATTTAATTTAGTATTTTTTTGGAGGATTTATTTTTTTGATTGACACAATCATTTATAAAACCTAAAAATGTTTTGTAATATTTAAATTAATATTGATAAATTTACTTTAACTGGTTTATTTTAAAAACTCAAAGAAACTATAATTATGTTTATAAAATAATAATTTTTAAATTTAGAAAATTCAAATATTTTACAACTATGGCATACTATATAAAAAGCCAACGCATTAAGCATTGACTATTTTTCTGACATTATTATCTGTTTCATGTTTTTTCGCATATTTTTTAATATTTTATATAAAATTTACTTATTATTTTTTACAATTGATATTGCTTTTCATCAGCTGTTGTTAATGAAGATTTTTTTTTATTGTCATCTTCAAACATTTTACAAATTTCTATTCTTTTATTTATAGCTTCTCTTTTTTTTTCATTTTCTGAGTATATTACATAATCTAAGTTAATACCTGTAGTAACATCAAAGCCATATTGTTGTGTTTGTTTATTAATATAAACTACATGGATTTCAGTATTTACACCTTCAAAATGTTGATGTTGTTTAAATTCTTCTAATGAATGATATACCTTATTATAAGAATTTCCACTTTCTGAAAAGGTTGGACATGTGCACTCAAATATTTGGTAAGGACCATCTTCATATTTTTTTAAAATATCAAAAATATCTTCAAAACTTAAAGGTTTACCTCCTACAGTTTCAAATACTTTTTTTTTCTTTGTTTCTGAATTAATTTCTTTTTTTAATAAAAATTCCATATTATATTTTCTCCTTAATTTTTATTATATTTTACAATATTTAGTCAATAAATTCAATCTTTACTTCTAATAAATCATTACCACTGTAATATTCACTATATTTTTTATAAATGTCTATTATATTTTTTGGTGTACTTTCTTTTAATTTAATTACTAATTCGATTTTTTTGCCATCACCTACATCAGTAAAGATGCCTTTACTTCCTCTGGAAATTAGTTCCTGAGCTCTTTCTTCAATTGCAAATATTGTGCAAAGAGGAATATTTTCTGACTCTTTTACTGATACAACAATTTGCATTGTTTGAGTTTCTTCAATTGTATTTATTGCGTAGGTCTGATTTGCTTCTCCTAAAACAAATGGTTGTGAGCCACCATTTATTTTACCATCAACTTCGTATGTTATATTTCCTGCTTCTAAGAATGCTGCATCCTGAATTCCATCGTCCCAGTCCATTTTTAAAACTTGAAAAGGGTTACAACACCCATTTTTAGGGTCAGAGGCAATATCATAGAATTGTTTTTTAAACTGTCTTTCCTTTTCTAACTTATCTATTAATTTTTTATCTGAAGTTGATATATCATCATCACTATCGTATTTACTTTTGATTTTTTTTATTTCTTGCTCAAGTATATATGTATCTGTGTGATACTGGTTATACATATTCTTAAAATTATTACATCCAATATTTATATCTACCTGTTTTGTGTAATCTACGCCTGATAAGTTAATTTCTTTTAAATATTGGTTAACTAGTGCATGGTCATTATTTGTCAATGCATCACCCATTCTGATGACAAGAGCTGAATATGATAAATTATTAAGTTGTTCTGCGTTAAAATAATATTTTTTTATTTTGGCTTTCTTTTTTCCGCCACCTATTTTAATTGTTTTTCCATCTTTTGATAAATATACTTTATTACTTTCTCCATCTTCGTTCTTATATACTTTAGGAGTCTTTATTTCTACTTCTTCTACATTCGTTGATAGAGATTTCGATGTTATTAATCCTGCATTTATCAATTCTTCCTCAATATCATAGTTTACTATTCCTGTTTCTGGATCTTTTAAGTATTTTTTACAGTATGTTTCTAATGCTTGAATTGCAAAGCTCCATCCTACTTCACTTGTTAACGGATTTAATCCTGAGTTGCTTTTTGAATGGGCAAATGCTAGCAAGGCAGCTTCTGCTATTTGTGTTCTACTATAGCCTTGTTCCAGTAATAACTGATAATTTTCAAGTGTAATACATGCTGAATTAAATGAATGAGATTCTCTTACAACGTCGCCAACTTTTTGTGCATCAGTTATTTGAATTTCTGACAAACCTTGTAGCTCGTTATCTGACAGTCTTAATTGCTTTCCTCCAGACATTCCTGTATCGTGCATAATTGCTGCCAGCATTGCTGTATCCATTTGTTCATCATTAATGTTAATGCCTAGTTTTTTCAATGATTGTAAGGAGTCTATCGTTTCTGTTAAAACATCTATTATATGAACTACTCCATGAGATCTATAAGTTTCAAATATTTTTCCACCATATTGTAGTTCTAGCTTTGTAGCATCTTGATAATATTTTTTTATTGAATCATTTTTCAATATATTTATTGATTTATTTAATTGTTCCATCGTTATACCTGCTTGGTTACTAAATTCAAGTAATCGTACATACATATCAGTCTTAATTTTATCTGTGTCTCCAGCTTTGACCCATTCTTCTGATAGATTTTTTCCTATAAAACTATCAAAATATTTAGCAATCACTTTTTCATTTATTGAATGGCTATTATTGATATACTCTAATATTTGATCTATTTCTAATTTATTATTATCAATTAATTCAATTGACTGTTCATTTGTTAAATCACTTATTTCATATTTTCCTTCAGGATTAGTTATTTGCTCTAGGGCTTGATAAGCTGTTAATTCTTCTAATTTTATGTCTCCAGAATCTAATAAGCTTCTAACTTGGCTGTCTGATAAATCACTTACTTCGTATTTTCCTTCAGAACTATTAATTTGTTCTAGTGCTTGGGAAGCAGTTAATTCTTCTAGTTTTATAAACTTAGCATCTAACAAATTTCTAATTTGTGTTTCTGATAAATCATTTATAGTATAATTTGAACTTTCATCATTAATTATATTTAATAATTGATTAACGTTAAGCTCTTCTAAAGATACTTTACCTGATTCTAGATATTTTGCTAATTTTTCACTTGATATTTTTTCTACGTCTATTGGTCTGGTTTTTGTGTAGTTATATGCTGCTGTTAGTAATTGAGGAGATTGCATTATCCCTGCAGTTATTGCTCCATATCCCCAAGTCTTACCTTGTTCTTCAAGGAAGCTTGTAAATTCTTCTTTTGTTGTTGGGATTTCAATTTTCTCTCCTAGCAACGTTGCTCTAAATGCTATATCTATAAAATTCTGATATACTTCCTCATTTCCTTCTTTTGCAATTGCCTTTAACCATGTTTTTACAGAATTTACTTCTACATCACTTAATCCTGGTAAACCTCCTAGGAATTTTTCTGTAATGGCTTCTGTACTTCCTGATGCAATTCCATATAATAATGAATTTGCATAATCATAGCCTTCAACCATAGCTTGGTGATAAGAATTTCCACCAGCTGAAACTCCCATAGCAACTGATCCTGCCATTGGACATGCAGCACTTAGTAGTACACTTGGAAGCATATTACCAATTCCTTGACTTATTTCATAATTATTGCTTAAAAAAATCCCACTATAATTTTTTGTGTAATCAATTAAACAAACTGAGTCTGTATTTGTGTATTCATTATTTTCATTCTTTGTTATTAATCCTGCTTTCTCTTTCTGAGCTTCTGAAGTCAATGCTTGAAGAATATACATTTTTTTATATTCAGATGCAGATGTTACTCTATTTTCTTCTATAAGCCCTAATCCAGTCAATAAAGCTTCTCCTGTATAATATACACCACTACCAAAGCTACTTATTCCATCAATTAAGCCTTCTTTTGTTATCCCCAATTCATTAGCTACTGCTTCTAATTTATCTTTGCTGCCATCTTTTTCTCCTAATGTTGATAGAAACTTATTTGCTTCTAATTGTCCTCGAATGTTGTTTATTTCATATTTGATGTCTTTAATATATTCATCAGCTTTTTCTGGACTTTCATTATATAAATATTCATATACTTTTTTAAAATTAGGTATATCGTCTGACACTTCTACTATTGCTCTTATGTCTTTTATGTTATCTATGCCTGTAATCTTAATATTATATGTATCTCCATATTTTTCATATAACATTTTCACATATTGAGTAGGAGATATATTTGGATGCTTAATATGATAATCTGTATAAGAAAACTCAGTGTAGTCTATAGAATATACTATATCATTTAATTCTTCTTGAGTCGGTTTTTTTTCAGTAAATGTATTAAACTCTTGTAAATAACCTAAATAATCATACTTAGCACTATCCTTGTTGTTTTTTGCTAATTTTTGCTTTTCTTCTATGTCAAATATTTGCTGATTTAATTCTTCTTTTGCTGTTTCTAAACTTTCCAAATCTTTTATGTTATATTTTTTTAAATCTTCTGATATTTTATCATTAATAAATTCTTTATATTGGTTGTAGCTATCATATGCATTTTGTGCTTCGCTATCATGTTTTATAAGAAATTTTACACATTCTTCAGGGTCTAAATTCATAAATTTATCTAACGTCATATTTGTACCATCAAATAAATCTAATGTTTCAGCATAATCTATATAATAAGCTCTTCTTTCAGTCATAATTTGATCATAATTATTTTTTGCTGAGTTTAAAGTATAAGTTTGAGTAATTTCAACATATTCATTAACAAGATCATCATACATTTGGTTTAAGCCATCTTCTCCATTTAAGACATTCTCATAGTAATCAGCTTGTTTTTGATGATAATTTTCAACACCTTTTATAAACTCATCATATTGTTCTGAACTCATATTATTTAATATTTTTGATTTTTCTTCTTCTGTTAGAGAAGAGATATCTATGCCACTTACATTTTCTGTGTTTAATAGAGGTAAATCTAATTTTAAATTATTGTTATCTAATATATTCCCAGAATTTTTGCTTGATTGTAACAAATTATCTTGTGTTTGATTTTCATTTGTTTGCGATGCTAATGAACTCAAATCTAAAATATCAGTATTATTTTCTTTATTTAATGTATTTAATAAATTAACATTTGAAATATTTGTATCTAATACTAATTTATTCGTAGAGTTATTTTCTATTCTTTTTGTACCAACACTTATATTTTTTAGTGTATTAGGTATTCTTTCATCTAGTGTTCCCATTCTTTCACCCTATCTTTTATTTTACTTACATTGAATTTATCATAAAAACATGTATTAATCAACAATCTTAAGATATATATAACTTTTTTATAAATAAATTTTTATATTTTCACAAAAAAAAGCAACCAAATGATTGCTTTATGTCTAAATGGTGTCCTGGAGGCGACTCGAACGCCTGACCGATCGCTTAGAAGGCGATTGCTCTATCCAGCTGAGCTACCAAGACATTTCCAACTGACATCTACGATTATACAATAAAAGCACTTGTATTTCAAGTACTTTTTTTAATTTTCTATATATTCATTAATTTTTATTTTCATTCATTTGTAATCATATCTACTCTTTTTGAATTAGTTTCGAAGCAAACTACGTTTACATTATAGTTATCAAATACTGAGTAAGCTATTGTTTTCATTATATTTTTTGATACTTCATCATTACTATCTATTAAATATTCATTGAAGTTTAAGTATAAGACATTTCCTTCTTCTCTATAATTAATTAGCTTGGCATTATCATTTAAATAACTAATTAAATTATTATTATTTTCTTTTAATTCATCTATTATTATTTCTATCTTTTCTCTTGTATCATTTAAATACTTTGTGACTGGTACAAAATATGTTTTATTATCAATCTTATCTACATAATATATAACTACTCTATTTATATCATATCTACTATTAAATAGAAATTCATTATTAATTCCTATATTTTTATTTAATACTTCGTTATATCCTTCTATTGGTTTTCCTTCAACTTGTAGCTTTATATTATCTATATCGTTTATCTCTAATAGTGAATATACTAGACCTGTTATGACAAGCTGTTTATTTGCCGTACTTAAAAACTCTTTTGATAAGTCAATTATTAAGGTATTGTTTTCTAATTTATAATTTAATATCTTTGTATTTTTTGGGATATATGTTTTTAATCCTACTGGGGTTTTATTATTAGTTATTGTTAGATATTTAATTATACTTTCTATTTCTTTATTTTTTTTATTATTTATAAATACTTTTGTTTTTACTAGTAAGTTGTTTTTATTTAGTAAATATATATTGTTTGTAGTTAGATTTGTTATATCATCTATTTCTACGTTTGTTCTTAAGACATTAGAATTAGAAGTTGTTTTTAATGTGAATATTGTTAATATTATGAACATTGTAATTGTTGTATTAAATATTTTTTTTATTATTTTAGTACGCATTTTATCACCTAAATAATTGTATGAAAAAACGTACTAAAAAAGTACGTTAAATAGATATTTCATTTAGTTTTAATAATTCTACGACTGCTGCTGCTCTTCCCTTTACTCCTAGTTTTTGCATTACATTAGAGATATGATTTCTAACTGTCTTTTCTGAAATATTTAGTTTATCTGAAATATCTTTTGTTGAATAGTTATCAATTAATAAATTAAATATTTCTTTTTCTCTAGGAGTTAAAATATTATTCATTTAATCACCTAAAATATTCTATGATGCTATTTATATTTAGTGTGGGTTATTGTTTTTGAAATTTTACTGTTATATTTAATTTTTGATCGTTATTATTTTGAATTGCTCTCATTATGTTGTTTGCAAGTTGTTTATTTTGTTCTTTAGAGATACATACTGCTTCTACATCTTGATTATCTATTTTTATGAAGCAATCTAGGTTTAAGTCTTTTTTTATTACTTTTTCTATTTTTTCTTCTCTTCCTTGGACTTCATTTAGATATTTTAATTGTTCATAAATATTATTTTTTTCTTCTGTTTTTATTGTTGCCTCTGTCAGTTGTGTTTCTAGTTTGTCTTGTGTTTCTTTTCTTGTTTCTTCTAAACTTACTCTTAAGGCTTTAAGTGAGTTTTCTTCTTCTATTTGAGCTGTTGGTTCTTCTTTTGTTTCTTTTACTGTTATATTTTCTAAGATATTGCTTGGTAATGTTACGTAGTATACCCCTAGAATTAATATTAAACAAAAAAGGGTAAAGAACCATAAATTACTTTTATTAATCATTAGTGATTCCTCCAATCATTAAACTTTATGATAAAAAAAATAGAATATGCGAGATATTCTATTTAATTAACTTTTGTTCCACAATTTGGACAGAAGATATCACCGTCTGTTAGTTTACTTCCACAATTTGGACAGAATTTATTTGTGTTTTGTTGAACATCTATTGAACTAGGTATATCACCTAATGTTTCTATTGGTTTACTTTGTGTAGGATTTTGATTTACTGCTTCTTGATTTTGTGTGTTATTCATTTGTTCTGTTTGGTTAGTTTGTTGTTGTACAAATGGTTGTTGTTGCATTGGTTGATTTGCTTGTACAGTATTTTGATTAACATTTGCATAATTTGTTGTTTGTTGGCCATTAGTATTTATATTACTATTTTTATTTACATTTAATGTATCTAATATGAAATCCATTACTGGATCTTTTTCTCCGTTTTTACCAACATATTCTGATTTACCAAATGCTAACATTGGTAATGTTATTACGGGGAAAAATACTGTTAATATTCCAAATGATTTATCTTTTCCAAAGCTTTTTGCTAAACTTAGGGAATATACTACATTGAAATATAATGAATTTAGACTAACTAACCATGATAATGATGTTACTATAAAACTTCCTTCAAGTACTTGGTCTATAAATAAATATAGTGCTTGTACAACTAGTAATTCTATTACCCAATATGGGCTTAATCCTACTACTTCGCAAAGTGTCCATTTATTATAGAATGGGATAAGTGCTTTCCATCCTTCTTCATTTGCTTTTGTTAATATTTTCCAATTACTTATTACAATTATTACTAAAATTGCTATAACGATTGCTAAAACAATTAGAAAGAATCCTATTGCTAATGATGCTATTAGCGCAGTTAAACTTGCCATATACTACTTTTTTATCCTTTCTACAGCTTTCATTAATCCTAGTTTTCCATATGGATATGTTAATGCTCCTTGCATATAGGCAATGTATGGTGCTCTTACTGGTCCATCACATGATAATTCTATTGATGAACCTTGAGTAAATGAACCACTTGCCATAACAATTTTATCTACATAGCCTGGTGTTTCTACTGGTTCTACAACTGCATCAGCGTCTATTGCTGAACCTTCTTGTATACCTCTTGTAAATTCAATTAATTTATTTGCATCTCTAAATATTATATTTTGAACTATATCTGTTCTTGGTTCTTTATATGTTGGTTCTACTTCGTAGCCTAATTTTTCTAATACTCTACTTGTTAGTACTGCTGTTTTTAGAGCTGATGCTACTACACTTGGAGCCATATATATACCTTGTAATATTTGTTTATTAATACCTAAGCTTGGCCCTACTTCTCTACCTTCTCCTGGTAATGTTAATCTTTCTGCTGCTAGCTCTACTAAGTCATGGCGACCAGCAATATATGCACCATTAGGAGCAATACCTCCACCTAAATTTTTTATAAGTGAACCTACCATTATATCAGCACCTACTGCTGTTGGTTCTTTTTCACTTACAAATTCACAATAACAGTTATCTACCATTACTATTATATTTTTATCTATTTCTTTTATTAATTTAATTACTTTTTCAACTTTATGAATATCAATACTTTTTCTTGTTGAATAGCCTTTACTTCTTTGAATTTCTATTACTTTTACTTTGTTATTTTCTAAATATTCTTTTATTTTTTCATAATCAAAGTCATTGTCTACTAATTCTATTTGATCATATTTTACTCCAAAACTTTGAAGAGATGAGTTATTTTCTTTTATTCCTATTACTTCATCTAATGTATCATATGGTTTTCCACTAATACTTAATAGTTTATCTCCTGGTCTTAGTAGTGCAAAGAAACATACATTAAGGGCATGAGAGCCTGATATGAATTGATTTCTTACTAAGGCATCTTCGGCTCCTAGAACATCTCTAAATACCTTTTCTATTACTTCTCTTCCATAGTCTCCATAACCATAGCCTGTTGTTTGATTAAAACATGATTCAGAAACATGATTTTTATGAAAAGCATTTAATACTTTTAAACTATTATAATTACATAGTTCATCTATTTTTTCAAATTCATTTAAACATTCTTCTTCTGATTCGTTTATTAGTTCTACTGTTTCATTGCTTATTCCTAATTCGTTATACATTTTTCCACTTCTTTCTAATTATTATATTTTCCACCATCTACTCTTATTATTGTATCATTTATATATGATGCTTTTGTACTTGATAAGAACATTACAACTTTACTTATTTCTTCTGGCTCAGCAAATCTTCCAAGTAAGATTTTTTTATTTTCTTCTTGAATTTGTTCTATACTTAAATCTTTATTCATTGGTGTTTTAACCCAGCCTGGACAGATACAGTTAACTGTAATGAATGGAGCAAGTTCTCTTGCAAAGTTATGAGTTAGAGAAATTACTCCTGCTTTTGAGGCATCATAGTCACAACTTTCTGGATAATATGTGTCTATAGCATTTGTAGATGAGATATTTATTATTTTACCACATTTTTGGTCTAACATCACACGAGATGTATATTTACTTACTAAATATGTACCAATTAAATTGACATCTAGTACTCTTTTAAATTCTTTAATATTTTTATCCATTAATAAGCTATCTCTACTTACACTAGCATTATTTACTAAAATATCAATTCCACCAAATACTTCTACTATTTTATTAATCATTTCTTCTACTTCTTCTTCTTTTGAAATATCACATTTTATTACAAGTGTTTCTACATCATATTTTTCTTTTATTTCTTTTTCTAAAGAAAGTGCTTCATCTTCGTGATGACAGTAATTTATTACAACATTTACTCCGGCTTTTGCGAAGTCTTCTATACAGCTTTTCCCAATACCTCTATTACTTCCTGTAACTAATGCTACCTTTCTTTTCATATTATCAGCTCCAATTTTCTTCTAAGTTTTTTATATATATTTTCAATTCTTTTTCTTTTGCATTTACTAATGCTGAATATACTTTGCCTTCTTCTACATAAATTACTGTCGGTTCTTCTATATCATCTCTTGAATACTGTAATTTAGTCATTATTTTTAAATAGTTTGATGCTTCACTACTATCTATTATTTGATAATCTAATCTTTTATTATTAAGGACATTGGTCACTTCTTTTAAATTTTTTTTATCTTTATTAGTAACGATTATAAAGAAAGTTTCTTTATTTTCTATTCTTTTTATTATTGGTGGGTCATTACTATCATTAAATTTATTTATAAAGATAAATACTGCTGGTATAAAAAATAATAGTACTACTGCTATTCCAAATATAAATCTTTTTTTTAATTCATTTGCTTCTTCTGACATATTTTCACCTGATTAAATATTCTATTATATTAGTATTTTATCATACATTTTTCATATTAAAAAGAAAGAGTTTATTTTACTCTTTCTACTTTAATATATGCTTCTTCGTCATTTAATTCATATTTATCTTTTAAGTCTATATCTTTTATTAATTCGTCTCCTAGAACTTCTCCCATAACATAATCTTTATATTTAGTTAACATTCTTTCTATTTTATCTGTTCCATTGTAATATACCTTAATATGATCTGTTATTACGAAGTCTGCATCTTTTCTTAGTGATTGTACTTTTCTTACGAATTCACGAGCAAGTCCTTCTAATATTAAGTCATCTGTAAGTTCAGTGTCTAGTACTACTATTGTTCTATTGTTACTAGTTGATGCATATCCTTCTTTTTGTTTAATAGAAATTAGTGTGTTTTCACTGTTTAATTCAAAGTCTTCTCCTGCTAGTTTTATTGTAAGTCCTTTTTCTGAAATCTCACTTATTTCGTTACTTGTTAGTTTAGATATAACTTCTTGTAGTTCTTTAATTTTTTGGCCTAGTGTTTTACCTAATACTTTAAAGTTTGGTTTTACAATGTATTCTAGGTATTGAGTCATATCTTCTTTGAATTCTACTTCTTTTACATTTAATTCTTCTTTTATTACTGGTAGTAAGTCACCTATAATTATTTCATCACCTTTTGGTAACATTAATTTACTAATTGGTTGTCTTACTTTTATGTTTACTTCTTCACGAGCAAATCTTCCTAGTGAACATACATCTCTTACTAAATCCATTCTCTCTTCGGCAGTTTCATTTACTAAATCCATATTTTCTACTGGGAAGTTGCTTAAATGAATTGATTCTTCATTTGTAAGTTTTGTATAAATTTCTTCTGTAAGATATGGTGTAAGTGGAGCACATAATTTACATAGAGTAACTAACGCTTCATATGTTGTTAGATATACTGCTTTTTTACTTTCTGTAAGTTCTGAGTCCCAGAATCTTCTTCTATTACTTCTAATGTACCAGTTTGAGAAGTCATCATTTAAGAATGGTACTATTAATTTAGCTACTTTATTTAAATCGAATTCTTCATAAGCCTCTTTTACGTTTTTAACTAATTTATTTAACTTAGAAATTAACCATTTATCAATTAATTCTCTATCTTCTACATCGATATAGTATTCTCTTGGATCAATGTTATCTGCGTTTGCATACATTTCAAAGAATGAATATAGGTTTTTCATAGTTGATGTATATTTTGAATATACTTCTTTTACACCATTAACACTAAATCTTAATGGTGTCCATACAGGTGATACATATGCCATATAGAATCTTATTGTATCTGCTCCATATTCTGTCATTATTTGAATTGGGTCAATTATATTTCCAACTGATTTTGACATTTTCTTTCCATGTTCATCTAACATCATGTCATTTACAACTACATTTTTAAAACTTGATTCTCCTGAAATGATAGTTGAAATTACTAGTAATACATAGAACCAACCTCTTGTTTGGTCTACTCCTTCAGCTATGAAGTCTGCTGGGAATTGGTCTTTAAATTTATCTTGGTTTTCAAATGGATAATGCCATTGTGCATAAGGCATAGAACCACTGTCGAACCATACATCTAATACATCTTTTACACGAGTCATTTGTTTATGACATTCTGGACAATCTAGGTGTAAATCATCTACATATGGTCTATGTAATTCTACTTTTGTTACATCAACGTCTTCTACTACTTTTTCTTGTAATTCTTCAAGCGAACCAATTACTTCACGATGTCCACAAGAACATTCCCAGATTGGTAATGGGCATCCCCAATATCTATTTCTTGAAATTCCCCAATCAACCATATTTTCTAGCCAGTTTGCAAAACGTTTTGTTCCAACAAATTCTGGATACCAGTTTACTTTTTTATTTGCTTCAATTATTTCATCTTTATAAGCTGTTGTTTTTACATACCATGCTGGTTTTGCATAGTAGATTAATGGTTGTTTACATCTCCAACAATGTGGGTAGTCATGTGTTAATTTAATCTTTTTAAATAACTTGTCTTCACTCTTTAAATATTTAATAATATCAATTTCAAGTTCTTTGTCTGTTACTAGTCGACCTTTCCAAGGACCTTCTGTGTAGCAACCATCTTTTCCTACTGGATTTATAAATGTTATTCCATTTTCACGACATACTCTGTTATCGTCTTCACCATAGGCTGGTGCGATATGGACAATTCCTGTACCATCTTCTGCAGTTACATAATTGTCGGCAAGTACTTGGAATGCTTTCCCTTCTACTTTTGCAAATGGAAGTAATTGTTCATATTCTATCCCTACTAAGTCTGTTCCTTTATATGTTTCAAGTACTTCTGCTTCTTCTCCAACAACCTTGTCTTTTAGACTTTCTGCTACTATGAATTTATATCCTTGAGAATCAACTTTTACATAAGTTAAGTCTGGGTTTACACATAGTGCTAGGTTTGCCATTAATGTCCATGGTGTTGTTGTCCAAACTAAGAAATATACATCTTCGTCTTTTTTCTTAAATGGAACGATAACTGTATTTACTGAATCTTCTTGGTATCCTTGAGCAACTTCATTTGAACTTAATTCAGTACCACATCTTGGACAATATGGTAAGACTTTATTTCCATGATAGATAAGTCCTTTTTTGTCCATTTCTTTGATTATCCACCATTCTGATTCAATATATTCATTATCACATGTTACATATGGATGTTCACAATCAATGAATTGTCCCATCATATCAGTTACCTTTTTTACTTCATCGATATTTGATGCTGTTTCTTTATTACATTCTTTACAGAAGTTTTCTACTCCAAATTTTTCAATGTCTGATTTAGATTTAAAACCAAGCTTTTTTTCTACATTAACTTCAATTGGTAAACCATGAGTATCAAGCCCTATTTTTCTAAGAACTCTATAACCATTCATTGTTTTATATTTACAAAAAGCGTCTTTTATAGTTTTTGCGAACACATGATGAATTCCTGGTTTTGCATTAGCATAAATTGGTCCATCATAGAAAACAAAGTTTTTTCTACCTTCTCTATTATCTATACTTTTTTCAAATATATTTTCTTTTTTCCAATACTCTGTATATTTTTTTTCTACTTCACTTGTTTTTCCTTTTTCTAATTCTTTAAACTTCATATATTATCACTCCTTTAAGTTAAAATTACATATGTATAGTAAACTACAAATATTAGTAAAAATACTAATCCTTCTTTTTTAGAGATTTTATTATCTTTTACTGAGAATATAAACAAAAGAATTGCTGATGCTATCATTACTATTAAATCTATGTAACTGAATGCTATTTTTTCTATTCCTCCTAGTATTGCTACTGGAAGTCCTATTACTATACCAATATTGAAAACATTACTTCCTACTACATTTCCTATTGCTATATCATATTCTCCTTTTCTTGTTGCTGTAATACTTGTCACAAGTTCAGGTAGACTTGTTCCTAATGCAATAATTGTTAGTGATATTAATCTTTCGCTTACGCCCATTGCTTTTGCTAAATATGTAGCACTATCTACTACAGCATTACTTCCAAGTACTATGGCGGCTATTCCACCTATTGTCCAAATGAATGATCTTGAAAGTGACATAGCTGGTTTTTCATCTTGGTCTACATCAATCTTTTTTCTACTCATACTTATTAAGTAATATAAGAATACTGAGAAGAATAATAATAGAACTATTCCATCTCCTCTAGTAAAACAATTTACTACATTATTATCAAATATATGATCTGATAATAGAACTGCAAATAATGTTGTAATAAGCATTGTTATTGGTAATTCTTTTTTTACTGTATTATTTTTTACATTTAATGAATGAAACATTGCTGATGATCCAAGAATTAGTAAAATATTTAATATATTACTACCTATAACATTACCTAGTACAATATCCCCGCTTCCTGATAGAAGAGATTTTACACTTACTGCAAATTCTGGAGCACTAGTTCCAAATGCTACTATTGTTAGACCTATTAACATTTTTGATACTTTAAAGTTAGAAGCTACGCTGCTTGCTCCATCTACAAAGAAGTCTGCTCCTTTAATTAATATAATGAACCCCACTATTAATAGAATTATATTTATTGCTAACATATATCCTCCATTCTTTTTTCTTATGAATAAAAATAAAAAAACTATTCATCCAATAAGGACGAATAGTTTCGTGGTACCACCTTAATTTAGTTAATTATTATTAACTTTCTCTATAATTATAACGCATTACCGTATCTATCTTATCCATAAATCACAACTTGAAAGTGATCTAAACATTTCTTCATAATCTATTTTCACCAACCATAGACTCTCTATATAATCCAAAATATTCCGTCTTTCGCACTTGTTTTACAAGGTTTAATATATCATAGTTTTTTATTCTTTACAAGATTTTTATTTATTATCCTGCATAATTATAAACCCATAGGTCTGTATCTCTTAAGGCTGTTTTTGATTGAGCAAATACTGAAAGATTAATTCCATTACAAGTAAGGTTTACTGCTGGAGCTTCTACTGCAGTTAATGCATCTTGTCCATCTGTTGCTGTTCCAACTGTCCAAGTACATGTGTAAGTTTTGCCATCTGATGATTCATATGTTGCTGTTAAGTCATAATTTAGTGTTATTGTTTCTTTCATATCACTTAATGTTCCAACATACTTTCCATATTTCATTGTATATTCACCAAGAGTGAAACCTGCATTTTTCTTTCTTTCCTCAGCTTCAAGTTTTTCTTGTTCTTCTTTTTCTTTTGCAAGTTTTTCTTGTTCTTTTTGCTTATCTGTAAAATACTTTATGGCCTTATCCTCTACTGTTGATGTTGTTAAATTATTACTTTTTAATAAACTTTTTTTAGTTATTTTGTTTTTTTCTAACTCTTCTATATCTAAATCATCATCCAAGTCATAATCAATGGCATCATCTAAAATATTACTATTATCATATTTAGTTGTTACTACGTAGTAGTTTTCTTCAAACTCTTCTTTTGACATTATTTTTTTTGTATCACTAATTACTGTATATTGATTATTATATTCTGTATAGTAATATGTATTTTTATCTTCTTTAGAATAAGCATATCCAATTGATGAAGATGATGTTACTTGATAAGAATCTTCATATGTTACACTTGATGAAACATCAAAATTTAAAATATATTTTTTATTTGAATCTTCTGCGTATGCTACAAGGTCTTGTTTGTTATCGGAGTCAATGTCAATGCTTATTACTTTAACACTTCCTGCATCTATATCATTCTTTGCAAGTGCTTTATCAAACTTATCACCTAAAGTTTTATTATCTAATTCTTTCGCAATAGTTTTATAATATTCACTTCTCTTAGGTTCTTCTTTTTTATTATTTTTATTTAAGAGAAGGAATACTGCGACTGCTATTAATATAATTAATATGACTGATAATGCTGAAATAATTATTATTTTCTTTTTATTGCTTTTCTTTTTGTTTTTGTCTTGCTTATTATCAGATTCTTCTTTTTCGTCATCATCATTATTTTTTTCTTTTTTATGATTTTGATGACTCTTTTTATGTTTTATTTTATTAGATTTTTTGTTGGAGTTTGATCTATTATCGCCTTCATTTATTTCATCATCTTCATATTCGTTTTCGTTGTCGTATTCTTCATTTTCTATATCTTCATTTATTTCATCATCTTCATTATATTCTTCATCTAACTCTTCTTCTATTCTTGTTAAATCTTCTATCTTTTTAGTTGGTTCATAGTCTTCATCTAATTCTATATCATCTATTGTTTTTAATTCTTTTGTTTCTTCTTCCATATATCCTCCTAAAATAAAAAGTAGACAGTTGTCTACTCTTCAAGTTCCAATATTTCTATTTCATCCACAACTGCTTGCTGCTGTTCCATTAATATTTTTAATTTTCTTTTAAAGATTTTCATATTTCTTTGTAAGGTGTAAGAATTATTTTCAATTTTTTCTGCTTTTATAAGTGCTTCGTTTACTATTCTACTAGCGTTATGTTTAGCATTATCTATTATCATATTGCTTTCTTCTCGAGCCATTTTTTTGATATTGTCACTTGTTTCTTCTGCTTTTATAATCGCTTTATTTAAAGTAGATTCTAATTCTTTATAATGCTCTAACTCTTTTTTTAGTTTTTCTATTTCATCTCTTTGAGATTTTACTCTTGTAATTATTCCTTCTGTTTCACTTATTACATCACTTACAAACTGATTTACTTCACTACGATTATATCCATTAGTTTCATAACTAAATTTTTCCATATAATCACCTCAGAAATATGTTTAATTTTTAAAAGAAGTCTTCTTCGTCATCATGATTTTGTTCTTTTTTACCTCTTGATGATTTATTTGATGAGGCATTTTCTTCACTTATCTTTCCTTCTACATTTACATTGTTTGGAGTACAAAGAAATATTCCTCCACCTAGTTTTTGAATATCACCTTTTATAGCATAGATTGTTCCATATAGGAAGTCTACTATTCTTTTGGCTTGGTCTGGTGTTACTCTTTTTAAATTAACTACTACTGCACATCTATTTTTTAGGTAATCTGCGATTTGTTGTGATTCAGAATATGCACGAGGTTCTAGTAACATCATTTTTGAACCAGCGACACCATTTTGTTCATGGAATTCTTCTTTTGATGTTGTGTAGTATTCGTCTTCTCCTGTTAGTGTATCATTATCATCTGCATCTCCACCGAATATTCCCTTTAATTTATCTTTCATCATAATAATCCTCCACCTTTTGTATCTTTGTTATTTACATATACTTAGTTACTATATATAATTCTAGCATATTATTTAAAAAAGAAAAAGAAGAAATTTGTATTTTCTCCTAATTTTTTTCTAGTGTATTGATTATTTTTTATATTCATGTTTTGGAAGTGTTAGATAATTTCTATTGCAGACATTTGTAACTATACCGGTGTAATTTTTATTATCTATTCTTACATTGAATACATCATCTTTTTTTAATCCATGTAATGCAGAGCCTAATGGAGTAATTCTTTCTATATATAGTCCATCTAATTCTGTGCTTAGAGCTCTATTTATAAATTCAATATTATCTATTATAGATAGATTCTTTTCTTTATCTTTAAGAGCAATTGATATTTGAGAACCTACTCCTATTGTATCATCTGTTGGTGGAGTTACTGTTTTATATCTCGTTAAAAGCCACTTTAAGCCATGAATTAATGCATCTACTTTCGGATTGTTTCTTGTTTCATTTTCTTTTATTAAATAACTTAATTCTTCAGTCAATAATTTTTCTTGGGATGGTGACATTACCAACCATTCATTTTGATATGTTCCGTCTTCTAATGAATTATGGATTTTTTGTTTTGCACGTCTACATGTTTTTTTAGCATTAGCTTTTCCTTTTAGCATTTTCATATACTCATCATCTGACGAAACTATTTCTGTTATTGTTGCATATTGTGTACCAAGTGGAACTTTATATGTTATATCTGTTCCAGTTGTTTTTCCATATAATTCTCTACCCAGAGGCGATGTTGCTGTTATAAATTTTTCTTGTAATCCCATTCCTGTTACTGTTTCTACTAAAACATATTTTTCTGGTTTTTCTTGATTAAGTGATAACCAAAATTTTGTACCTATCTCAATGTGGGTAATTGTTGGTCGTGAGATAATTTGTGAAGTGCTCAAAAGATATTCACTATTGTCTAACTCTTTAAATAGTCTTTTATAATGGCAATCTGTCACATCATCATAGATTCTATAGCCAAAAGTATCATCTCTTGTGATATTTCCTCTTTCTGTTTGATATTCTTTAAATTCTTGCTTTTTCTTTTCTGTTGTACTTATTATATTTCTTATACCTAATACTTGTTCTGGTATTAAATACATATTCATCCCTCCTGCCGATATAAGTAATGATAAAGGAATACTCCCATAAGATAAAGCTACTGTTCCTCGACAATAGCTATTTTAAATCTTTCTCAAACAATTCAATTAAAAATGGAGAAATCTTTTCGTTTTTTAAATCTTCTAGAGAATGAATCAACTTATATTCAGAATGCTCTTCTAATTGTAATTTAATATTCTTTATATCATCTTTTAATTCACAAAGATATACTAATCTTATAAAAATTAAATCCTTTTTTTCATCTAGATTACTATCTTCATGAATCACTTTTGTAGGTATTATATGGAGTCCAACTTCTTCATTTGTTTCTCTTATAACGGCATCTTTTGGCAACTCCCCATAATCAACCAAACCACCAGGAATATCCCAGTATTCAGGAAATGTAGATTCCTCTTTTGACCTCTTTGTAACAAGATATTTTCCATGATCTACAATAAGTGTATGAACAATAATTCTATTTCCATTCATTTTTATCACCTCTACCAATATTTTACCATAATTCTGGTTAGTTAAATATTTATTTATAGTTTCCCCTCCTGGTACTGCTTACTATAATAAAAAAGTATGATAATGTCAATTTTTATCATACTTTTCCTTTTTTATGCATTTTTGTTTACTTTATAAACATTGCATCTCCAAATGAGAAGAATCTATATTTATCTTCTACTGCTATTTTATAAGCATTTAATATATTTTCGCGTCCAGCTAATGCACTTACTAACATTACTAATGTTGATTTTGGTAAATGAAAGTTAGTAATTAATTTATCAATTCCTTTAAATTCATATCCTGGATAAATAAATATATTAGTCCAACCATTGCATTCTTTAAATTCATTATATTGTGAAGCAATAGTTTCTAGCGTTCTTGTGCTTGTTGTTCCTACGGCAATTATATTATGACCTTCTTTTTTTGTTTTGTTTAAAAGATCAGTTACTTCTTTTGTCATTGAATAAAACTCACTATGCATTTCATGTTCTTCTATGTTGTCTACACTTACTGGTCTAAATGTACCTAATCCTACATGAAGTGTTACATAAGCGATGTTTACTCCTTTTTCTTCAATTTGTTTTAGTAATTCTTTTGTGAAATGTAGGCCGGCAGTTGGTGCCGCAGCACTTCCAACTTCTTTTGCATATACTGTTTGATAAAGTGATTGGTCTTCTAAATTTTCATGAATATATGGTGGAAGTGGCATTGTTCCTAAATGCTCTAATATTTCCATAAGAATTCCATCATAAATAAGTTCAAAATGTCTTATTCCTTCATCAAAGACACCACAACATTTTGCTTTCAATTCACCATTTCCAAATGTTACTACTGTTCCTTCTTTTATTCTTCTTGCAGGTTTAGTTAAACATTCCCATTTATCGCCTTCAATGTTTTTTAAAAGTAAAATTTCTATTACTGCGCCTGTTTCCTCTTTTGTACCAATTAATCTTGCGGGTAACACTTTTGTATCATTTAATACTAAAGTATCTCCTGGAGTTAAATAATCAATAATATCATAAAACTTTTTATGTTCAATTTCTCCAGTTTCTTTATCTAAGACTAATAGTCTAGATTCATCTCTTTTTACTAATGGAGTTTGAGCAATTAACTCTTCTGGTAAATAATAATCAAAATCTTCTAATTTCATATAAATCACCTCAAAATACTAACTTATTTTATCATAAAACAAAAAGAAATAAAATAGCTATTTCTTTTCAATTCCAAGAACTTCATAGGCTTTATCCGTTGCGACTCTACCGCGAGATGTTCTTTTTAATAAACCGTTTTGTAATAAGAATGGTTCATATACATCTTCTATTGTTGTGACTTCTTCGCCTATTGAACTACTAATTGCCTCTACTCCAACTGGACCACCATTAAATTTATTTATAATTGCGGATAATAGTTCTCTGTCGGTATTATCAAGACCCATGTTATCAACTTTTAATCTGTTTAGTGCTTTTTCTGTTACAGATTTTGTTATTTTGCCACTTCCTTCAACCATTGCAAAATCTCTTACTCTTTTAAATAATCTATTTGCAATTCTTGGTGTTCCTCGACTTCTTTTTGCTAATTCTTTAGCGGCATCATCATCTATTTCTACATTTAGGACTCTTGATGTTCTTTTTACTATTTGAGTTAATTCCTCAACATTATAGTATTGTAATTTGTCAATTATACCAAATCTGTCTCTTAATGGAGCTGATAAGTCTCCAGCTCTAGTTGTTGCTCCTACTAATGTAAATGGAGGTAAATCTATTTTTATATTTCTACTATTTCCTTCGCTACCAACAATTATGTCTAGTGAGAAATCTTCCATAGCAGGATATAATATTTCTTCTATATATCTTGGCATTCTATGTATTTCATCAATAAACAATACATCACCAGGTTCAAGTGATGACAGAATTGCTGCTAAATCTCCACTTTTTTCAATACTTGGTCCACTGGCTGTTTTTATATTTGTTCCAAGTTCATGTGCAATAATAAATGCAAGTGTAGTTTTTCCAAGTCCCGGAGGGCCATATAGTAAAACATGGTCTAGGGCTTCATTTCTCATCTTAGCTGCTTTTACAAAAACTCTAATATTTTCTTTTACATCAGTTTGTCCAATATATTCATCTATTGTTTCAGGTCTAATAGTATTGTCTAGTTCATTATCATTAAATAAATTATAATTTGTTATAACACTCTCATCTTTCATAAACTAACCTCTCAACAATAATTTTAATGCATCCTTTACTTGACCTTCTATTGGAAGTGATGTATCTACTTTAGCGAGTACTGGAATAATTTCTTTTTCTTTGTATCCAAGACCTAATAATACTTCTTTTAATTCATTTTCTGTTTCAACTTGATCATCACTGATACCAACACCAATAAACTCTAGTTTTCCTTTTAAGTCTAATACTATTTGTTTTGCAAGTTTTTCTCCAATTTTAGGGAACTTCTTTAAATATAAAATATTTTCTCTTTCAATTGCATCCATTATTCCATCAAGTGATCCTACGGCAAACATTGGAAGTGTCATCTTAGGTCCTAGTCCTTTAACACTGATAAGTTTTAAGAATAATTCCTTTTCTTCTAATGTTTTAAAACCAAATAATAATTGTTCATCTTCTTTTACTTGTTGATAAACATATACTCTTAATTCTTTACCTATTTCAAAAGAGTATGGATTAGCAACATAAACTAAGTATCCTACTCCACCAGCTTCAATTACTATTGCATTATTTTTAATATATGTAACAGTTCCTTTTATATAATCGAACATTTAAATCATCTCCATAATTATTATTACATAAATAATAAAATTAATCAAAGAAAATCGAACAAAATTTTGAATTTGAAAACAAAGAGTTTTTATTTACTCTTTGTTTCATCTTTCATATTATCTAATAATTCTTCTGATGATGATTCATCTTCTACTTGTTCTAGTAGTTCATCAGTAGATTTGAATTTCCTATTTTTATTTTTCATTTCTTCTTCATGTACTAAAACATTAAATGCAACTTTTCCAACTAATGTTTTTGGAAGTTCATCTCTAATTTCATATTCATATGGCCATGAATAACGTGATAAATTTTTTTCGCAATGCTTTCTTATTGATTCTATTGCAGCAGCATTATCAGTCGTTTTATCTTTTAGTACTATAAACGCTTTTGCAACTTGTACTTTATAAGGGTGTGGTATTCCTATTACACAACTCATCATTACATCAGGATGTGAATCAATTATATTTTCTATATATTGTGGATATAGACAGTAACCACTACTTACAATTAATCGTTTCAATCTATTTTTAAAATATACAAATCCATCATTATCCATTATTCCAAGATCACCTGTATGTAACCAAACACGTCCATCTTTATGTTTTCTTAGGGTGTGTTTTGTTTCTTTCCTATCTCTTAAATATCCCTGCATAACAGTTGGACCACTAATAACGATTTCACCCTCTTCACCATAAGGGACTTCTTCTTCTGTACCTTCTTGGACTATTTTAAAATACATATCTGGATATGGTATTCCAATACTTCCTTCACGGTAATTATTAACTGGAGTAAAACAACTTGCACTACCACACTCAGTAAGTCCATACCCTTCTCTTACTTGGGTTTTAGAGCCATGGTCTTTTAAAAATTTATCTACTTTTTTCTTTAATTCAACAGATAGTGAATCTCCTCCAGAAATAACGCATGTTAAAAATGATAAGTCATAATCATTTAAATTTTTGTTTTTAAGTAAAGATTCAAATAATGTAGGAACACCTACCATAACGTTAGGTTGATATTTTTTTAATAATTTGTCAAAAGTTTGGGCACTAAATTGTGGAAGTAAAATACTAGTACCACCAAAATATTGAACAGTATGAATACAAACACCTAATCCAAATCCATGGAATATTGGCATAATAGCAAGTACTTTATCTTTTTCATGAAGACATGCTACATGTTCAAAGGATTGCATCGCTAAAGCATTCAAATTCATATTAGAAAGTTTAACGCCTTTAGGTGTTCCAGTTGTTCCTCCACTATATAGTATAGTTGCGATTTCTTTACTTTTAAAATCGTCATCTATTTCTTTTGTATATGTTAGACCTTGCTTAATAAATTCTTTCCAAGTAATTCTTTTATCACTTTTTACCATTTTTACTTTTCTACCTTTTGTTGCTTGATAAATTGCTTCCATATACATAGGCATTGAATCACCAACAGACACTGTAATTGCTTTTTTTATTTTTGTGTCTGACATTATCGAATTAATTTTATTAAAGGCAAAATCTACTGTCACAATATAATTACTTTTAGAAACATTTAAGAAATGTTTTATTTCGTTTTCTCCAGATAATGGATGAATCATATTAGAAATAGCACCTATTTTATTAATTGCATAGAAAGCAATTATAGCCTCTGGAGTATTTGGCATACATATTGCTACTATATCTTTATGTTTTACTCCTAATGCTTTAAATGCACGAGCAGCTTCATCTATTTGTTTTAAAAACTCATAGTATGTTTTTTTGGTTCCATAGTAATTATAACTTATATTGTTTAAATGTTTGGATGATGTATATTCAATAAGTTTATATACAGAAAAATCTGGATAACTTAAATGTTCATTTACACCATCATAATATTTATACCATGGAGTCTTAATTTTTTTAGTCATTTTTAATCACCACAATATTAATTATAAAAAAACAACGGAAATAAGTCAAATGTCTTATTTCTTTAATATTATATTTAAATTCAAACTAACTTTATTTTTATTAATTATTAGAAATAATATTTTTTACACAAAGAATAAATTGGTTATAGTAATAAAAATAATATTATTTATTTAGAAGATTTAAAGTCAGAATAATATGGTTTAATTGAAATGAAAAAAATAGCCAATGCAAAAGTGCATTGACCATATGAATAATTATCAACTATTTGTATCTATATTCTCTATTTGATAATCTTTTCTATTAATTTTCTTTTAAATTGTAATAAACATCTTGTACATCATCTAAGTCTTCTAGATTTTCTACAAGTTTCATTACTTTTTCTGTTCCTTCTTCATCTAGTTCTACTTCCATGTTTGGAACATATGTTAATTCACATTGTAGGAATTCTTTAACATCTGCTTGTTCTAAGGCATCTCTTACAGCTGTAAATGATGATTGGTCTGTTGTGATTACATAACTGTCTTCTACTTTTTCAAAGTCTTCTGCTCCTGCATCAAGGGCAGTCATCATCATTGTATCTTCATCATATTCACCTGGTATTACTATTGAACCACGACGTTCAAACATGTAACTTACTGAACCATCTGTTCCTAAGTTTCCTCCAGCTTTTGTAAAAGTACTTCTAACTTGAGATGCAGTTCTATTACGATTGTCTGTTAAACAATCAACCATGAATGCAACTCCTCCGTGACCATATCCTTCATAACGAATGCTTTCGTAGTTTGCACTATCTGCAGTTCCTGCAGCTTTTTCTATTGCTTTTTGAATATTATCCTTAGGCATATTTTGAGCTTTTGCCTTATCAACTGCTAAACGTAATGCAGCATTTTGACTTGGATCAGGACTTCCTCCTTTAGCTGCAACCATTATTTCTTTTGTTAATTTTTGAAATACTTTTCCACGTTGAGCATCTAATAAACCTTTTTTTCTGTGAATTGTAGCCCATTTTGAATGTCCACTCATACTTATACCTCCTCATTTCCTTACTTATAATATCATATTTTTTTAGAGTTTTAAAGCATTTATGCTATAATTTATTTAGTGGTGAAGTGAATGTATTTAAAATTAAAGAGAAAAAAAATAGAAATAGTTGAATATACTAAAATTATTGAGAGGTTTAAATCTTTTAAATTCTATTTGGATAAAATTGATTTTGGTATTAAGATTCCTAAAAAGAAATATGCAAGTACTTATTTATTTTGTCAAAGAGTAGATATTTGTTTTACTGATAGAGATGATAAAATTTTATATTTATATGAAAATGTTAAAACAGAAAAAAGATTTTTTAAATTTAAGGCTTATAATGTTTATTATCTTCCTTTAAATACTTGTTCTGAATTAAAAATTGGTGATAAATTAAATGTAAAAGACATGATTAGTGATTAAATCATGTCTTTATAAATTAATGTTTTTTCTATTACCATTTTTACACTTTGTTCACTAAATGGTTTACTTAACATATCGACTATTTGATATGTAAATGCTTTATCAATCGTTTCTTTTGATGAGTCTCCTGAAATTATTGATACTGGTATTTTACTGAATAGATTATTTTCTTGCATAAAGTTTAATACGGCAAAGCCATCTACTTTTGGCATGTTTAAATCAAGAAGAATTGTTTCTATAAAATTATTATCTTGATTAGCTTTAATAATTCTTATTGCTTCTTCTCCATCTTTTGCGGTTCCTACATTATATTTTTCACTAAAAATTCTTTTTACAAAGTTTCTAACAATATTTGAATCATCTACGACAAGTATTGTTTTTTTATCATATATATCTTCTGGATTTGTTTGGACGTTATTAGATTCTTTTTCTGGTTGTTTTGTGTCAGGTGTTTCTTTATCACCCATATATTTTTGGATTAACATTATTGCATTATTTGTTTCTTTTATTAAATCATTTATATGTTCTGTTACAAAGTACATATCTCCTGCTTTACTTCGAAGTTCATGTTCTTTTGCCATTTCTGATAGTTTTGTAAAACCAAAATATGCAGCATCACTTTTCATCGAATGGGCATAAATTGCATAATTTGCCATATCTTGACTTTGCATAAATTTAATTAACTTATTTATTTTATTATGGATACCAACTAAGAATTCTCCTATTGTTTCATTATAGGTATTATAATCACCAAATAATTCTAGGCTCTTTTTAATATTTACTCCATTATCTTCTAGAAACTTAATATCTCTCATAAACACACCTCTATTCTAACTATGATTATAGCAGAAGAATTAGAAAAATTCCATAATATTATTTTATTATTCCCCTAGTTAAATTTATTATTATTAAAAAGTTAAAAAAAATAATTACATTTTTATTTGTAATTATTTTTTTCTTTTATTATAGATTACTGGATATGAATCATTATATTTTACAAGACTTTTTTCTACTACAAGGTTTCCCATATCGTTTTCTTCTACACCTCTTTTAGCTCTTGTTATTATGCTACATAGCCATTCTTCATCACTTTCATAAAAGTCGAACCATTCTCCGTGGGGACCGCCTTCGCATAAGGCTATGATAAAGTCTATATTATATTTAAATGCTACTTCAATTATTTTTTCTGCTGCTGCACAAGGTTGAAGGCCAATAAGTAAATCTGTTTCTTCAGGAATTTTTGTGTTTCCATCAAATTTATTTCTTACTAATGATAGTTTAGAAGATGATTTTTCATATTTTGATAAAAACGGATCATAAACTGTTACTTTTCCATTAATTTGTTTTTTCTCTAGTCGTTTGGCAAGACGTGGGATATGTCCACCTCCTACTTCTACTATATTTTTATTTTCTATTCCAAATTCTTTTTCTATAATATCTGAAAAACCAACATATATATTTTTATTATCAGGAATTAGACCTAATTCATCATATATTTCTCTAATACACTCTGCTCCATATAGTTCACCGTTACTACCTTCAATAATTTTTAATATTTGGTATTGTTCTCGAGGAGTGAAAATTTCTGGATACTCTTTTAAAAAATTTTTTATTGCTTGTTCATTTGATTGGTTTTTCATTTTCTTCTCCCATTTTTTATATTATAATAAATTTTATTATATTAGTACAGTAAATATTATTATTTTATTCTTTCTTGGGATAATTCTCCTCCTATTGAATATTTTCTTATGCCAATGTCATCTTCAACTAAGGTATTTCCTAATTTTAGTAACTCATAATCTTTAAGTTCAACAATTTGATTTGTAAATAATGCATCATATTCTTTACTTGTTAGTTTTCTAATATATGGAACACTAACGTATATATCTGTTATCATGTCAGTACAGTATGTATGCATAGAATAATCAACTAAACATATTTCTCCATCAATATTTACTATGTTATACATGTGTCCTTCCATTCCATCTTCATCGGCTTCTACCCCATAAACTATTGATGCATTATAGCCAAATGCTCCTAAAATATTTAAACCCATTGATGAATATTCTGAACATTCGGCATTATTTCTTCCATAGAAATCTTTATTACTATGTTTTCTTGAAGATATATTTTTCTTATTTGAGTCAACTAGATATGTATGCATACTAACTCTATCATCATGTTCTTTTTTTGTTAGGGATTCAAAATAACTATTTAAAAAGGTGAAAACATGATAGATAAAATCTTTATCAGTTAGTTCATAAATTTCATCTTCTGTTAGATTATTTCTTAAGTACCTTGCGAAATCTTTAAGATAGTCAAAATCATCTATGTAATAATGAAAACCTAGGTCTAGCATTGTACCATCTTCTCCGGTTCTTCCATAGTATATTTTTACATAGTCAGGCAAAAAGAAATGCCATTGTAATGGTTCTGGTTCTATATCAAGTTCAAATGTTTCTCCATTAAATACTAGTGGTTTTTCATCTACTGTTTCATCATGATTACAACCAAAGATTTTATAATACCCATTGATTTCTTCTGAAATTATAGACATTTTTTCTACTAATTCTTCAATATATGTATCAATATCTACATCATTAACGACAATATCTCTTAATATTTCAAGTCTTTCATACTCTTCAAAATATGAAAATATTCCCATATCTTGTTCATATAAGCCACTTTCATAGTAATCATACTCATCGATTTCTTCTGTATAATTTTCCATTCAACCAACCCCTTGTTTTTAAAATTTTACTGTTACTATTACTGGATAATGATCACTTATATTTAAATCTTTTATTATTGCTTGTTCTTTAATTTTAAATTCATTTGATAAAAATATATGGTCAATTTCTCTATGATATCTTGAATTTTTCAAAGTTTTATCATTAAATTTAACCCTTTTTATTCCTTTTTCTTCTAATAAGCTACAGAAATTATTAAAAATTTCTTTATTATTTTTTAAGTTAAAATCCCCCATTAAAATTATTAAATTATTATCTTCTTTTATTAATTTATAAATATACTTTAATTCTTTTAATTTTACATTTTCAAATTTATAATCTAGATGTGTATTATAGATACTTATCTTTTTATTTTTATAAGTTATTACATTTTTTGTTATGACTCTTTTTAGTGGGCTTGGGAAATGTGGTAATTTATAGGTAATATTTTCTTCTACTTTTTTATTTGTGATTATGGGATTTTTTTCATTTATTCTATTTAAAATAATTTTTGAGTTAAATCTATATTTACCATTATAAGAATATTTGTTATTTAAAAGATATATTAGGGCATTATTTATTTTTGAATATACTTCTTGTAGTCCTAATATATCTATTTTGCTTTGTTTTAGATAATTATAAATTTCTTTTGTTTTTTCTTCGTTGTAGTTTTTAAAATCATTTTGAATATTAAATGAACTTATTGTTAACATTAGTCTTTAAAATCAAAATAGAAGTCTAATATTCTTACCATATCTCCTGTTTCAGCACCTAATTCAATTAGTTTATCGTCAATTCCCATTCTTCTTAATTTCTTAGCAAAGCGCATTACTGCTTCATCTGATGAGAATTTAGTCATTTTAAATATTCTTTCAACTTCTTTACCAGAAATTACCCATGTTCCATCATCATCTCTTGTGATTGTGAATGGCTCTTCTTTTTTGAATTTATATAGAACATGAGATTCTATTTGTGACTCATCATATAAAGGGTTATTAGGAATTGTATCTAAGATATCAGCTAAACGATTTACTACTTTTTCTAATCCTTTATTTGTTACAGCACTTACTTCATATATTTCACAAGATACTTTTTCTTTAAACTTTTCTAAGTTTTCTTTAGCACCTTCAACATCCATTTTATTTGCAATTACAATCATTGGTTTTTCCATTAGTTTTTTATTGAATGCTTCTAGTTCTTTATTTATTAAAATATAATCTTCATATGGGTCTCTTCCTTCATAGCCTGACATGTCTATAACATGGGCTATTACTCTTGTTCTTTCGATATGTCTTAAGAATTTGTCACCAAGACCTTCTCCTTCACTAGCTCCTTCTATTAATCCTGGAAGATCAGCCATTACAAAGCTTCTGTTATTACTAGCAGCTACTACTCCTAAATTTGGTGATAAAGTTGTGAAGTGATATGCTGCAATTTTTGGTTTTGATGCTGATATACAAGATATAATTGTACTCTTTCCAACACTAGGTAGTCCAACAAGTCCTACATCCGCAAGCATTTTTACTTCTACTTTTAAATTCTTCTTTTCTCCTTCTTCTCCATTTTCTGAATAATCTGGAGCTGTATTAGTTTGAGTCTTGAAAGCTGTGTTTCCTCTTCCTCCACGACCTCCTTTTGCAATTACTTCTTCTTGATTTTTATGTGATAAATCGGCAATTACTAAACCTGTATCCATATCAGTTACAACTGTTCCTAATGGGACTTTTACAATTAGAGGTTGTGCTCCTTTTCCGTGTTGATTTTTTCCTCTTCCGTTTTCACCTTTTGGAGCTTTAATTGTTTTTTGGTATCTTAAATCAAGTAATGTATGAAGACCTTCGTCTACTTTGAAAATTATATCTGAACCATGTCCACCATTTCCACCATATGGACCTCCCATCTCTATATATTTTTCTCTTCTAAACGCAGTACATCCATCTCCACCATTTCCTGCTTCTACACGTAATAATACCTCATCTACAAACATATTATCACTCCTTTCCATTAAATTATAACAATCAAATCAATTGTTGTCTACTTTACTTATTGTTTAGTTTTTTAACCATACCTTTAAGTTCTTTATTAATATGACTAATTTCTTGGCTATTTGTACTATTATATATAATTTCTAAATATTTTTCAAAATTTGTTAGTCTATTTTTTCCAAATATTTCTTCAATCCCACATAATTTATCTATTTCTATTACATGTCTTGTTTCATGGAAAAATATTTTTCTAATGCATTTAGTGGGCTTAATGTTATCAGTGGAATATGACATACTGTTAGATATGAATTAGAATAATTAATTAATGTGGTGGTTTTGGTATTATCAAACATTATATTAGATAATATATCTACTTGTAATATTACTTTATATTTTTTGTAGATATCTTTTTGTATTCTTTAAGGGCATTTGGATTTAAAATATTTTCTATTATTGTTGTTGTGTTCATTGTACCTATCCACTTAAACAGAAAAAGAGCCTTAATGGCTCTTTCAAACTATTCTCCTACTGGATAAACTGAAGCTTGTTTTTTATCTCTTCCTAAGCGTTCAAATTTAACGATTCCGTCAATAGTTGTATAAATACTATCATCATTACCACGACGAGTATTTGTACCTGGGAACACTTTAGTTCCTCTTTGACGATATATGATAGAACCAGCTGTTACGAACTGTCCATCAGCTGCTTTTGCTCCTAGTCTACGTCCTGCAGAATCACGACCATTAGATGTTGATCCTTGCCCTTTATGGTGAGCAAATAATTGAATATCTAATTTTAAAAACTTCATAATTCTCCTCCTTACTTATTTCAAATATTATTTTACTTCGACATTGTCAGGATAATTTCCTGATAATTCTTTTAAAAGACTAACCATATTATTAATTAGTATTTGAGTTGTTTCATCATTATTTTTAATGTTGATACTCATACCCTTTTTACTAACTAAATAATCTAGACTACCTTTTTTTAATGCAAGTATTCCATTTACTGTTGTTGTAACAATACTACTACATGCACTGCACACAATATCTTTACCATAATCATCATATAATGCATGGCCTTGTATTGTGACTTTCTTAAAATATCCATTTTCTTTATGAATGTTTACTCTAATCATAATTATCCATTAATTTTAGTAATTTTGATTTTTGTATAAGGTTGTCTGTGTCCTTGAGTTACACGGTTAGATCTATCTTTGCTTTTATATTTGAAAATTTTAATTTTCTTAGATTTACCATTCTTAAGAACTTCACCTTGAACAGTAACTCCTGAAAGATAAGGATTACCTACTTTACTATCAAGCATTAACACTTGGTTAAATTCAACATTATCTCCTTCATTAGCTTCAATCTTTTCAACAAAGATTTCAGTTCCTTCTGTAACATAATATTGTTTTCCACCAACTTTAATTACAGCGTTCATTAAATTACCTCCTTTTTTTATACTTAAGACTCGCTCTTAAGGCACATTTTCATGTTTTTACCTTTTCAATGCGGTTTGAGCTTGAGGCGTCAAACAGTTAAAGTATAACATAACTATTTAGCATTGTCAAACAACTATTTCGTTGTTTCATAACAATTTAGAGCCTTCAACACATCGTTATATTCTTCTTCTGTTAGATTGACACCTGAAAATATTGATGTATATAAATCATTTCCTGTACTTAATAATCTTAATATTTTTTGAATTGAAAATAGATTAGAACCTATTTCATATGTTCTACCTGTCTTTCTAAATGAAACCAAGTCAATACTTGGAATTTTAACAGGTTCTTTATACTTAGTTATGTTTGGAATGTAATCTGATATATCGTCATTTCTTATAAAGAACTTTTCAGAATTTAGAACTTTTTCTAACTCTTCTTTACTTTGATCAGCCATATTTAATACCTTTAGAATATCTAATCTTTTAATATTATTTGTATTTAATAGACTAATATCAGCTTCTAAACATTTTTCATAACCTAATTCTAAGAATTTATCTATTTTATTTTCTATATTTGTCTGTGTTAAGAAAGTAAAATCTGATGTGTTTTTTATGTTTTTTAATAAATTGTATGATTTTAATATTTCTAGATTTTTTATTAGATTTTCTTGATTATCTACTAATATTTCAGAATGGTTTAAAAAAATTACAGGATTTATATTATAACTACTTATTATTAATATTCCGTTTTCTATTTTATCTATTTTTTTAGATTCTTTAGTAAAGATATCTGGATTTTTTATAATATATGGTTTTGATAGATAATTATTTTCTACTAAATCTCTTATTCTATTTGTGATAGATACATTTGTATTCTTTAGTATTTCTACTATATTTTCTTTAATTCCTATCATTGTTATTACATTTAATATTTCTTTTAAATCTGATACTTTATTAATCATTATTTTATTTAAATCGGATTCTGATATTTGAATATTATAATCATTTAAAAGATATATGTAATGATTCTTTGTATTTTTTCTTAATTCAGTTAATTCTTCTTCTAATCTTTTATAATACTTCATATTATGTTCATATATTAGCTTTAATATTGCTTTTTTTATTTCTTCAGATGTTGCTGTATTAATAATAGTTTGAGGATTTTTTATTTCTTCTTGTTTAAGTGCTCTATCAAGTGCTGCTAATGTTACTTTATATCCTGCTGTTTCTTTGTTTGCAGCTTTTTTTGTTTTTCTTATTGTGTTTAATTCTTCATGAACATATTTTGATATTTTATAGTATAATTCTTTAGTTTCATCTAGATTATATAATTTTTTGCTGGCTATAGAAATTGCTTTTTCTTTTTCTTTATTCTTGTATTTTATGCCATATTTTGCTTCTTTCTCTTCTATTAGTTCTATTGCCATTTTTCTATCATCAATTATTTTTTGGTGGGCAATTTTTAAGGCTAATACTTCACAAGTAGTTTTACTATCTATTATAAATAATTTGGCTAATGCTATTATACTTGGAATATCTTCTGGTGGAACTTCTTCTTTTAAATAACTAATAATGTTTCTGCACTCTTTGAATGTTTCATTAGTAGCTAGCTTTATATTATCATCTGCTGTTTTTTTACTGTCACCATCTTTAAACTCTTCTTCTAATTCTTTCATTTTTTTGGGATCTGATTTTAATTTTTCAATCTTTTCTTTTAAAGAATTTTTTAAATCTTTTAATATATTTTTTTCTTTGTCTAAGTCTTCTGCTAATATATAATCTATTGCAATTGGTAATACTTCTGCATTATTTAATATTGATAATTGATCCATTACTGTTGAAATAGAATCTATTTCATATTCATCAATAAAAATCTTTACTAGAGATATTAAATATTTACTTTCTATTGCCGTTACTGGATTTTCTATTGCAAATATACAATTTACCATTTCCCAAATATCAATTTTTAAAAAGTCTTTTATATTATTATAAGGATTCTCATCTATAAATTTTTTACATTGTTCAAATGGCATTGGAGGAATATATGGCTCTTCTAATTCTTTATTTCTTTTATCAATTAATTTTTCTATTATTTCTCTAGTCATTATTATCACCCTTTATTTTCTTTTTTGAAGTCGTTTTTTCTCCAGTTAAAATTCTATATAATTCTTCAAGATTTTTTTCGTTTTCTTGTTGGAACTCTTCTGTTTTACATTGTTTTTTAAACATTTCTTCAATTTCTTTATAATCTGAAAATTTTAACTCAAGAGAATCTCTATATAATTTTGAATTATCTGTTTTCTTTATAAATGCTGTTATTAGGCCAAATGTATCTAAGTCAATTCTTACGTATACTACTCTTACTTGAAATCCCTTTACTTCTGTGAAACCAGCAAGTTTTCTATTGTTTATAAAGTTCTTTTTATTTTTAAATGTTCCATCTATTATAGAGTCTATTAATTTTTTAAATGGTTCTCTAAATTCAATTGGAACTGCTTTTAACTCTTCTAGTACTCGAATATTTCCAGTAGTTGTTGGAACTAAAACTATTTTGTTTTTTTTCTGTTCTATTTTTTCTTCTTTTTCTGATTCTAATATTTTTGTTAAAGATAATTTTTTATTTTTTTCTAATTCTATTGATTCCTTAATTATTAGTAATTCTTCTTTATCAATAGTTTCTTGAAAAATATCTCTATATACAATAATATTTTTTACTGATTCAGCTTGTAATCTTCTTATAATATCTATATATCTATAATCTGTTGGTGATGGTAGAATTTCCATTAATTCATCTTCTGTGAAATCTGATTTTAGTCTTTCATATTCTTTTATATAACTTTTTACTTCATCTTCAAATATTTCATCTTCTTCAGTTTGTTCTTCAGGTGTTTCTTTTAATGAACAGTTTTTTGAGTCTAATTTTTCTTTTTGATCTGTTGTAATATCCACCTTTAGTTTTTGAATTTCATCTCTAATCATGTGTGCCTTTGTGGCATTAGCTTCTAATCCTTCTAAAATTGTTGCGATATCACTATTAAAATCAACGTCTATATATGCCATAATATTTTTCCCCCTCTTTTATATGTTGCATATTATAACATAAAAGTTCGATTATTACAATGGTAACCTTATTCTGGATAGTGTAAAATAATTTTGAGGAGAAAAAAAAGACTTATATAAAGTCTTTATGCTTGTGTATTAGTAAAACGTTGTTGTGGCATTTGTTGTTGTGGTTGTTGATTTTGCATTTGTTGCTGCATCATCACTTGTTGGCTTGGCATAGCCTGCATTGCTGGTTGTTGTGCCATAACTTTTTGTTGAACTGGTGCTTGAGTTGATGCATTTCTAATTTGCTGTTGCATTATTGTTTGAACATTAGCAGCTTGATTATTTTGAACTGCTTGATTTGATGTTTCTTTTTCATACCAAACATTCTCTAAATCAACGTTGTTTGATAATGGCCTTGGATTTGGTAAATCTATATACATAGATGTTGGAACTTTAAATGCACTACCGAAGGCAATACAGTTACCTGGTTTCAAATTTTTTAATTGTAAAACGATTTCTGATGATACATTTGGAACCATTTCTTTTATATATTTTAGGTCTACTGGATGTAGTGTTCTCAAAACTACAAAGTTTGCACATTGAGAAATACAGGTATCTGATAATTCACTTGGTCTTTGGGTAATCATCGCTAAGAAGGCTCCATATTTACGTCCTTCTTTTGTTATACGTTCGAATATATTATAACCTAAAAGTTCAATATCGCTATCGTGTTGAACGTAACGATGAGCTTCTTCTATTATAATATGATATGCTTTACTACCACGAGGTTTAGTAGTACTTAGTTTTAAGAATAACATTCTTGATAATATTTTTGTGATTACTTTAGCTAAACGATCATCAATGTAGTTAATGTTAAAGTTAACTATTTGTACTGGTGAATTTGTCTGAGGGTCCCATAGAAGCGAATCTATATACTGATCTCTTGTTACATATTTTGGATATGTGAAGTAATGTCTTGAATCTCCTGTTGCTAAAGTATGTAATCTAACACTCATGACATTTGCATTATCGAAAACTTTATCACTTTTTAAAATACCTTCTGAAATAAGAGCAAAGTCCATTGCTAATTCTAAATCTTGTAATGTGTAGAATGGATTCATTTCTGATGGGTCTAAGTTTACTTGGTCTTCTATAATATATCCTCTTACAAATTCTACTACAAGTTCCATTTCTTGCATTTTACCTGTTTTATCAACATATAAGCATTGCTTAAATGTACGAGTATAACCTGGTTGAACTATTTGACTTTCAAGATTTAGTGTTGGTGTATTAAACTTTGTTAAAACACCGATAACTTGGTCTCTTATTTTTGTTGAATCATTTCCACTTAAAAGAATATCTTGTAGGGCTCTTGCAATTATATCATTTTTTCTTTTAATAACATTATCACTTGTACCTGTTAATATTGGTACTAGCTTTAATGTTTTTTCTATAATTGGTAATTGTGACGGACTATTTGCATCTAATAACAATGCTAGGTCATCAACATCTAATAACCAAATTGGAATTCTTAATATTTCACAATCTGGGTCTACTATGTTTGTTGTATATGCTTTATATCCAAGACGTGGGTTTACTCCGTGTAGCTTTCCGAAGGCATGAGTATATTCACCATAAGCATCAAAGAAAAATAGTGATGAATGTATTGGTGGAGTTGGACTTGATGTGAATAACTTTTGTAAAATTGATGCAACTGTACATGATTTACCGGCTCCAGAGTTTCCAAGTATTGCAAAGTGATTACTAAAAAAATCATTGATTGAAACATTTATTTTATATCCATCATAAACATTACTCGTTCCAAAGTTTGTTTGACCAAATGCAGTTTCTTGTTTACCAAATAATAATTCTAATTCTTCTGTTTTTATTAATCTTACTTTTGATTTGAATGATGGTTTAACACTTGCTCCCGGAGTAAATCTGTTTTCATTTATCTCACCAACAACATTCGCAATCATTCTAGTTTGATTAACATTGGCGATTTCCGCAACTACTTTTCTGCCACTTCCGTCATCAAATATAACATGTAAATTTACTAAGTTAGGTTGTTCATTTATATCGATACTCAATTTTATGGTTACACTATTATCAATAATTTCTTCTATAGTTCCTAACATTTTATCACCCTCTCTATCTTATCCAAGTATAACAAAAAAATACTGAAAAAAAAAGTGGAATTCACTTTTTTGTCAGATAATTTATTAATAAAGACCATGTATTTTTTTTCTATCTATTTCATTTAAATTGTGAATGCTCCAATTAGAATTTTCTTTTTCTAATTCAAATATTATTTGATATTTAGTTTTATCTTTTACTTCTTTTAATTTTTTTAATTTATAGTCAATATATGAGCTTGTTTTATCAATATCTTCTTCTTTTATCGTAGATTCATTTTTGTCTATAAATTCACTTTGGTGTTCTTCAAAATATTTTTTTGATGCATTTATTGAACTAGCATAATCTAATACCTCTATTTCTACTTCTACTGTTGCGGAATTTCCTATTACTTCTTCATTACTTATTTTGTAAGATAGGTTTTGATATTGTTTTTCTATAATACTTTGATAAGTTTTCTTTTGCTTTTCTGTCATATTCTTTTCTTTAGTAATTGCTTCTTTTAATTCTTTAACTACATCTTTATTTAAGTTTTGATATTTTGATAAATATTCTTCTACTGCTCCTGTTGGGGTGTTTTTTACTGTGGAACAAGCAGTTATTGATAGAATAGACATTAATATTATTATAATTTTTTTCATAAAAAAACCTCCATTTATAATATGGGGTATTTTTATTTTTTTATTCATCTTTTATAAATATTGCTCCTGTTGCATTATCTCTTCCTTTAAATGGGACTATATAGTCTGATAAGGCTTTTTTCTTTAGGCGTACCGGGACAAATAAGTGTTGGTTTATGTTGACTGCTTCATTTATTATTTTTTCTAGTATTTCTTCTTCCGCATTTCTTCTAATTACCTGTTTTATCTTTTTATCTGTAATCATATCTGTTACTCCATCAGTTAATAGTAATAGTATTTTGTAATCATTTTCTATTACTTCTGATGTTATAGTACATAATTCTTTATTTATTCCAACACATGATGTTATTATACTATTATTTACGAAGTATCTTAAATCATCTTTTTCTACTTCTCCATATTTATAGTAGTACCAAACATCTGAGTCATCTTGTGTTATTTGTTTTAATTCATTATCTTTGTAGATATAAGCTCTTGAATCTCCTACATTTTCTATAAGTGTATATTTTGAATTAATAATTGCTAGTGTTAGGGTTGAACCTAAGTGATTTTCTCCATATTTTCTAATTAGTGATGTATTTAATCTTTTTATATAAGTTTTTAGTGACTTGTCTATTTCTTTTGTATTGTTTATTTCTTTTATACTTTTATTAATAAACCATCTTTCTAGGGATGTTACTATGTAGTTTGAGGCTATGTTTCCGTCTTCTTTTCCTCCCATACCATCAGCTACTACTAACATTTTTATATTTTTGTTTCTAGGATGTTTTACTATTGTTGCGGCATCTTCATTCATATCTCTTACTCTACCTATATCCGTTTTTGTTTGTAGTATCTCCATAGTATCTTCTCCATTCTATTTTTATTATATCATGTATAATTATTCAAAAAAAAGAAAGTGTTTTTTTGTTACACTTTCTTTACATATTAAAAGTCACAATTTCCTGGAGTTCTTGGGTATGGAATAACATCTCTTATGTTTTCTATTCCTGTAAGATACATTATTAATCTTTCAAATCCCATACCAAATCCTGAGTGAACACATCCACCATATTCTCTTAATTTAATATACCAGTATAGTTCTTCTTTATTCATTTTTAATTCATCCATACGGTTTGTTAGGACATCTAATCTTTCTTCTCTTTGTGATCCTCCCATAAGTTCTCCACTTCCTGGAACTAAAAGGTCAACTGCTGCAACTGTTTTATTATCATCATTTAATCTCATATAGAATGCTTTTATATCTTTTGGCCAGTCATATACAAATACTGGAGCATTGAATTTTTCTTCAGTTAAATATTTTTCGTGTTCACGAGCTAAGTCTTCTCCATAAGCTGGTTTGAATTCGAATTCTTTTCCCGATTCAATTAAATATCTAATTGCTTCTTCATGAGTTATTCTTATAGCACTTGTTTTTACTAAATGTTTTAATTTATCAATAAGACCTTTTTCTACAAATTTATCTAAGAATACTAATTCTTCATTGCAATTCTTTAATATATACTTTACAACATATTTTAACATATCTTCCATGATGTCCATATCTTCTTCTAGATTGCAGAAGGCTATTTCTGGTTCTATCATCCAAAATTCATTAGCATGTGTTTTTGTATTTGAATTTTCTGCTCTAAATGTTGGTCCAAATGTATATGTTTTTTTATAAGCAAGAGCAAATGTTTCTGCTTGCAATTGTCCTGATACTGTAAGAGATGATTGTCTTCCGAAAAAGTCTTTTGAATAATCTACTTTACCATCTTTGTCGCGTGGTACATTATCAAAGTCAAGTGTTGTTACTTTAAACATTTCCCCTGCACCTTCAGCATCACTTGCTGTTATTAATGGGGCATTAAAATAAACATAATCTCTATCTTGGAAGTATTTATGAATGGCATATGCTGCTTTACTTCTTATTCTGAATACTGCTTGGAAAAGATTTGTTCTTGGTCTTAAATATGCTTGTTCTCTTAAAAATTCCCTTGTATGCTTTTTTGGTTGAATTGGATAATCTTCAGGACAGTCGCCTAGAAGCTCAATGTTTTTAGCATGAAGTTCAAATTCTTGACCTGCTTTTGGAGATTCTACAACTACTCCTGTTACTTTTATTGCACTTCCTACATGATATTTTACTATCTCATCAAAGTTAGATTCTTTATCATATACTACTTGGATAGGTGTATAAAATGTTCCATCTGAAAATGAAATAAAACCAAATTCTTTTTGTTTACGATGATTTTTTATCCATCCTTCTATTGTTACTTCTTGATTTAAATATTTTGATGTGTTTTTAAATAACTCTTTATCAGTCATAATATCCTTCTTTCTTTAATCTATGAAAAAATAATTTCCATCCATAGTTGCGATTAATTCTTCTTTTTCATTATAAATATTGCATTTTGCAAAGGCAGTTTGCTTTCCATATTTTACTATTTCTGCTTTTGCAGTTATATAGTTTCCTTTGCCTGGCTTTAAGTATGTAATATTTGCATTTAATGTTACTGCACTTCTTCCTTTTGCACTTAAAAGTGCACCCATTGCCATGTCACCTAAACCAAATGTTAATCCTCCATGAACTATGTGGTATGGATTCATAGAGTTTTCGGTTAAGTTAGCTTTTATTATAGCACGATTTTCTGTAACTTCAACAAATTCGAAATTATTATGCTTAAAAAATCCTTTTTTTTCTGTTATTTTTTTTATTCTGTCATCTTTCATCTTTTTACTCCTTGTTATTTAAGAATGCCACTATAGTATTTCCAAGCTATTACTCTTAATACTGCTTTATTAATCGTTTTTTCTTTTATTTTTCCTTCTTTATAGGCCTTTAATATTTCATCTCTCATAGTGATAAAGTCACTAGTAATTATTATATCATTTCCAGCATTAATTGCTAGTGTTGCGGATGATTTGTCTTTATTAAAGGAATTTACCGCTCCCATTGAAAGGTCATCTGTCATTATTATTCCAGAAAATTTTAATTTATTTCTTAATTCTTTATGAATATTTTTACTTAGTGATGCTGGATAATTTTTATCTATTGATTCTACAATATTGTGAGAAACTAAAATAGATGGAACATGAGCTTTTATTCCTGCTTTAAATGGTTCATAATCATTATTAGATATTTCATCATAGCTTCTATTATCATAAACAACATCTGTATGAGTATCTTTGTTATTTCCATAACCTGGGAAGTGTTTTAGACAAGAATTTATTTTATTATTATTGGCGTATGTTACCATATTTTTTACAAATTCGCTTGTTTTTTCTTTATCTTCTCCAAATGCTCTTGAATATATAAAGTCATCTTCATTTGTAGATATATCCGCAACAGGTGCTAAGTTTAGATTAAAACCAAGTTCTTTTAAGAGAGTAGCTTTTTCTTTTTCTTCCTGTTCTAGTAAGGTATAGCCACCCTTTTCATAATAATACTTGGGAGAGTTAAATTTTTCTTCTCGATAAATTTTAAATCGACTTACTCTAGTTACAAATCCACCCTCTTCATCTACTCCTAAGATAAGTTTATATTTATTTTGATTTTGAACATTTTTTAATTCTTCAATCATTTCTTCTTTTGAATTTTTATCTAGATCTTTTGCGAATAATATGTATCCTCCAGGATAAAAATTACTTAGGTATTCTGTATCTTCTTTATTATATCTTACTAGAAATAGCTGCCCTATTTTTTCTTTTATTGTCATATTGCTTACTAAGATTCTTGATTTATCATAATATGTACCAAATATTGAATTTTTTATTTCGTTATCTTTTAGGAAAGTATCTTTTACTTCAACTTTTTTTAAACTTATATTTTTTATTGTTAATAAGGCAAATATAATGATTATAAATGTTAAAATAGAAATTATTCTTTTATCTATTTTTGTAGGCATTTTTTCACCTTAATTCATTATTTTTTTAAATTCATTTGGTGTTGCGGTTTCAAATAAAATATCTTTTTTTATTTCTGGGTAATACATTTTTAACCTATTTGCGTGTAAATATAGTCTTGATTCTTTATCTTTAATATTACTATATTTTTTATCTCCTACTATTGGGTGACGTAGGGTGTTGAAAGCAACTCTTATTTGATTTTTTCTTCCTGTTTCTAGAGTAATACTTACCATAGAATATAAATCATTTTCTTTAATAACTTTATAGTTTGTGATAGCTTCTTTTCCATCGTTATCACGTGATACATATACTAAGTTTGTTTTTGTTTCTTTTAAATGTTGAACTATTCTATCACTTTCTTTATTTAATTTACCGTGAACCACTGCAACATATTCACGAAGAGATACATATTCATTCCAATTTTCTTGTAGTTTATTTTTTGTTTTTTCATCTTTTGCAAGTACTACAATTCCACTTGTATCTTTATCTAGTCTATGAACAATAAATACTTTAGCATGTTTATCTTTACTTACTAAATATTCTCTTACTATATGAAAAAGTGTTTTTTCTTTTTCTTTTGCAGTTGCGATTGTTAGAAGGCCACTTGGTTTATTAACTACAATTATATGATCATCTTCAAATAAAATATCAAATGGTAATGTATGTTTATTTTTATTATCTGTATCAATCATAATATTCATTCCTGGTAAAACTCTATAATTATATTTTGTAGTTTTAGTTTCATTTACAAATATTGATCCATGTGTTAAATATTGTTTTATTCTTTTTTTAGGCATATCAAGATTATTATAAAGATAATCTAATAATTCTCCTTCTTTTTTTACTGTTATTTTCATAAATTTACTCACTCCTTAATATTAAGATTATAATACAAATATTTGTTTTTATCAAAAAAAGTAGTTATACAAATTTTTTTATTAATATAACTACTTATATTTTTATAATTTTTTTATTATTTTTTCGACACCTTTAAAATTATTTGAACTTGTTTTTTTAGTTGTTTTTGCTTTTAATGTTTTTGGGCTATTACCAATTATATATGTATTGGGTATTTTATCTATAAATATATTTTCACTTTCATTACCAATTATTGTATATATTTCTTCTTCTTGGATGTTTAAGCTTTCTAATAATTTAAAAAATCCTTTATAATCATTTGATTCTGTTATCTCTAAATATGTTTTTTTGTTATTTTTAAATGTTATATCATTTTCTTCTAAATTATTTATGTCTTTTCTTTTTAATTCTATTTCTATTTTATAAATTGTTTGTCCATTATAGTTTTCTTTTTCATAGACAGAGTCTTCTGAATATAATAATATTTTTTGATTTTTATATTTTTCTAGAATATTATTTATTTTTTTATTTGTTAATGGATTTTTATAGATAGCTTTATTTTTATTTATATCTATAACATAATTTCCATTAAATGATACTATGTAGTCAATAAATGGGAAATCTTTATTATAATATGTTAATTCATTATGAGATTTATTTGTAAGTATTGTGAATTTTATATTATTGTTTCTTATTCTATCTATTTGTAACATTGTGGACATTGGTATTGCTTCTTCTTTATCTATCAATGTATTGTAAAAGCTACTGGCAACCATTTTTATCATATTAATTCCCCCTAAATTGTTTTTCTAAAATACTAATATTTATTATTAAAATTATTATAGAAATTAAATATCCAGTTATTACATCACTTGGATAATGTACTCCAACATATATTCTACTGATGCCAATTAATAGTATTATTATTGTTAATAATATTTCTAATGCTACTTTAATTTTTCTATTTTTTACTTTTCTATGTACTAAATAAATTAATGTTCCATAGACGCATATTGCTATCATTGAATGACCGCTTGGAAATGAATAGCCTCCCTGTTTAATTAATCTTAAATGGTCTGGTCTTGGCCTTTGCACTATATTTTTTATTATTGTATTTACAAGAACTGATAGTATTGCATTACTACCGAGTAAGATTCTATCTTTTTTTTCAAATTTGATAAGTAGAATTATTACTATACATAGTATTGGAATAGTATTTCCTAATTTTGTTATTCCTTTTAGAAATATATCTAAAAAATTATTTCTTAATGAAAATATAAAATTATATATAACATCATCAAATTGTGTAATATTATTTGTTACGACAAGTGTTGTTATAAGAGCTACTAATAGTAATAGAATTATTAATATATAATCTCTTTTTTTCATTAGTACCTACTTATTTAATGATTCTCTTACTTCTTGTTTATATACTTCTACACCAGGTTGATTAAATGGGTCTATTCCAAATAAATATCCAGAAAATGCGGCAGATAATTGAAAGAAATAAATAAGCATTCCTACATTTTCTTCTGTTAATTTATCCATTTCTATTTCAAGACATGGAACTTTTCCTTTTGAATGTGCTCTAATTACTGAATCTATTACAATATTATTTATTGTTGATAGTGTTTTTTTATCGTATTCTATATAATTGTCTGTTTCCGTTACTTTTATAAAAGTTTCAAATAATATTTTATTTCCTTCTTGAATAAATTGTCCTAGTGAATGTAAGTCTCTTGTAAATACTGTTGAAGTTGGTAGAATTCCTACTCCATTTTTCCCTTCAGTCTCACCAAATAACTGTTTCAACCATTCAGAAAAGAATGACATGTTTTCTTCACTTACTGCGAAATTTTCAACTACTTTTCCGTGCTTATATAATAAATATCTTGTTGCTGCATACTCATAAGCTGCATCTATAAGTCGTTTGCCATGGTAGTAGCCATCTATTATTTCGTCTATATTATAATTTATTGCTAAAGGTAATAAATGAGCAGGTGTCATAAATGAATACCTTCCACCAATGTCATCTGGTATTACGAATGATTTATATCCCATTTCATTTGCTTCTTCTCTTAGGATACCTTTTTCTTTATCTGTTGTTACTATTATGTGATTTTTTAATTCCTCGGCTTCATATTTCCTTTTTAGTACATCTTTTAATAGCTTATAAGTAATAGTTGTTTCCATAGTTGTACCACTTTTACTTATAACATTAATACAGAAGTTTTTATTTCTTAAATATTCAATCAATTCTTCTAAGTGTTTACTTGAAAGTGTTGTTCCTGCATAAATTATTTCAAATTTATCATCATCAAAATATTTTCTAAACATTTTATCAAATGCATAACTTCCTAAGAAGGAACCACCTATTCCTATTACAACTAGGCAATCAAAATTATCTTTAATATAATTTGCTGTTTCTTTTATTTTAGCAATTATTGTTTCATCTACTTCTTTTGTCCAACCAGCCATATTACTGTTTTGTAACTTTTTAATTATATCTGTCTTTTTTAGTTGAATTTCATTAAATTCTTTCTCTGTTAAGTAATCTTTTGTATATTTTTTAAAATCATATTTTATCATCTAATCACTCTCCATTCATTCTCATTATAACATTATTATTTATAAATAAAAAGTAACGTTTTTTGTTAATCAACGTTATTTTATTTGTATATTTTTTAGACTAGTTATTTTCTTTTTTATCATTACTTTCATTACTTTCAAATATAATTGATTCATATATTAAATCTACTAAATGGTCGCTTGGTTGTAGATTATATTTTTTCATTATTCTGTCAAATACATCTTGACTATATTCTAAGTTTAAATATTTATAAACAAGCTCCATATCATTATCTAATTCGCTTAGATAATCTTTTGTATATGATTCTTCTAGTAATAGTAATGGATATCCTTTAGACCATTGTTTGAATTTTTCTATTATAAAATATTTATTATTTACATAAGTAAATGACTTTTTATCATATTGAATCATATTTTTTAAATCTATATTTTCTATTAGTTCATCTTCTACTCGATAATCAAATCTATCTTCTAATTGTAATCCATTTAGTTTTAAAGCACTTATTTGTGCTATAAATCCTTTATCACTTTGACTATGAGTTGGGATTATTTCTACTATTATGTATTTTTTATTTTCTAGTTCCATATGTTTCATCTCCTTTCGATATTATAACAAAAGTATTTATAATAAGCAAAAGCAAAGTAAATTGATAAATTATTCTATTTTGCTTTATTTTTATATTTAAAAAATAGGAAGATTTTTTATCCTCCTATTTAATAGTAAGTTTTATTTCATGAACTTGAGAGTCGTTTTCTAATTTTATATAATTATTTAATTGATTTTTTCCATCTAATTTTAATTCTTCTTTTTTAGATTTCTTTACTTCAATATTATATTTTGTATCTTTATATGTATATGTTGCGGTAAATCCGTCCCAAGCTATTGGTATTCTTGGGTCTAATTTTAATTTATCGCCATGTCTTTGTATTCCTAAAATATTTTCTATTCCGACTCTATAGAACCATCCAGCAGATCCTGTGTACCATGACCAACCTCCTCGTGCTGGGAAAGCAGGTGATGAATAAATATCTGCGGCTATAACATATGGTTCATCTCTATAAACTTCTACATTTTCATGTTTTTTAGCTCTATTTATTGGATTTATCATTTGATAGTAGCGATATGCTCTATCATGATATCCGGCTTTTATTAAAGCTATTAAGTACCAAGATACTGAATGTGTATATTGTCCACCGTTTTCTCTTATACCCTTTGGATAATTCATAATATATCCTGGTGTATTTAATGATTTTGAGAAAGCTGGTGTTAGTAATTTAACAATCTTTTTGTCATCATCTACTAATTGTTCTTCAACTGCTGTGATAACTTTTTCTCTTCTTTCTTTTGAAGCTACTCCACTGATTATTGAGAAGCTTTGTGAGATAAGATCTATTTTACATTCACTATTTTCTTGACTTCCTAATTTATCACCATTATCAAAGTAAGCTCTTAAATAATACTCACCATCCCAAGCTTTTTTGTTTAAATTTTCTTTTAGGCTTTCATTAAACTTCAAATACTTTTCTGTATCGAAATCACTATTATATTTTTTCATTGTTTTTGTGAAAAGGTCTATAACATTATATAAGAATAATCCTAACCAAACACTTTCACCTTTTCCTTTAATACCTACTCTATTCATTCCATCATTCCAGTCTCCACCACCCATTAATGGTAGTTTGTGACGGCCAAGAGAATTCATTGATAGAGATAGTGACTTTAAACAGTGTTCTAATAAAGTGTCTTGTTTTTCTGAATAATTAAAGGTAATTCCTTTTTCGTGTTCATAGTCACTTAATTGTTCTCCTACAACATATGGAACTTTTTCTTCTAGTATGTCATAATCTTCAGTTATTTCTATATACGTTGTAGTCGCATATACCAACCATAAGTAATCATCTTTATATCTACTTCTTAGACCAAAGTGATTCTTTTCATGCCACCAATGTAGTACGTCTCCTTCTTCAAACTGATGAGCAGCATTTATTAGAATTTGCCTTCTAGTTTGTTCTGGATTTACAATGGCTATATTCATTGAATCTTGGAGTTGGTCTCTATAACCAAAAGCTCCACTTACTTGATAGAATCCAGCTCTAGCTAATATTCTTGATGAAATTGTCTGATATAAGTACCAACCATTTGCAACATAATCGAAACTTGTATCTGGAGTATCTACTTGAATTGTTCCAAGAGTTTTATTCCAGTAATCTTTTACATTCTTTAATTCTTTTTTGCAGTTTTGAATATTAGTATATTTTTCTATGAGTTCCATGTTTTCTTTGTCACTGTAACTACATCCTAAAACGAATACTAATGTTTTCTCTTCTTCTTTATCAAGTTCTAAATTAAATGAAATATTTTTAACAAGCATTTTATCGCATGTTGCTTCTTCTATTTTTTCTGATGATGAAATAAATACATTTACATCACTATAATTAATACTATAAACATTTCTCATTTTTAGATAATTATCTTCACCCATAAATTCCGATAGGATATGTCTTGTTGTCTTTTCTTCAAAATTTCCAAAAGTTGGGTTCATCCAAAATTCGATGTTTGGATTCTTCTTTTTGTTCGTTTTATTTTTTAGTTTCATTAGATAAATCTTAACTGTATCTTCGCAAGCAACAAATTCAGTTATTTCGTGAGAATAATCTTCTGTTTCACTTTCAAGTATTGTATATCCAAATCCATGAGTACATTTTTCTGGATCAAATTGTTTGCCATCAAACTTAAATCCTTCACTCTTATCATTTAAAACCATTTCATTTGTCCATGAGGTAATCTTAAATTCACCCGAATTATATGCATATGTATAACCACAACCATTATTTGTAACAATTGTTCCGAAGTTTTTATTAGCGATTATATTAGACCATGGTGTTGGTGTATCTTTATTATAAATTACATATTCTTTTCCTTTGTTTTTAAAACCACCATATCCATTATCAAATGTTAATTTTTCATGATGATCATATTTAATGTTTTCTTCTAGTTTTGGTTTAACATACTCTACTGCAGTATTTTTTCTTTGAAGTTCTTCTACTGCTTCTTTTAGACCAATATGTTTTTCAATTACAAAGTGAATTCTTGGAACCATATTAAGTAGACTTCTATCTTCTCTTGTAATATTATTTGAATCAATTACTGTGACTGTTCCTGGAGTATGATAGAAACTATTTAATGTATACATTTTATATAGCTCTTCATCTATTTCTTCTTTTATTAGTTTTGCAGAATTGCCACTTTCATTATTTATTATTATTAAGTCTACAAATATAGATTTATTTTTATAATATTCAAATGCTTTTAAAATATCTGTTATAAAACTAATATCACTAATATCATCTATTTCTACTGAAATGATAGGTCTATCTCCACTTACTCCAAATTTCCAAAGTCCAGATTGACCTAAGGCATTTCTTCTTAATAGGTCCATTCTTTCTTCATTTACAGATAGTTTTGTTGTTTGATATAAGTAATTTAACATGATGTTATAAGTACGCATGTTTTCTCCACTTATATTCATGTTCTTTGTATCTATTACATTCATTAATGTAGATATTTTGAATTCTTTTTCTAGTGCTTTTTCATTATTATAATGTCTAATAATATCTTTGATTTGTTCTGTACTTCGTCCAAATCCTATTACTAAGTATACTGTTGCGGAGTCATTTGCTTTTACTACTACTTTATTTCTTAATGAAAGAATTGGGTCAAGATTGTCTCCGGTATAGTTTGATAATTCTTTATTTAAACCAACAGATTCTGATAATTCTCTATTTCTTCCAATGAAGTTTTCTCTTTCTGTTTCATATGTAAATTGGTCTTCTCCATCTTCAATTATCATTCTTGTTGCCATATAACTGTTGATGTCTGAGTCTCCTCTATTTTTTCTTTTTGCGATTAATGTATGTGTTTGTTCATCATATTCAGTTGAGATAAACATATTATTAAATACTTTGTGAGAAATATCGTCCATATTTTCTGAAAGAATTGGTTCTGTATAACTAGTAAGTTCTAATTCTTTATCATATTCTGTTTCATTTTTAAACGTTATTTTTCTAATTTCTGCATGATAATCTTTACATACAACTATTTCTGTTTTTGTTGATATTCCAGCATCTCTTCTTAAAAATTTGATTTTATCTGATGCGAATACCACTTCATATTTATCAGGTTTATTATTCATTGGAGAATATGTATTACTCCAAATATATTTTGTTTTTGTATCCTTTACAAATAAGAATATACCATAGTTTTGTTCTGTCACTTTTCTGTATCTATTTAATTGAAGTGTTCTATATCTTGAGAAACTATCTCCCCTATCATTCATGATAAGTGAATATTTCTTATTAGATAGAACAGACATTTCTGGTAAGTATGAAATATAGTCAAATGCTCTAATGTCATTTTCAATTCTCTCTTTATTGTAATTATACTTTTTATAGTCTGCCATTTTCATATCAATACTTGAACGTATTTGAACCTTTTCTTTTAGAAGAATTTCAAATGTTTTTATATTGATATCTTCATGGAATAGTTCTTGGATTATGCCTTGTTTTAAGTAGTTAGTCATTCCAATCAAACTCATTCCTTGATGATGAGCAAAATAGGCTCTAACTATACCTTTATTTTCATAATCATATGATTCATATAGACCATAGTCTGAATACATGTCTAATTTTTTGAATTTTTTAATGTTTTCATAGACGTCTTCTGGGAATAATTCCATTGCCATAAGTGATGAATATGGTGATATAACAATTCTACTATCTTTTTCTTCTTTTGCTTTTAAGTATGGTGTTGAGAAAGCTCTATATTTATAATTTAGACAATTGTCTAACTCATTATATGCTGATTCTGATATTCCCCAAGGTAATTTACTATCAACTGATTCTATGTATTCTTTTTGGCACATATGAGCAAAATTATAAGTTTCATCTAATAGTGTATTTGGATAATTTTTCATAAATAAGAATGGCATATAATATTCAAATGCTGTTCCACTCCATGAAATAAGTCCTTTTTTACCTTTATATGTTGTAAGGGATTTATCAAGGCACATCCAATGTTTGCTTGGTGCATCATTTAGAGCGATTGCTACGAATGAAGTTAGGCGTGACTCACTTGCAAATTTATTATAATTATAAATTGATAATTTTCCTTCATCTTCATCATAACCAATGCTGAAGACATCTCTTTTTGTATATAATTTTTTGAAATTTGTATTTTTGATTAACTTTTCACATAGTCTTATTGTTTTCTCATCAGCTTTTTCCTTTATTAAAAATTCTTTTGTAACGATTAAACATGATACTAGATTTCCTGAATCTATTGTTGAGATAAAGCTTGGATAAATTGCTTTTTTAGATTTTATATCATACCAGTTATATAAATGACCATGCCATTTTTTTAGGCTATCTATTGTTTCTAGTATGTCTGTAAGTAATTTTATGGCTTTTTCTTTTTCAATAAATTCCAGTTCATAGGCACTAATTACTGATGTTAGAGAAAAACCTATTCCTGTTGGTGATGTTCTACTGTCAAGTTTCTTTTCTCTATTTTCTTGGTAATTATCTGGTATTAAATAATTATTTTCACTTGTTAAGTTATCCTCAAAGTATTTCCAAGTTCTTTTAGCTAGTTCTTTTATTTCATCTACTTTATCTTCTTTTAAAGCAATTTCATGATGATCTATATCTTTGCTTACTAGATATAAAACAAACGGTGCACTAATAAATACTAAAGCTATTATGAAGGCTATGTAATTTTTTGAAATTACTCCAATTATTATAAAGATAATTGCGGTAATAAAATTAAAAGTAAAGCTCTTTATATAGTTTTTTAAGTCTCCATTAACTGTTTTTTCTACTTCTTCTGCTGTTATCCAGTTAAGTAGATTTTTATGACTATAAAATAGTCTATATAGTGTTCTAAAGAATGCATCCATATATAATTTTGAATAATACGGAATAGTTGCAAATACTATATAAGATCTTAAAAAAATACTTTTTCCTCCATGATAGATATTTTTATAGTAAATTTCTTTTTGATCTTTATTTTTTTTGTACATTTTACTCTTTAAGAAGAATAATATTGAGATTGCTATTTCTAAAACTACTAGTCCAATCCATAAATATGTATTTTTTGATATGAATGCTAATAATAGTATTAGAAGTAACATTGGATTTAGGAACATTCTAAAGATATTATCAAATATTTTGAATTTTCCTAATAATGTGATTGGATTTTTAATTTGCTTATTTTCTTTGTTTGGAACTTTATTTAGTAACCAATTTATTATTTGTGTATCTCCTCTTGCCCATCTATGTTGTCTGGTTACATCGATTAAGAATTTTGATGGAAAGTCGTCTAGGAATTCTATGTCTGAAACATAACCACATCTAACATAATTGCCTTCTAATAAGTCATGTGAAAGTATTAAATTATCTGGGAATGTTTGATCTAGAACTTTATTAAATATTTTTAAGTCATAGATTCCTTTTCCAATGAAGCTTCCTTCTCCAAAAGTGTCTTGATATACGTTTGGAACAACTGATGAGTAAGCATCAAATCCTCCAACACCAGCGAATACTTGGCTATATACGCTTTTATTAGTTGCTTCTATGTCTACGCCTACTCTTGGTTGCATTATTCCATATCCATTAATTACTTTTGTTTCTTCTTTATTTAAAACTGGTGTGTTTAGCGGATGAGCCATTGCTCCTACTAAGTTTAGTGCTGAATTTAATACTAATTTTGTATCAGTATCTAGTGTTATTACATATTTTATATGTAGTTTATTATTGTGTAACATGTTTACATTGAAATATTTTTTTTCATCAAGCTCTTCACCTAATAGTATTTTATTAAATTGAAGTAAAGCCCCTCTTTTTCTTTCATATCCTAAGTATTGATTTTCTTTTTCATTCCAAAGTCTTTTACGATATATAAAGAAGAAAATGTCTTTTTTATACTTTTCATTTAACTTTTTAGCATATTCTTCTCCATACTCAGATATTTCTTTATCAAATGGTGCTACTTCTTCATTTAAGGCTTTTACATCTCCTAATAATGTAAAGTATAAATTATCTGATTTATTTATTAAGTAATATGACTCTAATGTATCAAACATTGTTTTTACTTTTTCTTTGCTTGCGACTATTGTTGGTATTACTACCATTGTTCTAGACTCTTCTGGTATTCCTTTTGAGTAATCTAGTTTTGGTATAACATTTATAGGTACAGTCTTAATTAATATTTCTTGTAATAATTGACTAATTAACTGGCATATTGGAACAAATAAAATTATAAAGCCTAGTATTCTTGGTCTTATAAAATAGTTTGAAGCGAAGAATGCAATTGTTCCACTTATTAATACTAGTGCAAAAATATATAATATAACTTTAAAGGTACTTTTCTTTTCTTTAAATAATTTAAAACCAATGTGTTCATCTGATTCAAATATCTTTTCAAGATAAGTATATTCATCTACATGATTCTTTTTTGCTAGAGATAATAATTTATTTCTATAAAGAATTTTAGATGACTCAGTCATTTTTTTATAGACAGGATCAGTTAATAATTTTTTCTCTGTTTTTGAAACTTTTTCATATATATCTTCTGTAGAAAATTCAAAGAATTCTTTTAAGTCATTAAATATATTAGCTATTAAAACATTATTATCTATTTTATTTTGAAATTCTTCATTAATAATATCTTTTAGGCTTAATTCTTTTTCTTTTAAATACTCATTTAATGATTTAAATAATTTACTTGATTTATTTACTTTATATAGTTGATTATTTATTTCAAAAATATAGTGTGTATTATTTTGTGGAGTGAAGTCTTCTGAAATAAATGAATCGAGTGTTAATTCATTTGATGATTCAATTATTTTAGAGACATCTTCTTTATCTACTATTTTTTTATATTCTTCTCTGCATAAATCATTTAGTCTATCAATATAAATAATTATAAGTGTTGGAATTATCATACCTAATTCTTTATATGTAAATACTCTATTTGTATCTTTTTGATAGTTTTTTAACTCATCAGTTAAATATTTAAAATTTATATCATAATTCTTTTTATTGGCTATAGCTTTTAAAAAGTAATAATTTTCTTCTAATGTTTTTATGTTCTTTTTTAGGGCTTTTTTTTGACTATAAATATTATTTTTATGTTCAGCTAAAATATAATAGTTATCAATTAACCACTCATTTGTTATATCTACTTGTTCATGTTTTTTTGTTTTAGCAACTAAATAATTATAATATTCTGTTATGTCTTTAAAATTGTTTTTAAATTTTTTTAATATATTTGCCATCTTCATACACTCCTATATGGATTATATCATAATTTGTAAAGATGTACTAGATGATAAGTTGTCTTTTGAGGCACAAAAAAACTCGATTTCTCGAGTTAATTTCTTAATGGCGGAGTAGGAGAGATTTGAACTCTCGCGCCAGTTGCCCGACCTACACCCTTAGCAGGGGCGCCTCTTCAGCCTCTTGAGTACTACTCCATTTCCTCATTTTGCGTCCGCATATATATTATTACATGATAGATACAAAAAAGTCAACAGAAAATTATTAGTCTTCTTCTGTTTTTGTAATTATTTTCAAATAATTTTCTAAATTAGTTGCTTGTTCTTCGAACATGTTAATATATGTTGGAACTTTTTCTGATAAGTCACTCCACTTTTCTTTATAATTAGTTGCGGATGCTCCATCCCAGATACCCTGCCCTGTTGCGACATTATCTGTAATTAAATTATCAATACCTTGAAGATTTGATCTTACATTGTCAGATAGCACTTTTATATTATTAATTGTCTTCTCTACTTCTTGAAAATTAATTTTGTTACTTGGCATTTTTTATCACCTCTCTAGAAAAAATTGTCTTCAACTGATTCTGTTGAATTTTTTAATTCTTCTATTTTTAATTCTAATGTATTTATAAAAGACTCCATCATTGATGTTGCATTATTCAATTCTGGAAGTTTAGAAATAAATTTTTCTTTATATAATGAATATACATTACTTTCATCTGTTTGCATATTTACTTCAAGTATATCTATTTCTTTTACTAGTTTTTCTAGTGAATCTTTATAATTGTTTTTGTATTTTACTGCAGTATCCAAAATATTTTGCATTTCTTCTAATGAGTAAGCTAATGTATCTGGCATAAGTAACACATCCTTTATAAGTTTGATTTTACTATGTTGGTTTTATAATGTCAAACTAAGTTTTTGTAAAACAAAAAAATCCCAAATGGGATTTATATTTAATTTTGGTGACGAGTACGGAATTCGAATCCGTGAATGCTGCCGTGAAAGGGCAGTGTGTTAAGCCACTTCACCAACTCGCCATCTGGCGCCCCAACTAGGACTTGAACCTAGGACCCCTTGATTAACAGTCAAGTGCTCTAACCAACTGAGCTATTGAGGCATTTCTGGTGGACCTGATAGGACTTGAACCTATGACCCCACGCTTATCAAGCGTGTGCTCTAACCAACTGAGCTACAGGTCCATGTATTTAAGTTTACTATATTATCAGTTGTTTTGCAAGAAAAAATTTAATTTTTTTTGCTGGGAACAAATTCCTTTTCTCAACTGCATTTATAGAATACTATATTTAAGATATTAAAGTCAAGCGTTTTTTTAAAAAATTGTTTATATATTTATTTATTTTTTATTTTTTTATTAAAATTTGATAAATTATAAGGAAAATTTAGATAAAATTGAAGAAAATTTAAAAAAGGTATTGTAAATATTATAATTTTGATATAAAATAAATTATGCAATTTGGAAATGGGCTGTTAGCTCAGTTGGTAGAGCAACTGACTCTTAATCAGTGGGTCTAGGGTTCGAATCCCTAACAGCCCACCATTTTGATTATCAATAACTACTTAGGTAGTTATTTTTTTTGTGTAAATTTAAAAATTAAAAAAAAGAAAAGTTATCTTAACTTTCCTTTTACGCCTTTAGCACCTTTTACTCCACCATTAGATGCAAATCCTTGTAGAATGTTTGATTCAAATGAATGAGTTTTACTTACTCTCTTCTTATAATCTTTTATTCCAATATTTATCATATCATCTAATACTTTTGTAAAGTTTATATCTTTTGCATCCCATAAGTAGAATGCTAAACTTCCTGGAATTGAGTTTATTTCATTTAAATAAACTTTATTATCTTTTCTATCAATTAAGAAATCAATTCTAGAGTTTCCAGAACTTCCTAATACTTTAAATGCTTCTGTTGCTACTCTTTCAACTTCTTTTCTTGTTTCATCATCTAATTCTGCAGGTAATTTTCTATTAGTAGAAGCCATGCCTTTAGATGTGCCTTTAACTGGACCAGACATTTTTCCTTTCATTTTGCCTTTTCCATTACCGATGTATTTATCAGTAAATGTTAGGAATTTATTACCAGAAAGTACTTCTTCTATTTCACTTACTTTTTGATGTTCATAGTTACCCATTACGGCAATATTTACTTCTTTTAGGTCTTCTACTACTTCTTCAACTACTATTTTAGTATCATATTGAACTGCTTCATCTATTGCTTCTCTTATTTTTTCTTCTTTATCGCAAACGCTTATTCCAACACTTGAACCTGTTGTTGCTGGTTTTACAATTACTGGATATTTTAATTTACTTATTTTTTTAACAATTGCATCTGGATCTTGTCTATAATCAAAATCGTAGAACCATGTATAGTTTTTAATTGGTAAGTTAGCACTTGCCCATACATCTTTCATGAATGCTTTATCTTGACCAACTACAGCTGCATAAACATTTGGTCCAACATATGGAATACCTATTGTTTGTAGATATCCTTGTAATACTCCATCTTCTACATTTGTACCATGTACTATTGGGAATGCAATATCAATTTCTTTAACTATTGATTTAAATAAACCTTTTTTCTTTTGTAATACATAGCTACCATTTTTATAGTATAAAACTACATTACTACTATATTTTTTTATTAAATTGAAATCTTGGTATACTTCAATATCTCTTAACATTTCTCCTGTATACCATTCTCTATCTTTAGTTATATATATAGGCACTATTTCATATTTTTCTTCATCAATTTTATTCATTGCTTGAATTGCAGAAATAATACTTACTTCATGTTCAACTGTTTCTCCTCCAAAAATAACACCAACTTTAATTCTCATATAAAATCACTCTCCTAATTCTCGTTATATGTATCTGGCAAATCATTTTCAAATAATGCATATACTTCTTCATTCAAAGCTATGTTTCCTATAAAAGGATATGCATCTCTTACATCATTAAATACAATTATTTTGTCTTTGTCAAACCCACTTGTTAATAATCCCTCTTTTATTGGCTTTGTTTGTCTTTCACCTACTAATATTGCTATATCGGCTACTTGAGCTATTTGTTCTCCAAATTTTTTATTATATTCATATTCTTTTTCACCTAATTCAATCATTCCCGGTGTTACTACTATTTTTTTACCAGGCATCATACCTAGTATTTTACAAGCATTTTCCGCTCCTATAGGATTTGAATTATAGGCATCATCTATCTGATAAAAGTTTCCTAGTTTTTTTAATTCTAATCTGTGCTCTACTGGTTTAACATTTTTTACAGCTAATACTAAATCATTAATTTCAATATCAAATTCTCTGCCGCAAGCAATGGCAGCTAATATATTATAAACATTGTGATTTCCAAGTAATTTAGTTTCAAAATGATATTTGTTTGAGTCACCTTTGAATACTACATCAAAACTTGAACCTTTATTTGAATATTTAATATTAGTTGCTCGTACGTCAACATTTTCATTATCTATTCCTATCCAGATGGTTTTTACTTTATTTTTTAATTTATAGTTTACTTGCTTTTCATCATCACCATTTAATACTGCAAATCCATCACTTGGAAGAGATTCAATAAGTTCAAATTTTCCTTTAATGATATTTTCTTCACTACCAAAACTTTCTAAGTGAGCTGTTCCAATTCTTGTTAATATTCCATATTTTGGTTTTATTAGTTTACAAAGTCCAGCAATTTCTCCTCTTACGTAAGCTCCCATTTCAGCTATAAATATATCTGTAAATTTATCCATATAGTTATTAACTGTCATGATTAAACCGTTATATGTATTTAAATTTCTTGGCGTTGGTAATGCATTATATTTTATATTCAGGATATCACTTAAAATATTTTTACTACTAGTTTTACCATAACTTCCTGTTATACCAATTATTTTTAAATTTGGCATTTCTGATAATTTCTTTTGAGCCATATTTTTAAAGTGTAAATAAACACATTTTTCTATAGGTGTATTTATAATCATTGCTACGAATACTACGAATGCATTCAAGTACAGTAAAATACTTTCTATTAGAAACATCTTCCAAACTAATTTTACATTATTTATGTCTAAAAATAGTATTATAAATGGAATTATATAAATTATAGATGTTGTTACTATTAATCTTTTTATTCTGGCTGTTACTACTAATTTCTTTTTATTTTGATCATTTACTATTCTTTTATTCCAATTATATCCTATTAATAATAAGAATAATGACATTAATATAAGACATAGTGATGCAATGAAACTTATATCAAATATTACATATATTCCTATTACTGAAATACATATTAATATTATTTCTATTGAAACAAATTGTTTTTTATTCTTTATTACCCATTTTATATAACGATTATTTTCATTATATAGGTTTTGTTGAAGCATATGTAATGCTCTTTTTGATTTGTTTATTGTTGCATAAACAAAAGTTAATATAAGAATTATATATAAAACTATCATTATTTTCTCCTCCTAAAAAAAGTTATTAAGTATTGCTACTACTCTAGGTAGATTTTCTAAATATGCATAATGTGTTCCTGGTAAAACTATTAGAGCTGCATCTATCATTATCTTTTCAAGTTGTTTTGCATCGTTTAGTGGTGCTTCTGTATCTTGTTCTCCCCAAATAAGTAGAGTTGGTTCTTCAATTTCACGAGCGTATTTTGATAAATCTTCATTCACAACATTTACAAGTGTTTGTCTCATTATTGGACTTGCAGCTTTATAATCTCTTGAGCCTATGAAGTTTTTCATATATTCACCTATTTCGTTTAATCCTGGAAGCTGCTTTAATTTTTTTAATATTTTAACGCCAAGAGATAATTCTTCTTGAATTCTAATGCATGGGCTTCCAAATAGAACTAACTTTTTAATTGGATTTCTAGCACTATATCTAATTGCTACTCTTCCTCCAAATGAATGACCTATTACAATTGGCTTTTTTACATTTAATTTTTTTAGAAATTCTTCTAACATTAATTCATAATCTTCTATTGTCCATGGGCTTTTTGGTTCTTCGCTTTCTCCAAATCCTGGAAAATCAAGAATTGTAATTCTAAATCTATCTTGAAAATTATCTCCAATTGGACGCATCATTTCAATGTTTTGTCCCCAACCGTGAAGCAATACAATATCTTGTCCTTCACCATATTGTATGTAATTTATATTTAAATTTTTAACATTTATTTTCACTCACATCACTCCAGTTTTATTATAGCATAATTGATTTATAATATGAACAAATTAGATTGTTATTAAAATGATGTGTTTTTTATTTTTTATATTTTTTGTAAAATAATGTAAAAAAGGAAACTAAAACTAGATGTTTTGTCTCCTTTTATTTTTCTTTTTCTATTGAATAAAATGTATAGTTACCATCACTTGATTGTTTAAATGTATATTTATAAGTATTTAATTTTGAGGAGTATTTTGATATTACTTCTTTTTTGTTTAAAACACCGTTTCTTAGTGGTATTGTTGCTACTTGGGTTTTCTTATCATTTGATGTAAATATTGCAGCTTCTGTTATATCTGTTCCTGAAGCATTATTTAGATATTCTACATAAAATACTTTTCTTTTTACTATAATACTATCTTCTGTTAGTGATGTTGACTGATTTATTTCCATAAATGTTGGTGAATAGACTTCTCTGACTGTTGGTGCAATATATGTATATTTGTCAGTTACAGCATCATATAAAATATTATAGTATTGTCCTGCATTTAAGTTATCTGCTTTATAAGTTAGATTTTTTCCGAATATAGTTTCAAAATCATTTTTTACATCTCCGCCTACTAATAATTGTGGGGTATTTGTTCCTAATAAATTATCATAGAGTGCTGCAAATAATGCTGCTCCTTGATCAAACTTTGATGCTAATAATCTATCTTTATATATATATCCAAAATATGTTGAATTTTTATCATTAAATGCTTTGTCAAATTTTTCTAATGTATCACCTACTAGGTAAAATGAATTTAAGTCAATATCTACATTATCAATTGTCGTTATTGTCTTTTCTTCTTTTGGTTTTTTATAGAACTTATCATAATATATAAAGCCACCTAATCCTAAAATAATAAATATCAAAATTACTATTGTAATTATAAACTTCTTATTCTCTTCCATTAATTATCTCTCCTATTATTCTTTATTAAACTAATTATAGAAAAGATATGATAATTATTCAAGATTTTTTTGTTTTGATTAACAGTTAATACATTTGTTAGTTTATATTTTTATAGTATAAAAAAACTTACGAACAATTAAGTCCGTAAGTTGATTTCAAATGGAGCGAACGAGGGGAATCGAACCCCCATCACAGCCTTGGCAAGGCCGTATTCTAACCATTGAACCACGTTCGCATATAAATTGGAGGGGCCTACCGGATTTGAACCGGTGATCAGGGTGTTGCAGACCCACGCCTTACCACTTGGCTAAAGCCCCGTTGCAATTATTATTATATCATATACACTTTTTATATTGCAACTAATTTATATATTTTATGTAAAAAAATTAGTGGAGATTACCCTTTCTTCCAATAATTATATATATTTTCATAATTATATTTTAATTCATTACTTTCAACTATTTTCTTTAAGCCTTCTGAGTCACTATATTTATATAGTATTCCATCTGATATTAAAACAATGTTTCCATCTATTACTTGCCAGATATCTATATTAGATAATTCAAATAAATATTTACTATTATACTTTTTTCCTTTTATTTGACTATAAAATTTATTATCTTTTGTATAATAATAGTAATTTAAATCTTCTTTTATATCTAGAGATTCTATTTTATTACTCTCTACTTTATAATTTGTAAAATATTGATTATTTTGAAAGAATGATGTTTTATCTAAAATTATTTCTTTGTTATTTCTATATAAATAGTATTCATTATTTATACTTATCTCCTCTACTTTTTCTTTTTTTACATTTATTTTATATTGTTTTTTTTCTTTAGTATCTGTTACATAGATATCATTATTATATACACCATTAATATATGATGTTTTTGATATTTTTTCTTGTGGCTTGAATTCTTTTAATTTATATTTGTCTAAATCATAATAATATATTTTTTCTATTCCATTAACTGACCTATTATCAAATATTACATAATACTTATTTACTATTGTTGCCATTACATTGTCGTAGATATCATTTGATAGAATTGATTTATATTGATAATTATTGTTTTTTACTATGTAAATTCCTCTATAATCCCAGATTGTATATACTTCATCATCATTTATATTATCTTTATAGATACTTAGCTTTTTATACTTAGTTGTTTTATTTGTTTTATTTATAGTTGGCAAATTATATTTTTTTGCTTTTTTTAATATATTTTTATATTCTTTATTATTTTGTAGAGAATAATTTGATACTTGTTCTTTTTTATTTAAACAGTAAATATTATTTTCTATTTTTTTATTTTTGTAAATTGGAATTATACAATTAATATCTTTACTTTTATATGTCTTTATGTCTTTTATTATTTGTTTTTGTTTGTTTATATTTTTATTTAATATATATGTATATGCTTTATCTTTATTAGTTATTTTTATAGTATATTGATGTTTTTTATTAATTATTTTAAAGTTTTCCGTTATTTTATATTTGGATATTTTATATTCTACTTTATGATTTGTCTTTATAATGTGTTTTATAAACATTATTATTAGTATAAATAGAATTATTACTATTAGTTGTTTAACTCTTTTTTTCATTTTACCACCTTGTATAAATTATAAAGCAAAAAAAGACTAATTTCTAGTCTTCTTCTTCTCTCTTTAGCCCATATTTTTTCTTTTCTTCAATCATGTAAGTTGAAATTTCATTTTCTATTTCTGTTAGGGCTGGTTTACTAATATTGGATAATGTTACAAATTCTTTTATTGTATCTATATATACCTTTCCCCAAATAATACCACTTGATACTTTAATATCATTAAACATATCTGGTGTTATTGAGTTGAAGAAATATCCGAATACTACTCTTTTACTTGCAACTAGTAGACGTCTATTGGTTAAAACAACGGCTGCTGTTGTTATTATGTTGAATGGGTTATCATTTTTTTGAGCTGCAAATGCATAGATTACTTTTTCATCTGTCGCTAGATGTTTTTCTATTACTTGTGCATGACCTCGTAACCTCCAAGCAATTGTTCCTGGATGTCTATTTTTAAATTCTAATAATTTTTTATATACAATACTTGTATTCATATCCATATAGTAGTCCTCCTTTTATTCATTTATAAAACCATTTGTTTTAAAGAAACTTGTGTAATGAGCTTCATCAGTTAATCCATTAACGGATGAGACAATCTTGTTATTTGAAACGATAAGTAAGAATGGTGTTCCAAATCCATCTTTAAATGTATCATCAGAGTTAATAAATTTAGTTTGATCATCATCGCTGAATTCATCAGTATTTAAATAATTTATTTCTATATTATATTTAAATGAAATATTTTGAAGAATTGGTTCTGCAATTTGACAATAATGACATGTAGGTCTTGCTACTAAAATGATTTTGTTTTCTTCGCCAGCATAATATTCAAGATATTTGTCTACATTAATTTGAGTAAATTCTTTCTTTTCCTCATCTTTCACTGCTTCACTTTCTTTTTGTGCATTTGTTACTATCGTTTGACCATCTTCCATAACTTTATCTGTTTTAGTATTGTTGCTATCTGTTCCTACCATAGAACAAATTATTATTAGTATGACTGCTAAAACAATGCCTAAAATTATAAGTATTTTATTATTTTTCATATACTACCTCTTTCTATTTAAACTATACTAAATGAGTTTTATTTTTGTCAACTAATTCTTTGAATTTGATTCAATGTATTCTTCATAAGGAATTGATCTATCAGTGATTGTTCCATCTTTATGAATTTCTATTACTCTATTTGCTACTGTACTATTTAATTCATAGTCACGTGATGTAAAGAATAATTCTCCTTTAAAGTTACATAATCCTTTATTTAGTGATGTAATACTTTCTAGGTCTAAATGGTTTGTTGGTTCATCTAGTATTAAGAAGTTTGGCTCTTCTAACATCATTTTTGATAACATACATCTTGCTTTTTCTCCTCCTGATAAGACACTTACTTTTTTAAAGACATCTTCTCCTGAGAATAACATTCTTCCTAAGAAACCTCTTAATATCGTTTCATCTTTTATATCATAAAATTGTCCAATCCATTCCATAATATTTTTATCTGTTTTAAAATACTCATTATTATCTTGTGGCAGATATCCTGGATTTATTGTTTTACCCCACTCTATGCTTCCTTTATCATACTTTTCTTTTCCCATTAAAATATTAAATAGTGTTGTTTTTACCATATCATCTTCAGCCAAGAAACAAATTTTATCGCCTTTTAAAACTGTAAATGATACTTTATTTAATATTATTTTACCATCTATTTCCTTAGTTAGATTTTCTACTTTTAATATTTCTTTTCCTGCTGGTTTTTCTATTTTAAAATCAATGTATGGATATTTTCTACTTGATGGAACTATTTCATCTAGTTGAATTTTTTCTAACATTTTTTTACGAGAAGTTGCCTGTTTAGATTTTGATGCATTAGCGCTGAATCTTGCGATGAATGATTGTAATTCTTTTATCTTTTCTTCTTTTTTCTTATTAGACTCTCTCATTTGTCTTTGTAATAATTCACTTGATTCATACCAGAAATCATAGTTACCAATATATAATTTAATTTTTGAATAATCAATATCACATATGTGAGTACACACTTTATTTAAGAAGTGTCTGTCATGTGAAACTATTATTACTGTGTTATTGAAATTAATTAAAAATTCTTCTAACCATTTAATTGCTTCTATATCTAAACTGTTTGTTGGTTCATCTAGAAGTAATATATCAGGGTTACCAAATAATGCTTGTGCTAATAATACTTTTACTCTTAGCTTTACTGGAAGTTCTTTCATTTCCATATAATGATATTCTTCTTTAACACCTAAGTTATTAAGAAGTTGGGCTGCATCTGGCTCTGCATTCCATCCATCAAGGTCTAAGAATTCAGCTTCTAAATTAGCTAATTTCATACCATCTTCTTCTGTGAACTCAGTTTGACTATACATTTTGTCTTTTTCTTCCATAATTTCGTATAATTTAGTATTTCCCATTATAACTACATCAATTACACGTTTATCATCAAATTGATAATGGTCTTGTTTTAGGAAAGATAACCTTTCTCCTTTTGTTATAGTTATTTCCCCAGTAGTCGTTTCTAATTCACCACTCAACAATTTTAAAAAAGTTGACTTTCCACTACCATTTGCACCTATAAGTCCATAGCAATTACCATTTGTAAATTTTATATTTACATCTTCAAATAAAGTTCTTTTTCCAAACTTTAAACTTACATTAGATACTTGTATCATTTTACCACCTCAAAACTTATTATATTTTACTATAAACATTTAAAAAAAACAAGCTCGTGAAATTGCTTGTTTATATTATTTTTTTTACTAATTCTTTAATATTTGAATGACCATCTATTATTTCATCAAAATATGCACTACATTCTGTATCTGGTTCTTTCATTTCTAGCAAACCTCTTAATGCTTGTATTTTATCATTTTGAACATTCGCTTTTCTTAAATCTTGAATAATAAGTGCTTGTAATAATATATATAGTTGATATTTATTTAAATTTTCTAAGTTTTCTATGTTATCTGTTTTAAATATAGTATATCTGCTTGGATCTGATAAATAAAGAGAACCATTAAATATAGTGTTTTTTGGGTCAATACCATTTAATAAAATTTGTTTTGAACTCAATACTCTTACATCCTCTTCTAGTTCTTTTACATTTCTTATAAAGTCATTTTTAGGTATACTTATTATATTTTTACTTCTAGGTTTTTGAGAAACTAATTTTAATGTATAGCCTTTGAAAGTGTTATTATAAAATAGTAAGTTTTTTGGTAGAAGAATTTTATCAGTTCTCAATCCTGATAAATATTTTGCTGTATCTTTGTCTATACATTCATTTAATTCTTCGTTTTCTAATACTTTTAGTGCATTTTTTTCTAAACGATATACATAGCCTCTTTTTCCTTGAGCTATTTTTTGTAACTTGTTTAGGTCAATTTCTTTTTTATTTATTCTATATCCCATAAAGCCTCCATTTGACTATATTATAACATAATTTTACTTTTTGTAGAAATTTGATACTATTTTTGCAAATTCATATAGAATAATATTACTTTTATTTATTGCGAAGCTTTTACCTATTGCTTTTCCACCTATTGTTATAGAGGCAATTATTGCAGCTACTGTTATACTTGTTAGTAGTGCATTTAATTTAAAATCTAATACCAATGTGGCTGCTATTGATGTTGCGGCTGCTCCTGATATGATACCACATACATCTCCGATAACATCACAGCAGAAACTAGATACTTTATCGGCATTTTTTTTAAACTTAACTGCAATGTTTGCACCTTTTACTTTTCTTGAACTCATCGAATGGAATACTTTTTCATCTGCTGATGTAACAGACACTCCAATTATGTCAAATAGTATACCTAGAAATACGAAAAATAAAGTTACAATAATACCAAGCCATAATGAAAGATTTGGTATTGTTGTTTCTGAAATAAAAGATAAGCAAAATGATGAAATGAAAGCTACTGATACTACGGTCATTACCCATTTTTTATTTACTTGTTCTTTCTTTACTTTTTCTTTTTTCTTAGTAACTTCTACTAAATTATCAAATTCATTGTTCTTTTGTTTCTTTTTGTTAAACATTTTTTCTCCTATCGTTTCAAAAAAAAAGTAGTTAAACTACTTTATTATTCTTAATTGTTTGGCTATCAAAATAGTAAACTTTGGGCCTTAGGTCAAGTAGGATTTCCCTAATTCTTACACTTCCGTTACCAGATGTGCGGTTCCCCTTTACAAGAATTAATATGTCGTTTCCGATTCATACGACTTGATTGCCACTTAGTGCCCACTGCAATCCTATAATGAAGTACACCCTAGGAGATTTCCTCTCCAACACTTTATTATTAATCCTTTTTTGCAAAAACAATTTCAAGACGCACACTTTTATGAGCGGCCTGTTCATAAAAGCTTGATCATCTATCCCAAAATTTTCACTCAAGACAGGCTACGCTGTACATAACTTTCGCCATATACAGGTTTAATCCTATAACGTATATAATCACACGATGTTAGGTCTCCACGAATAATGGGTCGGGATTCATATGCCATTATGAGTCGCCCATCATTCTTCATCTCCAGCATCCACCCCAAACTGGGCGTAAGAAGCAGACACCAAAGGTTTCACAGATGTGCCCTTTAACGAATTTTTAAGCTCGTCTTCCTAATAAAGTAATTGACTAGAATAGTGTGCCATCAATTACAGTCTAGATTTTATCATAATTTAAGTAAATTGTCAAGTAAACTCAATACAACTATAACTACTAAACATCAAAAATAGCTTTCCTGTTAGGTTCAATACAATGTTTTTTATGATTTATTTATATTTTTAATTTTAACAAAGTTCTTATTATTTTGAATATACTTTTGGAATTGACGTTTCTTCTTCCTTTAATTTTTCTGAAAAATAAGGTTTATTCAATATACCATTTTCTGTTAGGTATATTAAGTAATCAGATATTGGTTCTTCACTAATCATACATTGAATAATACCTCTATAGTATAAATAATTATTATATTGGTCTAATCCATTTTCATTGTCTTTTAAATATATGAAATATGAATCTAAATATGTTATTACTTGTTTAAATTCTTCTTCATTAATATCTTTGTTTGATTCATATGATTTAAAAATACTATTCATATTGGTTAAGAACTTTTCTGTTCTTTCTGTTCCGCCTATTCTTTCTAGATTGTCTTTAATAATTGAAATGTTCCCTTTACTATACGCTTTTAAAACATTATCACTTCCTATAAGTTCACATAATATTTTAACAGATGCTATTTCAAAGGGATATGAATTAACTTCTGCATATGGATCATTTGATGTATATTCATTATTTAATAATTCTGTCATACCTTCTGTAAAATATGAAGGCGTTGATGTTAATGGGGTGCGCGTATAAATACAATGTATGAATTCATGTGTTAAAACTTCATCTCTAGTATACTTTTTTGGTCCATATACTTCTATTTTATGTGGAATGTCATAATATGCTGCTAAAACATTTTCTTCCAAGCCGTTTCTAAGTGAACAGTCATATTCTACTTTTACAGTCGATAAAGCAACTTTAGCTATTAGTGTATTTAAATATTCATCTTCAGACATTAAATCTTTTAATGAATATATAACTTCTTTTTCTTTTTCTGATAAATGTTCATTATTTATTATTGCAACTAGTAATTTTTGCAGATTTCTATTGTTTTTTTCTTCCTCTGTTTCTTCTCCAAAGTAATCTTCAACTTCATCTATCATTTTATCTTGTGGGTCTATTTCTAAAATATTTGTAATTGTTGGAACTACGTTTTTTGCTAATGCATTTTGCGCTGTATTATATATAATTCCTGCAGCTAAAAATATTGCAATAATTCTTTTACTTCTTACTTTTAACATATTAATCCCCCTAAACGATGGTTCTAATTATATCACAAAGTAAAAGAAAAGCAAATTAGTTATTAATTAATTTGCTCTTACTTGACTAACATATGAATTTATTTTACTTACCCAAGTATTGCTTTCTGCATATCTTGGTCCAATTGATTCTACTGTATTTAATCCTCTTGAGTAATAATTTCTATAAAGATTATCAATAAATCCTACTAAACCTTCATCAATTGAGTTGTAGGCTTTATATGCTCCACCATTACAACCAGGTGCTCCTTTTTGGCCACCAAAATTATTACATGTTCTTGCTAATCTTGAGCATGAGTGCTTACAACCAGTTTCGTGTAATAGTATAGCCACCGCAACATATGGGTCTACTCCTTTATTAACACATTCTGATGCTATTAAGGCACCTTTTCCTGCAACTATATCGGTTCCCAGATTTCTGTCTAATTTTATAGCTAATTCTTCTAAAGTCATGCCTTCATAAACTTCTATTCTTGGTGGAACTATAACAGATGCTGGAGCTGTTTCCATATCAACAGCAGTTAATAAATCTGTTGTCTTTTTATTTTCTTCTGTTGTTTCTTTATTAGTATCTTGAATTATCATGTTTGCACTTGCTGCCATATTTTGGATTTTAAAATCACTTATATTTACATTAGTATTCAAAGCCTGTGCAGACTCATCATTTTGTATTACCATTCCAACTGAAATCATTAAAATTCCAACTATAAGAGTAATACTACTAATTAATTTTATTCTTTTCAAAATAATTCACCTCAATATGTAATTGATGAGTCAATTTTACTATGATTATTTTTTTTTGTCAAATTTAGATACTTTTAGATAAATTATTTAGATGTGGATTTTATTTAATACTTTGTTGTGAAATAATGAAAGAAATGGTATGAATATTGAAGAATTATAAATACTTTTTTATATATTTGTGTTTATAAATTATATGTTTTATAATGAATTTGGTGATTATATGAATAATGGTGAATTAATTAAATGGATAAAAGAATCTCATAAAACTGTATTTTTTGGAGGTGCTGGTGTTTCTACAGAGTCTGGATTAAAGGATTTTAGAAGCAGTGATGGTTTATATAATGAAAAATATGCTTATCCTCCTGAGGAAATTTTATCACATAGTTTTTTTATAAATAATACTTTAGAATTTTACAAATTTTATAGAGATAAGATGAATCCTAATGGATATGAACCTAACATTACACATAAAGTGTTGGCTGAGATGGAAAAAAAAGGTTTATTAAGTAGCATTATTACTCAAAATATTGATGGTTTTCATTCTTCTGCTGGTTCCATTAAAGTATTAGAACTACATGGTTCTGTAAAACAAAATTATTGTATGAAATGTCATAAATTTTATAATGATGATATTGTATTTAATTCTTCTGGTATTCCTAAATGCAGTTGTGGAGGAATTATAAAGCCTGATGTTGTTCTGTATGAAGAAGGTTTAGACGATAATGTAATTAATGAGGCAATTGATGAAATTTCTACTTGTGACTTATTAATTATTGGTGGAACTTCTTTAAATGTATATCCTGCAGCTTCTTTTATTAATTATTTTAGAGGTAAACATTTAGTATTAATAAATAAGGATATAACTCCTTTTGATAATATTTGTGATTTAGTTATACACGATAGTATTGGTAAAGTATTTAAAGAAATTAAAAAAAGCCTTTAATGGACTTCTTTTTCTTTTAAGGTATTTAACTCTTCAATGGATAAACCTGTAGATTTTGAAACTATATTTATGTCTACACCATTTTTCATAAAATTAATGGCAACTTCTCTAATGGCTGATTCTTTTCCTTCTTGCTTTGAAATTTCTTTTTCTGTATTTGTAACTCTTCTCATTTCTCTTT